>Ga0209147_100198_pt1 | contig 67714 bp, 77 predicted proteins | sample AraplaCol_mLB_r2_FD_184278 | JGI IMG/M metagenome (GOLD analysis project Ga0209147, IMG submission 184278) | Arabidopsis root microbial communities from North Carolina, USA - plate scrape CL_Col_mLB_r2 (SPAdes) (version 2) | ecosystem: Host-associated > Plants > Roots > Endosphere | place: USA...
AACTCTATAAATCAGGTGATTATTGCGAAGAGGTCACACCCGTTCCCATACCGAACACGGCAGTTAAGCTCTTCAGCGTCGATGGTAGTTGGGGGTTTCCCCCTGTGAGAGTAGAACGTCGCCTGGTAAACAAAAACATCAGCCTAATAGCTGATGTTTTTTTGTTATCTAAAAATACTCAAATGATCAAGTGAAATAGAAGATAATAATTTTTTTAATAAAAGTAAAAAGGAAAAAAAGCTTCTTAAAAGAATTGTATAACATATATATATATATACTGATAAAGAAAAATCGCCAATTGGCGAGCCTTTAGCTAAAGACAGAGAGGATCTAACACTTATATTTAATACCCATAATTGAAAAATACGTCAATTTTTCTTCTAGGCTACCAATTTATACAATTCTTAATGGTAAAAAAGATTAAGAGCTGTATCGTTTGGAAAAAATGGTAAAGAGATAATAGTTGAAATTTTTCATGAAAGGAATATAATAATAGTCAAAGATAGTCAAAGTCAGTAAAGGTGGTAAATAGATGAAGAATATATCAGATATTATTGAACAATATCTAATGCACTACTTTGACATATCCGATAAAGATTATGTCGAGATAAAAAGAAGTGAAATAGCGAATAAATTTGATTGTGTACCTTCTCAAATAAATTATGTAATTAATACTAGATTCACATTAGAAAGAGGATATGTTGTAGAAAGTAAACGCGGTGGTGGCGGGTATATTCGAATTATTAAAGTGCAATTTCATGATAAAGCGAGCGTGATTGATCAAATATTAAGTAGCTTTACTAATAATATTGCACAGTCTAGTTCAGAGGATTATATTCGTCTACTACTTGAAAAAAATGTAATTACTCAGAGAGAAGCAAAAATGATGTTAAGTGTATTAGATCGTTCAGTAATAATGGTTAATTTACCTTATCGAGACGAGTTAAGAGCAAGAATGTTCAAGGCAATGTTAAGAAGTTTAAAGTATAAATAGAATATGGAGGTTGCCCATAATGATTTGTCAAGAATGTCAAGAACGTCCGGCAACATTACACTATTCTAAAATTATTAATGGTGAGAAAACAGATATTCACTTATGTGAGAAATGCGCAAATGAATCGAACAATAAACATATTTTTTCTGAAATAGGTGGTTATTCTGTAAATGATTTGTTAGCTGGATTGTTTAAAGGAAATACTGGTATTTATGAAATGAAGAAAAATAAATTTCATCAAGATTCACAAATTGAATGTCCTAGATGTAAGATGACTTTTCAACAGTTTACTAAAATTGGACGTTTAGGGTGTTCTACTTGTTATGAAACATTTATGGATCAGATGAAACCTATTGTTAAAAGAATTCATAGCGGTAATGCATCGCATACAGGGAAAATACCTCAAAAGATTAATGGGGCGATCTCCTTGAAAAGGAAGTTACAAGACTTGAAATCTCAAATGAAAAATTTTATTGATAAAGAAGATTTTGAGCAAGCAATTAAGATTCGGGATGAAATTCGTGAAATTGAGAAAGATTTACAAGCCCTTCAAAAGGAGGTGGAGTAAGTTATATGTCTATTAATCGAATTATTAATGAGGCCATCAGTCCATGGATGAAACAAGAAGGTCCAGATGATGATATCGTTTTAAGTAGTCGTATTAGGTTAGCTAGAAATTTCAGTGCATATTTGTATCCAACTTTACTTAGTCAAGACAAGGCTAAAGAAATTTGTCATTTAGTTAAACATTATTTTGAAGGTAGTACAGCTTTACCAAACGGACCTTTTGAATATATTGAAATTAATAAGTTAGAACCAGTAGAGAAAAGAGTATTAATTGAAAAACACTTAATAAGTCCTAATTTAGTTCAAGAGTCGGTACATGGTGCATGTATATTATCTCAGGATGAACAAATTAGTATTATGATCAATGAAGAAGACCATTTAAGAATTCAAGCTCTATTTCCAGGTTTACAACTTAGAGAAGCACTTACTCAAGCGAATCATATTGATAATTATATAGAGAGTCAGCTTGAATATGCTTTTGATGAAACAATTGGTTATTTAACCAGCTGTCCTACTAATGTTGGTACCGGATTAAGGGCCTCAGTGATGATGCATCTTCCAGCACTAGTCATCACGAAACAATTTAACCGTTTAATTCCTACTATTAATCAACTTGGTTTAGTAGTAAGAGGAATTTATGGTGAAGGTAGCGAAGCATTAGGTAATATCTTTCAGATTTCGAATCAAATAACATTAGGGAAATCGGAAGAAGAAATAATAGAAGATTTAACGACAATTGTTCAACAACTGATCAAACACGAGAAATCAGCAAGAGATGCACTTGCCAGAACTTCTTTAATTCTTTTAGAAGATCGAGTCTTTCGTTCTTTAGGTACATTGAAATACGGAAGAATAATAGAAACAAAGGAAAGTGCTAAGTGTTTATCGGATGTACAATTAGGAATTGATTTAGGTTTAATTGATGGTTTGTCTAAAAACTTTTTACATGAATTAATGATATTAACTCAACCAGGTATTTTACAACAGTATGTAGGTGATCAGCTTACTCCCGAAGAAAGGGATATTAAAAGAGCATCACTAATACGCGAAAGACTATCTAACAAAAATAACTAATTATATGGGAGGAACCAATTATGATGTTTGGTCGATTTACAGAACGTGCTCAAAAAGTATTAGCTCTTTCTCAAGAAGAGGCAATCCGAATTGGACACTCAAATATAGGTACAGAACATATTTTACTAGGACTTGTTCGAGAAGGAGAAGGGATTGCTGCTAAGGCATTACTTGCACTTGGATTAAGCCCAGAGAAAGTACAACAAGAAGTTGAAACATTAATAGGACGTGGCCAGGGAGTTGCTCAAACAGTACACTACACTCCTAGAGCTAAAAAAGTGATTGAATTATCAATGGATGAGGCTCGTAAATTAGGGCATTCATATGTAGGAACAGAACACATTCTTTTAGGATTAATTCGAGAAGGAGAAGGCGTAGCAGCAAGAGTATTAAATAATCTTGGTGTTAGCTTAAATAAAGCTCGTCAACAAGTTCTTCAATTATTAGGTAGCAATGAAAGCTCGTCTAATCATCAAAATGGATCTGCTAATCAAGCAAACACACCGACATTAGACAGCTTAGCTCGTGATTTAACAGTATCGGCTAGAGAGGGTCGCTTAGATCCCGTAATCGGACGTGGCAAAGAAATTCAACGAGTAATTGAAGTGTTAAGCCGACGCACTAAGAATAATCCAGTATTAATTGGTGAGCCTGGTGTAGGTAAAACAGCTATTGCAGAAGGATTAGCTCAACAAATTGTTAATAATGAAGTACCAGAGATTTTAAGAGATAAACGAGTAATGACACTTGATATGGGTACTGTCGTAGCTGGAACTAAGTACCGTGGTGAATTTGAAGATCGTCTGAAAAAAGTAATGGACGAAATTCGTCAAGCTGGTAATATTATTCTTTTCATTGATGAACTTCATACATTAATTGGTGCAGGTGGAGCTGAAGGTGCAATTGATGCATCTAACATCTTAAAGCCATCATTAGCACGTGGTGAACTACAATGCATCGGTGCAACAACAATTGATGAATACCGTAAATATATCGAAAAAGATGCTGCGTTAGAGCGTCGTTTCCAACCAATTCAAGTTGATCAGCCAAGTGTAGAGGAGTCAATTCAAATTCTACAAGGCTTACGCGACCGTTATGAAGCGCATCATAGAGTTTCAATTTCTGATCAGGCAATTATTGAGGCTGTAAAACTATCTGATCGATACATTACAGACCGTTTCTTACCGGATAAAGCAATTGATGTTATTGATGAGGCAGGTTCTAAAGTACGACTACGTAGCTTTACAACACCGCCAAATTTAAAAGAATTAGAATTAAAATTAGAGGAAGTTCGTAAAGAGAAAGATGCAGCTGTTCAAAGTCAAGAATTTGAAAAAGCAGCATCATTAAGAGACTCAGAACAAAGATTACGTGAACAATTAGAAGATACGAAACGTCAATGGAAAGAGAAACAAGGTAAAGAAAATTCTGAGGTAACTGTAGAGGATATAGCGAATGTTGTATCGTCTTGGACGAATATTCCAGTTACAAAACTTGCTCAAACAGAAGCAGATAAACTGTTAAATATGGAAAGTGTTCTTCATAAACGAGTAATTGGTCAAGAAGAGGCAGTAGTAGCAGTTTCTAAAGCTGTAAGACGTGCAAGAGCTGGATTAAAAGATCCAAAACGTCCTATTGGTTCATTTATTTTCTTAGGCCCTACAGGGGTAGGTAAAACAGAGTTGGCTAGAGCGTTAGCTGAAACAATTTTCGGCGATGAAGATGCAATGATTCGTATTGATATGTCAGAGTATATGGAAAAACACGCAACATCTCGTTTAGTAGGAGCACCTCCAGGATATGTAGGATATGATGAAGGTGGTCAATTGACTGAGAAAGTTAGACGTAAACCTTACTCAGTAATTCTATTAGATGAAATTGAGAAAGCTCATCCAGACGTATTTAATATCCTACTTCAAGTATTAGAAGACGGTCGATTAACTGATTCAAAAGGCCGCACAGTTGACTTTAGAAATACACTTGTTATCATGACATCAAACGTTGGAGCAAGTGCTTTAAAAACAAATAAATATGTTGGATTCAATATTAACGATGGAGAAAAAGATTACAAAGATATGAAAGGAAAAGTATTAGAGGAACTGAAAAAAGCATTCCGTCCTGAATTCCTAAACCGTATCGATGAAACAATCGTCTTCCATTCATTAGAGAAGAAACATATTAAAGAAATTGTTCACTTAATGGTTAATAGCTTAACGAAGCGTTTAAAAGAACAAGAAATTGAACTAGAATTATCAGATGCAGCAATTGATAAAATTTCAGACGAAGGATTCGATGCTGAATACGGAGCTCGTCCATTAAGAAGAGCAATTCAAAAACAAGTAGAGGATCGTTTATCTGAAGAATTATTAAAAGGTAATGTTGAAAAAGGCCGAAAAGTTATTCTTGATGTAAAAGATAACGAATATTTGATAAAATCAGCGGCTGAAACTGTAAATCAATAAGCAATTACAAAGTTCATACCTTTTATGAAGGATAAGTGAACAAATTAATTGTAAAGTTATCTAATTTGTGAAAAAGGGCGTGAAGCCCTTTTTCTTATATCAAAAAAGCGTTAGGATAGACTTAGAATACATACTCTATTAATATAGAAAATCATAGTAACAAAAGAGGTACTATACATATGGCTAAAAAAAATAAAACGAAATTCGTTTGTCAATCTTGTGGATATGAGTCAGTTAAGTGGATTGGAAAGTGTCCTGCATGTAACGAGTGGAACACAATGGTTGAGTTTATAGAACAACCTGCTAGTTCAAGAAGGCTAACATTTAATACAAATGCTACAGTAGAAGGAACGAAACCAATTTCAATTATGGAAGTGGAAATTGGCACTGAAACTCGTATTGAAACTTCTTTCGATGAGTTTAACCGGGTTTTAGGTGGCGGTATCGTTTTAGGTTCATTAGTATTAATTGGTGGTGACCCGGGAATTGGTAAGTCAACGATGCTCTTACAGGTTTCCTCACAATTAGCTAAAAAGGATCATAAAGTTTTATATGTTTCAGGTGAAGAATCTCAGAAGCAAATAAAATTAAGAGCAGAACGACTAGGTGTTGCTACACAAAACTTATATGTTTTATCCGAGACAGATTTGTCTCATATTGCTCGATATATGGATGAGATGGCTCCTGATTTTGTCGTAATTGATTCGATTCAAACAATCTATTTACAAGAAGTAACATCTGCTCCTGGTAGTGTATCACAAGTACGAGAGTGTACTTCAGAATTAATGAAATTCGCGAAAACTAAAGGAATCCCGATCTTTATAGTAGGACATGTAACAAAAGAAGGATCGATTGCAGGCCCACGTTTACTGGAACATATGGTAGATGCAGTGTTATATTTTGAGGGTGAAAGGCATCATACATATCGCATATTAAGAGCAGTTAAAAATCGTTTTGGATCTACGAATGAAACTGGTATTTTTGAGATGAAAGAGTTAGGATTAGTGGAAGTGCTGAATCCATCGGAAATATTTTTAGAAGAGAGACCTTTTGGAGTAGCAGGTTCAACTGTTGTTGCTTCTATGGAAGGTACTAGACCTGTACTAGTTGAACTACAAGCACTTGTCTCTCCAACGAGCTTTGGAAATGCAAGACGAATGGCAACTGGTATAGATCATAATAGAGTATCGTTAATTATGGCTGTATTAGAAAAGAGAATGGGCCTTTTATTACAAAATCAAGATGCTTATTTAAAGGTTGCCGGAGGACTGAAGTTAGATGAGCCAGCTGTAGACTTAGCTGTTGCGGTAAGTATAGCATCAAGCTTTCAAGATAAACCTACTAATCCAACAGATGTAGTAATTGGTGAGATCGGTTTAACAGGAGAAGTTCGCAGGGTATCTAGAATAGAGCAAAGAGTACAAGAAGCAGCTAAACTTGGATTTAAAAGAGCAATAATTCCATCAAAAAATATTGGAGGATGGAGTTTTCCTGAAGGAATGGAAATAATAGGTATTAATACAGTACATGAAGCATTAAAATACGTGTTAGGAGGGTAGAGATGGAGGATCAAAAACAAAAAGCTAAATCAATGTTGCCAGTTTTAGAAATGATCGCTCCAGGTACACCATTGCGTGATGGCATTGATAATGTACTTAGAGCACAGACTGGTGGACTAATTGTACTTGGCTTTAATGATGAAACAAAAGAAATGGTCGATGGTGGTTTTCATATTAATGACCCTTTCTCTCCAGCTAGCTTATATGAATTAGCAAAAATGGATGGAGCACTCATTTTAAATGAAACAGGGTCAAAAATCCTGTTGGCAAATGCACAATTGATACCAGATCAATCAATCTTTACAAAAGAAACTGGTATGCGTCATCGAACTGCAGAACGAGTATCAAGACAGACTGGAAACTTAGTAATTGCTATTTCGCAAAGACGTAATGTTATTACTTTATATAAAGGTAACTTGCGATATACACTGCGAGATATTGGCGTAATTTTAACAAAAGCTAATCAGGCGATTCAGACTCTTGAAAAGTATAAAATTGTGTGGAATCAAGGGATTACTTCACTAAGTATTTTAGAATTTGAAGAGCTAGTTACATTATTTGAAGTTGTAAATGTTTTACATAGTGTTGAAATGGTTCTCCGAATTAAAAATGAAATTAATAACTATGTAATTGAACTTGGTGATGAAGGTAGACTGATTGAATTACAGTTAATTGAGATCATTTCGGACCTTGAGGAGGAGGCATTACTTTTAATAAAGGATTATCATTATAGTAAGGAACAAGATCCTAAAAGTATTTTGCAAAAACTCCAAGAACTGGCAAACGAAGAATTGTTAGAGGATCATGCCATTATTAAATTATTAGGTTATCCGAATAACACAAATCTTGAGGAAATGGTAGAGCCTAGAGGATATCGTATGTTGATGAAAATTTCTAGACTTCCGCCGCTAGTAATTGAAAATTTAACACAGCGATTTAAGCACCTTAAAGGGATTTATAAAGCTACTCTTGCTGAGTTAGATGATGTTGATGGAATTGGTGAAATTCGGGCAAAAAAAATCAAAGAAGGATTAAAACGAATTCAGGAGCAACTGTATATCAATAGACATAACTAAGTTATTTCGTCTAAGATAGAGTTATTATTTATTTAAAGGAGGTGGCGAATTGATAAAGAGGATCGTTCAAGTTATTTATATTTTTGTCGGAAGTACTTTAGGTTTAGTACTTTTTCCACTGTTAGATAAACTGTTAAAAACAGAGTTACCTAATATATTGCATAATTCTTATGTGCAAGCTTTAAGTGGGGCAGTGATCTTTTTTATTTTATCGCTTTGGTTAGTTGATCCAACAGTAACGTTTATCAAGTATATTGAGGAGAAATTATTAAAAGCTCCCATTTCAATGATTTTGTTTGGTAGTTTAGGACTTGTTTTTGGACTTATTCTGGCATTTCTTATTTCATTGCCAATTGACTCAATTAGATTACAGTATGTTTCATCTATTATTCAAATAGTTGTAACGATTCTATTAGGATATTTAGGCTTTCAAGTTGGGATTAAAAAGAGAGAAGAATTATTGAGCTTATTTACTTTATCTTCAAAAGCTAAGAAAAAGGCTGCTGAAGAGCAAGATGCATCATTCGATATTCCAGTTAAAATTTTAGATACTAGTGTAATCATTGATGGTCGTATTGCTGATATATGCCAAACTGGATTCATAGAAGGAACAATTGTGATTCCACAATTTGTATTAGCAGAATTACAATATATAGCTGATTCCTCAGATACGTTAAAACGAAATAGAGGACGAAGAGGATTAGATATTCTAAATAGAATTCAAAAAGAGCTAGCTATGAAAGTTGAAATCTACGAAGGGGATTTTGAAGATGTTCCTGAAGTAGATGCCAAATTAGTAAAGCTTACTAAATTAAAAAATGGTATTTTAGTGACAAATGACTTTAATTTAAATAAAGTAAGTGAACTTCAGAAAATTAAAGTTTGGAATATTAACGATCTAGCAAATGCAATTAAACCAGTAGTATTACCAGGGGAAGTATTAACTGCTTTTGTAGTAAAAGAAGGTAAAGAAAAATTACAAGGTGTTGCATATTTAGACGATGGTACAATGATTGTTGTAGAAGACGGTAAAGAATCAATTGGTAAACGAGTAGAGACAGTCGTTACGAGCGTACTACAAACTTCTGCAGGTCGCATGATTTTTGCAAAAGTAAAGTAAGTTAGAGGGGTATACGTAAAATGCAATATAAGGTCATCATTCCAGCAGCGGGTTCTGGCTCTCGAATGGGTGCAGGCTATAATAAATTATTTCTAAAAATAATTAGCACGCCAATTATTGAATTAACTTTAAAAGTATTTGGCGAAGATCATCGTTGCAATGAGATTATCTTACCGATTAAAGAATCTGAAAAACAGTTCTTTAAAGCGTTGAATTTGCCAATCAGTATTCAAAATAAAATAACCTATGTAAAAGGTGGAGCAGAAAGGCAAGAAAGTGTTTATAATGGTTTAGTTTCAATTAAGGATACTAAAAGTTTTATTTTAGTACATGATGGGGCGAGACCTTTTGTAACAAATGCAGTGATTGAGCGGATTCTTGAAAAGATGAATAAACATGAGGCAGTCATCTGTGCTGTTCCAATGAAAGATACAATAAAGAAAGTTATTGATCAAGAAGTTGTTGAAACAATCGATCGTTCTACACTTTGGGGAGTACAGACTCCCCAAGCTTTTACATACAAATGCTTAGTAGAAGCTCACCAAAAAGCAATCGAAAATGGTTATTTAGGAACCGATGATGCAAGCTTAGTTGAATGGAACGGAAGTAAGGTTTTTGTAGTAAATGGTGATTATAACAATATTAAAGTAACAACTAAAGAAGATTTATTTTTTGCTGAAACAATCTATGAACAATATAGAAGTTAGAAGGTGTTTACATGTTTAGAATTGGACAAGGGTTTGATGTTCACGCTTTTGCAGAAAATCGCCCGTTAATTATTGGGGGAATTGAGATCCCATACGAATTAGGTTTATTAGGTCATTCTGATGCCGATGTTCTTCTTCATACAATATCGGATGCATTACTTGGGGCTATTGGTGAAGGAGATATAGGTAGACATTTCCCGGATACGGATCCAGCTTTTAAAGATGCTGATTCAGCCAAACTACTTCAACACGTATTTCATATTGTTAAGGATAAAGGCTATGAGTTAGTTAACGCGGATTGTACGATTATTGCTCAAGCGCCTAAAATGGCACCATATATCCAATTAATGAGAGAGCGAATTGCAGAACTGCTTGAAACGACATCTGATTGTATTAATGTTAAAGCAACAACAACTGAAAAATTAGGTTTTACAGGAAGAAAAGAAGGAATTGCATCCCAAGCGGTTGTATTGTTACAAAAGAAGGCTTAAACTAATAAAGTATATTAATTATTCAGTGGAGAGTGTCTATAAATGTCAAATAGAGTAAGAGTTCGTTACGCACCTAGTCCGACAGGTCATTTACATATTGGAAATGCACGTACAGCATTATACGTATATTTATTTGCTAAGCATTTTAACGGTGATATGGTATTACGTATTGAAGATACTGATATTGAACGTAATGTTGAAGGTGGCGAAGAAAGCCAAGCGAAATATTTACACTGGTTAGGTATTGATTGGGATGAGGGTCCAGATAAAGGTGGCGAGTACGGTCCTTATCGTCAGCTTGAAAGATTAGACTTATACAAACAATATGCTAATGAATTAATTGAGAATGGTCATGCATACAAGTGCTATTGTACAGAGGAAGAGCTTGCAGCGGAACGTGAAGCACAATTAGCGGCTGGTCATCCAACTACACGTTATAGCGGAAAATGCCGCCATTTAACTGCTGAAGAAAGAGCTGTAAAAGAAGCAGCAGATGCAGAGTACACTATTCGTTTTGCAGTACCAGCAAACGATACGTATGAGTGGGAAGATATCGTTCGTGGAAATATTAAATTTGAATCAAAAGATATCGGTGACTGGGTTCTTGTTAAAAAGAACGGAATCGCTACTTATAACTACGCGGTAGTAGTTGACGATGCATTAATGAAGATTAGTCACGTACTACGCGGTGAAGAGCATATTTCTAATACGCCTAAACAAATAATGGTTTATCGTGCATTAAATTGGGATGCTCCAGATTTTGGTCATATGGCAGTAATTGTGAACGAAAACCGTAAAAAGCTTTCAAAACGTGACGAATCTGTATTACAATTTATTGAACAATATCAAAATCTTGGTTACTTACCAGAAGCGTTATTTAACTTTATTGCTCTTCTTGGTTGGTCACCAGTTGGTGAAGAAGAAATTTTCAGCAAGGATGAATTTATTAAGATTTTCGATCCTAGCCGTTTAAGTTCTGCTCCTGCAATGTTTGATAAGCAAAAATTAACTTGGATTAACAACCGATATATTAAAGAGCAACCATTAGAAAAAGTGGTAGAAATTTCTTTACCACACCTAATTAAAGCTGGTTTTGTAAATGAAGAACGCACTGCAGATGAAAATCTGTGGGTTACAAATCTAGTAGCTTTATATCAAGACCAAATGAGCTTTGGTGCTGAAATTGTAGAATTATCAAGCTTATTCTTCAAAGAAGTATTAATATTCGGTGAAGAAGAGCAAGCTGTTATTTCTGAAGAGCAAGTGAAGGAAGTGCTTTCAGCATTAGTTGAAGAACTTAGAGCTTCTGATGAATTTACAGTTGATTCAATTAAAGCTGCAATGAAATCAGTTCAAAAGTCAACTGGACAAAAAGGTAAAAAGTTATTTATGCCAATTCGTGTTGCTACAACTGGTCAATGTCATGGTCCTGAATTACCAGCAGCGATGACTTTATTAGGAAAAGAAAAAGTTATTGCTCGTTTACAACAAATAATTGGTTAACATTTTGATTAATTTGTAATATATATAAGTAATATTCATATAGGTAAAATGTTGATAGGGAAAAGTAAATGGTTACTCGTTACCCAGAGAGAATCACATTGGTGAAAGTGATTTTAACGGTAATCATGGAAGTGCCCCCTTGAGTCCTTAGCCGAAAAATACGTTTTAGTAGGCTAGGGCGGTGGAAACCGTTACATTACATGAGTTGAGATAATTTATTTTATCTAAACAGAGTGGAACCGCGCATAAAGCGTCTCTGTGTATTTTATGTACACAGGGACGCTTTTTATTTTTTATAGAGAGAAAAATCAAATTCTTAATAAATTCTTTAAGGGGAAATGAAGATGCTAAAGTACATGAAGGAAGATGTAGCGACGATATTTGAACGCGATCCAGCCGCTACTAGCTATTTAGAAGTTATTCTTACGTATGCTGGTTTACATGCATTATGGCTTTATCGATTTGCTCATTATTTCAATCGGAAAAAATGGCACTTTATTGCAAGAAGTATTTCACAATTTGCTCGTTTTTTAACAGGGATTGAGATACACCCAGGGGCGAAAATTGGTAGACGATTTTTTATCGATCATGGAGCAGGAGTCGTAATTGGAGAAACATGTGAAATAGGTGATGATGTTACGATTTATCAAGGCGTAACATTAGGAGGAACTGGCAAGGAAAAAGGTAAGCGACATCCAACCTTGTTGAGTGGGGTACTAGTAGCTACGGGAGCAAAAGTTCTAGGATCAATTACAATTGGAGAAAATGCAAAAATAGGTGCAAATTCAGTTGTACTAAAGGATGTTCCAAATAATACTACGGTTGTTGGTATACCTGGTAAGATAGTTGTTCAAGATGGAATTAGAGTAAATAATCAATTTGATCACTGTGATCTACCTGACCCAGTAGCAGATCGATTACTACAACTAGAAGCGGAATTAGAAGAGCTAAGAAGTTTAATGAGAGTATCTGAAAGGAAGTAAAACTATGGCAATTCAAATTTATAATACATTAACAAGGAATAAAGAAGATTTTAAGCCGATAGAAGAAGGCAAGGTCAAAATGTATGTATGTGGACCTACTGTATATAACTATATTCACATTGGTAATGCAAGACCTGCTATTGTATTTGATACAGTAAGACGTTATTTTGAATATCGTGGGTATGAAGTAAATTATGTTTCAAATTTCACGGATGTTGATGACAAGTTAATTAAAGCAGCGAATGAATTAGGTTCAGATGTCCCGACTATAGCAGATCGTTTTATTAATGCATATTTTGAAGATGTTCAAGCGCTAGGTTGCAAAACAGCTACGAACCATCCTCGTGTAATGGATAATATGGATATTATTATTGAGTTTATCGATGAGCTAGTAAAAAAAGGCTATGCATATGAATCCGAAGGTGATGTTTACTTCAAAACAAAAGAATTTAATGGTTACGGTAAACTTTCACACCAATCAATTGAAGACCTTCGTATTGGTGAAAGAATTGAAATTGGTGAAAAGAAAGAAGATCCATTAGATTTTGCTCTATGGAAAGCAGCTAAACCAGGGGAAATTTTCTGGGAAAGTCCATGGGGGAAAGGTAGACCAGGATGGCATATTGAGTGCTCAGCAATGGCAAAGAAATATCTTGGAGAAACAATCGATATTCATGCAGGCGGTCAAGACCTATCATTCCCACACCATGAGAATGAGATTGCTCAGTCAGAAGCTTTAAGCGGTAAAACTTTTTCAAATTATTGGATGCATAATGGATATATCAATATTGACAACGAAAAAATGTCTAAGTCATTGGGTAACTTTGTATTGGTACATGACATTATTAAAATCGTTGATCCTATGTTATTACGTTTCTTCATGTTATCAGTGCATTATCGTCACCCAATTAACTATAGCGAAGAACTTTTACAAGAAGCTAGAAATGGTTTTGAGCGTATTAAAACGGCTTATCAAAATAGTAAGCATCGTTTAGAAAGTAGTACTAATTTAACAGAAGATGACAATAAGTGGTTAAAAGAAATAGCAGATGAAAAAACCGTCTTCACAAAAGTAATGGATGATGACTTTAATACAGCTAATGCGATTTCTGTTTTATATCAATTGGCTAAATTGGCAAATCAATATTTACTAGAGACACATACTTCTACGAATGTATTAAATCAATTAGTAGCAACTTTTGATGAATTATCAAATGTACTAGGCATTACACTAGTTAAAGAAGAAGCAATGTTAGATGATGAAATCGAAGCATTAATTCAAAAACGTACAGATGCACGTAAAAATCGTGATTTTGCATTAGCGGACCAAATTCGTGACCAATTAAAAGAAATGAATATAATCATTGAAGATACTCCGCAAGGTATTCGCTGGAAAAGAGGATAACTTCATGATTGAAAGTAACCAAAATATTGATGCTAAACAACTAAACAGTTTAGCCCTTGCTTATATAGGTGATGCTGTATATGAAATTTATGTACGTCATCACCTCCTTGAAAAAGGGACAGTAAGACCTAATCAACTTCACCGTGCAGCGACAAGATTTGTTTCTGCGAAAGGACAAGCTAAAGTAATTAGAGAAATGCTTTTATCTGAGATATTGTCAGATGAAGAAGTTGCGGTCGTTAAAAGGGGCCGTAATGCAAAATCAGGAACTGTACCAAAAAATACTGATGTACAAACATATCGATACGCAACCGCAATGGAAGCGTTAATTGGATACCATTATTTATTAAAAAATGAAGATAGACTCAATACAATTGTACAGTTTGCGATTCAATTAATTGAGAATGATAAAGGAGCATAATATGTCTGAAGAATTTATTATTGGACGTAATCCAGTTATGGAAGCAATACGTTCAGGTCGTGATATTAATAAAATTTGGGTTAGTGAAGGAGCAAATAAAGGTCAAATCCATAAACTTTTAGAATTAGCTAACCAAAACAAAGTGATCGTTCAAACAGCACCAAACAAGAAATTAGATGGAATGGTTAAAGGAAACCACCAAGGTGTAGTAGCGCAAGTAGCTGCATATGAATATGTGGAACTTGATGATTTGTTTGAAGTGGCTAGTAGTCGAAATGAACAACCGTTCTTCTTAATTCTTGATGAAATTGAAGACCCTCATAATTTAGGCTCAATTATGCGTACTGCAGATGCAGTCGGTGCCCATGGAATCATTATTCCAAAGAGAAGAGCGGTAGGTTTAACTTCAGCGGTTGCAAAAGCTTCTACTGGAGCAATTGAATACATTCCAGTAGCTCGAGTAACGAACTTAGCAAGAACTATAGATGAATTAAAAGAAAGAGGAGTTTGGATTTTTGGTACAGATGCAAAAGGTGCCGATGATTATCGAAACATGGATGGCCAAATTTCTCTTGGGTTAATTATTGGAAGCGAAGGTAAAGGTATGAGCAGGATCTTAAAGGAAAAATGTGATTTCCTAATTAAGTTACCTATGGTCGGTAAAGTTACATCGTTAAATGCGTCTGTTGCGGCTAGTTTATTAATGTATGAAATACATCGTAAGAGACACCCGCTTGGATCATAAAAAGAAAGAGATTCTTATTGTAGATGGTTATAACATGATTGGAGCTTGGCCGAATCTAAGAAAACTTCGAGAAATTGACTTTGATAAATCACGTGATTATCTAATTACTCAACTTGCTGAGTATAAGGCATACACAGGGATGGCTATAATTGTTGTATTTGATGCTCATTTTGTAAATGGAATCGAAAAAGTCGACAAGAATTCAAAGGTCGAAGTGATCTTTACTCGAAAAAACCAGACGGCTGATGAAAAAATTGAAAAACTTGCAATTGAGCTTCGTCATGTTAACCATCATATTTATGTTGCGACTTCTGACTTTACTGAGCAATGGCAAATATTTGGACAAGGTGCACTTCGTATACCTGCAATGGAACTATATCGTTCGGTTACTCAAAATAAAAAAATGATAAGTAGTCGAATTAGTGAAATACCTGATCAAAGACTGACAATTAGTAAGACTTTAAATTCGAAACAAACAGAAATTTTAGAAAAATGGCGAAGAGGGGAACGATGACTTATTGTTTCCTTCTTCTTTGTGCTGTATAATTTAAATAAATTGTTTGGTCGGAGGTGCTAATTTTGAACGTTGAACAGGAATTGAAGCTAATGATAGAGTATGGCCCTTTAGAAGATGAGGTAATTCTCGAATATGTTCGAGAGGGTGATCAAGAGGCACTAACATTTTTAATTCAAAAGTACCGAAATTTCGTTAAAGCAAAATCTAGGTCTTATTTCCTAATAGGAGCTGACCGTGAGGATATCATTCAAGAAGGTATGATTGGATTATACAAAGCAATTCGTGATTACAAAGAAGACAAACTTTCGTCCTTCAAGGCGTTTGCAGAATTATGCATTACAAGACAAATTATTACAGCAATTAAAACAGCAACTAGACAAAAGCACATCCCATTAAATTCTTATGTTTCATTGGACAAGCCTATTTATGATGAGGAATCTGATCGTACATTACTGGATGTTTTAACAGAAACAAAAAACATGGACCCAGAGGAACTTGTGATCAATCAAGAAGAAAATGTGGACATAGAGCTTAAAATGTCTGAATTATTGAGCGATTTAGAAAGGAAAGTATTATCACTCTATTTAGATGGTCGATCTTACCAAGAAATATCAGAAGAGCTAAATAGACATGTAAAATCGATTGATAATGCTTTACAAAGAGTGAAAAGAAAGCTTGAAAGATATATGGAAATAAGGGAACTGTCAGTTTAGTTAGATCAAGAAAACCTTTGTTATTCGGTATAATATAGGAATACAAGGGTATAGAAATGAGTTTGACATGTCTATAGTTCGCATGGTACATTTTTAATGGATAATTATAGATGAATTAGGTTGGTGTCACCATGAGAAAAAAAGTTGTCCTTTCGTGCGCTAATTGCAATAATAGAAATTACTCCACGATGAAGAATTCCTCTTCTGTAGAACGTTTGGAGATGAAAAAGTTCTGTAAAACGTGCAATGAGCATACTACACATAAAGAAACAAAATAAATGAAGTAAGATAAATGATAATTGCGAATGTCCTTATTCAGTATATAAACGAAAGATTCAGCACTATTTTTTGGACAAGGCGGACGTTTCGTAAATCTCTAAACTAGTATATATGGGGGTTGCATCTGTGGGTCGTATCGGTAAGTTTTTTCGCGAAGTAAAAAGTGAAATGAAAAAAGTTTCATGGCCTAAACGTAAAGAATTAGTTAATTCAACTGTTACAGTATTAGCTACAGTTTTATTCTTTGTAGTATTCTTCGCTGTAATTGACACAGGACTTTCTAAACTAATTCGACTTATTCTTGAATAAGTTAAAACTAATTGTGCTATAATGAGTGATAATGTTTAAAAAAAAGCCCGGTGACGGGTTTTTTAATTTGCAAAGAAAGTTGACCGGGGAGGGAAGGACAAGTAGTCCTCTAACATGGAAAAAAGATGGTATGTAGTTCATACTTACTCAGGATATGAGAATAAAGTAAAAGCGAACTTAGAAAAACGTGTAGAAACAATGGGAATGCAGGATAAAATTTTCCGTGTAATAGTTCCAGAAGAATCAGAAGTAGAAATGAAGAACGGTAAAGAGAAAGTAACGAAACGTAAAGTGTTTCCGGGTTATGTGTTAGTTGAACTAGTAATGACTGACGATTCTTGGTATGTAGTTCGAAATACACCGGGAGTAACTGGTTTCGTAGGCTCAGCTGGATCTGGTTCAAAACCAACCCCACTTTTAGAAGAAGAAATTACACATATTCTAAAACATATGGGTCTAGATGAACAAGTAATTGATTTCGATTTAGATATAAATGAAGTTGTTCGATTAAAAGAAGGTCCATTTGCGAATTATACTGGATCAATTAAGGAAATTGACTTCGAAAAGAAAAAAGTTACTGTGCTAGTAGAATTCTTTAATAAAGAAACGCCGGTAGAACTGGATTTACATCTTGTTGAAAAATTATAATACAAGACCTTGCATTTTTAATTTGAAAATGTTAGACTTTTAAAGGTCAATATGCATCGAAAAGATGGTATTAACTTCTGTATAAGAATATGCATGTATATGCAAAACGATATGAGTGGGAGGGTGTAAAACCCCATTACCACATCACGGACTTAAGGAGGTGTGTCTCGTGGCTAAAAAAGTAATTAAAATGGTAAAATTGCAAATTCCTGCAGGGAAAGCAAACCCAGCACCACCAGTTGGTCCTGCACTAGGACAAGCAGGTGTTAACATCATGGGATTCTGTAAAGAGTTCAACGCTCGTACAGCTGACCAAGCTGGTCTAATTATTCCTGTTGAAATCACTGTATTCGAAGATCGTTCGTTTACATTCATTACGAAAACTCCTCCTGCTGCTGTACTTCTTAAAGTAGCGGCTGGTATCGAGTCTGGTTCAGGTGAACCAAATCGTAAAAAAGTAGCAACAGTTAAACGCGATAAAGTGCGTGAGATTGCTGAACAAAAAATGCCTGACTTAAATGCTGCTTCTGTTGAAGCTGCTATGCGTATGGTAGAAGGTACTGCACGTAGTATGGGTATCGTTATTGAAGACTAATCCCATCTTCAATAAGGTGTGATTGAGGAGGTTGCGAACATCGTTTGATGTGTTTTATCGCAACCTTTATTCGTGGGAGGAAAATCCGTTAAAACCACATTAGGAGGAATAAAACATGGCTAACAAAGGTAAAAAATACCAAGAAGCTATTAAATTAGTAGATCGTACAGCTGTTTACGCAGTAAACGAAGCTGTTGAACTTGTTAAAAAGACTACAACTGTTAACTTTGATGCAACAGTTGAAGTAGCATTCCGTTTAGGAGTAGATCCAAAGAAAGCTGACCAACAAATTCGTGGTGCAGTAGTTCTTCCACACGGTACTGGTAAAGTACAACGTGTATTAGTATTCGCTAAAGGTGAAAAAGCTAAAGAAGCTGAAGCTGCTGGTGCTGATTTCGTAGGCGATGCTGACATGATTAACAAAATCCAACAAGGTTGGTTCGATTTTGATGTAGTAGTAGCAACTCCAGACATGATGGCTGAAGTTGGTAAATTAGGACGTGTATTAGGACCTAAAGGTTTAATGCCAAACCCGAAAACAGGTACAGTTACATTTGACGTAACTAAAGCTGTTAACGAAATCAAAGCTGGTAAAGTTGAATACCGTGTTGATAAAGCTGGTAACATTCACGTACCAATCGGTAAAGTATCTTTCGAAAACGAAAAGTTAGTAGAAAACTTTACAACAATCTTTGAAACTATGGTAAAAGTTAAACCTGCTGCTGCTAAAGGAACATACATGAAGAACGTAGCAATCACTTCAACTATGGGCCCTGGTATCAAAGTAGATCCAGCTAGTTTCTAAGATAAAAAACAAAGTTGACAATTCGACAAGAACTCTCTATAATGGAGATTGTCTTGCTAATTAAATAGACTACCGTAGACAGTAGGTGCTTAAGCTTAATATCCTACCGAGGTGTATAACTGATAAATTCGTGCATATACAACCTCCATGTCTTTTTTTGAAAGATTCGTGGAGGTTTTGCTATGGTTACACTTTTGCGGTATATACACTAAAATCCACAGGAGGTGTAATAAATGAGCGCAGTATTAGAAGCTAAAAAACAAGTTGTAACTGAAGTAGCTGCAAAATTACGTGATAGCAAAGCAACAGTTGTTGTTGACTACCGTGGTTTAAATGTTGCTGAAGTAACTGAATTACGTAAGCAATTACGTGAAGCTGGCGTTGAGTTCAAAGTTTACAAAAACACTTTAACTCGTCGTGCTGCTGAAGAGGCTGGCTTAGCTGGTTTAAACGAATCATTAACTGGTCCAAACGCAATCGCGTTTAGTATGGAGGATGTAATTGCTCCTGCTAAAGTAATCAACGATTTCGCTAAAAAACATGAAGCTTTAGAAATTAAAGCTGGTGTAATCGAAGGAAACGTTGCTACTGTTGAAGAAGTTAAAGCTCTTGCTGAACTTCCATCTCGCGAAGGTTTACTTTCTATGTTGCTTAGCGTGCTACAAGCACCAATCCGCAACTTCGCTCTTGCAACTAAAGCAGTTGCAGAACAAAAAGAAGAACAAGGCGCTTAATGCCAAGATCGCTTAAAATATATAATTTAAAGGTATAAACAAGGAGGAAATTAACAATGACTAAAGAACAAATCATTGAAGCAGTTAAAAACATGACTGTATTAGAATTAAATGACTTAGTAAAAGCAATCGAAGAAGAGTTCGGCGTAACTGCTGCTGCTCCTGTAGCTATGATGGGTGGCGCTGTAGAAGCTGCTGCTGAGCAAACTGAATTTGATTTAGTATTAGCTAGCCCTGGCGACCAAAAAATCAAAGTTATCAAAGTTGTTCGTGAATTAACTGGTTTAGGATTAAAAGAAGCTAAAGAATTAGTTGACAACACTCCTAAAGCAATTAAAGAAGGAATTAGCAAAGAAGAAGCTGAAGAAATGAAAGCTAAACTTGAAGAAGTTGGCGCTAACGTAGAAGTTAAGTAATTTCTAAAAGTTTTTAGAAAAAGCTCGCATTTATGCGAGCTTTTTTTGTACATATGGGCTTACTTTTGGGCAGACTGTTGATAGTATATATATGGAAGAAGGATTTTTTATGGCAGATCATTATTTTACAAATCAACCGAATAGTAAAACTGATAAAAAGGTATTTTCATTTACTTTGAGAGGTAATGATTTGAAGTTCCAATCTGATTCAGGTGTTTTTTCTAGGAATGAAGTTGACTTTGGATCTCGTGTTTTAATAAACACGTTCACATTTCCGGAAGTTGAAGGTAATATTTTAGATGTTGGATGTGGGTACGGTCCAATTGGATTATCAATCGCAAAAGATGCTTCAAATCGAATGGTGGAAATGATCGATGTGAATTTAAGAGCGATTGAATTAGCGAAAGAAAATGCGAATGTAAATAAAATAGAAAATGTTAAAATCTATGAAAGTAGCATCTATGAAAACGTAATTGGTGAATATGCAGCTATTTTAACAAATCCGCCAATTCGTGCTGGGAAAAGTGTTGTTCATGAAATTTTAAAAGGTGCTCATGATAAATTACTCCCTGGTGGAGAGCTATGGGTAGTTATACAAAAGAAGCAAGGTGCGCCATCTGCTCTTGATTTATTAAAAGAAACTTTCGACGAGGTTGAGGTAGTAAAAAAAGATAAAGGATATTATATCATAAAAAGTAAAAAAGATTGACTGTAATTTTTGCTTGTGATAGTATTATTAAATGCCAATATATATTTATTTTCAAAAATGATTTTTTGAAAGTGGGTATATTTCTATATTCTTTGGAAATGATAGTAAAATGACTGTCGTTGAGTTTAATAAATGGTTTTCATTTTGAAACCATTTTATTTTTTGTCTAACAAGTAAGAGATATTTTTCTGCTTATTTGTTACTATTTTTTTGTTATAAATACTCTTAATTTAAGGGGTGAATATGTTGACAGGTCAACTAGTTCAATATGGACGACACCGCCAACGCAGAAGTTATGCTCGTATCAGTGAAGTTTTAGAGTTACCTAACTTAATTGAAATTCAAACAGCATCTTACCAATGGTTTTTAGATGAAGGTTTGAGAGAAATGTTCCAAGACATTTCACCAATTGAGGATTTCACAGGTAATCTATCATTAGAATTCATTGATTACAGTTTAGGTGAGCCGAAGTATGTTGTAGAAGAATCAAAAGAGCGTGACGTAAACTACGCTGCTCCGCTTCGAGTAAAAGTTCGCCTATTAAATAAGGAAACTGGCGAAGTTAAAGAGCAAGACGTTTTCATGGGTGATTTCCCATTGATGACGGACACTGGCACATTCATTATTAATGGTGCTGAACGTGTAATCGTTTCACAATTAGTACGTTCTCCAAGTGTGTACTATAGTGGAAAGATCGACAAAAATGGTAAAAAAGGTTTTACGGCTACAGTTATTCCAAACCGTGGTGCTTGGTTAGAGTACGAAACGGACGCGAAGGATGTAGTTTATGTACGTATTGACCGTACAAGAAAATTACCTGTAACGGTACTACTACGTTCGCTTGGGTTTGGTACAGACCAAGAGATTCTAGACTTATTAGGCGAGAATGAATACCTACGTAATACTCTTGAAAAAGATAACACAGATAGCACTGAAAAGGCGCTTCTTGAAATCTATGAAAGATTACGTCCAGGTGAACCACCTACAGTAGAAAACGCTAAAAATCTATTAATTACTCGCTTCTTTGATCCGAAGCGTTATGATTTAGCTAGTGTTGGACGCTACAAAATAAATAAAAAATTACACATTAAAAATAGACTGTTTAACCAGCGTATTGCAGAAACATTAGTGGATCCAGAAACTGGTGAAATTATTGTAGAAAAAGGGACAACTCTTGATCGCCGTACGTTAGACCGTATTCTTCCATTCTTAGAAAAGAATATCGGTGAAAAAGTTGCTCACCCGGCTGGTGGCGTATTAGAAGAAGAGATTACTCTACAATCTATTAAAATTTACGCTCCTGTAGAAGATGGTGAACAAGTTATTCAAGTTATTGGAAATGCGAATGTAAGCAAAAGTGTGAAAAACATTTCACCTGCGGACATTATTTCTTCAATTTCTTACTTCTTTAACCTGCTACATAACGTAGGTGACACTGACGATATTGACCATTTAGGAAATCGTCGTTTACGTTCAGTTGGTGAATTACTTCAAAACCAATTCCGTATCGGTTTATCTCGTATGGAACGTGTAGTACGTGAACGTATGTCAATTCAAGATACAAACGCAGTTACTCCACAGGCGTTAATTAATATTCGCCCTGTAATTGCTTCAATAAAAGAGTTCTTTGGTAGTTCACAGTTATCTCAATTCATGGACCAAACAAATCCACTTGCTGAATTAACTCATAAACGAAGACTATCAGCACTTGGACCAGGTGGTTTAACACGTGAACGTGCAGGATTTGAAGTACGTGACGTTCATTACTCTCACTATGGTCGTATGTGTCCGATTGAAACGCCTGAGGGACCAAACATCGGATTAATTAACTCACTTTCATCTTATGCAAAAGTAAATCAGTTTGGTTTCATAGAAACTCCATATCGTCGTGTAGACCCTGAAACTGGTCGTCTAACTGATAAAATTGATTACTTAACTGCTGATGAAGAGGATCTATACGTTGTAGCCCAAGCAAATGCTCGTTTAGGTGAAGATGGTAGTTTCTTAGATGAAGATGTAGTTGCTCGTTTCCGCGGAGACAACACTGTTGTAAAACGTGAGCGTATTGACTACATGGATGTATCTCCAAAACAAGTAGTATCAGCTGCGACAGCATGTATTCCTTTCTTAGAGAACGATGACTCAAACCGTGCCCTAATGGGAGCGAACATGCAACGTCAAGCAGTACCATTATTAAACCCTGAATCTCCAATCGTAGGTACAGGTATGGAATATGTTTCAGCAAAAGACTCAGGTGCTGCAGTAATTTGTAAACACCCAGGTATCGTTGAACGTGTTGAAGCGAAAGAAGTTTGGGTACGTCGCTACTTAGATGTAGATGGACAAAAAGTTAAAGGTGACCTTGATAAATATCGTATGTTAAAATTCGTACGTTCTAACCAAGGTACTTGTTATAACCAACGCCCAATCGTAAGTGTTGGTGACGAAGTAGTAAGAGGCGAAATTCTTGCAGATGGACCTTCAATGGAAAAAGGTGAATTAGCACTAGGACGTAACGTATTAGTAGCATTCATGACATGGGATGGTTACAACTATGAGGATGCGATCATTATGAGTCGCCGTCTTGTTAAAGAAGATGTTTACACTTCAGTTCATATTGAAGAATATGAATCAGAAGCTCGTGATACAAAATTAGGACCTGAAGAAATCACTCGTGATATTCCAAACGTTGGTGAAGATGCACTTAAAAATCTTGATGAGCGTGGAATTATCCGAATTGGTGCAGAAGTAAAAGATGGAGATTTATTAGTTGGTAAAGTAACGCCTAAAGGTGTAACTGAATTAACTGCTGAAGAGCGTCTTCTACATGCAATCTTCGGAGAAAAAGCTCGTGAAGTTCGTGATACATCTTTACGTGTTCCACACGGTGGAGGCGGAATTATTCTTGATGTGAAAGTATTCACTCGTGAAAACGGTGATGAATTACCACCAGGAGTAAACCAACTTGTTCGTGTTTATATCGTTCAGAAACGTAAAATCTCTGAAGGGGATAAAATGGCTGGACGACATGGTAATAAAGGGGTTATCTCTCGTATTTTACCAGAAGAAGATATGCCATTCTTACCTGATGGAACGCCAGTTGATATCATGTTAAACCCGTTAGGGGTACCTTCTCGTATGAACATCGGTCAGGTATTAGAGCTACACTTAGGTATGGCTGCAAGATATCTTGGTATTCATGTTGCTTCTCCAGTATTTGACGGAGCACGTGAGGAAGATGTTTGGGGAACAATTGAAGAAGCTGGTATGGCACGTGACGCAAAAACTGTACTATATGATGGACGTAGTGGTGAGCCTTTCGATAACCGTGTTTCTGTAGGTGTCATGTATATGATCAAACTTGCACACATGGTTGACGATAAGTTACATGCTCGTTCAACAGGACCTTACTCACTTGTTACGCAACAACCACTTGGTGGTAAAGCACAATTTGGTGGACAGCGTTTTGGTGAGATGGAGGTTTGGGCACTTGAAGCATACGGTGCTGCTTATACATTACAAGAGATCTTAACAGTTAAATCTGATGACGTTGTTGGTCGTGTGAAAACATATGAAGCAATCGTTAAAGGTGAAAATGTACCAGAACCAGGTGTTCCAGAATCATTCAAAGTATTGATTAAGGAATTACAATCTCTAGGTATGGATGTTAAAATGATGTCTGCTACAGATCAAGAAATCGAAATGCGTGATACTGAAGATGATGATGATCAAGCTTCAGAACATTTAGCGATGGATATGGAATACGTAAAAGAATAAGTATTATATAGGGTAAAACCTTAGGACAGAAAGGGAGGTAGGCCCCTTGATAGATGTAAATAATTTCGAGTATATGAAGATCGGACTTGCATCGCCTGACAAAATTCGCTCGTGGTCATACGGGGAAATTAAAAAACCTGAAACAATTAACTACCGTACATTAAAACCTGAAAAAGATGGTCTTTTCTGTGAACGCATTTTCGGTCCTACGAAAGATTGGGAATGTCACTGCGGAAAATATAAACGTGTACGTTATAAAGGTGTAGTTTGTGATCGTTGTGGAGTTGAAGTAACTCGTGCAAAAGTACGTCGTGAACGTATGGGTCACATCGAATTAGCTGCACCAGTATCACATATTTGGTATTTCAAAGGTATTCCAAGCCGAATGGGACTTGTTTTAGACATGTCCCCTCGTGCTCTGGAAGAAGTAATCTACTTTGCTTCTTACGTAGTAACAGAAGCTGGAGATACTCCTTTAGAAAAGAAACAATTGCTTTCTGAGAAAGAGTTCCGTGCTTATCGTGAGCGTTATGGTCAAACTTTCCAAGCGTCTATGGGTGCTGAAGCAATTAAAAAATTATTAAGCGATATTAATCTTGAAAAAGATGTTGATTCTTTAAAAGAAGAGTTAAAAACTGCTCAAGGTCAACGTCGTACAAGAGCAATTAAACGTTTAGAAGTTTTAGAAGCATTCCGTAACTCTGGTAATGAGCCTTCTTGGATGATCTTAGATGTGCTACCAGTAATCCCACCTGAATTACGACCAATGGTTCAATTAGATGGTGGACGTTTTGCAACTTCAGATCTAAACGATTTATATCGTCGTGTAATTAACCGTAACAACCGTTTAAAACGTTTATTAGACCTTGGTGCACCAAGCATCATCGTACAAAACGAAAAACGTATGCTTCAAGAAGCAGTTGATGCGTTAATTGACAATGGTCGCCGTGGCCGTCCAGTTACTGGACCAGGTAACCGCCCATTAAAATCTCTTTCTCACATGCTTAAAGGTAAGCAAGGACGTTTCCGTCAAAACTTACTTGGTAAACGTGTTGACTACTCTGGCCGTTCGGTTATCGTTGTAGGACCAAACTTACAAATGTATCAATGTGGATTACCAAAAGAAATGGCAATTGAATTATTCAAGCCATTCGTGATGAAAGAATTAGTAGAGCGTGGATTAGCACATAACATTAAGTCTGCGAAACGTAAAATTGAGCGTTTACACCCTGAAATTTGGGATGTATTAGAATCAGTTATTCGTGAGCATCCAGTGTTACTAAACCGTGCCCCAACTCTACACAGACTTGGTATCCAAGCGTTCGAACCTACATTAGTAGAAGGCCGTGCAATCCGTCTACATCCACTTGTATGTACTGCATACAATGCCGATTTTGATGGTGACCAAATGGCTGTTCACGTACCGTTATCAAGTGAAGCACAAGCGGAAGCTCGTATTTTAATGCTTGCAGCACAAAACATCCTGAATCCGAAAGATGGTAAACCAGTAGTTACACCATCTCAAGATATGGTATTAGGTAACTATTACTTAACTCTTGAGCGTGCAGGCGCTGTCGGTGAAGGTATGGTATTTAAAGATATCAATGAGGCGTTAATTGCATACCAAAATGGTTATGTACATTTACATTCTCGTGTTGCTGTTGCAGCAAATTCATTAAATAACGAAACTTTTACTGAAGAACAAAAAAATTCATTATTAATCACAACGGTTGGTAAGTTAATCTTCAATGAAATCTTACCTACTTCGTTCCCATATATTAATGAACCTACTCAGAGTAACCTTGAAAAGGAAACTCCTCAAATGTATTTTGTAGCTAAAGGTTCGAATATTAAAGAAATAATTGAAAGTAGAGAAGAAATTGCTCCTTTCAAAAAGAAAATACTTGGAAATATCATTGCAGAAGTATTTAAACGTTTCAAAATAACTGAAACGTCAAAAATGCTAGACCGCATGAAGGATCTTGGATTTAGACACTCTACTAAAGCTGGTATTACAGTTGGTGTATCTGACATCATCGTATTACCTGAGAAGCAGTTAATTATTGCTGAAGCTCAAGAAAAAGTAGATAAAGTTCTAAAACAATTCCGTCGTGGTTTAATCACAGAAGATGAGCGTTATGATCGTGTAATTGCAATTTGGAGTGATGCGAAGGATGTTATTCAAGGCAAACTGATGGCTTCCCTAAATAAACGTAACCCTATCTTTATGATGAGTGACTCTGGTGCCCGTGGTAACGCATCAAACTTCACTCAGCTTGCAGGTATGCGTGGTCTGATGGCCAACCCGGCTGGTCGTATTATCGAGTTACCGATCAAATCTTCATTCCGTGAAGGTCTAACGGTACTTGAATACTTCATCTCTACACACGGTGCGCGTAAAGGTCTTGCCGATACAGCCCTAAAAACAGCCGATTCAGGTTACTTAACTCGTCGTCTAGTTGACGTTGCACAAGATGTAATTGTTCGTCAAGATGATTGTGGTACTGACCGTGGATTACATGTTAAAGCAATTAAAGAAGGTAACGAAATTATTGAAGGATTATACGATCGTTTAGTTGGTCGTCATTTACGTTCAACTATTCGCCACCCAGAAACAGGTGTATTACTTGCTCAAGAGAATGATTTAATTACAGAAGACTTAGCTCGTGAAATTATCGATGCTGGTATTGAAGAAGTTAATATCCGTTCTGCGTTCACATGTAATACTAACCATGGAGTATGTAAAAAATGTTATGGCCGTAACTTAGCTACAGGTGCTGAGGTTGAAGTTGGTGAGGCAGTAGGTATTATTGCTGCACAATCAATCGGTGAACCAGGTACACAGTTAACGATGCGTACATTCCATACAGGTGGGGTAGCAGGAGACGATATTACTCAAGGTTTACCTCGTATTCAAGAGCTATTTGAAGCACGTAATCCTAAAGGTCAAGCGGTTATTTCTGAAATTGATGGTATTATTTCAATTGCTACTGACGCTAAAGATAAACAAGAAATTATTGTTCAAGGCTCAGTAGAATCTAGAAACTACCCAGTTCCTTATGGCGCTAGACTAAAAGTTCAAGAAGGTGAAACGATTGAACGCGGTCAGGTAATGACTGAAGGTTCAATTGATCCGAAAGAACTTCTAAAAGTAAAAGGTACAAATGCTGTTCAAGAATACTTACTACGTGAAGTACAAAAAGTATACCGTATGCAAGGGGTAGAAATTGGCGATAAGCACGTAGAGGTAATGGTTCGTCAAATGCTGAAGAAAGTTCGTGTAATGGATGCAGGTGAGACTACTTTATTACCTGGTACATTATTAGAGCTACACCAGTTTACTGAAGCGAATAAAGAAGCTTTATTTGCAGGTAAACAACCAGCTACTGCGCGCCCATTATTACTAGGTATTACAAAAGCATCATTAGAAACAGACTCGTTCCTTTCTGCTGCATCATTCCAAGAAACAACGCGTGTATTAACAGACGCTGCGATAAAAGGAAAACGTGATGAGTTGCTAGGATTAAAAGAGAATGTTATTATAGGTAAGTTGGTTCCAGCTGGTACTGGTATGAACAGATACCGTAAAGTAGATCTTGTAAAAGATTTAACAGAATCAGTTGAAATGAACGAAGAAGTATTAGTTGAAAAATAAACTTAAAATATTTTAAAACTTGAGTTGACATCATTTGATGAAAAATGATAAGATATTCAAGGTTGCTCCTAGACAATAGCACTGCTAATCTAAGCAGGTTAGATCCGGGGCTAATTTAGGAATATACAGTAGTTAAAACTGTTTTTGTGAGAAGGAGGGGTTCCTTCTTCTTGCAAAAACTTTGTTTTCAACTTATTATGAACCACCTGGATGTGTGGTCTTATAAATATTTGAAGGGAGGAAAACTCATGCCTACTATTAACCAGTTAGTGCGTAATGGACGTACTTCTAAAGTATGGAAATCAAAATCACCAGCATTAAATAAAGGTTTCAACTCATTAAAGAAAAAATCAACTGATTTATCAGCTCCACAAAAACGTGGTGTTTGTACTCGTGTTGGTACAATGACTCCAAAGAAACCGAACTCAGCTTTACGTAAATATGCTCGTGTGCGTTTAACTAACCAAATCGAGGTAACTGCTTATATCCCAGGTATCGGACACAACTTACAAGAGCACAGTGTTGTTCTTATCCGTGGTGGACGTGTAAAAGATTTACCGGGGGTACGTTACCATATCGTTCGTGGTGCATTAGATACTGCAGGTGTTGACAAACGTATGCAAGGTCGTTCTAAATATGGAACTAAGAGACCAAAAGCAGCTAAGAAGTAATAAATAACAACTAGCCGAAAGGAGGAAATAACATGCCACGTAAAGGTCCTGTTGCAAAAAGAGATGTATTGCCAGATCCACTTTATAATTCAAAATTAGTTTCTCGTTTAATCAACAAAATGATGATTGACGGAAAAAGAGGAAAGTCTCAAGCTATCTTATACGGAGCATTTGAATTAATCCAAGAACGTTCTGGTAAAGAACCAATGGAAGTATTCGAAGCAGCTCTTAAAAATATCATGCCAGTTCTAGAAGTTAGAGCTCGTCGTGTTGGTGGTTCAAACTACCAAGTACCAGTTGAGGTTCGCCCTGAGCGCCGTACAACTTTAGGTCTTCGCTGGTTAGTTAACTATGCTCGTCTTCGTGGAGAAAAAACGATGGAAGAGCGTTTAGCTAATGAAATTCTTGATGCAGCTAACAACTCAGGTTCTGCAGTTAAGAAACGTGAAGATACACACAAAATGGCAGAAGCGAACAAAGCGTTTGCTCACTACCGTTGGTAAGATTAAAAGCAATATAGTTATTTCTGCACATAATGAATGTTGGTTAAGTCGTTCACCTATTTCTAATTTAGCTTGCTAGATTAAATAGGTGAACGTCGGATTACATAATTTAGGATGACATAATAGTTCCTTGCTTGTAGTGCTTGCTTAACTTAATAACATGAACTATGTATAGGAATAACTTTTTCTTGTACTAAAAAATCCTAACTAATACTGGAAGGGAGAAAGAACCCTGATGACTAGAGAGTTCTCCTTAAATAACACTCGTAATATCGGGATCATGGCTCATATTGATGCTGGTAAAACAACAACAACAGAGCGTATCCTTTATTACACAGGTCGTATTCACAAAATTGGTGAAACTCATGAAGGAGCTTCACAAATGGACTGGATGGAGCAAGAGCAAGAGCGTGGTATCACTATCACATCTGCTGCTACAACAGCTCAGTGGAATAACCACCGTGTAAATATCATTGATACTCCAGGTCACGTAGACTTCACTGTAGAAGTTGAACGTTCTCTACGTGTACTTGATGGCGCAGTAGCAGTACTTGATGCTCAATCAGGTGTTGAGCCTCAAACTGAAACAGTTTGGCGCCAAGCAACTACTTACGGAGTTCCACGTGTAGTATTCGTTAACAAAATGGATAAAATCGGCGCGGATTTCTTATACTCTGTAGGTACGTTACATGACCGTTTACAAGCTAACGCACACCCAATCCAATTAGCGATGGGTGCTGAAGATAACTTCTGGGGTATTGTTGACTTAGTTGAAATGAAAGCTATCAAGTACAATAACGACTTAGGTACTGACATTGAAACAATCGAAATTCCAGAAGAATATCAAGAACTAGCTGAAGAGTACCGTGGTCGTTTAATCGAAGCGGTAGCTGAGTTAGATGAAGAATTAATGATGAAATACCTTGAAGGTGAAGAAATCACACTTGCTGAATTAAAAGCTGCTATTCGTACAGCTACATGTTCAGTACAATTCTACCCAGTAGTTTGTGGTTCTGCTTTCAAAAACAAAGGTGTTCAATTAATGCTTGACGCAGTAATTGATTACTTACCATCTCCATTAGATGTACCAGCAATTAAAGGAACATTACCTGATACTGATGAAGAGAAAGTAGTTCCATCAAGCGATGAAGAGCCTTTCGCAGCATTAGCTTTCAAAATCATGACTGATCCTTATGTTGGTAAATTAACGTTCTTCCGTGTATACTCAGGTACGTTAGAATCTGGTTCATACGTTCAAAACTCTACAAAAGGTAAGCGTGAGCGTGTAGGACGTATCCTACAAATGCATGCTAACTCTCGTCAAGAGATTTCGAAAGTATACGCTGGAGATATCGCAGCAGCTGTAGGTCTTAAAGATACTACAACTGGTGATACTTTATGTGATGAAAAGAATTTAGTAATTCTTGAGTCTATGGAATTCCCTGAACCAGTTATCTCAATTGCGATTGAGCCAAAATCTAAAGCTGACCAAGATAAAATGGGTCAAGCATTAGTGAAATTAACTGAAGAAGATCCAACTTTCCGTGCACACACTGACCAAGAAACTGGTCAAGTAATCATCGCTGGTATGGGTGAGCTTCACCTTGATATCATCGTTGACCGTATGCGTCGTGAATTTAAAGTAGAAGCTAACGTTGGTGCTCCTCAAGTAGCATACCGTGAAACTTTCCGTTCTTCTGCACAAGTAGAAGGTAAATTCGTTCGTCAATCAGGTGGACGTGGACAATTTGGTCACGTTTGGATTGAATTCTCACCAAACGAAGAAGGAAAAGGCTTTGAATTTGAAAACGCGATCGTTGGTGGTGTAGTACCTCGTGAGTACATCCCAGCAGTAGCAGCAGGTCTAGAAGATTCACTTAAAAATGGTGTATTAGCTGGTTTCCCACTAATCGACATTAAAGCGAAATTATTCGATGGATCATACCATGATGTTGACTCAAATGAGATGGCGTTTAAAGTAGCTGCTTCATTAGCTCTTAAAAACGCTGTTAAGAAATGTAACCCAGTTCTACTTGAACCATTAATGAAAGTAGAAGTTGTTATCCCTGAAGAATATTTAGGAGATATCATGGGTGATGTTACTTCTCGTCGTGGACGCGTTGAAGGTATGGAAGCACGCGGTAACGCTCAAGTTGTTCGTGCTATGGTACCTCTTTCTGAAATGTTTGGATATGCAACTTCATTACGTTCTAACACTCAAGGTCGTGGAACGTTCTCAATGGTATTTGACCATTACGAAGATGTGCCAAAATCAATTTCAGAAGAAATTATCAAAAAATATAAAGGTGAGTAATTGATTATTTAGTTCTCATCATGTATAACTATTATGTTAGCTACAAAGGGTGTTTCACCCTTTGTGGCATAATAATAAAACTAAAAATTAATTTTCTTAATTATAAGGAGGATTTTTACAATGGGTAAAGCTAAATTCGAACGTGTAAAACCACACGTTAACATTGGTACAATCGGACACGTTGACCATGGTAAAACTACATTAACTGCTGCTATTACAACTGTATTAGCTAAAGTAGGTGGAGCTGAAGCTCGCGCTTACGATCAAATCGATGGTGCACCAGAAGAAAGAGAGCGTGGTATCACAATCTCTACTGCACACGTTGAGTACGAAACAGAATCTCGTCACTATGCACACGTTGACTGCCCAGGTCACGCTGACTATGTTAAAAACATGATCACTGGTGCTGCTCAAATGGACGGCGGTATCTTAGTAGTATCTGCTGCTGATGGTCCAATGCCTCAAACTCGTGAGCACATTCTTTTATCTCGTCAAGTAGGTGTACCTTACATCGTAGTATTCATGAACAAATGTGATATGGTTGACGACGAAGAGTTACTTGAATTAGTTGAAATGGAAATCCGTGATCTATTATCAGAATACGAATTCCCTGGCGATGACATTCCAGTAATCAAAGGTTCTGCACTTAAAGCTCTTGAAGGAGATGCTGAGTGGGAAGCTAAAATTCATGAATTAATGGCTGAAGTTGATTCTTACATTCCAACACCAGCTCGTGAAACTGACAAGCCTTTCTTAATGCCAGTTGAGGATGTATTCTCAATCACTGGTCGTGGAACAGTTGCTACTGGTCGTGTTGAGCGTGGTATCGTTAAAGTTGGTGACGTAATTGAAATCATCGGTCTTGTTGAAGAACCAAAATCAACTACTGTAACAGGTGTTGAAATGTTCCGTAAACTTCTTGACCAAGCAGAAGCTGGAGATAACATCGGTGCACTTCTTCGTGGGGTTGCTCGTGACGATATCCAACGTGGTCAAGTTTTAGCTAAACCAGGTTCAGTTAAACAACACACTAAGTTCAAAGCTGAAGTTTACGTTTTATCTAAAGAAGAAGGTGGACGTCACACTCCATTCTTCGCTAACTACCGTCCACAATTCTATTTCCGTACAACTGACGTAACTGGAATCATCCAATTACCAGAAGGCGTTGAAATGGTTATGCCTGGCGACAACATCGAAATGACTGTTGAGTTAATCAACGCAATCGCTGTTGAAGAAGGAACTAAGTTCTCTATCCGTGAGGGTGGACGTACTGTAGGCGCTGGCGTAGTTGCTACAATCGTTGAATAATTAAATTTAAAAGCTTAGGAGATTAATTCTTCTAAGCTTTTTTTATAAGTAAATTGGAAATATTTAAAATATGCATTAAAACCGATTCTTGCTTGATTTTAATAATTGAAGATAATATAATAACTAAGTACTGAAGACGACGAGAACATTATTTATCTAAACTTATAACAAATGCTTGCAATAGCATTGTTTATTATGTATAATAGTTGATGTTGGTCTTTGACTGCGTAGAAGTGGAAGGTTGCTGATACACCCGGCCGCTTTGCCATGGCGAGTGTAAGGAAATTTCCACGGAGTATGTCTATTATTTAAATAGGCGAAAAAGGAGGGAAAATTATGGCAAAAGAAAAAATTCGTATTCGTTTAAAAGCTTATGATCACCGTATTTTAGATCAATCTGCAGAGAAAATCGTTGAAACAGCGAAACGTTCTGGTGCTTCTGTATCTGGTCCGATTCCGTTACCAACTGAGAAATCAGTTTACACGATCCTTCGTGCGGTTCATAAATACAAAGATTCTCGTGAGCAATTCGAAATGCGCACTCACAAACGTTTAATCGATATCGTGAATCCAACTCCACAAACAGTTGATTCATTAATGAGACTAGATTTACCATCTGGCGTTGATATTGAAATCAAACTTTAATAACATTATATATAAATTCAGGAGGTGTGACTTATGACTAAAGGAATCTTAGGGAAAAAGATCGGTATGACACAAGTATTTGCTGAAAACGGCGAGTTAATTCCAGTAACTGTAATCGAAGCTACTCCAAACGTGGTTTTACAAAAGAAAACTACTGAAACTGATGGCTACGAAGCTATCCAAATCGGTTTCGCTGACAAACGTGAAAAATTAGCTAACAAACCAGAAAAAGGACACTCTGCTAAGGCAAACACTGCACCTAAGCGCTTCGTTCGTGAACTTCGCAACGCTGACGTATCAGCTTATGAAGTTGGTCAAGAAGTCAAAGTAGATATTTTTGCAAATGGTGACATCGTTGATGTAACTGGAACTTCAAAAGGTAAAGGATTCCAAGGTAGCATTAAGCGCCACGGACAATCTCGTGGACCAATGTCTCACGGTTCTCGTTACCACCGTCGTCCAGGTTCAATGGGTCCTGTTGCTCCGAACCGTGTATTCAAAAACAAAGCTTTACCTGGTCAAATGGGTGGAGAAAAAGTAACTGTACAAAACCTACAAATCGTTAAAGTTGACGTTGAACGTAACTTACTTTTAGTAAAAGGTAATGTACCAGGTTCTAAAAAATCTTACGTAACAATCCGTACTGCGGTTAAATCTAAATAATTAATTTAGAAGAAAGGAGGAAATAAAATGCCTAAAGTTACTATGTTTAATCAAACAGGTGCTCAAGTAGGAGAAATCGAATTAGCTGATGCTGTATTCGGAATTGCTCCAAACGAACACGCTTTATTTGATGCTGTAATGATGCAACGTGCATCTTTACGTCAAGGTACTCACAAAGTTAAAACACGTTCTGAAGTACGTGGTGGTGGTCGCAAACCATGGAGACAAAAAGGAACTGGCCGTGCTCGTCAAGGTTCAATCCGTTCTCCACAATGGCGTGGTGGTGGTATCGTATTCGGTCCTGCTCCAAGATCATACTCTTATAAATTACCTAAAAAAGTACGTCGCTTAGCGATTAAATCTGCTTTATCTACTAAAGTATTAGAACAAAGCATGCTAGTTCTTGAAGATTTAGCGTTAAACGCACCAAAAACAAAAGATATGGTTACTGTTTTAACTGGCTTATCAGTTGCTAAGAAAGTTTTAATCGTAACAGCTGACTTAAATGAAAACGTAGCTTTATCTGCTCGCAATATCCCTGGAATCACAGTACTTGCAGCAAATGAAGTAAACGTAATCGACGTTTTACATCATGATACATTAATCATGACTAAAGCTGCGGTGGAAAAAGTAGAGGAGGTGCTTGCGTAATGAAGGATCCTCGTGATATTATCAAACGCCCAGTTATCACTGAAGCTTCTATGGAAGCAATCGCTGAAAAAAAATACACTTTTGAAGTAGATGTAAGAGCTAATAAAACTGAAGTTAAAGATGCTGTTGAAGCAATCTTCGGTGTTAAAGTAGAAAAAGTTAACGTAATGAACTACAAAGGTAAGTTTAAACGTATGGGTAAACATGCTGGTTACACAAACCGTCGTAGAAAAGCAATCGTTAAATTAACTGCTGATAGCCAAGAAATTACATTATTCGAAGGCGTTTAATACTAACTACTAGAAAAGGAGGGAAATTACGATGGGAATCAAAAAGTATAAACCAACCACTAACGGTCGCCGTGGTATGACTACTAATGATTTTGCTGAGATCACTACTGATAAACCAGAAAAATCATTATTAGCTCCACTTAGTAAAAAAGCTGGCCGTAATAACCAAGGTAAAATTACTGTTCGTCACCAAGGTGGTGGACACAAACGTCAATACCGTATCATCGATTTCAAACGAGATAAAGATGGTATACCAGGACGCGTTGCTACAATCGAGTACGATCCAAACCGTTCTGCAAACATTGCGTTAATTAACTACGCTGATGGAGAAAAACGTTACATCCTAGCTCCTAAAAACTTAGTAGTAGGAATGGAAATCGTTTCTGGTCCAGAAGCAGATATTAAAGTAGGTAACGCTTTACCACTTGTAAACATTCCAGTAGGTACTACAATCCACAACATCGAGTTAAAACCAGGTCGTGGAGGACAATTAGTACGTTCAGCTGGTACTTCTGCTCAAGTATTAGGTAAAGAAGATCGTTATGTACTAGTTCGTTTAAACTCTGGTGAAGTACGTATGATTTTAGCAACTTGCCGCGCGACAGTAGGTCAAGTTGGTAACGAACATCACGAACTTATTAACATCGGTAAAGCAGGTCGTTCTCGTTGGATGGGTAAACGCCCAACTGTACGTGGATCTGTAATGAACCCAGTTGATCACCCACACGGTGGTGGTGAAGGACGCTCTCCAATCGGACGTAAATCACCAATGTCTCCATGGGGTAAACCAACTCTTGGTTACAAAACTCGTAAGAAAAACAAAGCGTCAGACAAGTTTATCGTTCGTCGTCGTAAAAAATAACGCGATTGTGCTACGGTTCACTAGAACCGTAGGTCAATCACGAAGGGAGGTACCACAATGGGACGCAGCCTAAAAAAAGGTCCATTTATTGATGATCACTTATTAGCTAAAGTTGAGAAATTAAACGAGACTGACTCTAAGCAAGTTGTTAAAACTTGGTCACGTCGTTCGACTATTTTCCCACAATTTATCGGACATACTATTGCAGTATACGATGGTCGTAAACATGTACCTGTATATGTATCGGAAGATATGGTAGGTCACAAACTTGGTGAATTTGCTCCAACTCGTACTTATAAAGGTCACGATGCGGATGACAAGAAAACTAGAAGATAATGAGAGGAGGCACTCCAATGCAAGCTAAAGCTGTACTGAGAACAGTTCGTATCGCTCCTCGTAAAGTTCGTCTAGTAGTCGATTTAATCCGAGGTAAACAAGTTGGCGAAGCGATCGCAATCCTTCGACACACACCAAAAACTGCTTCTCCTGTTGTAGAAAAATTATTAAAATCTGCTATTGCTAACGCAGAGCATAACTATGATATGGATGTTAATAACTTATACATCGAAAAAGTATTCGTTGATGAAGGTGCTACTTTAAAACGTTTCCGCCCTCGTGCACAAGGACGTGCTAGCGCAATCAACAAACGCACAAGCCACATTACAATCGTGGTATCAGAGAAGAAGGAGGGATAATCGATGGGACAAAAGGTAAATCCAGTCGGACTTCGTGTTGGTATTATTAAAGATTGGGAATCTAAATGGTACGCTGAAAAAGATTACGCTGATCTTTTACATGAAGACATCAAAATTCGTGAGTACATCAGCACTCGTTTAAAAGATTCTGCTGTTTCTAAAGTAGAAATTGAAAGAGCTGCTAACCGTGTAAACATTACAGTTCACACTGCAAAACCAGGTATGGTAATCGGTAAAGGTGGTTCGGAAGTTGAAGCTCTTCGTAAAGCTTTAAACAACCTTACTGGCAAACGTGTTCATATCAACATCATCGAAATTAAAAGAGCAGATCTTGATGCTAAATTAGTAGCTGAAAACATCGCTCGTCAATTAGAAAACCGTGTTTCTTTCCGTCGTGCTCAAAAGCAAGTACTTCAACGTGCTATGCGTGCTGGTGCATTAGGTATTAAAACACAAGTTTCTGGTCGTCTTGGCGGAGCAGATATTGCTCGTTCAGAATCATATAGTGAAGGTACAGTGCCACTTCATACATTACGTGCGGATATCGATTATGCAACTGCAGAAGCAGATACAACATACGGTAAACTAGGCGTAAAAGTATGGATCTACAAAGGTGAAGTTCTTCCTACAAAAAAGAAAGCTTCTGAGGAAGGAGGAAATTAATTATGTTAATGCCTAAACGTGTTAAATATAGAAGAGAGCATCGTGGAAAAATGCGTGGACGTGCCAAAGGTGGTACTGAAATTGCATTCGGTGAATTCGGTTTACAATCTACTGAAGCTTCTTGGATTACTAACCGTCAAATTGAAGCAGCGCGTCGTGCTATGACTCGTTACATGAAACGTGGCGGTAAAGTATGGATTAAAATCTTCCCTTCTAAGCCTTACACAGCTAAACCTCTTGAGGTTCGTATGGGTAGCGGTAAAGGTGCTCCTGAAGGTTGGGTAGCAGTCGTTAAACCAGGAAAAATTATGTTCGAAATCGCTGGTGTATCTGAAGAAGTAGCTCGTGAAGCACTACGCTTAGCAGCTCACAAATTACCAGTTAAATGTAAGTTTGTAAAACGTGAAGACAATGGTGGTGATTCTAATGAAAACTAATGAGATTCGCGATCTTACCACTGCTGAAATTGAATTAAAAGTGAAATCTCTTAAAGAAGAGTTATTCAATCTTCGTTTCCAATTAGCTACAGGACAATTAGAGAACACTGCTCGTATCCGCGAGGTTCGTAAAGCAATTGCTCGTATGAAAACTGTAGTTCGTGAAAGAGAAGTTAACTCTAATAATTAATAATGAGGGGAGGTTTGCCCAGTGAGCGAACGTAACCAACGTAAAGTTTACACAGGACGTGTAGTTTCTGATAAAATGGATAAGACAATTACTGTTGTAGTTGAAACTTATAAAACACATAAACTATACGGAAAACGCGTTAAATATTCTAAGAAATATAAAGCGCACGATGAGCTAAACACTGCAAAAGTTGGCGATATCGTAAAAATCATGGAGACTCGTCCATTATCAGCTACAAAACGTTTCCGTTTAGTTGAAATCGTAGAAGAAGCTGTTATTATCTAATAGATGATCGGATATCATTCTTAATCCGAAAGGAGGTCAATTTGACATGATCCAACAAGAAACTCGTTTAAAAGTTGCTGACAATTCAGGTGCACGTGAATTACTTACTATTAAAGTATTAGGTGGTTCAGGCCGTAAAACTGCTAACATCGGTGATATCATCGTATGTACAGTAAAACAAGCAACACCAGGTGGCGTTGTTAAAAAAGGTGATGTAGTTAAAGCTGTTATCGTTCGTACGAAACGCGGTGTTCGTCGTCCAGACGGTACTTACATCAAATTTGATGAAAACGCAGCTGTTATCATTAAAGATGATAAGAGCCCACGTGGTACTCGTATTTTCGGACCAGTTGCACGTGAATTACGTGATAGCAACTTCATGAAAATCGTATCATTAGCTCCAGAAGTACTTTAATTAATGTACTTTAATAAATACTTCAGAAAGCCTTATTAAGGAGGTGCACGAAGAAGATGCATGTAAAAAAAGGTGATAAAGTTCAAGTTATCTCTGGTAAAGACAAAGGAAAACAAGGTGTTATCCTTGCTGCTTTTCCAAAGAATAACCGCGTACTAGTTGAAGGTGTTAACATCATTAAAAAACACTCAAAACCTACTCAAGCTAACCCACAAGGTGGCATCATCGAGAAAGAAGCACCAATCCATGTTTCTAATGTTATGGCATTAGATCCAAAAACTGGAGTACCTACACGCGTAGGTTACCAATTAGTGGATGGTAAAAAAGTACGTATTGCTAAAAAATCAGGCGAATTACTTGATAAATAATAGAAATTTATGAAAGGAGGTCAACTGAATGAACCGCCTAGTCGAGAAATATCAAAATGAAATCACTCCTGCTCTAGTGAGCAAGTTTAACTATAAATCAGTTATGCAAGTGCCAAAAATTGAAAAGATCGTCATCAACATGGGTGTTGGTGAGGCTGTTTCAAATTCAAAAGCATTAGATACTGCTGTTGAGGAATTAACTTTAATCGCAGGTCAAAAACCTGTTGTAACTAGAGCTAAAAAATCAATCGCTCAATTCCGTCTTCGTGAAGGAATGCCTATCGGTGCGAAAGTTACATTACGCGGTGAGCGTATGTACGAATTCTTTGAGAAATTAGTTTCTGTAACATTACCTCGTGTACGTGACTTCCGTGGAATCTCTAAAAAGTCATTCGATGGCCGTGGAAACTACACTTTAGGTGTTAAAGAGCAATTAATCTTCCCAGAGATCGATTATGATAAAGTAAACAAAGTACGTGGTATGGACATCGTTATTGTAACTACTGCAAATACTGATGAAGAAGCTCGTGAAATGCTAACATTATTCGGAATGCCTTTTCAAAAATAATGAAAGCCAGCGCTAAAGAAGAGGAGGCGAAAACGTGGCTAAAAAATCAATGATTGCGAAACAAAAACGTGCTCAAAAATTTAAAGTACAAGAGTATACACGTTGCGAACGTTGCGGACGTCCACACTCAGTATTACGTAAATTTAAACTTTGCCGTATTTGTTTCCGTGAACTTGCTTATAAAGGACAAATCCCTGGCGTTAAAAAAGCTAGTTGGTAATTCTATAGATATTAGGAAGGAGGTTATCTGAACATGGTCATGACAGATCCTATTGCAGATATGCTTACTCGCATTCGTAATGCGAACATGGTACGTCACGAGAAATTAGAATTCCCAGGTTCTAACCTAAAGAAAGAAGTTGCTGAAATTCTAAAACGTGAAGGTTTCATCCGTGACGTTGAGTACATTGAAGATGATAAACAAGGTATCATCCGTATTTTCTTAAAATATGGAGTGAACAACGAACGTGTTATCACTGGATTAAAAAGAATCTCTAAGCCTGGCTTACGTGTATACGCGAAAGCTGACGAAGTACCTCGCGTACTTAACGGTTTAGGTGTTGCTATTGTTTCAACATCTAAAGGTGTAATGACAGATAAAGAAGCTCGTCAAGCAAAAACTGGTGGCGAAATCTTAGCATACGTTTGGTAATATAACACAGAGAGAATGGAGGTGTAGTGAATGTCTCGTGTTGGTAAAAAAGAACTTGTAATTCCTGCTGGAGTTACTCTTACTAATAACAACAATACTATTACAGTAAAAGGACCTAAAGGTGAGTTAACTCGTACTTTTAGCCCTGATATGACAATCGAAGTTAACGAGAACGTATTATCAGTTGCACGTCCAACTGATAACAAAGAGCACCGTGCTCTTCATGGTACAACTCGTGCTATCTTAGGTAACATGGTTGAAGGTGTAACTAATGGTTATACTCGTAACCTTGAATTAGTTGGGGTTGGTTACCGTGCAACTAAAACAGGTGACAAACTTGTTCTAGCTGTTGGTTATTCTCACCCAGTTGAGATCACTCCTGAAAATGGTGTTGAAATCGAAGTACCTTCAAATACTAAAATCAGTATTAAAGGTATCGACAAAGAACGTGTAGGCGCTCTTGCTGCTTACATCCGTCAAGTACGTCCACCAGAGCCTTACAAAGGTAAAGGTATTCGTTACGAAGGCGAAATGGTTCGTCGTAAAGAAGGTAAAACTGCGAAGTAATCTATAACTAGATAAGAGAAAGGAGTGACCAAGATGATCTTTAAGGCTGATAAAAATGCAGTACGTAAAAAAAGACATGCTCGTGTTCGTACTAAATTATCTGGTACTCAAGAACGTCCACGTTTAAACGTTTATCGTTCAAACAACCATATCTATGCTCAAATCATTGATGATGTTAATGGTGTAACATTAGCAAGTGCATCAACTTTAGATAAAGAATTAACTTTAAATGGTACTGGCAATATCGAAGCAGCAACATTAGTTGGTAGTTTAGTTGCAAAACGCGCTACTGAAAAAGGTGTTTCTGTAGTTGTATTCGACCGCGGTGGTTACTTATATCATGGTCGCGTAAAAGCTTTAGCTGAAGCTGCTCGTGAAGCTGGTTTACAATTTTAATAAAAGGAGGAGGGACATACATGCGTCGCATTGATCCTAATAAATTAGAGCTTGAAGAACGCTTAGTTACGATCAACCGTGTTGCTAAAGTTGTAAAAGGTGGACGTCGTTTCCGCTTTGCAGCATTAGTAGTTGTTGGTGACAAAAACGGTCATGTAGGTTTTGGTACTGGTAAAGCTCAAGAAGTACCTGATGCTATTCGTAAAGCTGTTGAAGATGCTAAGAAAAACCTAATTAACGTACCAATCGTTGGAACTACAATTCCTCACGTAATTACTGGTCGTTTTGGAGCTGGTGAAGTATTCTTAAAACCTGCTTCTGAAGGTACTGGAGTTATCGCTGGAGGTCCTGTTCGTGCGGTATTAGAACTTGCTGGGGTACATGATATTTTATCTAAATCTCTTGGTTCTAACACACCAGTAAACATTGTACGTGCTACTATCGAAGGTTTAAGTAACTTAAAACGTGCGGATGAAGTTGCAAAACTACGTGGTAAATCTGTAGAAGAATTACTAGGTTAATAAGGAGGGATAACGATGGCTAAACAGTTAGAAATTACCCTTACTCGCAGTGTAATTGGTCGTAAACAAGATCAAATCGCAACAGTTCGTGCTTTAGGTATTACTAAAACAAACCAAACTGTTGTTAAACAAGATAACGCTGCAATGCGTGGGATGATTAACAAAGTTTCTCACCTTGTATCTGTAAAAGAAATTTAATTGAACATGAATAAGTAAGGAGGTGCCCTAATGAAACTTCATGAATTAAAACCTACAGAAGGTTCTCGTAAAGTATCTAAACGTATCGGTCGTGGTATTGGTTCAGGTACTGGTAAAACTGCTGGTAAAGGTCATAAAGGACAAAACGCTCGTTCAGGTGGCGGTGTTCGTCTTGGATTTGAAGGTGGTCAAACTCCTTTATTCCGTCGTTTACCAAAACGTGGTTTCACTAACATCAACCGTAAAGATTACGCAATCGTTAATGTTGAAACGTTAAATCGCTTCGAAAACGGAACTGAAGTAACTCCTGAGTTACTGATCGAAACTGGTATTGTTCGTAAAGAATTAGCTGGTATTAAGATTTTAGGTAAAGGTAAGTTAGAAGTTAAACTTACTGTTAAAGCTCACAAGTTCTCATCTTCTGCGGTAGAGGCAATCGAAGCAGCTGGTGGAAATACTGAGGTGATCTAAAATGTTCCGGACAATCTCCAACTTTATGCGCATTGCAGATATTAGAAAAAAAATATTCTTTACGTTATTAATGTTAATTGTATTTCGTATTGGAACGTTTATACCTGTTCCAAACGTCAACGCCGATGTATTAGCTTCTCAAGATAATGCAACGAGTATTTTCGGAGTGCTAAATACATTTGGTGGAGGAGCTCTTAAACAGTTCTCGATTTTTGCAATGGGTATAATGCCTTACATTACTGCTTCAATCATTATTCAGTTACTTCAAATGGACGTTGTTCCGAAGTTAACTGAATGGTCGAAGCAAGGTGAGATTGGTCGACGTAAATTGACTCAACTGACTAGATACATCACAATTATTCTTGGATTTGTAGAAGCAATTGGATTATCAATCAGTATGAACAATGTTACTGGCGGAATGTTAATTGAAAATCCAGGTTGGTCAACCTATCTTTATATAGCAGTTGTACTAACAGCTGGAACATCTTTCTTATTGTGGTTAGGTGAGCAGATCACTGCTAAAGGTGTTGGGAACGGTATATCAGTTATCATCTTTGGCGGTATAGTTGCTGCTATACCTAATACACTTCACCAAGTCTATCAGCAACAATTTCAAAATGCTGGAGATGCGCTATTTATGAACATCGTAAAGGTTGGCATAGTGTTTTTAGTTTTACTATTAGTAATCGTAGCTGTAATTTACATCCAACAAGCTAATCGTAAAATTCCAATTCAATATGCTAAACGTAACAATGGTAATAATAGCTATGTCGGAGGACAATCTACTCACTTGCCATTAAAAGTAAATGGCGCTGGGGTTATTCCGGTAATCTTCGCTGTTTCATTTTTAATTACTCCTTCAACAATTGCATCGTTCTTACCAAGTAACAATGTAACTGAATGGATTAAAACGCATTTTACGTATAACAATCCATGGGGTATGGCATTTTATTTAATCTTGATCATTGCTTTCACATATTTTTATACTTTTGTTCAGGCTAATCCAGAGCAAATGGCTGAAAATCTTCAGAAGCAAGGTGGCTACATCCCGGGTATTCGCCCAGGTAAGAGCACTCAAGAATATATCATTAAAGTCTTATATCGTTTAACTTTCGTAGGAGCAATTTTCTTAGCTGTCATCGCTTTATTACCAATCGTATTTGGTAAAATTGCGAACTTACCACCTTCAGCTCAAATTGGAGGAACAAGTTTACTAATCGTAGTCGGAGTTGCGCTTGAAACAATGAAACAATTAGAAAGTCAGCTTGTTAAGAGAAACTACAAAGGCTTTATTAAAGAACGAGCATAGGGAAGTGCATAATTCCCTATTGCTCACCTAATTTTGAGGAGGATTAACCATGAATTTAATTCTTATGGGGCTTCCTGGTGCAGGCAAAGGCACACAAGCTGAGAAAATTGTCGAAAAATACGGCATTCCTCATATATCTACTGGTGATATGTTCCGTGCAGCGATTAAAGACGGCACTGAACTAGGTCTTCAAGCAAAATCGTTTATGGATCAAGGTCATCTTGTTCCTGATGAGGTAACAATTGGTATTGTACGTGAACGATTAGCAAAAGATGATTGCCAAAATGGTTTTTTACTGGATGGTTTTCCTAGAACAGTTGCGCAGGCTGAAGCACTAGAAGAAACTTTGAAAGTAATGAATCGTAAAATTGACTTCGTGTTAAACATTCATGTAGACCAACAACTTTTAATTGAACGTTTAACAGGTCGTCGTATTTGCAAAGAGTGTGGAGCAACATATCATTTAATTTTCAATCCACCTGTTGAAGAGGGTGTTTGCCCTAAATGTGGCGGAGAACTTTATCAACGTGCGGATGATAATAAAGAAACAGTTGCAAATCGCCTTGAAGTAAATATCAAACAAACTCAACCTTTACTTGATTTCTACAATAATCTTGGTTATGTAAAAACAATTGAAGGTGAACAAGAGATTAATAAAGTTTTCAATGACATTGATAATCTTTTAAAAGAGTTAGTTTAATAATTGAACGATAAGATCGTCGTTCCTCGTGTATGACGTATTGTTGTTTCGTCAAAACTGATACTGTTATAAAAGCTTAAACATAGCTTTGCTTGGAACGATTGATATAATATAGGTCTTTAGTAGGCCAAAAATCTCCAACATATCAGAGCACTTTGGCTTAATGTTCCTAAGCGTATGTTTGCCTACAAGCAAGCTACTGATTTGAAGAAAGGAGAATGCCCTAATGGCGAAAGATGATGTAATTGAAATTGAAGGTACCGTTACGGAAACACTTCCGAATGCGATGTTCAAAGTTGAATTGGAAAATGGTCATGTCGTTCTTGCACACGTTTCTGGTAAAATTCGTATGAACTTCATTCGTATTCTTCCAGGTGACAAGGTTACTGTAGAACTATCTCCATATGATTTAACTCGTGGCCGTATTACGTACCGTTTTAAATAATAAATATGCACTCCGTAATCTACAAGGAGGTTGAAATCATGAAAGTGAGACCATCAGTAAAACCAATCTGTGAAAAATGTAAAGTTATCCGCAGACGTGGTAAAGTAATGGTAATTTGTGAAAATCCAAAACATAAACAAAAACAAGGTTAATATAGAAGGAGGTGCACTAGAATGGCTCGTATTGCTGGTGTAGATATTCCTCGCGACAAACGCGTGGTTGTTTCTTTAACTTATGTATACGGAATCGGTCGTGCAACTTCTGAAAAAATCTTAGCTGAAGCTGGTATTTCAGAAGACACTCGTGTACGTGATTTAACAGAAGAAGAATTAGGTAAAATTCGTGAATTAATCGATAAGTTGAAAGTTGAAGGGGATCTTCGTCGTGAAGTTTCTTTAAACATTAAACGTCTAATCGAAATCGGTTCATATCGTGGTATTCGCCACCGTCGTAACTTACCTGTTCGTGGTCAAAACACTAAAAACAATGCTCGTACTCGTAAAGGCCCACGCCGTACAGTAGCGAACAAGAAGAAATAATATTTTTTAAGTAAAGGAGGGTATTCAACATGGCACGTAAAACAAATGTACGTAAACGTCGTGTGAAAAAGAATATTGAAGCTGGTACAGCTCATATTCGTTCAACTTTCAATAACACAATCGTAACAATCACTGATGTTCATGGTAACGCAATTTCATGGTCAAGCGCTGGATCATTAGGTTTCAAAGGATCTCGTAAATCTACTCCATTCGCTGCACAAATGGCTGCTGAAACTGCTGCTAAAGCTTCTATGGAACACGGTTTAAAAACTCTTGACGTAACTGTTAAAGGTCCGGGTGCTGGTCGTGAGGCTGCTATCCGTGCTCTTCAAGCTGCTGGTCTTGAAGTAACTGCTATCAGAGACGTTACTCCAGTTCCACATAACGGATGCCGTCCACCAAAACGTCGTCGTGTATAATTTGTCTGTATAAATTTTCAAAAATTGTCTATAATGGATTATGATATATGTTTGGCAAATATTAACAGACATCTCTTGTTGTGCACAATTAGGAACTGCCTAATAGGGACTTTCGGTTAGCATGGTCTAACCGAGGGTTTCGACGTTTTGAAGGAGGGTTTAAAAAATGATTGAAATCGAAAAGCCGAAAATCGAAACGGTTGAGATCAGTGACGATTCCAAATATGGTAAATTCGTTATTGAACCACTTGAGCGTGGATATGGTACAACGCTAGGTAACTCCTTACGTCGTATCCTTTTATCCTCACTTCCTGGTGCCGCTGTAACTGCTATTCAAATTGATGGCGTGTTACATGAGTTCTCTACAGTTGAAGGTGTTGTAGAAGACGTTACAACAATGATTCTTAATGTTAAAAAACTTGCTCTGAAAATTTATTCAGACGAAGAAAAAACATTAGAAATTGATGTACGCGGTGAAGGGCCAATTACTGCAGCCGATATTACGCATGATAGCGATGTTGAAGTTCTAAATCCAGATCTTCATATTGCAACTCTTGCTAAAGATGCTCATTTACGTATGCGTCTAACTGCTAGACGTGGACGTGGATACATCCCTGCAGATGGTAACAAAAGAGAGGATCAAGCAATAGGTGTTATTCCTATCGACTCGATTTACACTCCAGTGTCTCGTGTCACATACCAAGTTGAAAATACACGTGTGGGACAGGTTTCAAATTTCGATAAGTTAACACTTGATGTTTGGACTGACGGAAGTATTGGACCTAAGGATGCTATCGCATTAGGTTCAAAAATTCTTACTGAACACTTAAACATTTTTGTAGGTTTAACTGACGAAGCTAAAAATGCAGAAATCATGGTCGAAAAAGAAGAAGATCAAAAAGATAAAGTCCTTGAAATGACGATTGAAGAACTTGATCTTTCTGTTCGTTCATATAACTGCTTAAAGCGAGCTGGTATTAATACTGTACAAGAGCTTGCGAATAAGACAGAAGAAGACATGATGAAAGTACGTAACTTAGGTCGTAAGTCTTTAGAAGAAGTAAAACATAAGTTAGAAGAGTTAGGTCTTGGCCTACGTAAAGAAGACTGATTGTAGCTTCTATAAAGGGAGAGGCGTTCTCTTCATGTCTATATGACCCAATTTTGATACTACTTACAAAGGAGGGAACTAGAAATGGGATACAGAAAATTAGGACGTACTAGCTCACAACGTAAAGCTATGTTACGTGACTTAGCTACTGATTTAATTATCAACGAACGTATTCAAACTACTGAAACTCGTGCGAAGGAGTTACGTTCAGTTGTTGAAAAAATGATTACTTTAGGTAAACGTGGAGACTTACACGCTCGTCGTCTAGCTGCTGCTTACATCCGTAATGAAGTTGCTAACGCTGAAAACGGTCAAGACGCTTTACAAAAATTATTTGCTGACATCGCTCCTCGTTACACTGAGCGCCAAGGTGGATACACTCGTATCGCAAAAATTGGTCCTCGTCGCGGAGACGCAGCACCAATGGTTGTTATCGAATTAGTTTAATATTCGAATACAAAAGGGCTCGACGTTTCTTGTAAACATGTCGTTGCCCTTTTTTTCTGTTTACTTTTAGACTATTATATATCTATAACAATGAGAAATTATAGGTGAACAAATGAGAAAAGATAGTATTAAAGTAGATAACATCTCTTTTAAATATCCACAAGCACAATCAAATGCAGTTCATTCTGTATCATTTAATATAAAAGAAAACGAATGGATCGCTATTGTAGGTCGTAACGGATCAGGAAAGTCAACATTAGCTAAACTTTTAAATGGGTTAATATTACCCGAAGAAGGCCAAATTGTAATCGATGAGGAAATTAGCTTATCAGAAAAAACAATATGGGACGTGCGAAAGAAAATAGCGATGGTATTTCAAAATCCTGATAATCAGTTTGTAGGTACAACCGTTATAGACGATATTGCATTTGGATTAGAAAACCATGGAATTGAGAAAAAAGAAATGGATCGTCGAATCGAAGAAGTTTTAAACATCGTCAATATGAACGAATTTGTACTCCATGAGCCACACTCTCTTTCTGGTGGCCAAAAACAAAGAGTAGCAATAGCAGGAGCATTAGCAATTCAACCAAGCATATTAATATTAGACGAAGCTACATCGATGTTAGATCCTTTCGGTAGAAAAGAAGTAATCGAGACAATACGTGATTTACATAAAGATATTAATATGACTGTTATTTCAATTACTCATGATATAGAAGAAGCAATACATGCAGACCGTATTTTAATTATGCATGATGGTCATTTAGTTCAAAGCGTAACTCCAGAAGAGCTTTTAAAAACAGAGTTTTCTTTAGAGTCGCTTGGATTAGCATCTCCTTTTACAAATAACCTTTCTAGTTTACTAATCGAAAAAGGTTTACCATTGAGACAAGACCATCTAGAGCAAGAAAGCTTGGTGAGCGAATTATGCAAATTACTTTTGAAAAAGTAGGCTATACTTATCAGCCGAAGACACCTTTTGAGCATCGTGCTCTTTATGATATTGATGTTACGATACCAGATGGGTCATATTATGCTGTAATTGGTCACACAGGCTCAGGTAAATCTACTTTCCTGCAACATTTAAATGGCCTCTTACAACCAACAGAGGGCGTCGCCAAAATAGACGATATTACCCTTTTATCAGATAAGAAAAACAAGAATTTAAAATCATTAAGAAAAAAAGTAGGATTAGTTTTTCAGTTTCCTGAACAGCAATTATTTGAAGAAACTGTAGAGAAAGATATTTGCTTTGGTCCAATGAATTTTGGTGTATCTGAAGATGAAGCTAAAAAAAGAGCTAAAGATCTAATTGAAAAAGTAGGCTTAAGTGAAGAATATTTAATGAAGTCACCATTTGAATTAAGTGGTGGTCAAATGAGAAGGGTTGCTATTGCAGGTGTTTTAGCAATGGAACCGGAAGTATTAGTTTTGGATGAACCAACTGCTGGTCTTGACCCTAGTGGTCAGAAGGCGTTAATGGATATGTTTTACCAATTGCACAAAGAAAAGGGCCTGACGATCATTTTGGTGACGCATAGCATGGAAGATGCAGCGAGATATGCTGATACGATCCACGTGCTTCAAAAAGGGACTACGTATTTGAAAGGTAGCCCGTTAGAAGTGTTCTCATATGAAAAGGAACTAGAGGAAATTGGGTTACAAATTCCACTATCTTTAAAATTTCACCAAGATCTAAATCAAAAATTAGGCATTAATGAAAAAGCTACCAGTTTAACAATCGAACAACTCGCTAATTATATTGCGAATCTTTATAATGGGGAAACAAAATGAATAGTCTAATTATCGGAAAATATATTCCAATCGATTCACTTATTCATCGTCTAGATGCTAGAGCAAAACTACTTACAATGTTCATTTTTATTTGTATCGTTTTCTTAGCAAATAATTTTTTAACATACGGTATTTTATTTATATTTTCAATCGTAACAGTATTGCTATCAAGAGTACCTCTTAATTATTATTTAAAAGGATTAAGAGCAATCTGGTTGTTAGCAGTGTTTACGTTTTTATTGCATGTTTTTACAAATAAAGGGGGACCACTAATTTATCATTTTGGATGGGTCGAAATTCATAAAGAAGGAATTATTCAAGGTATTTATATATCTTTGAGGTTTTTTCTTTTAGTTTCAATTACTACTTTACTGACATTAACAACAAATCCAATCGAAATTACCGATGGGCTTGAGTCATTATTTAACCCATTTAAAAGGTTTGGTCTACCAGTGCATGAAATGGCTTTAATGATGTCAATTTCACTACGATTTATTCCAACGCTTATGGAAGAGACTGAAAAAATTATGAAAGCACAATCGTCTAGAGGAGTGGATTTTTCTTCAGGCCCTATAAAAGACAGGCTAAAAGCATTAGTCTCTTTACTTGTTCCATTATTTATTCATTCATTTAAACGAGCTGAAGACTTAGCAGTTGCGATGGAAGCCAGAGGTTACCAAGGCGGAGATGGAAGATCAAAGTTTCGTATTATGAAATGGCATTTACGGGATACGGCATGTTTTGTTGTATTACTGATATTATTTTTACTATTATTGTTTTTACGTAAGTAATGGAGATACGTTATGAATCGAATTAAATGTATAATTTCATATGATGGCACACTATTTAATGGATACCAAGTTCAACCTAACCAGAGAACAGTCCAAATAGATTTTGAGAAGGTTCTAACAAAAATGCACAAAGGTAATCCAATAAGAATCCATGCATCTGGTAGGACAGATGCTGGGGTACACGCAGTAGGACAAGTAATCCATTTTGATAGTGAATATGCGCTTCAACCAGAGCAATGGAAGAGAGCATTAAATGCACAATTGCCTAAAGATATTAATGTGAGACATGTAGAGATTGTCGATGATAATTTTCATTCTAGATTTGACGTCGTTCAAAAAGAATACCGTTATTTTATTTGGAACGAAAAAGACGAAAATGTTTTTTCTAGAAACCATCATTATTTTTTTCCTTTTGATCTAAATATTGATAAAATGCAAGAAGCATTAGATTGCTTACTAGGTACACATGATTTTAGTTCCTTTTGTGCATCAAATACGGATATTAAGGACAAAGTACGAACTATTTATAAAGGAAGTATAAATAAAACAGATCAAGGGATTGTCATCGCTCTTGTAGGAAATGGTTTTCTTTATAATATGGTAAGAATAATTGTTGGAACATTAATTGAAGTAGGGCAAGGAAAGCGTGATGTAAAAAGTGTCAAAAACGCATTATTAGCACGTGATCGAGCCAAGGCTGGCAAGACTTCACCGCCTAATGGGCTATTTTTATGGAAAGTTGATTATAACAACTAATCCTGGTGTAACATTTGCTTGACATTAGAAGGTATAAAGTTTAATATTAAATACGGTATTGTTTTAAGAACCACGATTAGCCCCGGAACCAGTCGTGTTAAAGATAAACAATAAAAACAATTTTACTTTATGTATATTGTATTAGGAGGAAAATAGAATGCGCACAACTTATATGGCAAAAGCTAGCGAAGTTGAACGTAAGTGGTTCGTTGTAGACGCTGAAGGAAAAACTTTAGGTCGTCTTGCAACTGAAGTAGCTACTTTACTTCGCGGTAAGCACAAACCAACTTTCACACCACACGTTGATACAGGTGATAACGTAATCATCATCAATGCTGAGAAAGTTGAATTAACAGGAAACAAATTAAACAATAAAATTTACTACCGTCATACAATGTATGCTGGTGGTTTAAAAGAGCGTACAGCTTTAGAAATGCGTACTAACTACCCAGTTAAAATGCTTGAGTTAGCTGTTAAAGGTATGCTTCCAAAAGGACGTCTTGGACGTGCTCAAATTAAAAAGTTACACGTGTATGCTGGTAACGAGCATCCACACCAAGCACAAAAACCAGAAGTTTACGAACTTCGCGGATAATTATAAAAGGAGGGCATTCACATGGCACAAGTACAATACTATGGCACAGGACGTCGTAAAAGCTCAGTAGCTCGTGTACGTTTAGTTCCTGGCGAAGGACGCGTTATCATTAACGGTCGTGATTTTGAAGATTACATCCCATTCGCTGCATTAAGAGAAGTTGTTAAACAACCACTTGTTGCAACTGAAACATTAGGTAGCTATGATATTTTAGTAAACGTTAACGGTGGTGGATACACTGGTCAAGCTGGTGCAATTCGTCACGGTATCTCAAGAGCATTATTACAAGTTGATCCTGAATACCGCGGAACTTTAAAACGCGCTGGATTATTAACTCGTGATGCACGTATGAAAGAGCGTAAAAAATACGGTCTTAAAGGTGCACGTAGAGCTCCTCAGTTCTCAAAACGTTAATTTTTATTTATACGTTCAAAACTCCTCTCCACTTTGTGGACAGGAGTTTTTTTTATTTTGTAGGTTTATTTCATCGTACATAAATTCCGCTATTTTCAATTCTTCCTCATATTTTACTTCCTTTTACCTATCTTTCTTCCTTTGATCTATTCCTTGTTCAATTCATTTGATTAACGTTTTTGAAACTTTTTATAATTATTTTAAAAGTGTTTGTAGGTTTTTGTATTGTTTTGTAGGTTTGCATATAGAATTAGTATGTATTTCATTTATATATATGAAAGCGTTAACAAGGGGGATTTATATGAAGAAATTTGGATTAGCTACGCAAATCTTTGTTGCTCTTATATTAGGTATTGTTGTAGGAGCTTTAGTATACGGAAATGATAAGGCAATATCTTATATTCAACCGATTGGTGATATCTTTATTCATTTAATTAAAATGATCGTTATGCCAATTGTAATTTCAGCTCTTGTAGTAGCTGTAGCAGGTGTAGGGGATATAAAGAAGCTAGGAAAACTTGGAGGAAAAACACTTCTTTATTTTGAAATCATTACGACGATTGCACTTGGAATTGGAATGCTTGCAGCGAACTTATTCCACCCAGGTAAAGGCGTAGATATGACTCATCTACAAAAGGGTGATATTTCAGCATATGAACAAACAGCAACTGCAACTCAACAAAGTGGTTTTGCAGAGACAATCGTTCATATTTTCCCGAAAAATGTGTTTGAATCAATGGCACAAGGTGATTTATTGCCGATTATTTTCTTCTCTGTTCTATTTGGTTTAGGAGTAGCAGCGATAGGGGAAAAAGGAAAGCCTGTTCTTGGATTTTTTGAAGGCGTATTAGAAGCGATGTTTTGGGTTACAAATCTAGTTATGAAAGCTGCTCCATTCGGGGTATTCGCGTTAATTGCTGTAACAGTTGCAAAGTTTGGTGTAAGTACTTTATTACCACTTGGTAAACTTGTTTTAGCTGTTTATATCACTGTGGCATTTTTTGCTATTGTTATTTTAGGTATTAATGCTAAAATGACAGGGACGAATATTTTTACACTTATGAAGATTTTAAAGGAAGAGCTGATTCTTTCATTTACAACAGCAAGTTCGGAAGCAGTACTTCCAAACATTATGAAAAAAATGGAGGATATGGGTTGTCCAAAAGCAATTGTATCTTTTGTTATACCGACAGGGTACTCGTTTAACTTAACGGGTTCAGCGATTTACCAAGCTCTTGCTGCATTATTTGTTGCTCAGATGTACAATATTCACATGTCATTTATGGAACAAGTAACATTATTATTTGTATTAATGCTTACATCAAAAGGTATGGCTGGTGTCCCTGGTGCATCGTTCGTAGTAGTACTGGCTACACTAGGTTCAATGGGATTACCTTTAGAAGGAATCGCATTAATTGCAGGTATTGATCGTATTTTAGATATGGTTCGTTCTGCAGTAAATGTATTAGGAAACTCGTTAGCAGCCATTACAATGGCGAAATGGGAAGGCGAATTCGATAAAGAGAAGGCGCAACAATATATTGAATCTGTTAAGGAATCAAAAGTTGCGTAAAGATGGGAGAAGAAACAAATGGCGGCTACTGAAATTAAACCAAACATACGCATTGAAAAAGATTTTTTAGGGGAAAAAGAAATTCCAGCAGATGCCTACTATGGTGTCCAAACATCACGCGCAGTTGAGAACTTTCCTATTACTGGTTATAAAATTCACGAAGAGCTTATTAAAGCTTTAGCAATTGTAAAGAAGGCAGCAGCACTTGCTAACGTAGAAACAAAACGCCTTTATGAGGGAAATGGTAATGCGATTGCAGAGGCAGCTCAAGAAATTATTGAGGGAAAATGGCATGATCAGTTCATTGTTGATCCTATTCAAGGTGGCGCAGGAACATCAATGAATATGAATGCAAATGAGGTTATTGCAAATCGTGCACTTGAAATACTAGGTAAAGAAAAAGGTGACTATTTCTGCATTAGTCCAAATACCCATGTAAATATGTCGCAGTCTACAAATGATGCATTCCCAACTGCAATTCATATCGCGACTTTAAATATGTTAGAGAAATTATTAAAAACAATGAATTATATGCGTGATGTATTTGACTTAAAGGCAAAAGAATTTGACCATGTAATTAAAATGGGCCGTACTCACTTACAGGATGCAGTACCAATTCGTTTAGGACAAGAATTCGAAGCATATTCTCGAGTACTTGGTCGTGATATAAAACGTATCGAACATTCTCGTCAGCACTTATATGAGGTAAATATGGGAGCTACAGCGGTTGGAACTGGTTTAAATGCTGATCCACGCTATATTGAACTAGTTGTAAAGCAACTTGCTGAAATAAGCGGCTTATCACTTGTTGGTGCTGAGCATCTTGTTGATGTTACTCAAAACACTGATGCTTACACAGAAGTATCTGCTGCTTTAAAAGTATGTATGATGAATATGTCTAAAATTGCGAATGATTTACGTTTAATGGCTTCTGGCCCACGTGCAGGTCTTGGTGAAATTTCATTGCCAGCACGTCAACCTGGTTCATCTATTATGCCAGGTAAAGTAAATCCTGTAATGGCAGAAGTTATTAACCAAGTTGCATTCCAAGTAATCGGTAATGATCATACAATTTGTTTAGCGTCTGAAGCAGGACAATTAGAATTAAACGTTATGGAGCCTGTTTTAGTATTTAATTTACTTCAATCAATTAACATTATGAATAATGCATTCCGTGTATTTACAGATAATTGTTTAAAAGGTATTGAAGCGAATGAAGACAGAATGAAAGAATATGTAGAAAAGAGCGTTGGTCTTATCACAGCGGTTAATCCACATATCGGTTATGAAGTTGCTGCGAGAATAGCGAGAGAAGCTATTTTAACAGGAAAGCCAATTCGTGAACTTTGCTTAAAATATGACGTATTATCAGAAGATGAGCTTGATTTAATTTTAGATCCATTTGAAATGACTCACCCTGGTATTGCTGGTGCAGTTCTTTTAGAACGTCAATAAAATAGTCAGCCTGCTGATAAACGCTCACTTTCTATGTTGCTTAGCCTGTTTGCGGTGCTTATACCGCCATGTATGTAAATTTAGCACCGCTTCTGGCCTTGCGCATTGAAAGATAATTCGTTTTTAATCAGTCTGACAATTAATAATTACAAAGTAAGGGCGAAAAGCCCTTTTTTGCTTAACTAAAAAAGATAAAACTAAAAAAGATAGAAAAGGGATGGGATTATATGCATAAATTCAAGGTAGGTTCGAATGGAGAAGTGGAGACTACCTTGCGTGGTGCCGAATTATTAGGTGTGCCAATGCTTAATAAAGGAGTTGCATTTACTCAAGAGGAAAGAAAAGAATTAGGATTGACAGGATTATTACCGCCAGCTGTACTTACGCTGGAGGAGCAAGCTAAACGAGCTTACGCGCAATTCTCGTCACAACCAACTGATTTGCATAAAAATGTTGCATTATCAGCTTTACATGATCGTAATGAAACATTATTTTATCGAGTGCTAACTGATCACTTACCTGAAATGCTTCCGGTTGTTTATACACCAACAGTTGGTTTAGCAATTCAACGTTATAGTAATGAATATAGAAGACCTCGTGGTTTGTATTTATCGATTAATGAAGAGGATGGTATTGAACAAGCTTTTGATAATTATGGCGCAAATGCAGATGAAATTGATTTAATCGTTATTACTGACGGTGAAGGAATATTAGGAATTGGTGACTGGGGAGTTGGAGGTATTAATATCGCAATTGGTAAATTAGCTGTATATACAGCTGCGGCAGGTATTGATCCAGCACGTGTATTACCAGTCGTTTTAGATGTTGGTACTGATCGCGAAGAGCTACTAGATAATCCATTTTATGTAGGAAACCGTCATCCTCGCGTTCGCGATAGTCGATATGATGCGTTCATTGATAAGTTTGTAACAACTGCTGTAGAAAAATTCCCAAATGCATTACTTCATTGGGAGGATTTTAGCTCGAAAAATGCACGAAACATATTAGATAAGTATCGTCATCATGTTTGTACTTTCAATGATGATATTCAGGGCACAGGAGCTGTATCACTTGCAGCTGTGCTAGCAGCAGTGAATGCATCTGGTATTCCATTAAGTGAACATCGTGTAGTTGTATTTGGCGCAGGAGCTGCTGGTATTGGAATCGCAGATCAAGTACGTGATGCAATGGTACGTGAAGGCCTTTCATTCGAATTAGCAAACCGCAGATTCTGGTGTATTGACCGAAATGGATTGCTTGCAGAGGATATGGAAGGGTTGTTCGAGTTCCAACAACCGTATGCACGTCCAGTCGAGGAAAATAACTCAGGTGCAAGCCTAGCAGAAGTTGTAAACCAAGTTCATCCTACAATCTTAATTGGTACTTCAACTGTTGCCGGTGCTTTCACAGAAGAGATTGTAAAAGATATGGCAGCACATGTTGAAAGACCTGTAATTTTACCGATGTCCAATCCTACACCACTTGCAGAAGCAAAACCTTCTGATTTAATCAAGTGGACTGAAGGAAGAGCATTGGTAGCAACGGGAAGTCCTTTTGCCCCAGTAACATATAACAAAACGGTTTATGTAATTGGTCAATCAAACAACGCGCTTGTTTTCCCAGGCTTAGGACTTGGAACAAATGTTTCACGCGCTAGTATTATTACTGATGGAATGTTCGCAGCGGCTGCAGAAGCTGTAGCAGAAATGATCGATGTAAGTAAATTAGGTGCACCTTTACTTCCTCAAATCGAGAATCTACGTACTATTTCTGAAGTAGTTGCGATTGAAGTAGCAAAAGCAGCAGTTGCTGATGGAGTAGCTCGAGTTGTACACGACGATATTGAGCAAGCAGTACGAAACGCTATGTGGGAGCCTGCATATCGTCCGATTAAAGCTACAAAAGAATTGGTCACTATATAAAAACAAAAAATACAGCTTGTATTATTCAAGCTGTATTTTCTTATGAAATTTAGTTGTATGGAGGATCATTGTGTTAATAACAACAAGGCGATATACTAGTAGCAAAAATCAGGAAGTGGCGGATTTGAAATCTAAAGGACTGCAAGGTAAAGATTTCTGGATTGTTATTGCACTTATGGTTATAGTTCCAATAGCGGGTGAACTGAACTTTCATCCATTTGATAATATATTTCGCGTTAGTTTTGGAACCCCAATTTTTTTCTTTTCTTTATTATATTTTAGGAATTATCATTCTGTTTTAATAGGACTGTTAATAGGCATATCTGTCTTTGTATTCCGTGTTGGACTAGATTGGTTAGTAATGACCCATTTTAATTTTGCTTCATCTTTTTCGGTTAGATTTCCTACGTTCTTATATTATTTTTCATATTCCGTTTTATTTTATTTACTGAAGGTGAATCGGTTTCAGCATCCTTTACTAATAGGAGTCTTCGGTATTACGATTGAAATCACTTCTAGTTTAATCGAATTAATCCTTCAACTATATGGAATGGGTTCTTCACTTACAGTCGAAGAGTTAAACAAAATTATTATAATTGCTGTGTTTAGAAGCTTCTTTGTATTAGCGTTTATCAATATGATGAAACTTTACGAGCTAAGACTGAAGGAGTCACAAACGCGTAAAGAAAATGAAAATATGCTTATGCATTTATCAAATTTGTATGTAGAGTCTGTTTATTTGAAAAAGACATTACAAAATGCTGAAACAATAACGAAAGAATCCTACAATTTATATCGAGATATGAGTAAGTACAAACAGGATTTAGGAGTTCCAATTGAAAAATGGGGGAGCAAATCTTTAAGAATTGCAGGAGAGGTACATGAAATTAAAAAGGATAACCAAAGAATTTTTGCTGGACTTTCTAAACTAATCACAAGCGAAAGTTTGCCTGAATATATGAGTGTAAATGATTTAGTGACAATGGTTATCCGAATTAATCAAAAATATGCAGGCATGCTAGGAAAGAAAATTGAGTTTATTTCTCAAATAAAGGGACAACATCCGCACTATCATATCTATCTAATGCTATCATTTATTAATAACTTAGTTGCGAACGCAGTTGAAGCTATAGAGCATAAAGGGACGATTCTCTTATCAATAGAAAGAGTTGAAGATTTTATTGAATGTAAGGTTATTGATAATGGCCCTGGAGTTCCTTCAAAAAATATGAAGCTTATTTTTAAACCTGGGTTTACTTCTAAATATAGCGATGATGGAACTCCATCTACAGGAATCGGTTTATCCTATATCAAAGAAATGGCAGAAGAACTTGGAGGAGAAGTTATTCTCAATCAAAAAGAGAGTGAATGTATTTTTACGATTCGACTACCAATCGGAGCTCTCGTCTTAGAAAGGATGAATTTATGAACTTTTATATCACAGATGATGATGAAGTCTTTCGATCGATGTTATCACAAATCATAGAGGATGAACAATTAGGTGAAGTTGTTGGTGAGGCGGAAGACGGCTTTTTTTTAGATGCAAATACGCTTGAAATAAATCATGTTGATATACTATTTATCGATTTATTAATGCCTCTTCAGGACGGTATCGAAACAATACGGAGAATGGGATCTTCATTCAAAGGGAAAATTATTATGATTTCTCAAGTGGAGTCTAAAGAATTAATTGGAGAAGCGTATTCTCTTGGTATTGAATATTACATTACTAAGCCATTGAACAAAATTGAAGTGATATCGGTCGTTAGAAAGGTTTTGGAGCGAATTCGACTAGAGCGATCGATTCTTGATATTCAAAAATCATTAAGTAATGTTTTTGATGTAAATTCAATCAATCAACATAAGCCAGTGTCTGATAAAAAGAAAATAACGGATTGGGGACAGGTTCTATTATCAGAACTTGGTATAGCTGGAGAAAATGGGAGTAAAGACTTGCTTGATATGCTCAATTACCTTTATGAATATGAAACGAATTTTGGTTTAGAGGCAGGATTTCCTACATTAAAGGATATATACACGCACATCAGTTTGAAAAAGCTAGGGATTGTAAATTCTCCAGAAGACGTTGAGCGGGAAAGGAAATCATCAGAACAACGAGTACGTAGGGCAATTTATCAATCATTAAACCATATGGCATCAATAGGACTGACAGATTTTGCGAACCCTAAATTTGAAAATTATGCTTCAAAGTTTTTTGATTTTGAAACAGTTCGTCAAAGAATGAGCGAATTGAAGCAAGTATCCTTGACTTCATCAACACATACTCGCATTAATGCAAAGAAATTTATACAAGTTTTATACTTTGAATCGAAACAGCTTTTAGATGAAAGATATTAAAAATAAATTTTATTAGACCCTCAAGGGCTTATGGTGAGGGTCTTTTTGTATGGATTACTTTCTCGAATAAACTAAATAGTATACTCATATTCTAAAATGACGAAAATTAAAAAACTCTAATAATTCATTCTCAAATTGTAGCATAGAAGAGTTTTAAGAGAATAAAATAATATACCTTAATAAATTATACCTATGGCCATCTAGGTTAGGGGTGATGTACATTGGGCTTAATCGACTGGATAATGGGTAAAATGAATTTTCAATCAAGTACTAGTTCTTTTGAGTTATTAAATGATGAAGGGGATGGCCAATTAACATTAGGTGATACATTATTTAAGAATGATGTGATCAGGGCATGTATTAGACCTAAAGCCAATGCAATTGGAAAACTAAAAGTAACACATGTTAGAGAAAATAATAGAGAATGCAAGATTAACCCTGATCCATGGATTTATAATGTACTGCAAGAGCCAAATCCATTTATGTCTAGGCAATTACTTTTAGAGAAAATGGTTACTCAACTTGATCTAAATAGTAATGCGTTTGCATTTATAAAGCGAAATGATTTTGGTTACCCTACCGCTATTTTTCCTATTCCTTGTACGAAAGTTGAAGTGCTCGAAAATAATCAAGGTTTGATCTTTTTAAAATTCACATTCAAAACCAAAAATGTACTAATTTTACCTTATAGCGATATCATTCATTTAAGAAAAGATTTTAATAGTAATGATCTATTTGGAACGCCACCATATGATCCTTTACTTCCTTTATTAGAAGTGATTGATTCGGTAGATGATAGTATTGTCAATAATGTAAGTAACAATCGTTTTATGAATTGGTTATTGAACTTTAAGGAAGTATTAGATCAAGAAGATATGACTAAGAATACGAATGAATTTGTAAATAATTATATGAAATATACAGGAGATGGTGTAAAAGCAGGTTTTTCAGAGCCAACTTACACTTTACAACAAGTACCCGCAAGTAACTATGCACCAGAGCCGCAAAGAACTAATGATGCAATCAGACGAATCCTTATGTTTTTTAATACAAATGAAAACATCGTACAGAGTACATTTAACGAGGATCAATGGAATTCGTATAATGAAGCCGTAATCAATCCTTTAGTCATCCAGCTAAATAATGAATTTACGCGTAAATTTTTTACCCCAGCGGAACGAAAAAATGGTAATCGTATCGTTTTTGAAGCATCCAACTTAGAATTTGCATCGACAGCAACTAAATTAGCATTTTCAATTATGGTAGAACGAGCTTCCTTAACTCCTAATGAATGGCGTGCTCTATTTGGAATCGGACCAATCCAAAGAGGAGATGTACCACTTCTAAAAACTGATACAGCACCAATCGACCAAAAAGAAAGAGATCGAGAATTTGAATTACGAGTTGAAAGAGAAAAGAAACGTGAAGAGGAAATTGAAAAATGCAAACAAGAGTGTTTAGAAGAATGTAAACAATTTAAAGAGTTTTGTATGGAAGAACGGAAGAAACTTTTAGAAAAACCAGAAACAGACGATAAAAATAATTAATTAGATAAAATAAAGCTATTAACTAATAATTAGTTAGGCTTTTTTTTATCAATTAGAAAGTAAGCATAGGTTTGATCGATAGGATACTTGTCCGAACACTTTTCCCATTGGTTCATATAGTAAAGTAGAAGCTAATATTAAACCAATTTATGGAGTTGTTTATATGTTTGAAAAAGAAGCGATTATTACCCTACTAGGTAGTTCTGGCGGAGTGGCAAAGGCAGTACTTTCTATATTTAATAAAGCGGCAAAGGATCCAAATGATCCGATCCATCAGATAATGAAAAATGCCAGGTTTCATTTAATTGATTTGAAACAGAAAGATTTAACCTATTTTGAAAGGATTATTCCTAACCTAATAGAAAACGTTACATTTCATGAAATGAACGTTAATAATATTGATTTAATGAAAAAACATCTTATAGAGAGTAATACAGTTATTGTAGTTGATGTTTCTAGAGCGGATTCTGTTGAAATGTTGCGCTGTTGTAATGAGTATGGTGTGAAATATGTCAACACAGCTTTAGAAAGTGAAATAGTAGATGAAGATGAAAGTATTAGTTCTGGGTTCCCACTTAAAGAACGCTTACGTATCTTCGAGGAAAATAAACGAAAGTTTAAAAATACTACAGCAATTATTGGTTCAGGAATGAATCCTGGGATTGTGCAATGGATGGCAATCGATTTAATGAACCAATTCCCTTCGGAAAAACCCCTTGCATGTTACATTGTTGAACATGATAATTCTTTTTATGAAAACCCTTCAATAGCTCAAAAAGAAACAATTTACACCACATGGTCCCCAGATTGCTTCCTAGAAGAGGCAGTTACAAGCTTTCCTATGTTTGTTAAACAAAATATTCCAATCTTCTTGTATGATGATGTTTATTCTGTTGAATTTAAAGTAACGTTAGGGGAAAAAGTCTTTTATGGTTGTCTAATGCCACATGAAGAAGTATTTATTATTGGCAAATTGTTCAACTTAGAAAGTGGTTTTGTGTATCGTGTTAATGAGCATACAACAAATCTAATTAGAAATAATTTAAAAAACACTGACGAAATATTGGGTTTTGATAAAAAGCTTCTAGATCCTTCAACAGCTCCATTAGTAGGAGAGGACGTAGTTGGAGTTTTACTTGTGTACGAAGATAAAGAGCGCTATATCTATAATGTTATGAACAATAAAGATTCATTCGTTAATTACGGTACAAATGCTACCTATCTTCAAGTCGCGTGCGGAGTTTATGCAGGAGTTGCAAGTTTATTTTTGGATACTGTAGTAAAAGGTGCTTACTTTGTAGATGAGTTAGTATTAAATACAAACAGTAAATATGGACAGTATTTAAAATATCATATGCCTCAGTTTGTATATGGAGAAAATGAAAAAAGTGATGGATTACTTTTACAAAGAATGAAATCAATCGATAATTAAAAATACGAAAGAGGGGTAGGAAGTTCCCCTCTTTTTATTTAATTTAAGCCCTATTAAGTCTTGAAAATTTTCTATTATATAAAATCTGTGTTTTTTATGAAAATTACTTTTTTTTTATGGAAGAAATTAAGTACGTAGTTTTTGAATGAAGCACCCCTTTTCGTCTTAGACTATGGCTACGGGGAGGTTTCATCATGAATCTTATAACAAATTTCCGAGAAAAAAGAAGAGCAAAGCAAATTACATTTGAAAAAAGCTTATTAAAAGAACTGAAAATAATGCAATTAAAAGCCCAATTAAAGGATTCATTTTCTTACTGCATAGACGCAGACATTAACCAAAGAAAAGCAAGAGAAGATTACTGTTTAGAGTTAGCGGTAGAAACATACTTATTGGGTGCAAGATATAGCCGATTTGGTTTTTATGGTGAACCAATTGAGAATGTTAAAAGAAGATCAGCTAAAGAATCTGAATGGTTAGCTTATTTATTTTATTCATCTGTATTTGGTCGCAAGGATGATATTCAAACAGAACCATTTGACCGATGTAAATCTTTTTTAAATAATTGGTGGCTAGATGGATATGTAAAAGGAGAAAGAAGACACAGACTTCGTTTATCAAAGTAAGTCATATTCTTCCTAGTTGTCCCATATATTTTTTATAGGACAATCAGGGGGAGAAAAAATGAAAAGATGGCATTTAATCGTTATCATTGTAACCTTTGTTTTTTTGATTTTGAGTATACCTTTATTACAAAAAACTTCAAAGACCTGGAATTTTAGAGGACTACCTCTAGATGGAAAAGTGATTGTTTTGGATGCTGGGCATGGTGGACCAGATGGAGGTGCTTCGGGTGGAGATGTTATTGAAAAAGTTGTTGCTCTTTCAATAACAAACAAACTGAGGGATTATTTACAAGGTCAAGGCGCAACGGTTATTATGACAAGAGATGGAGATTACGATCTAGCAGAGGATGGAATGAAAGGATATAGTAGAAGAAAAAGCGTTGATTTAAGGAAAAGGGTAGAAATTATTAATGGATCGAACGCCGACCTATACATATCAATTCATTTAAACTCCTTACCAAGAACATCTTCAAAAGGTGCACAAACATTCTATTATGGTTCATTAATTGAAAATGAGCGATTTGCAAAATACGTCCAAGCTGAGTTAAGGGAAAGTCTAAATAATACCCATCGATTAGCGAAAATTATTAATCATGTTTATTTGATGAAATATTCCAAAGTACCAGGTGCGCTAGTTGAAGTTGGCTTTTTATCAAATTATGAAGAAACTCAGCAATTAAGAGATGAAGAATATCAAGATAAACTTGCTGCAGCTATATATAGAGGGGTTATTAGGTATTATACAGATAAAAATGAACCACCGAATTAATCGGTGTTTCAAACTATTGGCAAACGCTCGCTTTCTTCGTTACTTCGTCTGCTTACGGTGCTCATTACCGTTTAAGGTAACTCCGCTCCGCGCAGACTTCGTGCCTTGAAAGACAAACGTTTTCAATTAGTTTGAAAATCATATTTTTAGGACTTCGTCTACGATAAGGAACCGCCGAATTAATCGGTGTTTCAAACGATTGGCAAACGCTCACTTTCTTTATTAATTCGTCTGCTTACGGTGCTGTGCTCATTACCGTTTAAGGTAACTCCGCTCCGCACAGACTTCGTGCCTCGAAAGACAAACGTTTTCAATTAGTTTGAAAATCATATTTTGACTTCGTCTGCGATAAGGAACCGCCGAATTAATCGGTGTTTCAAACGATTGGCAAGCGCTCACTTATTCAATTAGTTTGAAAATCATATTTTTAGGACTTCGTCTACGATAAGGAACCGCCGAATTTTTCGGTGGTTTTCATTTTTACTAACTAATTAATGTTACTTAAGACTAACTATGATACATGTGTTATACTATTTAGTATATTAAGATAACGAGGTGTAAATATGCTTACCAATGAACAAGTATTATCACTTTTAGGTACAATTAATGAGCCATTTTTAAATAAATCATTAGCAGAATTAGATGCTGTTAAAGAAATATCGATTAAAGTAGAGAAGAAACATGTAAGCGTTAAAATTGCATTGTTGAAAACGGGGACAGCTGAACAAATGCAAATTCAAACACAAATTGTTCAGTTATTAAAGCAGAATGGTGCCGATACAGTTGGAATTCGATTTACTGAACTTACAGAAGAAGAAAAAGGTCAGTTTATTGAAAACAATGAAGAAAACTCAACACTTTCACTATTAGATAATAAAAAAGTACAATTTTTAGCAATCGCAAGTGGTAAAGGTGGAGTAGGAAAATCAACTGTTTCTGTAAACTTAGCTGTTTCTTTAGCAAGATTAGGTAAAAAAGTAGGTATAATTGATGCTGATATTTATGGCTTTAGTGTACCGGATATGATGGGAATTACGACAAGACCAGTGATCAGGGGTGAGCGTATCATTCCAGTCGATCGTTTTGGAGTAAAGGTTATTTCAATGGGATTCTTTGTAGAAGATAATTCACCAATTATTTGGAGAGGTCCAATGCTTGGTAAAATGCTACAACAGTTTTTCACGGAAGTTGAATGGGGAGATTTAGACTATTTATTACTAGATTTACCACCAGGTACTGGAGATGTAGCGTTAGACGTTCATAGCATGTTACCATCTTGTAAGGAAATAATTGTTACAACACCACATCCTACAGCTTCAATTGTTGCAGCTAGAGCGGGAGTAATGGCATTAAAAACAAATCATGAAATTATTGGTGTTGTAGAGAATATGAGTTATTTTGAAAGTAAAAAAACTGGCGAAAAAGAGTATGTTTTTGGTAAAGGTGGAGGAGAAAGGCTTGCAAAAGAGCTTCAAACAACTCTATTAGGACAATTACCTTTACAGCAGCCTGATTGGGATGAAGAGGACTTTGCTCCTTCAATATATGATAAAGATCACCCAACTGGTAAAATCTATACGTCGATTGCTGAGCAAGTAATCGAAAAAATCGTATTAAATAAATAATAAACAATACCCTTTTAATTTGAATGCTTGTTTTTTGTTAGCAATGGTTATACGATAACAATGCTAATATTTAGACATGAATTAAATTATTAGGGTATTTATATTGATTAAATAGTTAATAAAGTTTTATATGAATCGTTAATTTAATAAGAAAATCAGAAGCTTTGTGAAAACGGGGGATTAAGAAACGAATGACGAGTCGGAAATTGGTTCGATTATTTTTAACAACATTACTGATTGGTGGAATCGCAACAATCATAACGGGTATTCTTTATGGGTATAAAGAGTATTTTGGTTACGTTCAAGATGGTAGATTTATTAAACTTCTAGTAGAAGTATCATTTTTATTTATATTAGGATTAGTATTCAGTGCTGTAAGTCAGATGGGATTCTTTGCATATTTGACAATACATAGATTCGGATTAGGATTATTTAAGTCATTATGGAATACAGTTCAAATTGTACTAATCATATTTGCTTTATTTGATTTAGCGTATTTTCGATTCAAAGAGTATGCGCACGGAGAAGCTTTTACTGTATATTTAATATTCCCAATAGTGCTTTTAGTAGGTAGTTTGATTGTTTCTTATATAAAAATGAAAGAAACAAATAAAGGGGCGTTTATTCCAGCATTATTTTTTATGATTGTCGTTACAATCGTGGAATGGGTTCCTGCATTAAGACAGAATGATCTTTCGTGGTTAATTCTAATGTTAGTACCGTTATTTATTTGTAATGCATATCAGTTATTAACTCTACACAAAATACTAAAAAGCTAAGAGAATATCTCTTAGCTTCAGACTGTTGACAAACGCTCGCTTTCTTCGTTACTTCGCCTGTCTGTGGTGCTCATTACCGTTTAGGGTAACTCCGCTCCTCACCAGGCTTCGCGCCTCGAAAGACAAGCGCTTGCAATCAGTCTGAAAATCAAGTTTAAAGTACTTTGTCTAAACACTGAAGCTAAGAGAATATCTCTTAGCTTTTTTATTTTACAATTTTAATATTTGTTTTAGTATTAGATATCATTTGAGAAACAGTTATGTTTTTATATCCTTCGTCTTTTAAGTATGACCAAATTAATGGCAATGCTTTTGGCGTTTGAAGTGCGGAATCACTTGCATGAAGCAAAATAATGTCGCCAGCATCAGTATTTTTTTCTACGCTTTTAACAATTTTATTTGTTCCAGGATTTCTCCAGTCTTCAGTATTAACACTCCAATGAATCACAGAAAGATTGTTCCGTGCAGCAAGCTTTATAATTTCTTTATTATATTCACCATTTGGTGGTCTAAATAACTTAACGTCTTTTACGCCTAGACGATTAAATACTTCTGCTGAATTATTTAAATCTCTTTGCATTTCAACTGGAGTTAGTTGGGTGTAGCTTTTATAACGATACCCAAGTGTTCCAATCTCGTGACCTTGCTTAACGATTGTTTCAACGATCTCTGGATGTCGCTCTGCCCATGATGCAGATAAGAAAAAAGTGGCATTCGTAATTCTTTGATTTCGTAATACGTCCAAAACTTTGAGTACATTTTCATCGCCCCAGCTTATATCAAAAGTAAGAGCCACATTTTTTTGTGAGGCATCACCTTTGTAAATTGCCATTGGCCCTTTGTTGGTTGAAAAAGTTGAAAATGTTTTAGGTGCTTGTATATAAACTAAGCAAGCTGTGAAAAATGCAATAATAGTAATTAAAGAAAACTGCTTTAATTTCCTTTTTGAAGTGATGTAAAAGTAAAAAAGCATAAAATCGCCTTCTTTCTTGTCCAAGTTCTTATATAAAGGATATGAGATTATGTAAGCTTGTATGCTACAAAACGAAATGATTAAATGTTTTAAGTATTAGAACAATAAAACTAGGATTACGAAAATACCATGGAGTGGGTAATATGTTTGGAATACTTCTAAATAAGGAGCATGTATTAGAGATCGAGTCGCTCATAATACGCTCGCTATATGAATTAGATAATGAGTTATCATCGCATAACTTAAATGAAAGAGTTAAAAATGAAATGATTCTAAAGAAGAAAATCTTATTTGAAGTGTATAATAGATTACCGTTATGGGAGGGTTCACTTAAATAATAGTGTAGAGAATAAAACTCATTACGGTTAACTTACTCGATCATTTGAGGCTTGTACAAAAAGATTTTTAAAAAAAATCAAATTTAGTGTTGACGTTATATTTGAATACGTGTTATATTATTACTTGTCTTCAACGACAACAAAAACTGATTCAACAAATTGAAAAATAATTTTTAAAAAATGTTGACAGGCTATATTACGAAATGGTAATATTAAAAAGTCGCTTACGGCGATGAAGTGAACTTTGAAAACTAAACAAAACATGAAGTGAACGTCAATTATTAGTTTTTTGAGCAATACAAGATTTAAACTTAACTTTTATGGAGAGTTTGATCCTGGCTCAGGACGAACGCTGGCGGCGTGCCTAATACATGCAAGTCGAGCGGACTAATGGGAG
>Ga0209147_100200_pt1 | contig 66912 bp, 71 predicted proteins | sample AraplaCol_mLB_r2_FD_184278 | JGI IMG/M metagenome (GOLD analysis project Ga0209147, IMG submission 184278) | Arabidopsis root microbial communities from North Carolina, USA - plate scrape CL_Col_mLB_r2 (SPAdes) (version 2) | ecosystem: Host-associated > Plants > Roots > Endosphere | place: USA...
CGAATGATATTATCCCTTTATAGTAGACACACAAAAAAGACCATCCGATAATAAGGATAGGTAGTCTACTATTGGGGGATTTTATTTTGTCTAAAATTAATCGTACATCTAAAAAATATTCTGAGGATTTTAAACTTAGAGCCGTAAAACTATATCTTGAAGGAGATAAAAGTTATAAAACAGTTGCCCTTGAAGTTGGAATGCCTAGTCCTACTCCACTTAAAGATTGGGTAAATCGATACAGAGAAGGTAGAACTTTTGAAGATAAACGGGGTAAACATACAAACCATCGTTTTAATGGGTTTCACAAAACAAAATTTGTCAGTATTGAGGAAGAAAGAGATTATTTGAAAGCACAGTTAGCCTTTCTAAAAAAGCGATATCAAAATCTAAATCAAGGAGGGAAAACTCCGAAAGAAAGTAGATTCGAAATTATTGAAGAGATGAAAGATAAATATCCTATCACTATACTCGTTAAAATCGCTGAAGTATCAAGATCTTGTTTCTATAAATGGAGAAAATCAGCCGAGAATCAACAATCCAATAAAAATAAAGAAGAAGCTGTAAAATCACACATTCACGCGATCCATTCAATAAGACCGTATTATGGCTATCCAAGAATAACTGACCGTTTGAGAGAAGAAGGTTTAATTGTAAACCATAAAAAAGTATATAGATTAATGAAGGAACTAGAGATCAAATCAGTCATTCGAAAGAAAAGAAAATATTTCGGGAGAGATGAATCAAATGTTTATCCTAATCTCTTAAATCGCCAGTTTAAAACACAAATGCCAAAATTGCTTTTGGGACAGATATTACTTTTATCAAGGTAGGAAACAAGTTTTATTACCTTTCAGTTATTCAGGATCTTTATAATAATGAAGTTGTATCTTGGAAGTGCTCAGATCGAAATGATATAAAATTAGTCATCGAAACAGTTAGCGATTTATGTAAAAAAAGAAACGTGCACGGAAGTATCCTGCATTCAGATCAGGGATTCCAGTACACGTCTACAAAATACAGCCAGTTCTTAGAAAAGAATAATATGTTAGGCAGCCACTCTCGCAAAGGAAACTGTCTAGACAACGCTTGTGTTGAATCATTCTTCTCACACTTCAAATGTGAAATGGTGTATCTATCTAATTTTAATTCAGAACAGGAACTTATTCAAGCGATTGAAGAGTATATCCACTTCTATAATAATGAACGGTCACAAAAACGACTCAACCGTTGTTCCCCTGTAAAATACAGGTTAACAACGGCTGCTTAGTCGGTCTTATTTAAATGTGTCTACTTGACTGGGGTAAGTCCACGAAGCAGTCGTTCCTTGTAAAATATTTTTAAATTGCCCTAAAATACTAAAAATAAGAATTAAAAAGTGAAGTAATTTCTAATTGACATTGATATCACAATAAAAAAAGAGATACAAATTCAGTTGTGAATTGTATCTCCAAAGTATATTCTGTTTATTGTTTTCATCATAATAACCGAATCGATTAACCTTTTTTTGAATGGTTTCTACTTTACTTTCCAGTTATATGCTTAATTACATCTTCTAAAGATTTTTCTGCCATAGATGATAATCTTAAACTATGATTCTCAAACTCTAAATGTGAGGTAACTTGATTAGGAACTATTACACAGTGTAATCCTGCTTTCGTTGCAGCAATTAATCCATTCAACGAATCTTCAAATGAAATAGCCTCTGATACTTGAACTCCAATTTCCTCAATTGCTTTTAAATATAGCTCCGGATCTGGTTTAACTTTCTTTACATCATCTTTTGTCTTAATTACTGAAAAGTATTCATAAATATTTAATTTTTTTAAAAAACTTTCTACCCATTCTCTTGATGAGCTAGAAGCTAAAGCTATTTGTAATCCCGCATTTTTTGCTGAAATTAAATAGTCTTCTACACTTTCTCTTAAAGAAGGCTCGAGTAGTTTCTCATCAACTAGCTCTTTAGCCATTTGTTCGATTAGTTCTTTTTCAATTGGTTCTTTTAAATTTGAATTAATAAAATCGAATAAAATTTCATCACTTGTTCCTACAACTTCTGAAAACTTTTGAAGAGTTAACTCCACTTCATACCGATGTAGTACTTCCTTATATGCATCGAACCAAACGGACTCAGTATCAACAATTAGACCATCAAAATCAAATATAACAGCTTTAATCATTCCATTTCTCCTTTTCCTTCATTTGACCATTTTACTATATTATGATTATTTCAGTTAATCATTTTTCTAGAGCAACAAAATTTATAAATATAATATCTAAGCTTAATAGTTCGCTTTATTTTTGCCAATCAGGTTTAATGAGAGAAAATACGTTTAAATCATGAGACCGATCCCCTTGAACTAAATATCCTCTCAGTAATCCTTCTTTTTGAAAGCCTATCTTCTCTACTAAGGTAGCTGAGGCTGTATTATCTGGGAAAATATTAACTCCAATTCGATATAATCCTAGTTTATCAAAGCAATATGATGTAATTGCCTTAATTGCTTCCGACATAAATCCTTTTCTCCAATATTCAGGTAATAAATCATATCCAATTTCAGTTCTTTTAGCGTGTAAAACTAAATTATTTAATCCAATTGTTCCGACTAATTTTTTTGATTCTTTTTCAACGATTCCCCAACGCATGCCTTGTTGATTTTCAAATCTAGTTTGAAAAGAATCGATCATTTTAACCGCTTGATCTTTTTCAGTAAAGGGGTCCATACCATAGTATTTAATTACCTCTTCATTTGAAAAGATGGAAAAAATCTCATCTACATTTTTTTGTGTAATTTGCACGAAAGATAATCTTTCTGTTTCTAGAACTGGAAAATCCATCCTATTACCCCTTTCACAACCATCGCATTATTTCATAAAAATCAGTTTTTTCAGTTGAAATACCTTATTTTACCATAAATTATGATTTAATTTTTTTAATTTTTATTTTATTTATCTCGTATTCATTTATACCTAATTCCTCATCAAAATCATTCTGTACAAAAGTATCCTTTCTTTGTGCTATCCAAAATTTGGGAATAATCCATTTTCACAGAAATAGAAATAAATAGACTCATTTCATTCATAAGGGAGAACAGGTACATGAACAATCAATTAAAAGTGAATCCACAGCATTTTTACAAAGATCCATATTCGTATTTTAGTAGCGCGAGAAAAATAAGTACTGTGCTTTACACAGAGCTATTTCAGAGAACTGGATGGCTAGTAACAGGCTATAGAGAAGCAGAGATCATGCTAAAAGACCCTCGTTTTATAAAAGAAGCATCCAAAGTCACTCCACCTGAACAATTACCTGAAAGTGTTATGCCTGCAATTGCAATAAATCAAAAAATGATGTTATTTCGAGATGCCCCTGATCATACAAGATTGAGAAATCTTGTGAACAAAGCCTTTTCTCCAAGAATGGTTGAAAATTTACGAACTTCGGTAAATGAAATTGCCGATCATTTAATCGCAAATATGAAGGGGAAATTTACCCATGAGCTAATACGTGATTTTTCATATTTATTACCTGTATTTGTCATAACTGACCTTTTAGGCGTTCCTAAAGAAGATCGGGATTTATTTCGCAATTGGTCTGATGCATTTATTAAATTTATTGATTTTAATACGACTATAGAGGACTTAGAATTAGTGTCAAAGAATATTCTTGATGCTTCTAATTATTTCAGAAATCTTATATCTGAAAGAAGATTAGAACCTAAAGAGGATTTAATCAGTCATTTAATCGTAGCAGAGGAATCTGGTGACAAATTAAATGAGGATGAAATGATCGCAAGTTGTCTTCTATTATTAATTGCTGGTCATGAAACGACGGTTAATTTAATCACGAATGGATATTATTTATTATTAAAACATCCTGAACAATTTGAGCTTTTAAAAAATGATTTAACGTTAATTCCTTCCGCAATTGAAGAAATATTAAGATACGAATCACCCGTTATTTTTACATCTAGGTGGGCTAGAGAAGACTTTGAATTCGCTGGAAATTCGATTAAAAAAGGCGATTACTTTATGGTTTCATTAGGTGGAGCCAATTACGATCCAAAAGTCACAAATAATCCTGAAACTTTTGATATTACTCGAAAAAATATAAAACATTTATCCTTTTCATCCGGTCCGCATTTCTGCTTAGGTGCCCCTCTTGCTAGATTAGAAGGTCAAATTGCAATTGAAAAACTGATTAGACATTTAGTTAATCCCGTTCTAGTTGAGGAGCCGACTCGCCGTAAAAATGTTGCATTTCGTGGGTTTGAAGGCTTAAAAATCCAAGCGACTATTAAGTAGAAGACTATGTTGCAGTAACGAAAATAATACAATAAATAACCATAAAAGAGCATCGAGATCTCGGTGCTCTTTTACACGGTTCAAAATCGGCTTCTTATTATCAACACTTTCAGATAAATGAAATGAAATCACTGTTGACTTATTTGTAGTAAAATATTTAATCCCTTTTTTAAATCTTCCAAAGACGCGTATGCATATGAAAGACGAATATGGTGTAAATCTCTTGGATCGTAAATATAACCTGGATTTATCAATATATTTTGTTTAAGTAATTTTAGAAATAAACTCTTATTTACAATTGGATTATGAAATCTAAGCCATATGTAGAAACCACCTTCAGCCTTTTTCCATGAAGCTATTTTTTTAAATTCCTTTTCTAAAATTTCTTCTACGAATTTAGCTCTTCTTTGCAATTCTTCACGAAGGTTAACAAGATGCTTTTCGTATAGACCGCTTGAGATCCAGTGTGATACAATCTCTTGCGAAAAAGCACTTGAACCATAATCTGTTTGCATTTTAATATCAGCTAATCGTTCAATTACAGGTGAAGGTGCAACAACCCAACCGATTCTTAATCCTGGACTTAGTGTTTTGGATACACTCCCTATATAAAGAACTTGTCCTGATGTATCAAACGATTTTATAGCAGGTGTTGATGATTCAAAAAGTAATTCGTGATAGACATCATCTTCAATAATCGGAATTTGTAGTTCTTTGCAAGTATTAAATAGATTTTGCTTTTCTTCCAACGACCAATTATATCCAGTCGGATTGTTTAGTGTTGGAACACAGTAGAATAAAGATTGCCTCTTCCCTTTATGGGCTCGTAAATTATCTTTTAAATGATGTTCTCTTGGAACAGAAATCATTCGCATACCATTAGATTGAAAGGGATGTACTGAATTTAAATACGAAAATTGTTCTTGAAATAAAATGGATCCCTCTTCCAATAATCCAACTGCAATTAATTGAAGTGCTTGAAGTGCACCTGAAACAATTAAAATGTTCTCTGGTGCGGATTCAATACCACGTTTTTTTAAATAATTACATAAAATACCTCGGAGCTTTTCACTTCCTTGCGGAGAGGAATAGCCAATTGCTTTGGAATCAAGTGAAATCTTTCTTAAGGAATCTTCTAGTTGTTTTGTAGGTAGTAATTCAGGTGATAATTCACCTGTTCCAAGACGTATGATATGATCCATTTGCTCATGTTCATTTATAAGTTGAATCGTATGGTAGTTTGGTTTATGAATACTTGATTCAATATGTCTCTGCCAATTTGGTTGATATTTGCTCAAAATTACGTTCCAAGAATTGTTAGCCACGTATACCCCTGAACCCATTTTTGATTCGATCAAACCATCTGCCCTTAATTCATCAAGTGCAAGTTGTACGGTACTACGATTCACATTAAATTGCGTTGCTAGTTGCCGTTGTGTTGGTATCTTTGTACCAACAGGCCAATCTCCTCGTTCAATACGAGATTTTATCCAATCTACAATTTGCTCTTGAACAGTCAAATGGGATTCACGATTTGGTTTCCATTTCATCTTACTCCCCCTAAATTGGTTGGATATAAAACCATCCAATTGGTTGTTTTCTTTTAGTTTTATCATAGTACGATAGTAATTGAAAGGGAGTTGATTAGATGGAAGCTATTATTCATGGTCTAGTCTTAGCATTCGGACTTATTTTACCTTTAGGGGTACAGAATGTATTTGTATTTTCACAAGGTGCTACACAGCCCAAACTAATTCAAGCGCTTCCTGCGACTTTTACTGCTGCTGTATGTGATACTTTTTTAATTCTTTTAGCTGTATTCGGACTTTCAACGATCGTTCTACAATTTGAATGGCTAAGAATTAGCTTGATGATTGTTGGTATTTTGTTTTTAGTTTATATGGGGTATGTTATTTGGAGATCTAAACCAACAACAAATGAATCGAACAAAGCATTACCTGGCCGACAGCAAATCATTTTTGCTTTATCAGTTTCCTTATTAAACCCCCATGCAATTTTAGATACAGTAGGTGTTATTGGAACAAGTGCATTAAAATATGTCGGAAAGGAACAAGTTTTCTTTACGATCGCATGTATTGCAGTATCTTGGATTTGGTTTTTTGGATTAACAGTCGCGGGCTCAGTCATGAAGAAGATAGACAGTACAGGAGGTTTAATGAAAATATTCAACAAATTCTCTGCCTTGTTTATTTGGGGAACTGCCATTTATCTTTTAATTGGCTTAATTTAATGTAGACTAAAGGATGATCGCATGATGATCATCCTTTATTAATAGTTCAACTTAAGCATAGAGTTGTTGAATTACCGTTTTTAAAATTATCTTTTTTCAACCGGTTTAGCAAAAATAATCGATATTAAAAATCCAGCAAATCCACCGGCAATAGAACCGGCAAATGCTGAGTTAATTTCGCTATGAAATAAGAATACTCTAACTAAAAAATACGATATTGCAAAAGAAAATGCATATATCAAATATACATAAATGCTCTTTTTAGAAATCATCTAATCCTCCTTAAATCTTTCCATAGTAATTAATTAATTCAACAGCTATTTTAATAAACCTTTAAACTATTAAATTTTAAAAATAGGAGCCCTTGCCTACGTCATTTAAGAAGAAAAAATAACAGACTAAACTATTGTTATTAGTCTGTCTTTCACCATTCATTTGATTAGACATAAAATTACCCTTCAAACATCCCTGTAATACCTCCAATTTTTAATAGAGTTCATTTCTCCCAAAAATCTTATCTCCCTTCGAGTTTAAGGAGGGTTATTTTACACTTGAATTCAACGTAATTTCTTATCAATAGAATACTATTCATTGTTATACGACAAAAATTAACACACAAAAACGGTCTGTTCGTTAACCTCTCATCCTAATAAAACTGCCTCTTTACTTCTGTAAGTGTTTGATAAGCTTTATTATACTTACAACAATTGCGATCAGAAAAACTATAATACTGTTTATAAATAGATAGTAACCCACAAGATTTAATCCGAAGAAGAATCCAAAAGCATCATTAAGAATCATCATAGTGATGAACCCCTCAATAATTGCTAAAACTCCTGCAGAGATCAGTATAATAAATGCAGACAAGTAAATATTTTTCGTTTTTCGATAATAAAAAAATGCGATTAAATTTACAGATACTATTGAAATTACCAGTAATAACATAAGAAGTTGTTTCTCCATGTCCCCCACCTTGTTAACATTATTTTTATCAATAATCAATTAGCAATTTCATATCCATATTTTACCATATGATTCAAAAAGATTATTTAATAACTATTTTTAGGCCAAAGGGGCTGTCGACAAATTTGTCAACAGCCCCTTTATTTGATCATCAGCTTAAGTAAAAGTCTATTTCTTTTAACTTGAAACAGCTTTTTAGTGCAAGGTGAGCAAGCCTCTATCTTATCGTGGTCTGAAACCAGTTAAGTCTGAAGTCTGAAATACAAATCAAGCTCTAGTATGATTACCAAAGGTTTAGAAAAAACGTAATATGAAATCAAGATAAAAATAAATACCCTATGGGGGTAATTTTACGGAGGCGGTTTATCATAGTAATGCTGTTGAATATTAACTAACGTCATTTATTCCAAAAGGAGGATTATAAAATGAAAAGGTTAGTCATACGTTTAGCTGTTTATTTAATCATTTTGGTTGTGTTTATCGGGGGATTCGAGTTCTATGGCTTCAATCGGCATCAAAAAGATTTTTACTTAAATGTCCGCCATGAGCCAGTTCCTTCACTACAAGGAGTAAAAGTCCCCCAGTTTGATCCAAATAAACCGACTGTTGCTGTTGTGATGGCGGCTTCATCTATACCAACTGAAGATTTCGATTTTCTCATCCCATACACACTTTTTTCTATGACGGATGCTTATAATGTTTATGCTGTTGCACCAGACAAAAACATCAAGTCTTTATCAGGAGGTTTGGATGTGATTCCACATTACTCTTATCAAGAACTGGATTCCTTATTAAATAAAAGTCCAGATATAATTGTGGTTCCTTATATGAAGATAATAGATGAAAATCAATACAAACCAACTCGCGAATGGATTCAAAAACATTCCAGCAGTAAAACGACGACGTTTTTAAGTATTTGTGGTGGGTCGGAGAATCTTGCTGATGCAGGATTATTAAAAGGAAAATCCGCCACTTCACACTGGCAAGCTCTACCTCTATTAATCAAGAAATATACTGAAACAAATTGGAAAGAGGATGTGCGGTATGTTCAAGATGGAAACACCTTAACTACAGCCGGTCAAAGTGCAGGTATCGATGGTGTACTTCATCTGATTTCTCAAAAACTAGGAGAACCTGTGGCTGCAAAAATAGCTAAGGAAATTAGTTATCCTTCGTACCAATACGTTCAAAATCCAAAAGTGGAACCTTTTAACATGAATATAGAATTTGCAACATATTTTCTAAATCTTGGATTCAATTGGAATAAGAAACAAAATGGGGTTCTTCTGTATAGAAATATGGATGAAATAGCTTTATCTTCTATATTTGATTCTTATGGAGACACCGGAACTACACAAATCTTGACTGTATCTAGTTTGGATGCTCCAATAACTACGAAACATCATCTTAATATTCTGGCTAGGCATCAAATATCTAATGCGCCAAAATTAGACAAAATGATCATTCCAGGTGGCAATGCATTATCACTAGCGACAGCAGATATAAAGCTTTTGCATGAAAAAGGGAATGCTAAAGAAACCCTCCTTATCCATAGTGATTCACCAAACAGATATGTATTTGAAGCGCCATTGGAAGACTTAGCTAAACAAGAAGATCTGTTAACTGCCAAACATGCTGTTAAACGTTTTGAGTATCGTGCGAATGGTATCCATCTTGAGGGTAATCCATATTCTCTTGAAACTTACGGCTATTTACTTCTAACTATTCTTGTATCATTGTTCGTAGCTTTCTGTATTGACAGACGATTCATAATGAAAAAACCAATTTTCAAATCGTAGATAGTCCCCTAATTTTTGCCTAAAAAAATGACAGACTAAAATTTTATTAGTCTGTCATTTCACTTTCACTATTCAATTAATTAGAAGAAACTAATTCAATTTCGGACTGATAATCACCAACTTTAATTTCTTTTCCTTTCACTTGATTCTTTACAACTAGTTTTCTCATTAACAAGTTTTCCTCAAGCATTGCTTTAAACTTTTCAATGATTTCAATAAACTCTGGCTTAGCTGTTATTCCAATGTCTACGCGCATATTAATTGGTAGATCCAATTCTTTTCGGTATTCTTGAATAGACCTGATTAATTCCCTTACAGTACCTTCTTGGATAAGATCTTCTGTTAGTAATGTGTCGAGGGTCACTGTATATTCACCATTTGTCGCTGAAGCAAAACCTTCTCTTGCACTTTTTTCGACTAAAATATCTTGTGCCTCGACTTTCACAGTTTCTCCTGTTTCAATTAATACGTTAACAAACCCGCTCTCAATCACTCTTTTTGCTTCTTCATTTGTTAAAGTTTGAAGTGATTTATTGACTAAATTTGAAAGCTTTCCAAATTTTGCTCCTGATTTTTTAAAATCCAATTTCATTTTTAAGTTTGAAAACTCATTTTCATTGTTTACTTGTTGGAATTTTTTTACGTTTAACTCATCTAAAACAATTTCTTTATATAAATCCCAATTGATCTCCTCATTGTTACTAACCAAAGTTAAACTAGCTAGTGGCTGTTTGATCTTTAACGAATTTGCATTTCGGATGCTTCTTCCAAGTTCCACAACTTTTAGAACTGCATCCATTTCCTTTTCAAGCTGGGCGTCGATTAATGTTTCATCACAAACTGGAAAATCAGATAAATGGACGCTTTGTTTTGTTAAATTAAAATAAACATCTTCTGCTAAGAATGGCGTAAATGGTGCTAATAATTGACTTACTTTTGTTAATACTTCAAACAGTGTGTAGTAAGCGGCTGCCTTCTCGTTATTCATTCCATTTGACCAGAATCGTTCTCTAGATCTTCTTACATACCAGTTGCTTACTTCATCTACTAATTTAGAAATGTCTCTTGCAGCATTTGTAAATTGATAATCCTCTAAATTTTTCGTTACATTTTTGACTGTACTATGCAAACGTGAAATGATCCATTTATCCAACGTACTTGATTGATACTCATATTGTTTTGTTGCATTAAATCCATCTAAATTTGCATATAAACTATAAAAACTATACACATTGTCGAATGTATCAATGAGTTTTGATTTCGCCTCTTGTACCACTCTTTCAGAAAAACGCTTCGGGTTCCAAGGCGCACTATCTACTAATAAAGCCCATCGTAATGAATCAGCACCATATTTTTGAATTAATTCTACTGGATCAAGTGCATTACCTTTACTTTTTGACATTTTTTGTCCATTTTCATCTAATACATGGCCAAGAGATAATACTCGTTTATACGGTACTTTCCCGGTAAATAAAGTAGATACTGCAAGTAAACTATAAAACCAGCCTCTCGTTTGATCAATCCCTTCAATGACAACATCAGCTGGAAATTGTTTTGTAAATTTCTCTTTATTTTCAAAAGGATAATGATACTGAGCAAATGGCATCGAACCGCTATCGAACCAAACATCAATTACTTCAGGTGTTCTTTTCATCTTCCCTTTACAATTTGGACAATTAAGAGTTACTTCATCAACAAAAGGTTTATGCAGTTCAATTGAATCGTCAATTTCTTCAACCGAATGGTTACATAATTCATTTATACTTTTTGGTGCTAATTGATGATTACATGAATCACATTCCCAAACATTTAATGGGGTGCCCCAATATCTTTTTCGGCTAATATTCCAATCAACCATTTGTTCTAAAAAATTACCGAATCGACCGTGTTTTATATGATCTGGATGCCATGTTACTTCTTCATTATTTTTAATAAACTCATCCTTAAACGCTGTCGTTTTAATAAACCAACTTTCATTCGCATAATAGAGTAAAGGTGAATCACAACGCCAACAATGCGGATAGCTGTGCTCATATTTTTCCTTACTAAATAATAATTCGTTTTCGGCTAAATACCTCACTATATCTACATCACACTCTTTAACAAAACGACCTTGAAAATTAGGTACTTCATCAGTATATTGGCCCTTTTCATTCACTACATTTACAAAAGATAACCCATTTTCTTGCACAACCTTATAGTCATCTTCACCGTATGCAGGTGCGATATGAACAATTCCAGTACCACTACCTTCAGTTACAAAATCTGCTTTTACAACTTTATGTCCAACTTCAACTTTTACGAAATTAAATGGTGGTAAATAACTAATACCGATTAGATCTGCACCGAGAAATTCAGATAAAATGACGTAATCAGCTTTTAGTACTTTATCTAATAATGCCTTAGCAAGAATATATACATCCTCACCTTTTTTAGCACGAACATATTCCATAGTTGGATTTACAGCTAACGCTACATTAGCAGGAAGTGTCCACGGAGTTGTCGTCCATCCAAGGAAATAGACATTTTCTTCATCTTGCAATTTAAACTTAACAGTTGCAGATAAATCCTTAACGTCTTTATATCCTTGTGCTACTTCGTGTGAGCTTAGTGATGTTTGACAGCTAGGGCAATAAGGTGAAACACGATGACCTTTTACTAGTAAACCTTTTTCATGAATTGTTCCTAAGATATTCCAAACACTTTCAATATAAGAATTATCCAATGTTACATACGGATCATCCATATCCACCCAATAACCTAACTGCTCAGTAAAATCTCGCCATTGTTTCTCGTAAGTAAAAACACTTTCTTTACATTTCTCAAGAAAAGCTTTTACTCCATACCGTTCAATTTCTGCCTTACCTGAAATGCCCAACATCTTTTCAACACCGAGTTCAACTGGTAAACCATGAGTATCCCATCCAGCTTTTCGAACAACTTGGAAACCAGCCATTGTTTTATACCTAGCTACCACATCTTTTATAGTACGACCTAATGCATGACCAACGTGTGGCAGTCCATTTGCAGTTGGGGGACCTTCATAAAAAACAAAAGATTGATTTTGTTCTCTTTGTTCAACTGATTTATTAAAGGTATTTTCTTTGGACCAAAGTTCACTAATCCTTTTTTCACGATTTTGAACAGATTCTTTCATGTTTTCTTTTTTCATATGATATCGCCTCTCTTATTTTTTTAAAACACACAAAAACCCGCCCCTATAATAAGGGACGGGTTTAACCGCGATACCACCCTAATTCTATTGAAAACGTTCCGCTCTTCAATAGCACTTAAGCCACGTACAATCATACGCGTTCCTTTTAACGGTAGACACCCGTTCAAACCTACTTATGTTTTCAGTTTGACTTCTCGGAGAGGATCTTCATTTAAGTACTATTCACCGGATTTCAGCTTAACCGGCTCTCTGTAGAACAGTTACGAAAATTACTTTTCTCGTCATTGAATTCATTTGTGTGCTTTAATTGTTATTTATTATATCCATCGACAACTAAAAAGTCAAAGTTTTCTTAAATTTATTTTTTACATAATTTAAATTCCGTAATCCAATGGTCATTATTTCTCTTCTCTTCCTTATTTAATTCTAATTCTTTTCTAATTTTTACAATTTTAAACAATACAATCTCTTGTTAATCGTTAATAATTTCTCATTATTTTTTTAAAAACTTATAGGAATATTGTGTTAAACTGATTTTGGAGAAAATTAACGAGAAAAAGGGTGTGCCGAAATGATCAAAACGATGGCTGTATACAAGGACGGAACCCATGCGTTTAATGTACCAATTGAAGAATTACATTCCGAACAAATTGATTGGGCTTGGGTCGATTTTGCAAAACCTGTAAAAGAAGAAATTGACCTTTTGCGAACTCAATTCCACTTCGATGAAATAGCAATTAAGCATTGTGTAAGTTATAAAGAAAGACCGAAAATGGATTATTACGATGGCTATCGTTTTATCATTCTACAATCATTGCAGGAGAACATGGAACAAGCTGAAATCGATCTCTTTTTATCCCACAAGTACATCGTTTCATTTTGCTGGGAGGAATCAAATGCGATCCAAATTGTGTGGAACAAACTAAAAGGATTAAAGAGTACAAAAGGAATCAAACCAGAACGAATCCTGTATCACATTTGTGATGAAATAGTTGATAAATTCTTTCCAATCATCCAAAAAATTGAAGATGACATCGAAGAGATAGATGAATTAGGATCAAATTCCGATCTAAGCATGATCGATGGCATTAAAACACAGTTAAGCAAGTTATCAAAAGTAAGAAAAACAGTTAAACCAACAAAAGATTTAATTTATCGTATATTAAATTCAACCCATGTTGAAATTGACAAAGAAACGACAAAGAAATTGCGAAACGTCTACGAACATTTATTAAAATTATTAGATGACATTGCAGATAACAGAGAAATGGCAAATGACATCAGAGAAAGTTATATTTCAACAAACTCACACAAAATGAATAAAACGATGAAAATGTTAACATCAGTCTCGATTGTGTTCATGCCACTAACATTTATTGTCGGTGTATATGGGATGAATTTTGTTCACATCCCTGAGCTTCAATTAAAATATGGTTATTATTACTGTTGGGTGATCATGCTAATCATCGTGATCGGATTAGTGATGTGGTTCAAGAAAAAAGAATGGTTTTAGCCTATTCGTTATCAAAAGAAAAACTATCTACGGACAAAAATAAGATGATCTCTAGAGAGAGATCATCTTATTTTAATTCTATTTATACCTTCAAACTTAGTTTTGTTATTTTAAGATTTCAATGAATCCGCTGTTTTTTCAAACATTACACTTTGATCAATTAAACCACAAGTTCCACATTGAACTAAATATTCTGGACCCTTATATGGAACAAAAAATGGATCTAGCCCACTTGAAACATATTCTTCTATTTCAACATCTCCGCTTTGAGCATTTAATTTAACTGCTTTTGGGTTTTGTTCGATTAAATAAAATCTACTTTTGTTTGTTTTACAGCGTGGACATGCTAATTTATGCATATTTTCACCTCATTTTATTCATATAAGGTTACTATTCCATTAAATTATTATATTTATTCATATTAATTCGTATTTAGTTTACCTTCAAATACAATCTTTCTACCAGTCGGTTCAATTTCTACCTTTCCATTAACCATTTGTTCTGAAAATATTGGTACTTCCATTCTTTTAACAGGTTTATAGCCTTCTTTTTCCATTCTCTCTAAGCAATCATTAATTGATTCATTTTCAAAGACTTCAAATTTTTTCTTACTCATCTACTTCCCTACTTTCTACAATAGTAATTCGATTAAATTATGATCGAATTCAAATCAACATATAGTAAAAAACCTTACTTTCATTTGAGAGTAAGGTCTGACTGACTAAAAGTATTTAATCGCGAAGCCTCGATAGGAATCGAAGTGCTTCAATATAAACCCAAATGACTGTTACTAATAAACCAAAAGCACAATACCACTCGAACTCTTTTGGTGCACCTTGTTTAACACTTGTCGTAATTAGATCAAAATCCAAGAATAGATTTAATGAAGCAATAACCAGTATCGCTAAACTAACAAATATTCCTATTGGACCAGATTGATGAATATATGGAATCGGAACATGGAAAAGTTGAAGAACCATCGTTAGTAAATAAAATAAAAATACTCCGATTGTTAAGCCGAAAACGATTGATCTAAAACGGTGCGTTACTTTTACAAGTCCAGTAGCATAACAAATTAATGTTCCTGCTATAATTGCAATTGTTAATAGAACCGCTTGTAGGACAATCATTCCATATGTTGCTTCATAAACAGCTGAAATATTACCAATTAGAATTCCTTCTACTGCTGCATAAATAGGTGTAGTAATCGGCGCAATTCTAGGAGAAAAAGATGTTACCAATCCAATAATGAATGCAACAATTAAACATCCAATAAACACTTTAGAATTAAGTGTTCCAGTAGCCGTTAAATAAAATGAGTATCCTGCTGTTGCGATTAATAAGATTAGTGCAATAATTGTTTTACCAATTGTCCCGCCCATCGTCATCGCCTTAGCAGAATGCCTTGATTTCGTTAATCGTTCAGAATTTAAGATAGGATTTGAACTCCTCATTTAAACTCCTCCTTTATTTTATACCATTATTTTACCATTTTTAGTAAATTTCTTAAACTTTAAACAAGGTTTAGTAAAATATATGAAAAAAGATGTCCAAAAGGACACCTTATTTCAAAAAAACTAAATTAAAATTTAATTTTATTAGCTAAAAACGATTGTAATTCACTTATTGCAACACGAGTTTGCTCCATCGTGTCACGATCACGAACAGTTACTTTTCCATCTTCAATTGATTCGAAGTCGTAAGTAATACAGAAAGGCGTACCGATTTCATCTTGACGTCTATAACGTTTACCAATTGAACCCGTTTCATCAAAATCAACATTGAAATCTTCTGATAAAGAAGCAAATATTTCTTGTGCATTTTCTGATAATTTTTTAGATAATGGTAAAATCGCTGCCTTATATGGTGCTAATGCAGGATGTAGACGCATTACGGTACGAGATGTCCCATCTTCTAATGCCTCTTCTTCATAAGCATCAATTAAAAATGCTAAAGTCACACGGTCTGCACCTAATGATGGCTCGATACAATATGGAACGTATTTTTCATTTGTAATTGCATCATGATATGTGAAATCTTCTGTTGAATATTCCATATGTTGTTTTAAATCATAATCTGTACGAGACGCAATGCCCCATAATTCGCCCCAACCAAATGGGAATTTATATTCAAAGTCAGTTGTCGCGTTACTATAGTGTGATAATTCATCCGCACTATGTTCACGTAAACGAAGATTTTCTTCTTTCATACCTAAAGCTAAAAGCCATTTATTAGCAGTTTCTTTCCAATAAGAATACCACTCTAACTCTTCACCTGGTTTACAGAAGAATTCAAGCTCCATTTGTTCAAATTCACGAGTACGGAACGTGAAATTTCCTGGTGTAATTTCGTTACGGAAACTTTTACCAATTTGAGCAATACCAAATGGTACTTTCTTTCTCATTGTACGTTGAACATTTTTGAAGTTCACGAAAATACCTTGTGCTGTTTCTGGACGTAAGAAAATTTCATTCGTACTTGACTCAGTAACACCTTGGAATGTTTTAAACATTAGGTTGAATTGACGAATATCTGTAAAATCATGGCTACCACAATCAGGACAAGCAATTTTATGCTCCACAATTAATTTAGCCATTTCTGAAAATGGAAGACCATCAACGATAATTTCCATTCCTTTTTCTTCAAGTGCATTTTCGATTAATTTATCTGCACGATGACGAGCTTTACAATTTTTGCAATCGATCATTGGATCATTGAAGTTACCAATATGACCTGAAGCTTCCCATGTACGTGGATTCATTAAGATCGCAGCATCTAATCCAACATTATATGGACTTTGTTGAACAAACTTTTTCCACCAAGCTTTTTTCACATTATTTTTTAATTCAACACCTAGTGGACCATAATCCCACGTATTTGCTAAACCACCGTAAATTTCAGATCCTGGAAATACAAATCCTCTGTGTTTAGCATGACTTACTACGACATCCATCGATTTTTCTGACATTTCATCTGCCTCCAATTTTCAATTGTTTTTTGAAAATGCAAGAATGAAATAAAAAAGCTCTCATCCTTAGGCATTTTCTGCCTAGGGACGAGAGCTGTATATGCACCCGCGGTTCCACCCTAGTTGACAATTTAAAAAATTGTCCACTTTAAAAATTAACTCAGGAATGCCTTTCGCTAAAGGTTTTGATTGAGCTCACACCATCCTCAATTCGCTATACAAAATTATCTTTAGATACTTCTTTCCGTCAACGTTATATGTAATAAATAATATGTTGTTATTTTAACAAAGTGACAATGATTAAGTCAAATATTATTATGAACAAATTTGATAAAAAAATACCGTGAATTTTTTGAATTTTTCAGGTAAACCTTCATGTAAAGATAAAACCTTTACAGTATGAGCATTACTTGGTATGATAGAAAAGTTGTTTTATTTATATACCAATACTATCAGAAGGGAGTGCTAGTTTTGAGTAGCAGCATTTTTTTAAAGAAAAAGAAACGTTCAGCAGTATTGCTTGATAAACATCATTCCATTCGTTTATTAAAGACAAACAAAAAGCGAATCGTGAACAAAAGAAACAATAAAATAAAAGGGTTCGAACAATTACTTGTTAAAGAATTAAACGAGGAAATGATTTCAACTTCAAACAGTACGGTAAATGAAATTTCTGAAAATGTAAATACAGTAGTGATCGAAGGACTTCCAGTAACATTTCTTCTAAAGCTTGGAAAAGAGTTTTTCTCAGATTTAGAAGCAGTGAAGTACTATTATAATAGTAAACATGAAGATTTTTACAAGAATCGTAGTTTACTAGAGGAATCACTTCAAACTTCTATTAACAATGCTTCAAGTGAAGAGCAATTAAAAGTTTCAGAATTTATTTCTAATAAATAATAATTTCATGTTAATGAGGGAATCCCTATGGGGTTCCCTCTTTTTATTAGTGTTGAGAAAACTTAAGTATAGTACCTACTGATTGAACTGCAAAAAAACTTAGTTAGCTGCAAATAAGAGATCTATCTGTGCAAACAAACTTTGTAAACTTGCAAATGAATGGCGAACTGCAAATAAGATTAGCGTTTCTGCAATTAAAATCACCAAATCTGCAAATAAAGTAAATAATTACCTATACCCGTAAAGGTATCCCACCTGAATTATTAGAAACATCGTAGTTACAATCGAGTGTAAATCTAGCATATTTCTTCTTAAACACTAAAATACTAATTCAAATCTACTATTTATCTTTATAAAAGTTTGAAAAATAAACTTAAAATGATCAGTGTCTCCTAGATACCCTACTAATTTTCACACACAATTCACATCAAAAAAGGGATGTTCATATGTCAGTTGACCTGACTTATGATACATCCCCTTTTCCATTATCTGTTTTTTTACAAATTCATTATGCTAAATAAGCTTTTTTCACTTCTTCATTATTCATTAATGTCTTACCTTCACCAACCATTTGGATCTCACCAGTTTGAATTACATAGCCGCGGTGAGCGATTTGTAATGCTTGGTATGCGTTTTGTTCGACTAATAGGATTGTCATTCCTTGTTTGTTTAGTTGCTCAATGATTTCAAATATTTGTTCAACAATAATTGGAGCAAGACCCATAGATGGTTCATCTAGCATTAGCAATGATGGTCCCATCATTAGTCCTCTACCAATCGCTAGCATTTGTTGTTCTCCTCCACTCATCGTACCGCCTTTTTGGCTTAAACGCTCTTTTAGTCTTGGAAAATAATCAAATACCATTTCCATACGTGCAGCGATTAGTTTTTTATCTTTAACTGAGAAAGCACCCATTTCTAAATTTTCTTTTACAGTTAATTTAGAAAAGATTCTTCTTCCTTCTGGTACATGTGCGATTCCTTTTAAGGCAATTTCATGAGATTGTAGCTTTATAATTTCTTCACCTTTATAAATCAGTGTTCCAGATTTTGGTTTAACTTGGCCACAAATCGTTTTTAAGGTAGTAGATTTTCCAGCACCGTTACTTCCAATTAGTGTTACGATTTCACCTTCATTTACTTCAATGTTAATATTTTTCAGTGCTTGAATACCACCGTAAAAAGAGTTAATATCTTTTAATTGTAATAGCGTCATCTTTTCGTACTCCTTTCACTATGCAGTAGTCACTGCACTTTTTCCTAGATATGCTTCAATTACTTTTTGATTATTTCGAATTTCGAGTGGTTTACCTTCTGCGATTTTTTCACCATGATCAAGTACAAATAGATATTCGGATATTTCCATAACAAGCTTCATATCATGCTCGATTAAGACGATTGTTAAGTTAAGGTCATCTCTCATTTGATAGATTAAATCAGTTAATTCTTTCGTTTCTTTCGGATTCATCCCTGCTGCTGGCTCATCTAAAAGTAAGATTCTTGGTTGAGATGCTAATGCACGAGCAATTTCAAGTCGTCTTTGTGCACCGTATGATAGACTCGATGCTTCCTCATTATAAACATCGGCCAATCCTACGTATTCTAACCATTTATATGCTTCTCTCATCGCTAATTTTTCTGCTTTTTTAAACTTAGGTAAATGGAATATTGTTGAAAAAACACCATATTTTAAATGCTGATGCATTCCTACCATGACATTTTCTAAAGCGGTCATACTATTAAATAAACGAATATTTTGGAATGTACGCGAGATCCCTTTTTTATTTACAGTATGCGGCTTTAGCCCTACTAAACTCTCATTTCCTAACATAATTTCACCACTACTAGGAGTGTACACACCTGTAATCATATTAAAAAATGTTGTTTTTCCAGCTCCATTTGGTCCAATTACTGCTGTAATTGATCCTTCTTTTATATCAATATTTACATTATTAACAGCTGTTAAACCGCCAAAGCTTTTCGTTAAATTCGTTGTTTTTAACATTTGATAACCTCCTCTCTTAAAATGAAACTGTGCGTGTTTTTTCTTCGACTACAGTTTGATCTACGATGTCTTCTTTTGGAACAATCTTATTTTTGGCAGGCAATAATCCTTTTGGCCTGAAAATTGCTGCAAGCACTAAAATAAGTCCGAAAATCATTCGTTGCATTTTAGAAGGCGATAGAGCTGGTGGTAAATTTATAACTCCATCTAATGTTAATTGGTTTAAATAATTTGTTACTTCTGTTAATACTTGTAGATTTAAGATTGTTACAAGTGCAGCTCCAAGGATAACACCTGGAACACTACCCATTCCGCCTAAAATAACCATTACTAAGATCGTAATCGATTCAAGTAACGTAAAGCTTGTTGGGTCAATGAACATTTGCTTTGCAGAGAATACTACTCCCATCATTCCTGAGAAAGATGCACCGATTGCAAATGCAATTAATTTCGTACGTACTAAGTGAATACCTGATGCTTGTGCAGCGATTTCATTCTCACGTACCGCCTTCCAAGAACGACCAAGCTTAGAATCTTGTAATCTAGTAACAGCTAAAATGACGATTGCTAAAACAACTAGCACGACATAGTAAAATTGCCCTGAATTATCAATCTCTAATCCGAAAATAGTAGGAGCTGGAATAGAAGAAATACCTTGTGCCCCTCCAGTAATATTTACTGGTTTATCTAAGTTATTAAATACAATTCGAATAATTTCTCCAAATCCTAGTGTTACAATTGCTAAATAATCCCCTTTTACACGAAGTACTGGAATACCTAATAATACACCTGCAATTGCAGCGATTATTCCACCGATTATTATAAATACCCAGAATGAGTTTCCTGAAAACGGAAGGAAATCAAAATGTAAGAAATTCGTAACTTGTTTAGTCGAAAAAATTGCATAAGTATATGAACCGATTGCAAAGAAGGCAACGAATCCTAAATCTAATAGACCCGCTAAACCAACTACTACGTTTAAACCAAGTGCCATTGCAACATAGATTCCAACTAAAGTCGCTACACCCATATATGATTCAAATGCTGTACCTTGTGATGCAACATAAGGCATAATCACTGTTAAAACTAAGATTCCAATGCTCCATTTTAATTTGACTGGGAAATTAGTTTTATATAATAAGTAAAGCGAGAACAAGATTAATAGAAATGCCGTAACAGATTCTTGCAAAAAGTATAATCCTAATGAAGTAACAATGATATAAGCTCCTAAGAAAATTCCTTGTAGTTTATTTGATTGTTTTAACCCATTTAATAAGCTCTTCATCTAATTCACCTACACTTTCTCAGCTACAGGTTTACCTAATAAACCTTCTGGCTTGAATATTAGAACTAGAATTAAAATTCCAAATGAAACAACATCTTTATATTCTGATGGGAAAATGCCGTGTGTTAAAGTTGATAAATTTGTTGCCGCAAACACTTCGATTACACCGATTAGCAAACCACCAAACATTGCACCACGGATATTTCCGATTCCACCTAATACTGCTGCCGTAAATGCTTTTAAGCCTAGAATAAAACCAATGTATGGATCAATTGTGTTATATTGTAATGCAAAGAGCACGCCAGTTGCACCACCTAATCCAGAACCTAAAAAGAATGTTAAAGAGATAACTTTGTTTACATTAACAGACATTAATGATGCAGTTTCACGATCTTGAGCTACTGCACGCATTGCTGTACCCCATTTTGTTTTATTGATGAAGTAATCTAATGAAATCATCATTACAACTGCAACGACTAAAATAATAATTGATGCTGATTTAATTTGTGCATTTCCAAATGAAGAAAGAATTGAGCTAGTTTTAATTTGGTGTTGTCCTGAAAATAGTGATGGGCCAGTAATAATGTAATTTCCTTCTTTTAATTCAGCAATAAAACGTACGATATCTTGTAGTAAAAATGAAATACCGATTGCTGTAATTAATGTAATTAACTTTGGTGCTTTACGTAATGGGCGATACGCCACTCTTTCGATCCCCATTCCTAGGAAACCAGTTGCTAATGAAGCTACTATTAAAACAATTGCTAATACGATAATTGCAGGTAAACTACTCAACAAGCCTAACCCAGTAAATGTAATTAATAAAGCAGTACCAATAAACGCACCTGCCATGAATATTTCACCATGTGCAAAGTTAATTAGTTCCAAAATCCCATAAACCATCGTGTAACCGAGTGCTACGATTGCATATACTGCCCCTAAAACAAGACCGTCTATTAGTACTTGAGGTAGAGTTTGGATTACTTCATTCATGTATAAGACCTCCTATAAATAATGTAGTTTATTTCCTATCAACTTCCAAAATTTTACAAATTTCTCGACTTATTGAGAGAAAAAGAGTATCACATTTTACAGGATACTCTTTTCTTTAAGACTGGTAGGGTTTGTTTCTAATTATGGCTTAGTAACTTCGCCTTCTTGAGTACCAGGGTATTTAGCTTCTTTAAACGTATAAATAAATACTTTCGCGTATTTGTTGTCCCCTTTGTCGTCGAAGCCTACCTTTGTTACTACACCATCATAATCTTGAATCGCACGGACTGCTTTTTCAACTTGTTCACGTGTTGGCGTTTTTCCTTTGTTATTATTGATCGCATTTTTTAATCCTTCTAATAAAACGCCGGCAGAATCATAACCGTAAGATGAGAACGATTCGATGTTTTTATTAAATTTAGATTTATATGCGTCAGCAAATGCTTTACCTTTATCTGTTTTTAATGTATCACCAGCTACTGAAGTATAGTAGAAGTTTTTAACTGCATCTCCAGCAATATCAACTAAACCTGAAGAGTCCATTCCATCTCCACCCATGAATGGGATGTTTAATCCTTTTTCACGAGCTTGTTTTAATAAAATTCCACCTTCAGCATAAAGTCCACCGAAGAATACTAAATCAGGCTTTTTCGCAATTGCATTATTTAATACCCCGTTAAAATCTTTATCTCCTATTGAGATCCCTTCTTCACCTAAAATTTTAGCGCCTAATTTCTCAGCAGCAGCTTTGAATTCATTTGCTAAACCAGTTCCGTAAGGTGTTTTATCTTGAATGATAAAAATATTTTTAGCTTTTAAAGTATTAACAGCGAAATTTGCACCTGCAGGACCTTGGAAGTCATCACGAGCACAAATTCGGTTAACTACTCCTAATCCGCGATCAGTTACTTCATTTGCAGTATTTGAAGGAGATACCATTACGATATGGTCTTTCTCATACTTTACAGAAGAAGGAATTGCTACACCAGAGTTTAAGTGTCCTACAACACCAAGGATTTTATTGTCTGCAGCTAACTGCTCAGCATTTGCTACACCTTTTTTTGGATCCCCTTGATCATCATAAGGTACAATCTTTAAATCAAAACCTAATTTTTTGAAAGCTGCTTTTTGATCTTCTAATGCAAGCTGAGCTCCAAGTTTAATGGATTCACCTAAAATTGCATTATTACCAGATAATGGTGTATTTGTCGCAATTTTAATGACTTGGTTCCCATCCTTTGAACTATTACTTCCACAGCCTGCTAAAATACCCGCAGTTAACGATACTGATGCTAAAATTGCAAATCCCTTTTTAAAAACCATCTGTACGCCCCCTTAATAACCTATTTTTTGAAAATTTAAAATTCTTAAGAAAATAGTAAGCTATATTTTTTCGTTAGACAAGTTCTTTTGGTTCAAAATATTTCGACAATTCTGTCGATTCCTTGTTATTTTAGGTAATTATTCCCATTAAAAAATCATTAAAAACCTTTTTTCTTTATTTTCGAAATATAAAATTAAAAGATTTTAATGTATTTTACTAAGTTAATCTTTAAAAAATATTTTCCTAGTATCATTTTACATCTTTCGACAAATTCGACAAAAAAACCTATTCCAAAAAGCTTGGAATAGGCCTAATTTTAATTATTTTCTTCTTTTTTATATCGAATGATCGTCTTTATTTCACCAGAATCATCTGTATCCATAACAAATGATCCATTACTATATTGATCACTATTTCTTAAATCAGTTGGGTCAACTGTCTCAAATTGACCAGATTTACTTAATAAAGCAAACATATCATTTTCATTTATTGCGAATACCCCAATTAACAAATGAGGATTATTTTTTAAATCTCGAAGTACTTTAACACCTCGGGTACCTCTAGAACTTTGAGGGATCGTATCGAGTTTCATTTTTTTAATTGCACCTCGATGTGTTGCACAGAATATTTCTTTCACTTCATTACTAACCGTGTCTGCAGAAACAACAAAATCATGATCCTTTAAGTTAATTCCTTTAACTCCACCTGCTCTTAAGCCTTGAATACTAATTTCTTCAACATTAAATAACAATGTGTATCCTGAACTTGTAGCCAATAAGACTTGATCAGTTTCTGAGATGACACCAGCAAAAATTAAGGAATCATCAGCCTTAATTGCCATACCGACAAGTGGTTTAGAATATCGTTGTACTTTTAATTGCTGTATACTTGTACGTTTTACAACACCATTTTTAGTGACAAATAAAATATAATCTTTATTTTCTTCAAAATTATTTACGACCTTAGCAGAAAGAATTGCCTCATCTCGTTCAATAGGAATAATATTAGCAACATGTTGCCCCATATCTTTCCATCTGATATCCTGCATTTCATGAATTGGTAAATATAAATAGTTACCTTTTGACGTAAATAAAATTAGAGTGTCCGTCGTAGTACTTTCTATTTGATAAATTAAACGGTCGCCTTCTTTCATTCCATAATCTTTACCATTGGAAGCTGAATAAGATCTTGGACTTGTTCGTTTAACGTATCCTTCACTTGTAACGGTGACAATGACGTCTTCTTGAGCGATTATATCTTCTCTAGAAATTTTAATTTCTTCGATCTCCTCTTGAATTGTCGAACGTCTGTCGTCTGCATATTTTAATTTAATTTTCTTTAAGTCTGTTTTAATGACTGACAATAATTTTGCTTCACTGTTTAAGATAGCTTCTAGCTGTTTGATCTTTTTATCTAAATCATCTGCTTCTTCTTGTAATGCAGTAATATCAGTATTTGTTAAACGATATAACTGTAACATAACAATTGCTTCAGCTTGTTGTTCAGTAAACTCAAATTGAGCGATCAACTTATCTTTTGCATCACGTTTATCATTTGCAGAACGGATCGTTGTAATCACTTCATCTAAAATCGATAAAGCCTTCATTAAACCTTCTACAACATGTTGGCGAGCTTTGGCTTTTCTTAAATCAAAATTTGAACGATTTGTAATGACTTCTTTTTGATGTTCAATATAAGCATCAAGTATTGCCGGTAATGACATCTGTTTTGGTGTACGATTATAAATCGCAACCATATTGAAGTTATAAGGTATTTGAAGCTCAGTATTTTTATATAAATAATTTAATATCGCTTCGTTATTTGCATCTTTTTTCAGTTCAATGACAATTCGTAGTCCTGTACGATCTGTTTCATCACGTACTTCCGTAATTCCATCTACTTTTCGATCAAGACGAACTTCGTCCATTTTCTTAACTAAATTCGCTTTATTCACTTCTGAAGGAATTTCTGTAATAATTAATGCCTGTTTTCCTCCACGTAAATCTTCGGTATGAACACGGCTACGAATAATGATTTTACCTTTACCTGTTTCATAGGCTTTCTTTATTCCATCTACACCTTGAATAATCCCTCCAGTAGCAAAATCTGGACCGTGGATTACGGTCATTAATTCATCTACTGTACAGTTTTTATTTTCAATGCGCATAATCGTCGCATCGATTACTTCACCAAGGTGGTGCGAAGGTATTTCAGTTGCATATCCAGCAGAGATACCTGTACTACCGTTGACTAATAAATTGGGAAACATTGATGGTAAAACAACTGGCTCCATACTCGTATCGTCGAAGTTTGGCACAAAATCAACTGTTTCTTTATCAATATCTCTCAATAGTTCACTTGCTATTGCTGATAACCTAGCTTCCGTATAACGCATAGCCGCTGGAGGGTCTCCATCGATACTACCGTTATTTCCGTGCATTTGAATTAATACATTTCTTAATTTCCAATCTTGACTTAGTCGTACCATCGCATCATAAACAGAAGTATCACCATGAGGATGGTAATTACCAATAACATTACCGACTGTTTTAGCAGATTTACGATAAGGCTTGTCTTGGGTGTTTCCTTCAACGTGCATTGAATACAAAATACGGCGTTGAACTGGTTTTAACCCGTCACGAGCATCAGGTAATGCTCGTTCTTGAATAATATACTTACTATATCGACCAAAGCGGTCACCAATTATATCTTCTAAAGGGATATTATATAATTTTTCCGATGATTGCATCAGACATTGCTCCCTTCTGAATCTACTTCAACTTGCTCATTGTTTAAAATTTTATCCTCTTCATCTAAATCAAATACTACATTCGATTCAATCCATTTACGTCTAGGTTCAACTTTATCACCCATTAAAGTAGTTACACGACGATCCGCTCTTGCAGAATCATCGATTTTCACACGAATAAGCGTTCTCGTTTCTGGATCCATCGTTGTTTCCCAAAGTTGGTCAGCATTCATCTCACCAAGTCCTTTGTAACGCTGAATCATATACCCTTTACCGATTTTTTTGATTGCATCTTGTAGGTCTACTTCTGACCAAGCGTATTCGATTACTTCTTTTTTTCCAGAACCTTTACTTACTTTGAATAAAGGAGGTAAGGCAATATAAACTTTACCAGCCTCTACTAATGGCTTCATATAACGGTAAAAGAATGTTAGTAAAAGTACTTGAATATGCGCTCCATCTGTATCAGCATCGGTCATAATAACGATTTTGTCATAGTTAACATCATCAAGATCAAAATCACTACCTACGCCTGCACCAATCGCATGAATAATCGTATTAATCTCTTCATTTTTCATGATGTCAGCAAGTTTTGCCTTCTCGGTATTAATAACCTTACCACGCAGGGGCAAGATTGCTTGGAATCGTCGATCACGACCTTGTTTAGCACTACCACCAGCTGAATCACCCTCAACTAGGTATAATTCATTTTTCTGTGGATTACGTGACTGTGCAGGTGTGAGTTTACCGCTTAACGAAGTTTCTGAGCGTTTTCTCTTTTTCCCACTTCTTGCTTCCTCACGTGCTTTTCTTGCAGCTTCTCTAGCTTGATAAGCTTTTATAGATTTCTTTACTAATGAAGTTGCAATGTCTGGATTTTCTTCTAGGAAATAAGCTAATTGATCCGAAACAACTGAGTCTACTGCTGACCTTGCTTCACTAGTACCTAATTTACCTTTTGTTTGTCCTTCAAATTGAAGCAGTTCTTCAGGAATTCGTACAGATACAATTGCAGCTAATCCCTCTCGAATATCCGCTCCATCTAGATTTTTATCTTTTTCTTTTAAGAGACTTACTTTTCTTGCATATTCATTAAATGCTCTAGTTAAAGCGGTTTTTGCACCAACTTCGTGTGTACCACCATCTTTTGTACGAACATTATTTACGAAAGAAAGCATCGTTTCCGAATATCCATCATTAAATTGGAACGAAAATTCAACCTCAATTTTATTCTGTAATCCATCAAAGAAGACAACAGGATGTAATGCTTCTTTTTCTTCGTTTAAATACGATACAAATGCTTCGATACCGTTTTCATAATAAAACTCTTCAAACGCATCATGTCGTTCATCTTTAATTGTAATTTTTAAACCTTTTAATAAAAATGCTGACTCTCTAAGTCTTTCACATAAAGTATCAAAGTTAAAATTTGTCGTACTAAAAATAGTTGGATCTGGTTTAAAATGGATCGTCGTACCAGTTCGTCTTGTCTTTCCAACGATTTCTAATGAAGTTACTGCTTTACCTCCATCTTCAAAACGTTGCTTGTAAATTGTTCCTTCACGGTGAATTTCAACTGTTAACCATTCTGATAAAGCATTTACTACTGATGCACCAACGCCATGTAGACCACCACTTGTTTTGTAGCCGCCTTGTCCAAATTTACCACCTGCGTGTAATACAGTTAAAATAATTTCGGGAGTTGGTTTTCCCATTTTGTGCATTCCAGTAGGCATCCCACGACCATGGTCTTTTACGCTTAAGCTATTATCTTTATGAATAACCACATCTATTTGAGTCCCGTGACCAGCTAATGCTTCATCTACAGAGTTATCTACGATTTCATAAACTAAATGGTGCAGACCTCTACTATCTGTGCTGCCAATATACATTCCAGGTCGTTTACGTACAGCTTCTAAACCTTCTAGTACCTGTATCGCATCTTCGTTATATGTTGTTTCATTCTTTGCCAACACCATTTCTCCTTTCTAACTAAACACTTACATAAGAACATCTGTTCCATTATATCATATTATAAATAAAATGTTTCTTCTAATCGTTCATGTTAATGGTTTTTTTCCTAACTTACAAGTCGAACATGAAAAAAAAAATCGGAAAACTTCATAAAAAACTGGATTTTAGAATCAAGAAAATGCAGGTTTAAAGTTGAGAATTGATAAAATAACTTAACAAAATTCAAATTTACAGATCTTACAAACTGGCTTAATTGCATATTTATTTTGATGCAAGTCTGTACAATTTCTCAGCATACACTAATTTTCTTATTCGCTACTCGATCTTCCGTTAAAAAAACTCACTGATTAACAGTGAGCTAGATTTTAACACAAATTAAAAAAATTTGATTTTCAGACTGATTGCAAGCGCTTAACGTTCGAGGCACGCTAGCTAATGAGGAGCCGATTTACCTTAAGTGGTAATGAGCATCGATTCTGACGCAAAGCAACTAAGAAAGCGCGCGTCTCGATGGCCTGTCTGAAACAGTGAGCTTTTTTAACGGCCTATCTTGTCATTGCATGCTCAACTTTAATACAACGATCCATAATGACCGTTTTACCATTTTCCTTTAACAATTGATATGCTTCTTCGTTTTCAATACCAAGCTGTGCAAAGAAAACATCGCAATCAATTTTAAGAAACTCTTCTGCTACAGGTAAGAGGTGTTCAGGTCTTCTAAATACATTTACAATATCAACTTTTTCATTTATTTCTGTTAGATTCGCTACTGCTTTTTCTCCTAATACAGTATCAACTGTTGGATTTACTGGAATAATTTTATATCCAGCATCTTGCATTGCTTTGCTTACCATATAAGACGTTTTAGATGGGTCTTTTGATAATCCAACAACTGCAATTACTTTACTTGATTTTAAAATCTTGCCAATTTCTTCTCTTGATGGGTATTTACTCATTTGCTAATCACCCTTTCTTTATAAAATAAGCGAAAAGATAACTTTTCGCTTATTTATTATTCTTTTATCATATTTCCTAAGTCAATTGCCTGTCAATCATTGACTAGAACCTAATGTTAATGTTGAATTCGTTAACTTACCATCACGGTAATAAGTAATCTTTAATTTATCTCCAACTTTTTTGTGTGAATATAGGTATTCTCTTACAGTTATTACGTCACTTACTGGTTTGTCATCAAGTGCAACGATAACGTCTAATTGTTTCATTCCAACTTTCGCAGCAGGAGTATTTGGATCAACATGTGTTACAACTGCACCTTTAGTTACTGAACCAGGTAATTTTAATGTTTCTTCGATATTAAATTGCGGTATTTCATCAAGTGATTTTAAGCCTACACCCATTACAGGTCGAGTCACTTCACCAAATTTTTCGATTTGATCTAAAGCTGGTTTTGCAATATTCATTGGAATCGCAAACCCAATTCCTTCAACAGCTTGTTCGGCAATTTTACTTGAATTAATCCCGATTACTTCACCTTTTGCATTGATTAAAGCACCACCACTATTACCTGGATTAATCGCAGCATCCGTTTGAATTACTTGAGTTTGGTAATCTGCAACTCCATCTCCATCGATATCTTGTGGTATTTCACGAGCTTTACTACTTATAATTCCTTCAGTTACAGTGCTTTCTAAAAATCCAAGTGGATTTCCAATTGCAATAGCAGTTTCACCTACGTTAATTTTTTCTGAATCACCTAATTTAGCGATATTCGTAACATATTTTGCATCAATTGAGACAACCGCTAAATCTAATAATTGATCTGTTCCAATAAGTTTAGCATCTATTAATTGACCATCTGCCATTTTTACTTTTAATTGTTTTGCACCAGCAACTACATGGTTATTTGTCGCTACTAAAGCTTTATTTCCTACTTTTTTATAAACTACACCTGAACCAGATCCAGCTTCTTGAGTTTCCATTGAAAATGGATTTGATGATTGATAATTATTAACTCCCACGACAAATTTGCGAGCATTTTGGATTGTAGTTGTTAAGTCTTCTCGTGATACATTAATTACTTGTGTTGGGACAGTATTCGTATCATTATTTAAGTTTGCAGGTTTATTTGTTAAGTTAAAAATATCCGGGGATACGATTGAGATCGTTACAGCCCCAATTATCGCTCCAATAAAGCCTGTAACAAGTGGATACCCTCCACGTCTACTTCTCTTTTGTCTTTTATGATTATTTTCATCGTACAAATCTGTTTCATCATAATATCCCATAATTCATTCCTCCAATATGTAGGTATCTTTGATTGATATTAATTTAACCCACTCATGTGTATTTGCTGTGAACTTTTTAATTTAATTTAATATTTTTTCAAATTAAAAATAAATTCAACTCCATCTACCTTATTATGAACTTTTATAGATGAATGATGTAAGTCAAGGATTGTTTTTACGATTGCTAAACCTAAACCTGTTCCACCATTTTGTCTATTTCTAGATTCATCAACTCGATAGAAGCGATCCCAAATTTTATCAATTTTATCAGCAGGGATTGGATTACCTTCATTAAAAATAGAGATATTTACATAATCCCCTTCTTCTAATAAATTCATTTTTATGACACTACCTGGGTTACCATAATGGATTGCATTTGAAAGGATATTAATGATTACTTGTTCTATTTTTCTTTTTTCACCAATTACGAGCGTATCCTCATCTAGATTAAAATTGAAATGACATTGGATACTACTATTTTTAAACATGCGAATAATCACATTTTCTATGCAATCCACAATTAAGAAAGGTTCACTTTTAAGTGTATATGTTCCTGATTGAAGTTTGGAAAGTTCTAGCATATCGACAACTAACCCGTTCATCCGATCAACTTCTTCAAGGATTACATCTGCATAATAACCATTTTTTTCAATATTTAATCCATCTTTTAAACCTTCTGCATAACTTTGCACGATACTCAATGGCGTTTTCAGCTCATGGGATACGCCACTAATAAACTCTTTTCTTATTTGTTCTAACTGCTTTTCTTTTTCAATATCCTTCATTAATTTAACATTTGCCTGCTGTAAATTTTCAATCGTACTAGCTAAATTCTCGGATAATGAATTAATTGATTTGGATAATTGTCCAATTTCATCATCGGATTGAATATCGATTTTTTCGTTAAAGTTTAACTTTGCTAATTGATCGGTTACAGAATTCATTTTCAATAATGGCTTCGTAATCAATTTCGAATAGTAAAAAGAAACGATTACAATCAATAATAAAGCAATAATAAATGCGTAAATATAAAAATCTTTTAGTACGTACATTGCTTCATTTACTGGTTGGAGTGATGTAATGGCAAAAATAACTTCTTTTGAACCTTTATTCGTATTAATTGGGTAGATAAAAACTTTATTTTCTAATCCATTTGCTCGGTCTAAATAGCGATAAATTAATGGGAAATCCCCCTCAGTGTAGTTAGAAAAATCTTCATTACTCTTTGCCCAATCAGTTATTGCACCCATTAATGAGTTCATTTGAGCTGAATATGTATATTGATTTGCAATTGGTAAATGTAAATTAACAACTTTCCCTTTAATTTCAATATTCACCATTTCCTGAAGACTATTTTTAGTTGACAATTGAATCGTGTTAGACGGTTGATTTTCCTCTTGCCAAACACCCACATTCGTTTTTATATAAAGTGGAATAAAATAATCATCTTGAACATAACCTCGGATTGTAATTCTTGAATTTTCTTTAATATTAAGCCCTAAAATACTGTCTATTTGATCCGAATATAATAGATTATTTAAAGGTACATAAACCTTTTTACCTTCATTCGTAAGAACAGTTAAATCAAAATTATTCTCAGCTTTTAGTACCCCTCTTTTATCTAAAACTGCTAAAGTTGTATTGTATTTAGAATATAGCTTGGATAGTTCTTGTTGAAACTGATTGTTGTTAAATTTACCCGCTTTATACCCTTCAGCAAACTGTGTTAGTTCCTCTGTTACAATATTTACTTTCTTATTCGTATAAAAAGATTGCATAAAGATGGATTGTCCAACAAATACAATTAATAAAAAAATCACTAATAATAACGTTATGGATAAAAAAAGCTTACGGACGATACTATTTTTCATTTTCTACTCCTCAAACTTATAGCCTACTCTAATAACTGTTGCTATGTGCTTTGCTTTGTCTCCCAATTTATGTCTAAGTTTTTTTATATGTGTATCAACGGTTCTTCCATCACCAAAATAATCAAAGCCCCAAATATTATTTAATAATTGATCTCTTGTTAATACGATGCCTTTATTATCAATTAAATAACATAATAATTCGAACTCTTTATTTGTAAGTTGTAATACTTCATTATTTATTGAAGCGGTCCTTGACGACGTATTGATTGTAATTCCACAAATCGTCTTAGATTCTTTATCTTCTTCTTTTAAGTCAGCCGTTCTTCTAAGTACACTTTTTGCTTTTGCTACAAGAACTTTAGGACTGAATGGCTTTGTCACATATTCATCTGTTCCAATATCAAAACCAAGTAATTGATCTTCTTCTTCCGAGCGAGCGGTGGTCATAATGATTGGAATACTTGATTGCTCTCTAATTAGCTTACAAACTTCCCATCCATCTAATTTTGGAAGCATTAAATCTAGAATAATTAAATCTACTTGATTTTCGTTGAATTTCTTAATGCCTTGTTCTCCATCTTCTGCTTCGATTACTGTAAACTGATCGTTTTCAAAATACTCTTTTACGATTTCTCTTAATCTTTTTTCATCTTCAATGATTAAAACTGTCGGGTTCATATTTTTTTCCTTCCATTAAAATTGATAGATATAAGAACTATTACCTAAAATAAAATGTCCTTTGTTTCCTCATTTGATTTAATATTCTAAAGCAACTATCTATATATTCGCTTAAAATTGTGATAAAATCATATGATACTGCACTAATTTATTATTGTTTGAAAAGGAGCTAGAAAATGAGTTTGGTCATTATAGTACTAGCCTATTTAATCGGATCTGTACCATTCGGTTTAGTAGTTGGAAAAATATTTTACGGAGTCGATATCCGTCAACACGGTAGTGGAAATCTTGGTGCGACAAACACATTCCGCACATTAGGTAAAAAAGCAGGTATTATTGTAACACTTGGAGATATTTTAAAAGGAACACTAGCAGCTTCATTACCTGTATTATTCCATTATCATGGAATTCACCCTTTAATTATCGGTCTAGTTGCTGTTATTGGTCATATGTATCCTATATTTGCCGGTTTTAGAGGTGGTAAAGCGGTAGCAACCTCTGCAGGGATCTTATTATATGCATCGCCACTACTTTTTGTCTGCTTAATTATTATCTTCGCAATTAGTTTAAAAACAACAAAATACGTTTCACTTTCGTCAATGTTAACAGCTTTTTTAGGTACAATTTTAGCTTTTATAATGGAATACACTGGACTAATTAAAGACAATGGGTACATCATAACTTATATTTTAATCGTACTTACAATCTTTGTCGTATATAAACATCGTCCGAATATAAAAAGAATTAAAGACAAAACAGAACCAAAAGTAAAATTTTAATAGCAAGATTAGCTAAAGATTAGAGATTGAAGATTTACGTTCTTCCCTCTCTAATCTTTTATTTATTCATGCTCTTTTAGCTTCTTTTATACCTTTAATCTTGCCCCATCGCCTTCTCATATGCTTCATACCAGTCAGGGAACATTTTCTTAAATTTAATTGGTCTAAATGTTTCTTTATGAACAACGACATGTGTTGAATTTCCTATACAGCAAATATCGCCTTCTTCATTCATAATTTCATATTCGTAAATCACTTTTAGTGGTGTAAGTGCTTTTATTCTTGTTTTTACTTTAGCAGATTGTCCATATCGTAGACTTTTCTTATATGAAACATTCAAATCGATTACTGGAGAAATGACACCTTGTGATTCCATTTCCGCATAATTAAAGCCCAAATCTTTTATTAATTGAGTACGTCCAATTTCAAACCATACTAAATAATTTGCATGGTACACAACACCCATTGCATCTGTTTCTGCATATCTTACTTCAACTAATTTTTCTGATACCACAACGTTTCACACACCTTTACATCTTCTTGTACAATACTGTCCTATCTTTATAGTATAGGTCTGCACTAAGACATAAACAAGCAATTTGAATCTATATTATGTCCACTTTTTAGGAACGAACTAAGACATTAGAGAGATATTCCAAGTTGTCTTGCTAACTCCTCTCGTTCCATCTTAATCTGGTCAGTTTCCACTGGTTTTATATACTCTTGACCTAACCAGTCTGGTTTAATCTCTGTTCTGATTGGTTTGTTGAATGTCTTTTTAAATGCCTTTTGAAAGCCTTTTGACTGACTAGGTTGTATAGTGTTACTCACTTTCTTAACAACCTTTTCAACAACTTTCTTAGTTATCTCAACAACAACCTCAACAACCTCTTTTATTACTTCAAAAGGTTTATAAGGCAATAATCGAATAACATTAGTAGAACGTCTACCATCAATGAATTGAGATGATACACAAATGATTTCATACTCCTGCATACGTTTAACAGTTCTCTGTACTGTCTTAGTAGACACATTAAATTCAGTGGCAATTGTGGAGTAACTTTCGTAGAATTTGCCTTTATATTTGCGTAGTTTTGAAATAATGTATTTCACTATCATTCCAGATTGTTTGGAGAAGTAACGTAGTTTAGTTTGTAAGTGTCTATTTCCTTGTTCAAAGATATCAGCAACGTTTGTTAGAGTTCTTGTCATTGTGTATCACCTCACTTTCACCTAATGTATATTCTTATATTATAAGAAACTACATGTAGTTGCAAGAAATATCTTTAATGTTTTATAATTTATCCAAGAGGTGATCTTATGACTACAAACAATAGAGGTTTAAAAAATAGAAAAACAATTTCAAGTACATTAGATATTGAGATTTATGATAAGTTCGAAAAGTTATCTATTGAAACTAGAATTCCTAAAAGTAAATTATTAGATGAAGCAATTCAAGATTTATTAAATAAGTTTTCAAAGAAGAGTAATGATTAATATTCGTTACTCTTTTTTAATTCTTTATTTCTTCTAACAATCTTTTTTCATAGGACTAGGAACTGGACAAGGTACTGGACATGGTATAGGACAGTTTTCTGATAATTCATTGACAGATATTTATGTAATATAACTCATTAACTTAAATCTCGATTCCTCTGACAGACCACATTAAACAATTCTGACAATTGTTAAACAAAAAAAGGCTATCAATTGTGACAGCCTTTAAAATATTATTTCTTTTGTAATTCATTAGCTTTTTGTTGAACAAATTGATAAATTGAATTAGCTTTTTCTTCTTTTTCTATTTTAGCAATTTTTTCATCTAAAATTAATTCAATTGCTAATTTTATTTGAGGAAACATTTCCTTACATTCATCTTCATCAAGCTCATGAATACCTTTACTAATTATCCCATACAGTTGATTATTTTTTACAATAATTTCGGGTAAGTACTCTTTGAGTAATTTGATTTTCTCATTCATTTTAGAACGTTTATATAATACCTCATCCCAATCATTATTATTTACTTTTGCTATTTGGTGATTTTCTTCGATCAAGTTTTCAAATATACGTCTAAGATATACAAATGATCCAATTCCAATACCATTAGCAACAAGCCCTATAGCTTTTGAGAAGTCATTATAATCTCTTTTTAGTATATTACGATACTTCTTAATGTCATGTTGCTCTATGGAAGCTAATGAGGGATTTTGTCCAATTTTGACCATTTTCTTATCATTAGTTGTAATTAACGTTAAAGAGTATTTATGTGTTATATCTCTTTGGCAATCAAATGTTAATTGAATTGGAAATTTAGAAGTTGCCCAATAGAATGTACGATGTCCACCGATAACCTGTGAATGTTCATTCGAATAAAGTGGGTCGTTTATGTAAACATCACTTCTTTTAAAAGTACTTTCCTTTTGACAATGAATACAAAAACAGTCAAATTGGGGTATAGTCTTATTACTATAAAGGTCTAAAAAATTGTCTTGAAGGTTATCACTAAAATCAATTTCCTTATAAAGACTAGTATCTTTGAAAATTTTACCTATATCTAATCGTGTCAAAATACTTTCCTCCTAAATTTTCATATTAATAATTTCTATTTTTTAGTAAATAATTCCTTTAACATTGTAGAAATATAGCAAAAAAGGAGTAAACCATTTAGGGTCAACTCCGATGAGGATTAATAAAGTTAGTTGAGTCAAAGGGATTAGAGTTGTTTAATCGATTAAATGAGAAATAACCCTGTTTCTGAGCAAAAACAGGGTTTTTATACTATTACAAAAAAGACATCAATAGTTAAGTCTCAACAGGTGTTTTTTCGGTAGTCTTACTTTGTTCTATCTCTTCTATAGGTAATTTCTTATTTTTAGGAATTAATCCTATAATAGAAGCTAAAGTTAAAGGAAATCCAAATACAGTTACATAAGTACCTAAATTAATAAAATATTTCGGAAAAAACATAGAACAATAAAATGCCATTGGCACAAATACAATACTTGTGTACACAATAGATTTACTAACGACTTCCTTCCAGAAATCTTTAAAGTTTGAGTCTGAAAAAAATAGGAAGAGAATGCAAAACCAATTTAATAAATGACCAATAACCAGAAAATTAAGGCTACTTCTCCCTAAAATTGAAATAACTAATGATATAAAAGGGATTATTATTAAAAATATGTATATATTTTTTAAATACATACTATAAAAATCCATTTCATATTTTCTTTGTTCTTTTATTGCTTCATCATTAAAATACTCAGAGAAAACAGGACTCTCAGTAATTAAATATTTTCGTTTATATTCAGTTATATAAACTTCTTCAGTCGTTTTATCTAATATTTTTTTTCGTTTATATACAATGGTAAAATAAAATAAATTAAAAATAATTAAAATTGAAGAAAACCAAAAAAGATGACCATTCAATATAAAGCTCCCCTATCCAGTATGTATTTGTTTTTTCACTAAGAATATTACCATATTTCCAAATTTCTGGTAATATTTTATTTTCCAAAATTAAATTATAGTTAGAATGAGGTCACTTTGTGGGCTCTTTTCGAGTTTAGTTAAAAAATTTGAAGAATATTAAACAAAAAAAATAATCCTGTATCTGGTTAAAGGTACAGGGTTTATTATTTGGTAGGTTTAACATGAAAACCATCTAAACATTGGATAAAAAACTTCTCACTAAACATTAAGAAGTCCTTACAATTTAATTCACTTATAAAGAGAGAATCTTCTTCTGATGTTAAAAGGTTTCTAGTCTTAAAAACAATCACATTAATGTCTAATACTAAATCAATATCCTTTTTGTTTTTAACAATACCATTATTATGTACTAAAGAATTTCTAACCTTATTCCAAATCTTGTATTCCGACCATTCAGCACAATTTTTAATATTGTTTATACCTATTATCTTATTTAGATATGTAACTGCTCTTTCAATTCCTTGACCTTGCATATCTTTATAACTAACATTAAGATTCTTATCTAACTGCCAAGCCATACAAATATTATTTAATGAATATTCTAATTGATTATAAAGAAGTATTAGTAATGCTCCATAAAACTTGGGATAGGCATTACTTCCAACATAATCAACAAAAAGTTCTAATTCTTGTTTAGATAAGATACTAAGATTGGCTTTGCCTTTTTTAAATTCATCTGGTGTTTTAAAACGATAATCATTCAAAGTCGTTTCTAAAGGTGCATATTGGAATGTTATATCTGAAATTGCTTTAAATAAATTACTTTCTACTGTTGTTACACCAGAATAAACATATTTCTGAATTAAATCATTGAGTAGCTCCATCATACTTGAAGTACCAGCCATATTATTCATCCTCTCATTTGTACTTATAACAATATTAGTACGACCTAATAGATAAACACAAGAATTTAAAAAAACTAATACAAAAAAAATAACCTAAACCAACTATGGTCTAGGTCTTGTCTTGATTTGCTTAAATTTGTTATAGCCTTTACCTGTATAAGTGAACCAGTTTGTAATTGTTCCATTCCAATTTTCTTCCACAATCCAGTAACCTAGTTCACAAGCTTGGTACATTGCGTCAAGATAAGAATAACTATCGATTACAACTACATGCTCAGATGTTCCATTAGCGTCTGTCACCCTTACAATTTGTTGACCATTAAAAGCTTCTATCATTATTTACCTCCAAGGACTCTCTTTATGTGCTTTTCAATTGAGCTAAATCCATCTAAATGGTTTTCAATATCAATTTCCATACGTTCCTCGGTGCTTAATGAGAGGTATTTATCAAGAAGAATCTTTACTCCTTCACGTTTCTCTATTTCGATAAGCATTTCAATCTCTTCATTACTAAAATAATTTCGTTTATTGGTTTCGATAATTCTCGTCTCAATGAAACGCCCATTTCGTAATTGATTCATTATATTTCACTACCCCTTCTATTCCAGTAATCATTTAGATCAAGCCCTTCTTTTCTAGTGCTTGAATTGGTGTTCTTACGTAGTTGATTGAACCATCTTCCAAATAATAAATACGATATTTCTCTTGCTCTTTTAATTGAGATAATTCCTTGGTGTACTCCTCCTGTTGCAGTTTTTCTTGCTCCTTTTTTAATCGTTCACGCTCTTGTTCTTTTTGTATCTGATTTATTTGCTTATTCATTACTTTTAAATGTTTTTCGTAAGTTTCTTCATCTGTTAATTCGATAGTATAAAGAAAGTAGTCAACAAATCCCACAATTCCAACACCCACACGATCTGTAGCAACAAAGTGGAATGTCAAATCGGCTATATTTAACTTGTAAGCAAAGGTCTTTAATTGGTCGTGCATGACCATCTTGCCATGTTGGAATTGATTGTGGTAGATCTGAGGAATGTAAGGTTTTATTTTATTCTCGATTGATCGAGCTAATAGCGATAAGCTCATCCTTGTTTCCTCAGGTAATACGTTTGTGTAATGTCTGTGTGAAACTTGGATTGAAATGTCAAAATCATAGTTCATACTTTTAATCATTTTTTATTTCTCCTTTTGTTTAAATTCTCTCAAAACGAAGGTTTCTTGTAAATCGCCTCTGTACGATCAGAAAGAAGAATAGTTTATATATCTTTTCTGTCTTTATAATTGGTACCAATACCAGTGAAAGTGGATTTCGAGGTAAATATTGATACCAACTAAAAAACAAAAAGGAGAGTGCCATATCCATTTAACAACGGTTATGTATTCAATGAAATTGAGGGTTTTCTACACCCCTATAAACCCTACCACTAAAAGAAGTGATAAGGTCTAAGGAGAGGAGAGGAGATTGATACGAAGGAAATGGAGTTATTAGGAAGGTTACATACATATAGTGTTTTATAATGATTCACTGTAAAATACTGGTAGAATAATAGAATAAATTTTAAATTATTTTATCTGTTCGATAATAAAATACTGATCCTCATAGTACTTTCTTATTTTCAATTCTTGCATTAAATCGTATTCTTCCTCGAACCCCTCTCCACTCCAATAGTGATCAAACTCATAAATCCTTGTAAACATAATCTCCCAATACTTATCAATTGGAAGTTTCATAGTTTTACCTTGAATAACTGGTTTGTATAGATTGGATAATAACTTCTTTCTGTCCATATATGTCATTTTAGAGAGTTTACTCATTGTAGAAGTGCTCAATATATTTCAATCCCTTCATGAAAATCAAAGTCGCTATCATCTTCAGTAGGTTTTAACGCTTTCCCTTGAGATTTAGGACTTAACATAAGTTGTACTATTAGAGCGTTAATATTTGCTTTACAGCTCGCAAGAGACACAGTAGCAGGGTTTGTTTTTAATTGACCTTTCCCATTGTCGATAAGTACACCATGTTCATTGATAGATTGTTCATATATGTCCTGTAGTGAAAGAGCTTTTGCAAGTTGAATAACTGTTATTTCATGATCTTGTGTATATTCAACCTCATTATTTTTAAGGAGTTTTACTATGTTTTTCCAATGTTTCTGACTAGAATTATCTAGTTTTGGAACTGATTTAAAGCCTGTTTTAATAGACATAATGCTTTAATACCAACCTTTCTTATAGGGGTTTGTTTTTAAAATAGAAAAAAATGAAATTTGTTTTCGTTTGACTAGGATGCGCTTTCACAAAGTCGCAAGAATATTCTTTTTTAAGCTCTTACCCACTTAATAACTGTTGGTAGTGATTAATCATACGGTTATGGTGAGTCAAAGCGTCTCGTAGTGTCATGATGAATGAGGTGTTTCTCCCCTTTGTTCTGTCTAACTCATTTAGTAACAAATACTCTAATGATTGTTGAATAGCTTTGTGGTAGTTGTAAGAATTCAATCTGTTGTCCATTTATGCAGCTCCTTAGATATTGGTGTATATAATTCGTAGGAATATAAGCAATGACTTACATATAATGGAAATTAATAAGAGAGAGAGGATATTAATCCCACTCTCTCCATTGTCCATCAATGTCTTTGTACCAATTAGGTTTTTTCATGAAATAGTTATCTTTATCAATCTGTATTAGACGTTCTCTAGTGTCTTGATCTACTTCGAAGCCTTCAATAAATACGTCATAGTAAGATAACATCTTATCAATAGTCTCTTTTGTAAATCGAACATCTGACCACTTCTTTGAATCCTCGTCAAAGTATGAAGGTACAATAAAGTCCAACATATAATTAAACTTTCTTTGTTGCTCTGGTGTTAGTTGTTTTAAATTTTTTTGTTGTTTCATGTTATTTAGTCTCCATTTCAATAGTTTAATTGTGTTTCGTTTTTGTGTTTCTTGTTTATCTCTAAAACGTTGCCTTTTTTTCCTTGATATATCAACATGTCACTAAAATCACCTTTCTCTCAGAATCCTTGTCTCTCAAGAAATATAACTCTGAATAACAAAGGCTCATATAAATAATTTTTAAAATAATATATATTAAGTGATTTAAGTGACACCCTTGATACTATTGACTTTGTGAGGTGATGATTTAGTGACAAAAAGGTGATAATATATTAAAAAAGGTGACAAGTCTATTTCACCTTGTACACCTTTGCTGTTTTACCATTTACTCTCTTGTCACCTACTTCAAGGTTATGAATCTTTTCTATTGTTTCTTTTAACATACGTTTACTATGAACGCTCAAACCGTTCTCCTCTGCCCATAATTGGTATCGCTCATAGACCTCTGGAGGTCTACAACCTTCAATATCATCAGTTGATAAGTCATTGACATACAATAAAGTATTGTCATTGTCTGCATGATACTCCTTGTTATGCTCTTCTACAATCTTTGGAATAGTGACTTCTGCATTTTCATATAACTCCTCATATGTTTCTACTAATAACTTAACCCAATATTTTAATGCTTCTGGACTAGTGATCTTTGAAATAAAGCTCGGGTCTTTCTTTTTAGGTTTACTAAACATTGGACACCAAACAACCCTTCTTTTATACGCTTCACCTTTTTCAAATGAAACTAAAGGGTGATTAGAGGTAAATAACATAGAAGTTGTGATAACTGTATCCTTTGACTGTTTAAATAAGAATCGTGTTGCTACATAATCACATGTAGCTATATTTTTAAGACGCTTCATTTCCTCATTTTTAATTGCTTCCTTGTCAACATCATCACCTAAATTAAATAATTTACCTTGCATACCTGCAAAATAAGACTCTATTCCAATTTCCTTGATTGAGTTAGACGAGCAGTTTTCATTACCAAAGATATGACGAATGATCGTTAAAAGCGTACCTTTACCATTCCCTCCATCACCAATAAGGATAAAGAACTTTGCGATCTGTCTTTTAATATCTGGGTTAGTAATTAAACCATGTGCTATCATTTGTAAGATTAATTTGATATAACCTTTATCACCACCAGATAACTGTTCTAAATATTCATCTACAATTTCTACTGGCTCAACGTTTGAATCATATTCAATATCTATGAAATAAGGTGTAAAATCTGTCGAATCTACTGGATAGAATTTTCCTTTTCTTAAAATTCCATTTTTTAACTTTATATCAAAACCATGTTTCTGTTGTTTCTGGTTTCTTGTACGTTTTTGCATTTGTTTTAATACTTCTTCTACATAGTGAGTTTTCATATCTGGTAACTCATCATATACAACATTGTCGAACTCATCTTTTACATATTTTTGACCATCATAACAATACAGCTCATCATTGTATTTAACTACTTTAAGATAACTCATTAAACGTTTTGCAACTAATGGCTCTTTACCTTCTTCAGCTTTTGACTCCTCAAAACGGGTAACTGTCGTTAGTTCGTTCTCATCAAGTGGCTCATCAAAGACATACTCATTAATAAATTTAAATATCTTGTCCGAATCTTTTAACCCTAACACTCTGAATTTATGAGCATAAAGTTTATTATTTCGTCCACTATCAACACCAAGTAATATTTCTGCTCCTTTAACTGGCTTTAATACCTCAGGTAGTTCTTGACGTTTCCTTTCATTTTCAATCTCACGAAGAACTCCATTTCTTTTTATTGTAATTCCATTATGAGTATTTTTAATATGTTTGTACTCAAAAGGAATACCTAAAACAGAAGTTCCATTTGCAACTTTAAAACCTCTAGGTTTCTTGAAATATAAGTGTACTCCTCGAGTAGTCCAAACGAGTTGCGTATCAATATTAAATGTCTTTATAAGTTCTCTTATAGTGTCTTTAGATAAATTATCAATATCTACTACCAGGTCATTATCTTCTAATAAATACCCACAATCTTTAAATGCTTCATGGAAATCTGAAACGTCTGCTCCTTTACTTGCCCATTTCATATTAGGTTTAAATTCAATGTATGCCATTTTTTATTTCTCCTTTTAGATTTTTATTTGTTTTTAATGTGACTCTCTCTCAATATTTGAGTGATCGTCATTCCAGTTTCTTGTGAAAGAATAGTATCTGGAATAATCAAGATCAATGAATTTAAAAAGGTCTCGTTCAGTAAACAGTTGATCTGCCTTTGAACGAAACCTCATTTTTGATCTTGGAGTTTGAATACTTATTTCATTCTTGTTGTAAAACAATTTACAAGTCATTTATTTTTCTCTTCTTTCATTTCAATATATATTTTTTCAATGATTACTTTTAATTGTTGAGTCATACTTCGACTGTTGTATTTTGCTATTTCCTTTAATTTTGCGATTGTTTCAACACTTGCTCTTATCAAGATTAATTCTCCTTTGTTAATGTTTTGTTTACAAATAGATATAAAAAATAAGCTTCAACTGTAAGAATTTGTTAAAAATCTACAAAGAAATAAGCTTTCCATTGAATTTCCAGTTAAGTTCCCTCAACTCTTCATTCAATAAAAAGCTTTTCATTTTATTTACTATGAAATTTAACATCTGACTTACATTTGATTGTGATACTCCTAAACATTCTGCTATTTGATCTTGATTCAATCCATTTATCCAATAAAGACGAATATACTCTCTATGACTATCTTTAGGTAACAATCGTAGTACTTTAGATATTGTTTTGTCATCAATCCTTTGTAAACCACTATTCTCATTTCCTCTCAGACTGTCTGTCAAACGTGCGTTATTCAAAACAACATTCTCAAAATCACCTTTAGAGTATTTTACAAAGGTGTTTACACTATTGTTTTTTGGTCTGTACTGCACTAACCATTCATTAGCTATTGTTTCAAGTTTTTCATTTCTTCCATCTGGAACATAAGTTTTAATAGCTGCTAGACCATATTTGTCTAATGAACGCTCAATACTTTCTGGAAGTATTGGATATTCGTATACATCATCTGGCAGTATTTCACTTGATGAACCATATTGAGGTGTTTTAATCATCATAGAGTTAATTATTTCTTCTAAACCTTCATATTTACTCATTGTTCTTTTCTCCTTTTGTTTATTGTTTAATAAAAGTCATCTCACCTATCTAACGAAAAGTATCAATGTTTTGCATAAAGACATAAAAAATAGGTGATAGAATTTATCCATCACCTTAAAAGTTTCCCCTCACTTTATATAGCAGAGGAAACAGGATTTTCGCACAATGTTAAAAAAGTCTTCTCACTTACCTAACGAAAAATATCAATTTATTGCATAAGTACATAAAAAATGAATTCAAAATAGAATCAAAGATTTAACCCTTATATTTTATGTAACAAAAGAAACAGAAGTCTTGCACAACCCCTACATTTTTTATAGCGAAAGATATCGATATTTTGCATAAGTCCACTTCAAATTTTTTAATACAAAGGCTCTGTTATAGTATATTATTGATTTTTTATATAACTAAATGGCAGTTTAGTTGAATAGGGAAGATGATTACTTTTTACAAATTATGTATTAAACTATTGAATACATAGTAGAAAAGAGGCTAGAATTTCATGAAAAAAACAATCACTAAGCCAAAATTAGCACTAATATTGGCAATCCTTTCATTTTTTGTACCAACAAGAGGTATCGTATTTGCTACAATTGGTGTAACAGTTGGTGTTATTGGTTTTGTTTTATCAATAGAAGTGTATAGAAGATTCGAGCAAGATGGGAAATGGTTGGCTCTCTCAGCTGTGATCTTAAGTATTGTATCGATATTATTGCATTCGCTTCACTCGTGGAGTATTGACAAGATACTTCCATAATACCCGTCTTTGATGTTCAAACGAATGTGTAATAAAGTGTGCAACTAAAGCATGCGATTCTTCAATAACGAAGGATCGTTTTTCTTATGCAGCTAAATGGCAGTTTAGTTGCATAAGGAATTTGCAAACTTATAGTTAAAAATGGAAAAATATGTTAATGTTAGTAGTATCATCTTAGGAATATCTTCTTAGTGAATATAATAAATTGAGTAACTAAAGGAGAATAAAAATGAAAAAAATTCTTTTGTTTTCAGTAAGTTTTATCATATTATTTGTTGCTTTAAATGTATTCTCAGGTATGCTTTTAACGGTATTTTATCAGCCTGATATAGCTAATCAATGGAGTAATATTTCAAAATTGCCAAATGAGGTTGTTTTTGTGGAAAGTTCTTCTGTATCTCCATTCATTATTACAGTGTTATCAGTTATTATCGCATTTGTTATACAAAACCGTTTTGCTAAAGCTAATTAAAATATAAATGAATTAACTAACTAATGCGATTCTTCAATAATGAAGGATCGTATTTTTTATGCAGCTAAATGGCAGATTAGTTGAACAAGGAAATGCGTTTTCTAAAAAAATATAATAAATTTTATAGAAATATAATTCATATAGTATGACTGAGAGGAGGTCATACTATATGAATAAATTTATAAAGATTATTGGTTTTTTTATACTAATCACAATTATTTTTAGTGGTGGTTTTTTTAGCGGAAAATTACTATATAACAAACCAACAAGAGAGATACAAGTTGGATATGAAAAATCAGGTCAACAAGGGGTTATCGAAATACGTAAGTCATTACTGATGTAAATAATCAAGATAAGATTGATTATATCCAACAAGTTTTAACCTTTGCAAAGCAAATTAACAGTAAAAAATTAGACTTAGGTAAATCAGATTTACACTTATTTATCAACAGTCCTAAAGAAGGTATACGTTTGTCTGAAACACAAATATGGTTTACTGATGATGGTGCTATTATTGATTTGGGAGATTATAGAAAAATTAGTCAATCGGAAGCAAAAATGTTAAAGAAAATGGTTGGATACAAGGAACTATAATAATTTCTTTAAGTAACTAACGCATGCGTATGTTTACAACACGGTCGACTGAAAAGTCGATTTTTTTATTCAACTATATGGCAGTTTAGTTGCATAAGAAATGATAAAATAAGGCTATAAAATAAATAGTATTAGGAGCTAATAATGAAAAAGTACACTTGTCCCTGTTGTGGTTATGAAACAATGGATAGTGACGGTAACTACGATATATGTCCTATTTGTTACTGGGAAGATGACCCATTTCAAAAAGAAAATGAATATGATTTAGGGGCGAACAAGATACCTCTAATTGAAGCACAAAAAAATTATCTTAAATATGGTGCATGTGAAAAGACTTATCTTAAAAAGATTAGGAAACCCGATTCTAAAGATAAAAGAGATCCTAATTGGAAAGCACTTGATGATCCTTTATATGAATTGAAATTAGCATGTAGAAAGTTCATTGAAGAAAATAATGATGTTGCTGATTTAGTACGTAACTTATCTTGGATTGATCTTCCTAAAGAAGCTAATGAAATTGTTAAAGAATCGGAGAATGATTTAGAAATGATTAGATTTTGCACTACCGATTATAAACAAAGAGAAGAAGCGATCGAGGTAGTAAACAAATTGTTATTACGGTTAAATATTACATTGGAACAAAATGATTAATTATGCAACTAAAGAATGCATTAGTTGAAGATCAAGAGCAGCAAAAGGCTGTTCTTTTTTTATTAAAGTAAATGGCAGATTAGTGGAACAAGGGATTTCTAAATAAAGTCCATAATATACAAATCGATAATAGGGAAATATAGTCCTATACCAGTATAAGGGGACATATTTAATGAAGAAAATAATGCAATTTACCTTACTATTCGTGACACTCAATCTATCACCTTTATTTGTTCAGGCTGAGGAAAAAACAAATGAAGAGCTAATGAAAATTGTTAAAGAGTTTACTCCGTCGAATGCTTTACTTGTAACGCCTAAAAAACCTTTGTCCTCATCTTCAATTCAACTCTATGACTTAAACCAGGATGGGCAGAAAGAATTAATCGTAACATTTAAAATTAAAGCAAAAGAACAACCATCTCCTTCCCTATATGGAGTAATGGTATTAAAGAAGATTAATAATGAGTGGGAAAAAGTATGGGAGACAAAAATTCAAGGAGTAGATTTAGATTTTTCGGGATTAGCTGATATTACAGGTGATGGTGTAAAAGAATATTTATTTGGCGTTACAATTGGGGCAGCAGCAGGAAGCAACCTAGAAATTTTTCAGTGGAATGATAACTCATTTAAAAATATCGCAGAAATTCCTTATCATAAAATCGACCTTTTGAATGGAAATCAAAAAGAAGATTTGGCAGTTTGGCGAGCGTATATTGCCGATAGTTATTTAGTAGATGTATTAAAATGGAATGGTGAAAAATTAGTTTATGATAAAGAATTATATTCTAAATACTATCCTGTTATTGAAAAGTTTTATAATGATAAAATTTCAAAAATGAATGCGTGGTTTTACTGGTATTGCCTTGCAGATGCTCAAATTAAATCAAATTTATTCGAAGAAGCTGCTAAATCAATTGAAAATGGGAGTTTGTTAGCAAAAAAATTATCAATGCCTGAGGTAGTTCAGAACTTTAACAAATTAAGTGACAGATTAGAAGAAAAGAAAAATAGCTTATCCAACTAACGTATTGCGATTCTTCAATAACGAAGGATCGTTTTTTTTATGCAGCTAAATGGCAGGTTAGTTCAACAAGGAAATATGTAAAAAATGTCGAATAGTATCTATTAAATTTAATATTACTAGGAGAGAAAAATGAAAAAAATTATCCTATATGTAGTGTTATCGCCAATAATTTTTTATTTAATTTTATCACTTTTATTTATGAGTGGAATTGACGAGTATAATGCGTTTGGTATTACACTTTCTATATTTTTAGGAGTTATTATAGGTCTTTTAGTATTGATTTATAAAAAACTTTCAAATGATGTTACAAAACCCGACAAAGTAAAACCTGCTTCTGAAAATTATCTGAAAGATAAAGGAATTAAGAATTAAGTAGAGGAAATTAAGTGAATCCCTTAAGCAACTAACTAATGCATTAGTTATATAAAAAGAGCTGTTTATTTGCGGCTTTTTTTATTGCAGGTAAGTTGAATCAGGAATAATAAAATATGTTACTATTAAGAAATAATTAAAGTTCTAATTTAAAAGTTCGAGAGAGGTTGTATTAGTGAAAAAAGCTTTTTATTTAATTTATTTATTACCGATTCCTTTTTTTACCACATGGTTTGATTTGAACAGAGTACCGTATACATCTTATTTTTTATTATTTGCAACACTTATTATGGCGTTATTACTAGTACGTTTAAAAATGAGTCGCATTTTTATAGTAAATGCACTAGTCCTTTTTATTATCTATTTTATTAGTGAAAATTTTTATACCAGAAGATGGTCCATATAAATTAATTGAAAGAAATTTTTCTCCAATTTTTTATTTTATAATATATTTTCTAGGTCAATTATTTATAAGATTTATATTTCACGTTATAGCTATCAATAAATCAGTGGAAAAAGTACAGTAATTTTAAAAGAAAAAACAGAATCTCTTATATGGAGATTCTGTTTTTTAAATAAAGGTTAAGTATTACGATTATACTTTGTTGCTCTTTTAAGTACTTCAACTTCATCATCAGATAATTTTTCTTTACCAGTAAAGTGATCAATTACTTCTTTTGTAGAAAATTCACGTGTTTCTTCAACTTTTTTTTGGCTCATATCTGGATCTAAAACCGAACCAAATGTTAGTCCTTCTTTAATACCTTTTACTACACCTTTTAATAAGCCATCCTGTTTTGTATTTTCAGTCATTGAAATAACCTCCCCTCATTAATAATTGTATAAAATTTCCAGTTATTTGTATAGACAACTAGAATGTATTAACGTTTTTTAATTACCTAACTAATTGGCTTTGGCCTCTTATTGATCAAGATATTTAAAAGTAAAATCAATATATTTATCAAGTTGATATTAATTTTATTGGATTCTTACTTACAAAGATTATGACGCAACAGCTTCAATAGGTATTAATATTCCTAGAAAGAAACAAGTTGGGGATGAAAAGTTTTTTAATGAAATATTGACATATCTAAAAGATGAAGCGAAACATGAAACATGTTAAAATGACAATTTCGTACTTTGATATAGCTCCACTCGAAGATGAGATTTGGGAAGATAGTTTTTAATTAAACAATCATAGAGGTCTTTATTCCTTATTTAACTAAAGCATGAGGTTTTATATGGACTTTGTTTAAAAAATGAAATGAGATAAGGTGTGGATTAATTTTGAAAATAGAACAAAAGGCTCTCTTTAAAGAAATTACAAAAATTCAAGAAAAGTCTATGAGAGAGTTGTCTAAAGAATTTGGTTTGAAAAAAAGGTCGATCTGTTTATTTAAAAAAGAAGGAGAATTTTTTGTAGTAGGGGTATATTCAACACATCATACGGACGATAATGTAATTTCGATTAATATGTCTTGTAATATAAAGCCATATTGCTATGATGAACTTTTTTGGGAAATTTTTGGTATACAGGAAAATGCTCAAGAACCTATGAGTTTAAGAGCAGTGGGGGCATTTGTAGCTCCAGTCTATCCTATCAAAGAGATTGATATTTTAGAAAATAGTTTAGTGAATATCGAAGAGGATATTCGTCAAACCGTAATAGGATTTATTGATACATTCGAGACATTTATAAATTCAATGGAAAAAAATGTAGATAATTTCAATAATTTCGTTGTAGAACAATCAAATTTTTATCAAGGAGATTTGATGAAAATGTTAGCCTATATACAAAGTGGCAAATACATTAGTGCATTAAATAGTGCAAAAGAGTTAATAAGTAAGGGTGATACAGGTCCCCTAGGAACTAGTAATAAAGGGATTTATGAATATATAATTGAGTATTGCGAAGCAAAACTTAGTATTCACTAGTATCACTATAATCATTTCAAATGCACCTAACACATTGTGTTAGTTCATTTGAAAATAATACATCAAATGTTTAATTCTATACTTTTTAATTGATTATAGAATAATATAAATAGTACTAAGAGAATTTTAAGGGGGGGATAACTTGTATAATCCTAAAGTGTTCTTCCATTAGTTGCGGTTGGCACTAATGGCAAATGCCATAATCTAAATCCCCGCAGCAGGGAAGAAAATGTTTGATTTACGATTAACAGTTTATTGGGAAAATGAAAAGAGAGGTAAAAAAGGTCACAAGAAATATTATAAGGATCCACGAAGAGAAAAGCTTCTCGAATTTCGAAAAGGCTTAAAATCTGTTCATTACGATAAAGAAATAAAAGTAGTTCGAAAAGATGACTATCGATTATATCGAAATCGAATGAATCATTTAATCAGAATTGAAAAATACGAACTAATACACAAATATAAAAAAACTAGTGGTTGGTTGACATGGTAGTAAAAAAGCACAGAAGTATTTCTGTGCTTTTTACATTTTATTTTCAATCTAAGCAATTAATGTAAAATGATTATTTCTAGTTCAACTAAAGCATTAGTTCCATAAGAAGAAACAAAAAAAGGTCTTTTAATTTTTGTTTGAACAAGAAAATTTCAGATATATCTTAAAAAGACTTTTCGTTTTTTTTTAACAGATTAAAATAGAAGACTACGATTGGGAAATATATTTAAATGAATAAGATCATCTCTTCGTATTCAACTACCATGAAAATAACTTAAAAGAACAATTATCAACTAAAATCGTTCCTTTAACATTTTCCTTATGCAACTAAACTGCCATAAATTACCGATAAAAATACACAAAAAAAGACCTTTTCTAAGGTCCTTCGGTGTTTTTTGACTACCGTTTTAATCTATTACTGGACTTGTAAATCAAAGAAATGAGCAATGACTTCCTGTTCTTGATTTAATATCATTAATTCGTAGTTTTCGATTCGTTTACTTTCCGTTTCATCTACTTTTGATAAGTTACCTTTTGTTTCAATATCTTGTTTGAAAACATACTCAGATTCATCTTTTGTTACTTTTATCTCAATCGGTATTGCTACATGGTCAAATACATTATTAAGTGTATCGGTCTCAATGATTGGAGCAAAAGTAAAATAAAATGGTGTTTTTGTATGGAGCATTTTTTCTCCCAACTTTTCGTTGATTGAAACATTCAGTTCAAAATGCAATATCTTACCGTTCTTTTCTAATTTATATTCATTTGTTTTTAAATTTTGATTATTAACATCTTTAATATAGTCATAGATTGAATCGTATGTAACCGAATCAGTTTTGGAGCTGACGGCTTCGGATTTTGTTTTACTATTTGTTACATTACTTTCGCACCCACAGATGGTTAGTAAACTTAAACATAGAGAACATGCAACTAATAATTTAGCCTTCATCGTCATTTCGTCTCCCATATATTATAAAGAACGGAGAGATAAACTCCGTTCTTTACCTCTATTTTTTATAATTTCGATTCTGTTTTCTTGTAATGTCTACCAATGCTATATTTCGGGGAAACATTTACTGTTTTAGTAACCTTACCATTTGAATAGGTTTTAATAACACCATATGTATTTACAGCTCTTGCTCCATACACAACATGGATTTTTGACTTAGGTGAGATACTCCAATTATATTGTTGTGTATCCGAACCTGATTTCCCCCAATGAACTTCAGCTGCTAAAGCGATTCTTCCTTGAACCAAGGCAAAGTTTTTTTCAGCTTCAAGTGTAAGTCCAACAGTACCTTCTGTAAACTTACTTCGAGTGATTGACATGTAGACATCATCAGGAGTTGAACCTCCATAATTCATCGTCAAATTTTACTCGGTTAAATGTTTTTGTTGAAGTAGGTTGATATTCTTGCCCATCGCGAGGAATATAAGAAGGTGTATTATCAACATTTACCTCTTCATAATCTACATCTAGAGGATTCGTTAAGTAACCTTGTCCAGTTGCAACGATATTTGATTCAGTTGCTGCTGAAGCATTTGATACAAAAGGGACTATTAAAACTTAGATGCTTAATGCAAGTGAAGTTGCTTTTAAACTTACTTTCTTAAGATTCATATTTTTCACACCTATTCTTTTGTTGTTACTACATTTTCAGTCTAACAGGTAAATAATAGTAATTCTATACAATAGATGGTAAATACTGTTATTGAATTAAAAAATGATTAAAAATAACTCGTAATAAAGTACTTTAGTCTCGTTATTATTCATAAATAGTGATAGTTTTACTTAAACCACGTTTTCCGTAATATCATTAATTTAGCTCTGTTAAACTTAAATGTTGATTTTTGCGTACTAAAAAAAGACTGTTTTTATTAATGACAATTTAACTCATGTTTTAGTTGAACAACACGATCGGCTGAAAAGTCGGTTTTTTTATTGAGTAAAAGTCGGCAGGTTTGTTGAAGAAGGATATTTTCTATATTTAAGCGAATTGTAATTTCAAACAAACCTACACGAATACATGTATTGATAATAACAGGAACAAAGGAGGTATGAGATATGAAAATCAATAGAATAGATCATGTGAGTATTAATGTAAACGATCTTTCAGAGGCTAAAGCGTTTTTTCTGGATCTTGGACTTGAAGTGAAAGCGGAATGGGAATTGGATGGAGAACAGTTGGACAGAATAGTTGGGCTTAATGGCGTTAAAACGGCATGTGTAGGACTGGGGATGCCTGAAGGTGAGGCATGGATCGAGCTAGTCAAATTTTATACGCCGTTAGATGAACGAGATATTCAGCAACCTTTTGCAAACACACTAGGTATCCGACATATTTGCTTTGCTGTTGAAGATATTGATGCTATTATTGCAAAATTGAAAGAGAAGGGCACGGAGATCTTTAGTGAAATACAGCAATATGAAGAAAGTTATAAGTTATGCTACGTTCGTGGCCCAGAAGGAATTATTTTAGAGTTGGCGGAGAAAATCAAATAGATATTAAAAAACTATTGGTTGCGTTAGTGAAGAACATACTCGACAATTTAGTCGGTATTTTTTAATGTCTAATTTACAGTATTGCTTAATTTAGAAATGGGAAAATTATTAAATATTTGACTTTAAAAACCAGGAATTGTTTTTAAAAAGTGAAGAATATTAGAAAAAGATTTAAAAAGAAAAATATCTTCTAAACAATAAAAACTGTTAGTAAATCCTTGTTTATATAAATATAAGAAAATAACGATAACTTAGTACATAGGAGGATTTTATTATGAGAAATGTTATTTTATTTTTACATTCTTCTTTAGATGGCTTTGTAGAAGGACCAAAGGGTGCAATGGATATTGGATGGGTATCTTATAATGAAGAATTAGAAAAGCATGCGAGAGAAATTTTAAGTACTGTAGACACCGTGTTATGGGGAAGAGGAACATATGAAATGATGGAAAATTATTGGACATCAGTACCTTCTGACCCTAATGCATCAGAATATGAAATTGAACATGCTAAATGGATAGAAGAGACATCAAAGGTAGTTTTTTCTACAACACTTGAAAAAGCTGAATGGAATAATTCAAAATTAGTAAAAGAAAATATTGAGGAAGAAATTAAAAGCATAAAAAAACAGCCAGGTAGAGATATTATTATTTTAGGTAGTCCAAGGTTTGCACATGCTCTTATGGAACTTGATTTAATTGATGTAATTAAAATTACGATTTCACCAGTTATTATAGGAAGTGGTCTACCTTTATTTAAGACCTCGGAAAATAAACGCAACCTTTCACTTGTCGAAAACAAAACATTTAATTCTGGTGCAATTGGCCTTACGTATAATATTTTAAAATCTTAAGTTATATAAGCAATGAAAATTAAGCAACTAATGGAAACATTAGTTGTTTTTTAATGTACAAACTTTGTGATTTAGTAAAAAAAGATAAGAGGCAGAACATATATTAGCACCAAAAATACTTAATATTTCTTCTTTTATTGCAGCAAATATATTCCTTTACTTTGCAGGTCATGTATTCATTGATGAGTACAAAGATTATTAAATTAAGTGAATTGATCAACATAAAAAAGCCATTCCTTTAAGTCCAAAGGATTGGCTTTTTTTGCTTTATGCTCGTTTTTAGAAGTAAATGGAAGTTTAGCTAAAAGGAGTTTATTAAGAATCTAACGAATATACTACTAATCTATTTCTATTTAGGATTTAGAAATCAGAGAAAGAGGGACGAATTTTGAAACTAAAATACAAAGCACTTCCTAAAGCAAAGATAGTTGGATATAGTATTTTACTGAGTATTTTTATTTCTTTTTTACTCATACTATTTTTTGTATTTTCATTTTGGGATGTATTCAGTCATACATATTTTTTATTATTAATACCTTTAGTACCGTTCATAATCTTTAGTTTACTTTTTATTCCAAAAACTTTATTTTTTATTAAGCTTAATTCTATTGATTATTTAAGGTTAGAGAACAATATACTTACTATCCATCACCAAGGTATCTTTAGTTCTAGAAAGGTAATAAAAGTTGAAGAAATAGAAAAAGCGTTTATTATTAGTGATAAATTCATCATAGCAACTCATGCCGGAAAAGAAATTGAAATTTACATTAGTAATTTATTATTGAAAGATTTTGAGAAACTGATGAAGGAATTAAGTAAGTCAATTACAATTAGTAAAAATTTTGAAGTTTTGTAACTAAAATAAAGAGTTGTTGAACACTCCTAGACTGCTTTGGAGGTTCTTTTTTATTGCATCTTTAACATATGTTTCTTCTAAATTTAAATACAAGTTGAAATTCAAAGCTACGTAACAGTGGCTTTTTTATTTTGGCAGTTGAAATATTAATTACAAGTGGTGTGCTTGATGATCTTGCTGAAGCATATTTTTGAATTCTACGAACCCATTAACGTGCAGATATGACTTAATCTAAAAACTATTCGAATTACAAAGTCATATCTGTAGTTATCTTTGACATTACTAACACGAATTATCTGTTTTTTTCCATTTTCCTTTTTAACCAAAATGGACTATACAAAATGTAAAAGCTCACAATCATCACCAATTCTGCCGATAGAAGATACCATGGCCAAGGTCCTAGATAATCTAATAGAGAAGTATTTTTGGGCTTTTTCATGAGGTACATGAAGTTAGTTTTCAACGACTTATTAACGAAAAATACGCAAACTGCATAAAGGTTAACAATGAGAACGGTTACCCACATGGATGGTATGGTCGGTCGATATTTGCTGGCTACCACCATAATCAAACAGGCAAGCACCACTCCTCCGTGTGAAACAAAAAACTCGAAATATCGAAAATGCGGAAACGAATAATGGCCAAGATCAGGTGTCAAGATGGCTTGAATGGAACTGGCTAAACCAGCAAAATACATGAATTGAAACACTCTATAGCTATTTGTCAGAAGCATTATAATTCCCAGAATGACAGTAATATCACTAAGTTCAAGTGGCAAAGCCGTTTTAAGTGACCAAGCATTCTCATACATTAGCCATATATGAAAAAAGATCTCAGAAGCAAATAAGAGAAATGCTAAAGAAAAACGTAAAAGCCGTTTTTTCCCGGAGTACTGAATCTGTTTTCTAAAGACAAATAGAAGAACACTGAGAATCAAAATGATTCCGATAGTCAATAGATGTTCTTTTGAAAAAAGGCGAAACGGACTCAATTTTGAATGAAATTGAAAAAATCTTTCCATTACAATACCCCATTATCTGATTTGATTTTGATGTAAATATTTTAGTTTGGGGCAAACTCTAACAGTTCTATACAGGATTTAAGTTTCATTAGCCAAAGCAGTGTTTAATAGGAGTACTTTTTTTACATTAGAGCACATTCGATATTTAATAAGGAATCTTATAAAAAAGGTAGTTTCATAGATTTGTGTACAAGCAGTTTTTTCTCTTTTTACATATTATTTAGGGATGGCACTAATTAATATTATTGATAGAAAGGAAGAAATTAATTGACTAACAACTTAGAAGAAAATTTCTTAGAAGTAAGTTCATCCGTAGAGTGTGGTGAGAATGAAGGATGGGATGTGATAAAATAGTGAAGGCAATTACAACCGGTGTATTTCATGTGCCCGTTGATAACCAAGCACCAGATAGCAATGATATGATCAACATATATTTCAAAAATCCAAGTTCAAAAACACTTAAAGCTAATTTCGTAGTAGAATTTTCCGCTCCGGGGGTACCTCCTGGCGTTCAAAACCCAGAAATTTCATCCCCAGCATTTGGTAACTGGACAGTAACAGTTCTCCCTCAGCATACCCTCCTCATCGTTGTCACTGGTCCATCTTCTCCTCCAGCTTTCGGAACATGGCGTTTTACATTTTGGGGCGATATTGGCCGCAATGAGAAGAAAAACAAACTTAGTGTCGAAGTAATAGCTGGGAGAATATTTGGCTCAGGACCGGATTTGGCTTTTAACAATGCAGGGGCGACTTTCCCCCATGCTTTGTTTGTTGATGCAGAAATTGAAAAAACAGGACCATCAATTCCAGTCCCACCAGGAGGTATCATTACAGTCTAATAAGGAAAATAGTTTTTCAGTCGGCTTTAAGTCTTAAACTAAAAAGATCAAGTGCACCACATGTTCAATAATAAAAAAAAGCTGCGAAATAGCAGCTTTTTTTTTATTGAGCAGTATCTTCAATTAAATAGGATAATTTGCTTTGGAAAATTAAAAGAAATGATTGATAGAATTAAAGTAAATTAATTCAGATGTATTCTTATATATCGCATTAAAAGGAGGATTAGGTAGGAAATGAAACATTACTTAGAATTCACTGTAAATATTAAGCCAGATCAAGCAACTCAACTTATTTTAGAGGACTCAGAATTAAAATCTAATTTGATTTTTCAGGATAATAAAGTTGCTGATGAGAAAGAAGTTGTTATTCTAGTTTTTCAAAAATTCTTTTTCAGAAACAATAGTACAGCCACATTGACGGTTACAATTGACAACTTTAGTGGTGTTACGTATGTTAAGTGCATTTCCTCAGGTAATGGCGAAGGAATATTTGATTTTGGTTGGGGAGCAGGGAAAAGTTTTATCAAACCGATAAGACTAAAGTTGGCAGCTAATATATTAGAAATAATTGAGGAAAATTAATTTTTGTATGTGAGAAGATTACTGCAAAGTTAAAACAACCAAAGAGGTGAAAATGCATGGAGATTTCCATTCGAAATGCTGATCAAAAAGACTACAAGTCATTATTACCATTATTTAAACAAGTTCATAATTTACACGTTTTTGAACGACCAGACCTATACAAAGAGAACAAGATTCCAGTAGATGAAGAGGAATTCAATAATCAATTAAAAGATGATAAACAACATATCCTGGTGGCTACTCTAGATACTGAAATAGTAGGCGTGGCAGTTTTGAAGAAAGAAGAAATACTTGAAAACTCATTTGTTAATGCAAGAAAGATCTTACTTGTTAATAGCTTATGTGTTGATGATGCGAGTAGGAAAAAGGGTATTGGGAGAAAACTTATGCAATCTGTTCTTGATTTAGCGAAAGAATTAAACGTTGATAGTATTGAATTAGGTGTTTCAGAGAGTAATCAAAATGCGATCCATTTTTATGAGTCTATTGGAATGGCAACAAAAAACAGAAAAATGGAGTTTCGTTTATGCTGAAATTAAAAGATTAACGCGCTTACCAGCCGCATCCTGATACGATGAGGGTTGGGTTTTAAGGTTATAAATTTAGGGGAGTCTCATTAGAGATTTCCCTTTTTTATTTTAGCAATGATAAAGTCCAGAAATGATTTAGGTCAACAAAAACTCTCGGAATCAATTAATTGGCTCTTTTTATCTATTAGAAAGCATAAGATTTGAAAAAATGCCCTACTATTGAAGGAATAAAAGTTTTATTCAAAATGGTACAATCATAAATACAACACTGAATTACTGATTAAATAGGTCCTTCATTTTCATTTTTTAGGGGTTAAATATGAAAACTAAATTATTGTACTATACACCATTTTTATTAACTGTCGTAATAGTTATTTATTAAGGAATACCTGAAACTTTATCATTAATTGTTGGATGGCTATATAATTCAATATTTTATGTTGGGCTTCCAATATTATTTTATTTTCTTTATTTTTTATTGATAGGAAAATACTTGAAAAAAAAAATCGGTTATTCAATTAAAGCAGTTTTTAAAACGGTAGGCTTATTAGTAATCTTTTTAATATTTTCGGTTAATATTTACAAGCCAGTCGAAAATATAATTTATTTTACAAATGAAACAAAAACAGATTTAACGAAGCAATCGCTAAAGTTATTCGAAGAAAGAATGAAAACAAAAGGTGAAGTTGAAGAAATATATCCGATTAGTAGAATACAAGGCTGGATGATTGATGAAGTAAGTGTCCTTGGAGATAGTAGGGCACTTGAAATCGAAATTATGCCAATTAATAAAAATGATAAACGAGTCGAAGTTTTTTATTATATATATATAAGAAAGGTAAATGGTTACTAGAAAGAACAGAATCACCAATATACTAAGTAATAAAATATAAAGCCTGTATCATTGATTACTTGATAATCGTAGATACAGGCTTTTTTTGTTTATAAAATCATTGTGGTTGAATATGTGGTTGTTCTTTTAAATGATCCGTCAGTTCATCTACAACAAATGCGAATTCATCGTAAGAAACACATTCCAATGGGAATTCTAGTGCAACTTTGTTTTGTTTGTTGTATATGACAACAACTTTGGCACGTCGGTCAAGGAGTCTTGTTTTCATGTTAGACTTTTGAATTGTAATCTTTTTTATGTCTTCTAGTAAAATTTGAGAGTGAGCATCCTTTTCGGTATATCGGACAACATTGCCGACGATTTCGATTTTGTTTTTTAATAGTTTTGTTTTATAGATTTGATATGAAACGATTAAAACAGCAAGTAAAGTTGTTAAAGTGATGTATACTGGGTCCATTGTGGAGAATGCTTGATATCCTCTAAAAGCTAGGAGGACGTACCAAGCGTAGAACCATTTACTTAATTTTGGTTTACCTTCGTAGTATACAGTCGAAGCATCTTCTTCTTTTTCATTTTCTCTTTTGTCCATAAAAAGTTGTACATGTTCTTCAATTGATTTTTCATTGAATTGTCCATCTTCTAAATAAGTACCTTCCCACATATGAACAGAGTCATCTTCTTCCTCAAGAGCATAAGCACCTACCCATGCTGGTATTACTTGATTATCATATGAAACGGAAGCTAAATAATAGCGGATTGGTTGGTTATATGAATTTTCAATATCAAGCTGTTTGATTAACTCGATTGTTTCAGGGACAAAATCATGTTCCTGCACGATATATAGAAACAAGTGACTTTTAGCGAAGTATTCTTGTTTTTTCTCTTTAATAGGGAATAAGTGTTCTTTACGAATTCTGAGTATTTCCCAATAAAAGTATTCTGTGGATTCAATATTTGTTGCACAGTCTAACAGTTGTTCTTCAGGTACGACAATGTCTCGTTGAAGAGCGGCAATCATTGCGTTAGTTCGAATAAACGGGTCAGTAAATGTCATTGCTTCTTGTATAAAAGGAGTCATCTCATCATTAAAGTAATACTCCATTAAAGATAGATAGATTGACATAATTGAACGGATTTGTAAATAGGTTTCTTTCCATGAGCCATACACAAACTTAATATCATAATCATTTTGATATGGCAGAAATTCGTCTACTTGCTTTTGATAATCTACTAATAACAATGGCGCGATGTATTTTGGTTTGAAACGGTCTAGATAACCTTTATCTAAACAGTATGATAACAATCGATAAAAAGTAGTTTTATATTCTTCTACTTCAAATAATTCAGTATGTTTTTCTAATAGTTTAATAATGATGCCTGGATTGTCATATAGCACATCTAATGGTAAAACAACTTGCTTGTTTTGAATATCTTGTTCGATTAATTCCAAGATTGCTAGTTCATGCTCTTCTCCGTCAAAAGAGGTTATGTATCGGAATACTTCTTCCTTAGCATATTTACTATATTCAGGGTAATATTTTATTAAGGCCTCTGTTAATTCAGGTATTTCGAAATGAGAGATGAATTTGATTAAATGATAACTAGGTTCATCCCATACCTTAAATGATGTTGGATAGGGATAAGCGGCTTCTTTTGCTAACCATTCTAAAGTTAATAAATTAAATTGTAGGTCATCTACTTCTGTTAGTTCGATTAATTCAAAAATTGCATCATGTCGAATTGCTGGATCTGTATGTTTTAATCCTTCGACGATGCGTTTCAGTTGTGATTTATAATTTGACACAATAATCCTCCGATATCTGGTTATAAGTTTAAAATTTCTAACAATATTTTAATTTTATTGGAAATATCTATAGATAGCCACTGTTAAATAGTAGAAAAATATACGAGTTATAAAATAAAATCCTGTATCATTGATTACTTGATAATCGTGGGTACAGGATTTTATATTAAATCATTGTTGTTGAAGTTTTAAAATTGCTCCTATTTGTATCCAATACTATTTAATTTTTCCATAAATCTTTCAGTTTGAATTCTACTTTGAGCTAATCGATCATGACGTTGTTTTCGTACTTCGCCAATTACACTTTCTAGTGAATTAGCTTTTGCAACAATAGATCGATCACCAATGGCAATTGTTATAACACCAGTTGAGCTTTTTGCAGTAGCTTTAATTTTATTTCTATCACAATTATTTATTCTTCTATATTCCTCATTCAACATACAATTCACCTTTCTTATTGTTGATGTCTTTGAATATATGCAGAACCGATTATTAATAGTTTAGTATATTGATGTCCTAAATAGTAAGCTTAAGATTGTCTATTTATTGGACAATCATTTTTTAATTTTCGAGGCCCACTTCTTCACCAATCTCCTATTTTGTAAATATTTTTTTACACATTTTATACCTATTTTTACAAATATTTAGAATTTTTACATAAAAACCAACGTTTTAAAGTTGGCACGGAAATTGCTTTATAGAATAATAGAAAAACAAAAAGGGGGGCGGACATTGGAAATTATCAATTTTGTCCAATCGAATTGGTCAGAAATTCTTCAGATGACTTTGGAGCATATTCAATTAGTTGGATTGGCAGTGGGGATTGCCATTTTGACTGGGGTGCCATTTGGAATCTATATTTCTCAGCGGGAGACATTGGCTGAAATAGTTTTGGCCATTGCGGGAATTATCATGACGGTTCCGAGTATTGCTTTATTTGGAATTATGATCCCAATTTTCTCATTGATTAACCAAGGTATCGGATTTTTACCAGCAATTGTTGCATTGGTGTTGTATTCTCAATTACCAATTATTCGAAATACGTATATTGCGATTAAAAATGTTGATCCGAATGTGAGAGATGCTGCGATTGGTGTAGGGATGACGACCTTCCAACGCTTAATGAAAGTTGAGCTACCACTTGCGTTTCCAGTGATTATGGCAGGTGTTCGAATGGCGATTGTTATGACAATCGGAATTGGGGCAATTGCAGCATACATTGGAGCTGGAGGTTTAGGTGGATATATTTCACGCGGTATTTCAACAAGTTATGGCGTCATGATTCAAGTAGGAGCTATCGCCGTTTCAATTTTAGCAATTGCAATGGACTTAATAATAGGAAAACTTCAGCAAAAATTTACGAGTAAGAGTGTTAGGTCATAAGAACTAGTATTAAATGAGATATACGAAATGAGAAGGAAGGTGGAGTTTAATGATAGAATTCAAGAATGTCACGAAGGTTTATGGAAGCGGTAACAAGAACGTGACAGCTGTAAACGAAATCAATTTCCATGTTGAAGAAGGAGAAATTTGTGTATTCCTAGGACCTTCAGGATGTGGAAAGACGACTTTACTTCGAATGGTTAATCGATTAATTCCAATCACTAGCGGGAAGATTGAAGTGGATGGAAAAGATGTTCATTCGATGGATATGATTAAACTTCGCAGATCGATTGGCTATGTAATCCAGCATAACGGATTATTTCCAAATATGACCATTGAAGAAAATATTAACGTTGTCCCGAAAATGCTTGGTTGGGATCAATCCAAAATGAAGAAAAGATATAGTGATCTAATGGATATGATGGGATTAGACGCGGGGCAATTTCAAAAGCGTTACCCATATGAATTATCTGGAGGCCAGCAGCAACGAATTGGAATAGCTCGTGCCCTTGCAGCAGATCCACCAGTCATGTTAATGGATGAACCATTTGGTGCATTAGATCCAGTTATTCGTGATCACTTACAAAATGAATTTCTGAAAATCCAAAAAGAGATGAAGAAAACAATTCTTTTTGTCAGTCATGATATTGACGAGGCGATTAAATTAGCTGATAAAATTGCGATTTTTAACGCAGGAAAACTGATGCAGTTTGGTACTCCTGATGAAATCTTGTCTAATCCGAAAAATAGTTTTGTAAGTGATTTTGTCGGTGAAGAACGATCGTTAAAACGATTAACGTTATTAAAAGTAAGAGATCTAGTTTTATTAATGGATGGTTTTAAAAAGAACATATCCAATCATGAATGGCATGGACAAGTAATCTCAGTAAATGAAAATTTGAAAACAGCTTTAGCGATTCTTTTAGCAGCTCCGAACGGGGAAGCGTGTGTTGTCGATGAAAACAATCGATATTTGGGAATTCTACGAGTCTCTGATTTTAGCTTTTTAACTGAAATTCATCCGAAAGATTTTTCAATTGTAAGGTAAGGAGGGTGGTTTTTTGACTAGTAAAAAGACAGAAAAACTAGTGAAAATTGGTTTGGGTGTCATTGCACTGGCTATTCTAGTTATTGCTTATGCCATGGGTACATTTAAATTCATTATCGAAAATCCAGATGATTTAATCAATTTAACCATCGAGCATTTAAAACTAGTAGGCATTTCGGCAGTGCTTTCAATAGGAACTGCAGTGCCCCTTGGTATTCTAGTTACTCGACCTAAATTTAAAAAGTATGACTGGATTGTTTTGAACTTTGCCAACATCGGTCAAACAGTACCGAGCTTAGCAATCCTTGCACTCGTGATGAGTTACTTTGGATTAGGTTGGCAAACAGCGATTTTTGCGCTTTGGTTTAATTCATTACTTCCTATATTACGTAATACGGTAGCGGGTATTGAAAATGTGAATCCGCAAATTATCGACGCCGGACGAGGAATGGGAATGAGCTCGAAACAACTCTTTTTTAAACTAGAACTTCCAAATGCGATGTATGCCATTATGGCAGGAGTCCGAACATCTGTCGTGATCAATGTTGGAACTGCAGCATTAGCCTTCCTAATTGGAGGCGGAGGATTAGGAGACTTAATTTTTACTGGAATCTCGCTTTATGATACTGGCATCATACTATCTGGAGCTGTTCCCGTTATCCTATTAGCTATTATTCTTGATTTTATATTAGGAAGACTTGAAAAAGTAATCATTCCACGAGGCCTTCGACGTACAAATGAAGCAGCTTAGTGCAATTTAAAGGAGGAATTAGGATGAAAAAATTCGGCACAATGTTAGTATCAGCAATGCTGTTATTCTCTTTAACGGCTTGTAATAGTTCAAAAACAAGCAATGAAGGAGGTGGATCTGACAAAGGTAAAATTACAGTTGGTGGTAAGGATTTTACAGAGCAACAAGTTCTTTCTAAAATTACATCGATTTATTTAAAAGAAAATGGATATGACGTTGAAGAAGCAAGCAACATGGGTAGTACCGTTGTTCGCTCAGCATTAGAAAATGGCCAAATCGATACGTACTGGGAATACACAGGTACAGGTTTAGTCGTTTATCAAAAACAAAAAGTCGAAACTGACTCAGATAAAGCGTATGAAAAAGTAAAAGCAAATGATGAGAAAAAAGGAATCGAATGGTTAGATAAAGCGAACTTTAACAACACTTATGCGATTTTAATGAAGCAAGATACAGCTGATAAATTAGGAATCAAAACGATCACTGATTTAGCTGATTTAGTAAAAAGTAAACCGAATAAGCTAAAGTTTGCTTCAAATGCAGAATTTTATGCTCGTGAGGATGGAGTAAAAGGTCTTCAAAAGAAATACGACTTTAAGTTCCCTGCTAAAAACGTAGTAAAAATGGATTCTGGTTTACTTTATAATGCATTAAAAGTTGGTCAAGTAGACGTTTCAGTAGGATTTGCGACAGATGGACGAATCAAAGGCTTTAAACTGATTAGTCTTGAAGACGATAAGAAATTTTTCCCGGCTTATAATGGTGTACCAGTAGTTAGTGAAAAGATTGCTAAAAAATATCCTGAAGTTCCAAAGTTATTAAACAAGCTCGCTGGGTTACTTGATAATGAAACAATGATGGCGCTGAATTACTCTGTTGACGTTGAGCATAAAGACGTTACAGAAGTAAGTCGTGATTGGTTGGATAAAGAAGGGTTAACGAAAAAATAATCGTTAGCCTATGAGGATGTGATTGATTGCTAATTACTTCTGATAATTTGGTTGAATTTATCATAAAGGAATCTTATTCTACGGTTCCTACTAAAACCAAGATAGCATTAAAAGAAGCATTGGCAGATAGTATTGCATGTACAATTGCTGGAACTGCAACACCAGTGTATGAAATTGTTAAAAAGTTTTCTGAAACTCAATATGGAAAAGGTAGTAGCTCCATCTTTTTGAGCCAGATGAAATTAAGTGCAACTGGGGCAACTCTAGTCAATGCGACAGCTGCAAATGCACTGGACATGGACGATGGCCATCGCTTAACAAAAGGGCACCCAGGTGCAGTCGTTTTTCCAGCAGTGTTTGCAGTTGCAGAGGAATTCAATCGTTCTGGTGAAGAATTTATGTCTTCCCTGTTGATTGCCTATGAAGTAGCGATTAGAGCTGGAATTCTCGTCCGTCAGCTTCGTCCCGAATACCATTGTACTGGATCGTGGGGAGCGATTGGGGCAGCTGCTGGGGTAAGCAGAGTAATTGGTTTAACTGAAGAGGAGATCAAGCAAGCTCTCGGTATAGTAGAATACCAATCTACTTACTCACCAATGATGCGCTGTATTGAAAACCCCTCTATGCTGAAGGATGCAATTGGCTGGGGAAGTATGACAGGAGTTGGTGCTGCCTATTTGGCAAAAGAAGGATTCACCGGGATTCCATCTCTTTTTGAAACAAAAGAAGCCATGCCATTTTTGTCTGACAGCAGTTCAAACTATAAAATAGAAGAACTTTATTTTAAACCTTATGCTTGCTGCAGATGGGCACAACCAGGGATTGAAGCGATTAAGGAAATAGTAGAAAAGCACGATGTAAGAATAGAAAAGATTCATAAAATAAAAGTTTTTACCTTTACAGAGTCAGCAAGATTAAATAGAAGCATGCCAAAGAATACAGAAGAAGCACAATATAATTTGACCTTTCCAATTGCTACCTATCTATATTCAGGAGAAGTTGGACCTAATCAAGTATTGAATGAATTAGAAAATCCAGAGATTGCTAGATTGATGGAAAAGATTGAGGTTTATGTTAATGATGAGTTAAATAGTGAATTTCCTAAAAAGGCACTTAGTCATGTTGAAATAATAGATACTGAAGGAAATCATTATTTTTCTGGCATCCACCAAGCAAGGGGTGACTATGATCAACCATTAACTGCTACTGAAAAGAGGCAAAAGTTTACTAAACTTGTAGCTCCTATTTTAGGAAATAAACACAGTGAAGAATTGTTTCAATGTATTCAAACAATCCAAAATCTAAAAAGCATTCGCGAATTAAGCGAACTAATAAAAATCGGAGGGATTTAATAATGAAAGAACGTCAAATTAGTTTTTATAGTGAAGGTTTTAAATTAGATGGAACGATTTACTTACCAGATGATTACCAACCAGGTGAAAAAAGACCGGCAATTATCCCTAACTCTGGATACAATGGCTTTAACGAGTTCTATCCAAGATTATTTGCACGTAACATGACTGAAGCTGGATATGTTTGTCTTGGCTTTGATTACCGTGGATTCGCAAAAAGTGAAGGAACTCCAGGAAGAGTTATTTTAGATGAGCAAGTTCAAGATATTAAAAATGCGATTACGTTTTTATCAATTCAAGAAGAAGTTGATCCAGAGAATATTGGATTAATCGGATGGGGAATGGGTGCATCAAACGTTGTACGCGTAGCTGCATCAGATGATCGAGTTAAGTCGGTTGCTGCTTTAAATGGTTTCTTTAATGGTGAAAGATGGTTAAAATCGATTCATTCTTATGTTGAATGGGTGGATATTAAGAAGACAGTTGAAGCAGATCGTGTTCTTCGTGTAACGACTGGAAGTTCAAAATATGAGGATCCATTTATTCATTATCCATTGGATGAGGCTACGAATGATTATGTACAGAAGGAGCTTGCGATTTTATCTCCGTTTGGTAAATTGACTCAGTTGCAGTTTACAGATTCGATTATTGGCTTGAATGCGGAAAAGGTAGCCAAGGATATTGAGTGTCCATTGTTTGTGGCACATGGTAAGGATAATCTTTTACATCCGGTTGATGAGTCGGTTCAGTTTTTTGAGGCGGCGGCTGAGCCTAAAGAGTTGTTTATAATTGATGGAAAGCATAATGATTTTATGTATCATGAGCATCCGGTGTTCCAGGAGTTGGTTGGGGAGCTTAAGGGATTTTTTGGGAAGAATTTGAGTTATGCTAAGTTGGAGACTGTAAGATAATAGTTTTTAAAGAAAGGACGCATTTTGCGTCCTTTTATTAATTTAAAAACAGCTCCAAAGCCTCTTTATTTCTTTCTACATCTAGTTCCAATACTTCACCGGCTTTTTCATATCTTTTTGGAGTGAAAGCGTTGTTTGCAGGAATTCTCAATGTCTCTACATCTTTGTCTTTACCCTTAATTATGTAATCAGAACTTATTTTTAATAAGTCCATTGTAGC
>Ga0209147_100204_pt1 | contig 64495 bp, 53 predicted proteins | sample AraplaCol_mLB_r2_FD_184278 | JGI IMG/M metagenome (GOLD analysis project Ga0209147, IMG submission 184278) | Arabidopsis root microbial communities from North Carolina, USA - plate scrape CL_Col_mLB_r2 (SPAdes) (version 2) | ecosystem: Host-associated > Plants > Roots > Endosphere | place: USA...
GTTGCAACGAGATCGAAGGGGCGGCGTGCCCGGCGGCATCCGGTCCATCGCCGACTTCGATCACGTGCGCCGTTCGATGGAATGTCATGTCGATCGCATCAGGCCGCGGCGGGCTCGCGCCGGTCAATCGGCTGGCTCGCCGCCGCGAGAAGCGTGGCGGCCGACGATACGGCGCGCTCGAGATGGCGTTGCCGCTCCCACGCGCTGTCGTAACCGAGTGCCTCGCCCGCGCGGAACAGTTCGAGCGTCCGCTCGAATCCCGGACTCGCGTCTTCGCCGGGATAATTTCCCGGTGTCAGGAAGGCAATATGATCAATGCGTACGTTGCTCACCTTTTTCATCCTTCGTCATTTGCCGTGATCCCGGTGCATGCCGCCCACGCCACACGCCGGTCGAGACGCTCGCCATGCACGGCACAACTACGACAGCACCTTCGACAGAAACTCGCGCGTACGCGGATGCGCAGGGGCCGCCAGCACCACTGACGGCGGCCCCGACTCCACGACGCGCCCACCGTCCATGAAAACGATCGTGTCCGCCACCTCTCGCGCGAATCCGATTTCGTGCGTCACGATGATCAGCGTGGTCCCGGAACGGGCAAGCTGGCGGATCACGTCGAGCACTTCGTTCACGAGTTCCGGATCGAGCGCGGAGGTCGGCTCGTCGAACAGCAACACCTTGGGCTTCAGCGCAAGTGCGCGCGCGATGGCGACGCGCTGCTGCTGCCCGCCGGACAACTGACGCGGCCATGCGTTGGCCTTGCTGGCCAGGCCCACCCGGGCGAGCAGTGTGCGCGCTTCCGCTTCCGCCTGGGCACGCGACAGGCCGGCCGCGACCGGCGCCTCGACGATGTTCTCGAGCACGGTCAAATGCGGGAACAGGTTGAAGCTCTGGAACACCATGCCGACTTCGGCGCGGCGGCGCAGGATGTCCTTTTCCTTGAGCTCATATAGCGTGCGCCCGTCGCGGCGATAGCCGACCAGTTCACCGTCGATGTCGATGAATCCCTCGTCCACGCGCTCCAGATGGTTGATGGTGCGCAACAGCGTCGACTTGCCGGATCCCGATTGCCCGAGCACGACCGTCACGCTTCCCGACGGGATCACCAGCGACACTTTGTCGAGCACCTTCAACGACCCGAAGCTCTTCGATACGCGATGAATGCCGACGGCCGCGCCGACACGCTGCTTCGCCCACCCGGGCGCCTCGGCGTCCGGCGCGGCAGCGGCGTCCGGCCGCGCGGCAGCCGCCGGGCCCCGTGACAGCAGCGCGTCGACCGCGAGACGGCCTCTGCGCAACACCCGGGAGAGGCCCGATACGGCGACTGGGTCGCGCGTCGCACCGCGCGCATAGTGGCGCTCGATATGCACCTGGATCGCCGACAGCACGGTCAGGATCACCAGATACCAGACGGTCGCCACCATCAGCATCGGGATCACTTCGAGGTTGCGGTGGTAAATGATCTGCACCGTGTAGAACAGATCCGGCATGGCGAGGATATAGACGACCGCCGTCCCCTTTGCCAGGCCGATCACGTCATTGAACGCGGCGGGCAGGATCGCGCGCATCGCCTGAGGCAGCACGATGCGCCAGGTCTGCCGCGCGCGCGGCAGGCCGAGTGCGGCCGCGGCCTCGCGTTGCCCGTGTTCGACCGACAGGATGCCGCCGCGGATCGCTTCTGCCGCAAACGCGGCCTGAGTCAGCGTGAGTCCGAGAATGGCCGCCATGAACGGCGTGATCAGGTCCGTGGTCGGGCCGTGCAGGAACACGATGTCCGTGAACGGGATTCCCAGCCTGACCGTGTCGTACAGATAGCCGAGATTGTTCAGCAACAGCAGCAGGACGATGGTCGGGATCGAGCGGAACAGCCAGATGTACGCCCATGAGCACGAGGACAGCAGCGGCGAACGCGAGAGCCGCGCGAGCGCGAGCGGAATGGCCAGTGCGAAGCCGAGCACGGCACCGAGCACCGTCAACAGCAACGTTTGCCCAAGGCCCGCGAGCACCGCCTCCGAGAAAAACCAGTGAGCAAAGACGTTCCAGCCCCAGCGCGGATTGCCGAGCACCGAATAGAGCACGGCGGCGATCAGCACGATCGCCGCGACGGTACCGGCCGTTCTCGCCGGATAGCGTGCGGGCACGACCCGGTAATCCGTGTAGTCGGGCGCCGTCGGCGCCGCGGCATCCGACACGAACGGCGCGTGGCCGACAATCCGGGAAATATCGTTCATCACGCAGTCTCGGCGGTGGCGTAGCGGCTCGCGCGACGCGGCAGGCCAAGATGGTCGCGCAGCGTGGCGCCCGGTAACGCGCGGTGGTAGCGGCCCCGCGCCTCGAGTGCGGGGATCACATACCGGACGAAATCCTCGAGCCCTTCGGTCTGCACCTGGAAGCCGAGGATGAAGCCGTCAGCCGCGCCTGCATCGAACCAGCGGATCAGTTCGTCCGCGACTTCGTCGCCGGTGCCGATGAACCCGGGCTTCGGCGTCGCCACTTCAAGCGCCACTTCCCTGAGCGTCGAACCGTTTTTCCTCGCCTCTTCCTTGATGCGATCGGTCGTGGAACGGAAACTGTTCCTGCCGAGCTCGCCCAGCTCCGGAAACGGCGCGTCGAGCGGATACTGCGAAAAATCGTGATGTTCGAAGAAGCGGCCGAGGTAGGCCAACGCTTCGTCGATCGTGAGCAGATCGCGAATCGCGCGGTACTTCGCGTCGGCTTCTTCGCGCGTCGCGCCGACGATCGGCCCGATACCGGGGAAGATCTTCACGTCGGTTCGCGACCGACCGTGCGCCACTGCGCTGTCGCGCACGCGTTCGGCGAATTCGCGCGTCTCGTCGAGCGACGGAGCGTGGGTAAACACGGCATCGGCATACTTGCCGGCCAGCGCGATGCCGGCATCCGACGATCCCGCCTGGAAAATCACCGGCTGCCCTTGCGGCGAGCGCTGGATGTTCAGCGGCCCGGCCACGTTGAAAAAGCGGCCCTGGTGGTTCAGCGTGTGCAGCTTGTCGCGGTCGAAGAAGCGGCCGCTCGCGCGGTCGCGCACGAACGCATCGTCGTCCCAGCTGTCCCACAGGCCTTGCACCGTCTCCAGATATTCGTCGGCGATCTCGTAACGCAGCGCGTGATCCGGATGTTCGCCGCCGTAGTTCTTCGCGGACCCTTCGAGCGGCGACGTCACGACGTTCCACCCGGCTCGCCCGCCGCTGATCAGGTCGAGCGATGCGAACTGACGCGCCACCGTGAACGGATGGCTGTACGACGTGGACAGCGTGCCGGCCAGCCCGATCCTGGAGGTCGCCGTCGCAAGCGCGGACAGGATCGAGATCGGCTCGAAGCGGTTCAGGAAATGCGGGATCGATTTCTCGTTGATGTAAAGGCCGTCCGCGACGAACACGAATGCCACGCCGTTGGCTTCGGCCTTCTGCGCGATGCCGGTGACGAAATCGATATTGACGCTCGCATCGGCGGGACCGGCCGGATGCTTCCACGAATTCATGTGGCCGCCGGCGCCGTGAAGCATCAGTCCGAATGTCAGGTTACGTTGGGTCATGTTCAAATCCGCATGCAGGAAAGGGGAAAGGCGCGAATCGCGGTCAAACGGCGACCGGTTGCTCGACGCGTGTCAGCGCTTCGACCGACGCAAGACGTTTCGCCGGGTCCGTCACCGGGTTGTCGATCACGAACTCGTCGATGCCGAAGCGCTCATGCAGCGCATCCAGTTCCCGATGCACCTCTTGCGCCGTGCCGGCCAACACCTGCGGATGCAGTTCGTCGATCCGGTAGTCGGTCACGCCAATCTGGCGCGCAAAGTCGGCCGCCGCCTCCGCGCTCGGCAGGTTGACGCTCTGCCCGCTCCCGAAACGCAGCTTGAAGATCCTCAACGCGCCGACCTGCCGTTTCGCGTCCTCGGACGATTGCGCGGCCACCGCGAACAGCGCGAGCAGCGGCACCTGGCCCGTCGCGCGGCGATAAACGTCGATCGACCGCTCGATATTGGCAATCTCGCCGTTGAAGTGGCCTGCGTAGCAGAACTGCCAGCCGTGCCGCGCGGCCAGTTCGGCACTTTCCGGGCTGCCGCCCAGCAGGATCCGCTGCGGCGGCTCCGCGGGTGCGGGCAGCGCGATCGCACCGGCGAGCGGATGATCCGGCGCGACGCCGTCGCCGAGAAATGCATCGAGCTCGGCGAGTTGTCCGGCGAAATCCGGTTTCTTCGCCTTGTCGTGAAACCACTGCAATGCGCGCGTGGCGAGCGGCAGCCCGCCGGGCGCCTTGCCCACGCCGAGGTCGACACGGCCGGCGGCGATGGAAGCCAGCACGCGAAACGATTCGGCGACTTTGTAAGGGCTGTAATGCTGAAGCATCACACCGCCCGACCCGACACGAATCCGGGACGTATGCGCGAGCACATGCGACACGACGATTTCAGGCGCCGAACTCGCGAGCCCCGACGCGCCGTGGTGTTCCGCGATCCAGTAGCGTTTGTAGCCGAGCGCTTCGGCGCGCTTCGCGAGCGCGATCGTGAAACTCAGTGCGTCATGCGCGCTTGCCCCTTCTGCAATCGGGCTTTTGTCGAGAATCGAAAGAGAATAAGACATGAAGCTCAACCTTGTAGAACGGCTGACCCGCCGGAACCAGGCGGCGTCCGGCAAATGCCGATACAGCTGAACGTGCCGGACAGGTCATTCATTATGGATAACGGAGCATGTTTCCGTTACGGTCACTTCTGCTATGGATATGGTCGTTCGATCAGAACAGATAGCGTGCGCGCAGATAATAAAATCCGCCGTTGACGCCGATCGTGCTGCCGCCGCTGTACTGGATACCTTCCAGTTGCGTCTCGAAGGGCAGCTTGCTCGGGCGAACGTCGAACAGGTTTTGCGCACCCGCGGCGATCTGGAACTGCTTGGTCACGTCATAACGCACTTCCAGGTCGGTCACATACCGCGCGGCTTCCTCGTAGTGAACGAATTGCGAGGTCGAGAATGCGTTCGGGCCGACGAAGTACGTCCCCTCGCCCGAAGTCTTCCCGTAGCGCGTTTCATGCAACGTCACCGCCCACTTGTCGAGACGCCAGGTGCCGCCGACGATGATCTTGTTCTTCGGTGTCGTGGTGGACAGCGACGCGATCTGTTGTCCGTTCAGAGACGGCTTCCCGTTCGATCCGTTCGCCACGTGCGTGACCGACGTCGTATTCAGGTTCACGCCGAAATCCCAGTCCACCTGGCCGTAGCGGCCGAAACCGGTGTGATACGTACCCGCGAGGTCGATCCCGCGCGTGCGCGTGTTGGCGCCGTTGGTGAAGTAACTTGCGCTGACCGCCGACACCGGCACCGAGCCCGGCACGCTCAGGCCCGCCCCTTCGAGCGCGGCGATGGCCGCGGCGCCCGACGCGGTACCGCCGAGCACGATCCGGTTGCGGATATTGATCTGGTACGCATCGATCGTCAGCTGCAGGTTGCGTACGGGGTTGAGCACCAGCCCGAAGTTGTAGCTGGTCGACTGCTCGGGTTTCAGCGCCTGCGCACCGATCAGGCGCGCGCCGGGCGATGTCGTTGCCAGGATGCCGCCCACGGACGCCGGCGACGTGGTCACGCTGGTGTAGGACTCCTGGGCCAGCGACGGCGCGCGGAAGCCGGAACTCACGCTGCCGCGAACCGCGATGGCCGGCGAGAACTGGTAGCGGGTCGAAATCTTGCCGTTGGTCGTGTCGCCGACGTCGTTGTAGTGCTCGTAACGGCCGGCCAGATTCACCTGCCATTTCGGCGTCAGGTAGGTCGACAGATCGACGTACGTGCCGATCACGTTGCGCGAAATATCGCTCGCGCTGACCGGCGCCAGGCCCGGCAACGCGGCCGAGCCGCCGTCGATCCAAGATGCCTGTTCGCCATTGCGGATCGTATAGGTTTCGCGACGCTGTTCGACGCCCACGGCAACATTCAGCGGTGCGGGCAGCAGCGGGACATTGAATGCCCGCGACAGGTCGAGGTTGTTCGTCAGCTGGGTGTTGCTGACGGTCGACAGATGGAAGGTGGAGGGCGTATAGCCCGAAGCCGCGTACAACCCCGTGTTGGCGGAATTGCGCATCCCGAACACGCTGTAGTCGCCGCCATAGGTCGTGCTCAGATCCCATGCCCAGCCGAACAGGTTCTTGCCCTTCACGCCGGCCGTCACCGAGTAGTCGTTCTCGTTGATCGTTTCGACCGGCACGAACCCGTTCGGGTAGACCTGCGGCAGGACCGACGGCGGACGATAGTTCTGGTACGCATCGCCGTTCCGGTGCGCATAGGTGCCGAACCCGTAGAGCTCGACGTCGTCGCCGAGGTAGTAGCCGGCGTTGAAGCCGACCGTTTCGCGCGAACTGGAGGGGTCGCCGAGGATCGGGTTGTAATAACCCTGCCCCTGCGGAAAGCGCCCGAAATAGTCGTCGGGCCCCGTGCGGATCGTATGGTTCTGCCGGTCGAATCCGGCACTCAGATCAAGAAAGCCCTTGTCGGCGAGATTCAGGCCGATCGTGGCGGATTCGCTGGTCTTGAAGCCATCGCCCGAATACGTCTGCCCGTTGGTCGTCGCGAGTTCACCGCCGCGCACGTTGCGCTTCAGGATGATGTTGATCACGCCCGCAATCGCATCGGAACCGTACTGCGCGGATGCACCATCACGCAGCACTTCGATATGGTCGATCAGGCCCACCGGGATGGTATCGATATCCACGCCGGTCGAGCCTTGATTCAGGCCCGGGTCCAGCGTGATGTTCGCGGTCGTGTGACGGCGCTTGCCATTCACCAGCACGAGCACATGGTCGGGTGTCAGGCCATGCAGCGACAGCGTGTCGGTCAACACGCCGGTATCGCCCGAGTACGAGGTCTTCGTGATCGACGGAGACAGTTTCACCAGCGCATCGCGCAAATTGGTCTGCCCCGTCGCACGCAGCTGATCGCCGCCGATCACGTCGATCGGCGTCAGGCTCTTGCTCGCCCGCGTCTCGGTGCGCGACCCCGTGATCACGACGCGATCCTGCACCTGTACCTTGCCGTCCGCGACTGCCGAAGCAGCCGAAGCCGGCGACGCCGACGATGCCGATACGGCCGCACTACTGGCCGGCGTCGCGACTGCTGCCGCGCCGTCCCCCGCCCCCGCTTCCTGTGCCCAGGCCGCGCCATGGAAAAAGCCAGCCGCCACTGCCACCGACATCACCGTCCTGCGCGTCTTCGGCGAAACCCCTTCGCCCCGTGTTTGCCGCATGATTTCTCCGCTCTTTGCAGATTGAAGGCACGCTACGCGATGCCTTTAGTAGTAGTACATATGATTGTTGAAATGCCATTCCGGGCGGCTCGTCTTCAGCCGCTCAAGACCCGATCAGAGATCGGGAAGTCCTGGCGGATTGGTCGAAGCCTTCGTGATCGCCTCGCTGTCGAGATTCCAGCGGCTCAGAACCTGGCGATATTTGCCGTTCTGAATCAGGTCGTTGATTGCATAGGTGACGGGCGCTGCAAGCCCGCCGTCCTTGCGGGTCGTGACAGCCACCTCGGCGGTGTGAGGCCATCCACCGCTTACCGTGCCGACCTGCCTGATCTTCACACCCTGACTCACCTGGTAAGCCAACACCGCGTTGACGCTGAAAATCGCGTCGGCACGTCCTGATGCCAGGGCCAGTGTCCGGACTGAAGGATCCTCGTAATACAGCACGTGAATCGGCTTCAGGCCGCGCGCAACATTTTCCTTGTCCCACGCCAGCAGGATTTTTTCCTGGTTGGTGCCGGAGTCGCTGATGATTCGCAATCCGGCGATATCCTTCGGCTCGCGGATCTGCTTGATCGCGCTGTTCTGTTCGACATAGAAACCCAGCACGTCGCGGCGATAGGTCGAGAAGTCGAACTTCTGCTTGCGCGCTTCGGTCACGGTCACGTTCGACAGCACCGCGTCGACTTTGCCCGACGCGACGGCGAGCGGCCAGTCCGCCCATGCGAGCGGCACGAGCTTGAGCTTGACGCCGAGTTCGTCCGCAACCAGTTGTGCGAGATCCGGATCGGCCCCGACGATCGTTTTCGCATCCGTCGCGTACACGCTGATCGGCGGAACGCCCACCGCGATCCCGACGGTCAGCACACCCTTTTCGACGAAGCGGAAGCGCTCCGGAATCAGCTTGATGGCTGCCGCATCCGGCGTGACGCGCGGGCGATCTTGCTGATCGGGGCTCAAGTTCAACGATGGCGCCGACCGTGCGATGCCAGTCACTCCGAGGACCAAGAGGGCAAACGCACCGGACAAAGCCAGACCGATTCCGCGACGACGATTCATTTTTCGATATCCCGTAGAAGTATTCATCCGTCATGCGCCGAACGGCCGACCCAACGGCCTGTCCGGCTTCAAATCCTGCAAACGATCGGTACGGCCCGGTTCGAGCAGATCCTTCGCAAACGGCAGCCGCCAATGCACTTCCAGTTCGATCGCCGGATCGTAGAGCGGTGCGTAGCCGGTGCCGGCATAAAGCGCCGACGCCTCCGGTTGACGGAATCCGGTCGTGAGATAAACGCGCCGGTACCCCTGCCGCAACGCACGGGATTCGAGCTCCGCCACCACGCGGCGTGCAACGCCCTGGCGACGCACGCCGGAATGCGCCCAGATGCGCTTGAGCTCGGCGGTCGTTTCGTCGTAGCGCTGAAATGCGCCGCCGCCGACGACTTCGTCGCCTCGGCGAATCAGCACGAAGGCACCGTCGGGCAGTGCAAACAGTGCGGCCGGATACGTCAGGAGCTCATCACGCACGACTTCCGCGGGCACGGAACGAAAGTCCTGATAGCGAGTGGAATACTCGACCGACAACTCGTCGAACATCGGCAGCGCAAGCGGGTCAAGCGGGGAGGTGTCGATTACTTCGTCTGTCACTGATACGCCAGATGCTTCGCGTCATCTGCCTCTGATTTTCAGGATTGGATCGATTTGTTCGACACGGTTAATTTCCTGTGTCGAGGGGCCCAATAGTGCGCGTTAACCATTCACGCGCAAACCAAGCATTTTTGAAATCGTTATGAACGCATTTACACATAATCAGGATTACATATCGTAAAGATCGAAATTCGCCGAAAATTCGGTTCGCCCTTCCGGTCATGCCGTCGGACGCTGCACTCGTCTGCTTGCCCAGTCCGTGCATGCCGCCGCGAACGCACCGGCGACCAGGAGCGATATCGGCATCAACACTTCGACGAACGCATCCCGGTATGCAGCCAGACCGGCCGAAGACGATGCCTGCACCAGGAAGACACCCGTTCCCCACGACATGCCGATCGAGCACGCGAGCCGCTGCGACAACTGCAGAAACCCTGCAGCCAGCCCCCGCCCTTCGTCCTGGCCGATCTGCGCGAGCGTCATCGCCTGATTCGGAGCATGAATCAGGCCGCCGGCGACGCCCTGCAGCAACACGATCGCGGGATACGTGAGTACGATCCAGCGAACCTCGAAGTATTCGGCCGCCAAACCTTGCGCGGCGACGGCAAGCGCATGACACGCTATGGCGAACACGGTCCCGCCACGGCCGAAGCGCCGGACGAAACGCCAGCTCCACATCGCCGACGCGGTCGATGCCAGCGCGGCCGGAATCGACAGCGCGGCATAAAGCAGCGGGGCGAGATGCAACCCGTCAAGAAAGAACAACGCACTGACCATTCCGAGTGTGACGCCCGCTGCGAACTGGCACATCGAGACGATCGTGCCGAGGACATAGCCGCGCGAAGCAACCAGGCTGCGAGACAGAATCGGCGTGCCGCCGCGACGCTGATACGCAGCCTCCCACGCGAGAAACAACGGCAGCCCGGCAAGCGCGACCGCGAGGCACACGTGCCGCGATGGCATGGCGGCACTCCCGACCAACGTGGCGAGCATGAGCGCGAGCGTGATCGCGGACAGAAGAATCAACCCGATCAGGTCGATCGAAAACCGCTGGTCCGACAGCCGGTGGCGCGGCAAATACCGAAGCGCCACACAGAACACGGCTATTCCGAACGGGGCGTTGACGAGGAATAGCAGCCGCCAGCCCAGGTCCGGTGGAACCGATGCGAGTACCAGGCCGCCGAGAATCGGTCCGACGAGCCCCGACAAGCCGCCTGCCATCGCGTATCGTCCGAGTGCCCTGGCTTGCGCCGTGCCGGTGAACAGGTCCTGGATCAAGCCGAATATCTGCGTATTGATCATCCCCGCGCCGAGCCCTTGCAGCACGCGTGCGGCGATCACCGTTCTCGCATCGTCCGCCAATCCGCCCAGTACGCTGAAACCGGTGAACATCGCGAGTCCGACCAGAAACAGCCGGCGGCGCCCGAACGCGTCGCCGAGCCGGCCGGCGGGGACGAGCGCGATGCCGAACGCGATCGAATAGACCGACGTGATCAGCTGGATTTCGGCTGTCGACGCGCGCAGTCCGCTCCTGAGCGCCGGCACCGCGAGCGTGAAAATCGCCTGATCGAGAAGCGTGGTGAAGCCCATCGCAACGCAGATGCCCAGCACGATGTCGGCACTGGCGCTCGCATCGTGCGAAGCAGCGCGCGCATCGAGCCGTCGGGACGGCCCACCGAACCGGCCGGACGGTCGCGCGTGGGCAACGGCGTCTGCACGCTCGGCGTGCACGGAAGCGTTCGGCTCGTCGCGCGTCATCGATTCAATCCGTGCTGTTTGCACGCGCCAGCTGAACCGGCAGCAGATATTTTTCGAACAGCACGCCGGGCGGCGCATCCTCGCCGAAATCGTGCGCCGACAGGAGCGTGTAGCCGGAGGACCGGTAAAGGCCGACCGCTTCGGGTTGGCGCGGCCCGGTGCCGAGGTGAATGCGCGTGTAGCCTTGCCGCGCAGCCTGCGCCTCCAGTTCCGTCAACACGCGCCGCGCGAGCCCCTGACGGCGATGCGCGCGACTGACCCAGATGCGCTTGAACTCCGCGGTGGCCGGGGTGTGATGACGCATGAACGCACCGCCCGCGATGGCCCGCCCGTCCCGCAACAGCAGCAGGAACGCGCCATGAGGCGGCGCGAACGCCTCGACCGGGTAGCGCACGAGTTCCTTGCCGAGTTCCTCCTCGGGGATATATGCCGCGTAACGGCTGCTGTACTCGTACGCCAGCTCGTCGAACAGCGGCTGCGTGAGCGGGTCCCGGGCCGACACATAGACGAACCGGTCCTGCCGATCCAACGAAGCTTCGACTTCAGACATCAAATGCCTCCTCATCCACCGTTGCCCGAATCCCGGGACGGCTTTTCATGATCCATCCGCCGACGTTCACGCCGACGGCGCCGGCTGAACCGCGCGTTCGAGCAGCACACGCAATGCCGCGCCAACCTCATCGGGCCGCTCGAGCATCAACTGATGCCCACAGGCGGAAAGCACGTCGAACGTCGCATTCGGCAACGCATCGGCCAGTGCACGCCCGCCGGCCGGCGGCGTCAGGCCGTCGGCATCGCCGGCCAGCACCGCGACCGGCAGGTCGAGCGACGCCAGCCGCGCCGCATCGGGCCACGGCGCGTCGCGCAGCACGGCCTGGAACGTCGTCATCCGGTTGCGGCGCGCCACGCGCGACTCGTACGCGACGAGCGCCGGATCGGCCTGCGGATGCCATGCGAGCCGCCGGAACCGCCGCGCGAACAACGGCTTGATCCATTCGAGCAGCCAGCCCGGCAATGCCGATGGCCGTGTCACCGGGCGCGCGAGCTGCGTGCCGAGCAGCAGCGCGCCGCTCGCCTCGTGCGGCCGCCCGAGCGCCGCGAGCCGCTCGAGCAACGCGAGCGTGCTCCCCGTGCCGAGCGAATGCGCGACCAGCACGTTGTGCGTGCCCTTGTAGCGGTCGAACAGCGCGAGATAGTCGAGCAGCGTTTCGTCGCCGTGGTAAGCGCCGCTTCGCGCGGGCGGGCGCGGGCTGTCGCCGTGGCCGACGAAATCCCATGCGACGAGCGCGTAGCCGGCATCGGCGAACGTCCGCCACTGCGCTCGCCACTGATTCTTGTTGCCGCCGCCGCCGTGCGCGAAGAACAGCACCGTCCCCGCATGCGGCGAGCCGCGCGGCGCGGCGCGATGCGCGACACTCAGCGTGCGCCCCGCGCGCACCTCGACCGGCACGCCGGCCACGACGACCGAAGCGTCGATCGCGAAGTTCGAAACGGAGGTCATGATTGTTCCTCGTTGATACGGTGTGCACGCATGGCTGCGTCCGCCGTGTCGATCGCGGCGACGCGCTCGGGCAACACCGGCATCGCGTCGAGCAACACGCGCGTGTACGGATGGCGCGCAGCGCCGAAGACCTGCGCGGTGTCGCCCAGCTCGACGACTCGCCCCGCCTGCATCACCGCGATCCGGTCGCAAATCTGCGCGGCGACGCGCAGGTCGTGCGTGACGAACACGATCGCCATCGCGCGGCGCCGCTGCAGCGACGCGAGCAATTCGAGCACCTGCGCCTGCACCGACACGTCGAGCCCCGAAACCATCTCGTCGGCCACGAGGATCGACGGGTCGAGCGCCAGCGCACGGGCAAGGCTGATCCGCTGTCGCTGCCCGCCGGAAAATTCGTGCGGATACCGGTCGAGTGCATCCGGCGGCAAGCCGACCTGGGCGAGCAGCTCGGCCGCCCGCCGATACGCCGCACGGCGGCCGACACCATGCGCGAGCGGGCCGGTCGCGACGATCTGCGCGATCGTCTGACGCGTGTTCAGCGATGCGTAAGGGTCCTGAAACACCATCTGGACGTCACGGCGCAGCGGCCGCAACGCGGTGTCGGTCAAGCTCGCGAGATCGTGCTCGCCGCGCAGTACGATGCGACCCGCGTCCACCCGCGCGAGCCGCACCAGCGCACGCGCGAGCGTCGACTTCCCCGAACCGGATTCGCCGACGATGCCGAGCGTCTCGCCGGCATGCAGCGCGAAACCGACATCGATCAGCGCATCGACACCGCCCCGGCCTCGCGCCGGCAGGAACGGCAACGCGCGACGCGGCGCATAGCGCTTGCGCAAGCCGTGCACGTCCAGCAGCGGCACGCCGCTGCGAATGACGATGCGCGGCTCGACGCGGCCGCGCGGCACGGCATCGAGCAATGCGCGCGTATAGGGATGGCGCGGCGCGCGCAGCACGTCGACCGCGCGTCCGCTCTCGACCGGTTCGCCGTCGCGCAACACCACGACGCGATCGGCGACGCGCGCGACCACACCGAAGTCGTGCGTGATCAGCAGCACGCCGGTTCGCCGCGCGCGCGCCGCGTGCTCGATCAGCGCCAGAATGCGCGCCTGCGTGGTGACGTCGAGCGCGGTGGTCGGTTCGTCCGCGATCAGCAGCGCCGGTTCGAGCGCGAGCGCCATCGCGATCAGCACGCGCTGGCGCTGGCCGCCCGACAGCGCCTCGGGATACGCATGCCGCAGCCGCTCAGGCTCCGGCAGGCCGACGTCGCGCAACAGTGCCGTCACGCGTGCGGCGCGCGCCGCGCCGTCGCGGCGGCCGCTCAGCACGCGATGGACGCGCAGCACCTCGTCGACCTGCGCGCCGACCGTCATCAGCGGATTCAGCGCGGCGAGCGGTTCCTGGAAGATCATCGACACGTCGCGGCCGCGAATCGCGCGCCATTCCGCATCGCTGCAATGCGCGAGGTCCCGTCCGCGCAGCACGATCCGCCCAGCCGCGTGCCGCACGCCGCGCGGCAGCAAGCCGGCGATCGCGGCCGCGAGCAGCGACTTGCCCGATCCCGATGCGCCGACCACGCACAGCACCTCGCCGGGCGCAAGCGTCAGCGACACGTCGCGCACCGCATCGCGGCGTTCCGCGCCGGACGGCAACGCGAGCGTGAGCCCCTCGATCGACAACAGCGGCGCGCCGCTCATCGCCCCTGCTCCGCGCGCGCCGACGCATGGCGCAACCCTTCGCCGATCCGGTTGACCGCGAGCGCGGTCGCGACGATCGCGAGCCCCGGCCAGATGCTCAGCCACCACGCGTCGCGCACCACGTTGCGCGCCGCGCCGATCATGAAGCCCCAGCTCATCTGCGACGGATCGCCGAGCCCGAGAAACGACAGCGCCGATTCGGTGAGGATGGCGGTCGCGACCATCAGCGCGGCCAGCACCGCGAGCGGCGGCCAGACGTGCGGCAGGATCTGGCGCCGCACGAGCGCGGCCGGCGACTCGCCGGCAAGCCGCGCCGCGAGCACGAATTCCCGCTGCGCGAGCCCGATGAATTCGCCGCGCACGAGCCGCGCGATGGCCGGCCACGACACGGCGGCGATCGCGACGATCGTCGATTCGAGCGACGCGCCGAGCACGGCCGCGATCGTCACCGCGACCGCGAACTGCGGCACGGTCTGGAACAGCGTCGTGACCGCCATCAGCGCCCGGTCGATCCAGCCGCCGCACCAGCCCGCAAGCGCACCGATCGACGCCCCGAGCGCAAAGGTCGCGACGGTCGCCGCGAGTCCGACGAACAACGACACGCGCGCACTCCATAGCAGCGCGACCAGCACGTCGCGCCCGAGCATGTCGGTACCGAGCGGATGGCCGGCCTGCAGCGGCCGCAGCAGCGGCTCGCCCGCCATGCGCCACGGCGACGGCAGCCACAGCGGCGCGCTCAGCGCAACGAGCGCGACGACGGCAAGAAACAGCACGCCGGCCACCGCGCCGCGCGCGCGCACGAAACGGCGCAGGAAGCCGCTCGTCATCGCGCTCCCCGCCAGTCGATACGCGGATCGACGATCCCGTACAGCAGGTCGGTCAGCGCGTTGAACAGCACCACGAGCGCGGCAACCACGGCGAGCAGCCCCAGCAGCACCGGATAGTCGCGCTGCAGCAGCGCGTCGTACATCAGTCCGCCAAGCCCGGGCCACGCGAACACGATCTCGGTCACGAGCGCGCCGCCCGCGAGCTGGCCGAGCTGCAGCCCGCCGAGCGTGACGACCGGCAACAGCGCGTTGCGCAGCACGTGGCGGATCATCACGCGCGGCTCGGACGCCCCCTTCGCGCGCGCGGTTCGCACGAACTCGCGTTCGATCACCTCCAGCATCGCGGCGCGCGTGAGCTGCACGTAGATCGCGCCGTACACGAGCCCGAGCGTCGTGGCCGGCAGCACCAGGTGCGCGGCCACGTCGAGCGCGCGGCGCCACCCCGTATAGCCGGCGCCGACGCTTTCCATCCCGAACGACGGCAGCCAGCCGAGCACCACGGAGAACACGATCACGCTCATCAGCGACAGCCAGAACAGCGGCGTCGCATAGACGATCACCGCGAGCGCGCCGATCGCGCGTGCCACGCGTCGTGCCCATGGGCCACCGCGCGACTCGCCATACGCGGCAATCGCCCCCGCGGTCACGCCCGCGACGACCGACACGGCGAAAGCGGCCGCCATCAGCAGCAGCGTCGCGGGCAGGCGGTCCACGACGAGCTGCAGCACCGGCATCTGGTTGCGGTACGAGAAGCCGAAATCGACGTGCGCGAGATCGCGCAGATACAGCGCGAACTGCTCGACGAGCGGCCGGCTCAGCCCGAGCTGCACGCGCAGCCGCTCGACGTACGCGGCATCGCCCGAGCCCGCGTCGCCGGCGAGCATCAGCGCGGGATCGCCCGGCGCGAGCCGCACCAGGAAGAAGTTCACGACCAGCACGCCCAGCACGACCGCAAGGCCCCGGAGTACCGTCGACGTCAAACGCAGCGCCGTGTTCATCGCGTCATCCGATCCACGTGTCCTCGAGACTGTCGTTCACGCTGGTGGCCGTGCGCAGCAGGTTGTGGACGTTGCGCCGGTACACCGTCGGGTTCACCATCTCGAAGATGTTCGCGATCGCCGCGTCGTTCGCGAGCGTGGTCTGGAGCTGCGCGTAGCGCGCGCGGCGCGCGGCCGGATCGGTGTCCAGCGCGGCCGCGTCCCAGAGCGCATCGGCCTGCGGATTGCGGTAGCCCTCGACGTTGCCGAACGGCGAGCCCTTCGAGATGCCGTCGATCCGGTACAGCGGCGCGACGCCGAAATCCGGATCCGCGTTCTGGAACAGGAAGTTGTAGCTCAGGTCGAAATCCCAGTTCGCGACGCGCGCGTACCAGCCGGCCGCATCGGTCGTCTGCACGCGCAGCCGGAAGCCTGCCTGGCCGAGCGCCTGCTGCGTGTATTCGGCCACCCGCTCCCACGCGCCGCCCTTCTCGCCGTTGATCAGCACCAGCGGAAACTTGCCGACGTCGACACCCGACTGCCGGATCAGCGCGCGCGCCCGCTCCGGGTCGTACGCGAAGCGCGGCACGTTCGGATCGTAGAACGGCGACGACGACACGAACGGCCCGTTCGCGACCTTCCCGTAGCCGAAGAAGATCCGGTCGACGATGAACTGGCGATCGAGCGCGTGCAGCACCGCCTGGCGCACGAGCACGTTGTCGAACGGCGGCTTGCGCTGGTTCAGTTCGAGAAAGGCCATTCCGGTGAACAGCTCCCAGCCCTGCGTCGTGATCGCGACGCCCGGCAGCTTCGCGAGCCGCGCGATGTCCGCATAGTCGACGTCACCCGCGCGCAGCGCATGAATCTGCCCGCGTTCGAACGCGATCGAGCGCGCGGCCGCGTCGGGCACGACGTTGAACACGATCCCGTCGAGATACGGCAGCCCCTTCTTCCAGTAATCCGGGTTGCGCGCGACACGGATGTACGCGCCGCGCTTCCATTCGCGGAACACGAATGGCCCGGTGCCGACGGGATGCTGGTTCGCGGGATTGCTGCGCGGGTCCTTGCCCTGGTACAGGTGCGCCGGCAGGATCGGCAGCAGCCCGCTGCCGAGCAGGTTGATCAGCCCCGCGTACGGCTTCTTCAGGCGGATCGTCACCTGCAAGGGGCCGCTCGCATCGAACGACGCGACGTACTTGTCGAACGTCACCTTCGTGCGCGGCAGCGCCTGCGGTGCGATTTCCTTCAGCGTGACGACCACGTCCTGCGCGCCGAACGGCTGCCCGTCGTGCCAGCGCACGCCCGGCTGCAGGTCGAACGTGTACGTCAGCGCGTCGGCCGACGCCCGCCAGCTGCGCGCGAGCACCGGCACCGCGCGCAGTTGCGGGTCGAAACCGAGCAGACCCTGGAAGATCTTGCCGCCAACGTATTGCGACGCGACGTGCGGCGTCAGCGCGTTGACGAGCGAAGGCGGCTCCGGCTGCGCGAACAGCGACAGCGTGCCGCCGCGCACCGGCGCGGCCGCGGTGTCCGCCGCGAACACGCGGGCCGCGCCGCCGAGGCCGGCCGCGGCCCACGCGGCGGCGAGCGCATAGCGGCGCCGCGCCGGGTCCTTCGGCGCGAACGGCGATGGAGTCGGGAGCGTATCGGTCATCACAGGTAGCCGTGGCGCGGCGGGTTCACGTGATTGAGCACGTAGTTGCCGATCGCGTGGTATTTCCAGCGCACGGGGTCGTGCAGCGTATGGGTGCGCGCATTGCGCCAGTGACGGTCGAGGTTGTATTCGCTCAGTACCGAGCGCGTGCCCGACAGTTCGAACAGCTTGTTGGTCGCGAGGATCGCGAGCTCGGTGCTCAGCACCTTCGCGGCCGCGACCTGCACCGATGCGTGCGCAACCTGCGCGTCGTCGAGTTCCGCCGGCAGCGCGTCGAGCGCCGCGGCCGCACGGTCGAGCAGCGCTTCGGTCGCGAGCAGGCGAACCTGCACGTCGGCGACATCGCGGATCACGTAAGGATCGTCGGACGCACGCGCGATGCCGCTGTCGGCCCACGGCCGGCTGCGCGTGCGCACGAAGTCGAGCGTGTCCGCCAGCGCCGCGCGTGCGATGCCGACGTCGATATTCGCGTGCAGGTACTGCGATACCGGGCCCGCGAGCGTCGGCCGCTCGAACGCGGCCTGGATCGATACCACGTCCTGCTCGTCGACCTCCACGCCCGACAACGTCAGCGTGCCGCTCGCCGTCGTGCGCTGCCCGAAACCGCTCCAGTCGTCGACGATGTCGAGCCCCGGCCGGTCGCGCTCGACCAGCGCCTGCACGTAGCGGCCGTCGTCGTCGAGCGCGAGCACCGCGATCCAGTCGGCGAACAGCGCGCCCGTCGAATAGAACTTCTGGCCGTCGAGCACGAGCCGCCCGCCGCGCCGCGACAGCCGCGTGCCGATTTCGAGCGCGTTCTTCGTGCCGCGTTCGGACGCCGCATGGCCGATCCGCGCGCCGTCGAGCACGAGGCCGAAGAACTTGCGGCGCTGCGCATCGTCGCCCGTCAGGCGAATCACGTCGAGCGCGTGGAAATGATTCTTCGGCAACTGGCCGATCGACGGGTCCGCCTGCGCGATGGTCCGCACGACCTCGCCGAGCGTCGCGAGCGACACGTCCGCGCCGCCGAACGCGCGCGGCACCGTGATACCCCACAGCCCGCTGCCCGAGAACAGGTCGAGCTCCGCGAACGGCAGGCGCCGCTCGCGGTCGCGCAGCGCCGCGTCGCGCGACAGTTCGTCGGCGAGCCGGCGCGCGGTTTCGAGCGCGTGCGCGTCGTCGGTGATGCGGCTCGCGGGCGGACGGGAGGACAGCGGGGACGACGCGCGGGCCGGCGCGGCGGCGGACGTGAAAGCGTTCATGAAGATCCTCGTGGACGGGTGCATGGCTTCCGTCGACAGCAAGCACCATGCCAATGCCGTCCTGCCGGCCTGTGCGGCCATCGCACCGCACGCGGCGCGCTGGATTTCCAGCGAGATGCCGCAAATGCAGCACGCCGCGCGCGGCTCGGCGGCGCTGCTGGAAATCCAGCAAAACGACTGAAACGCATGCGCGTGCGCTGTGTCGTCCGGCCGGTGCTTACGGCACCGAGCCATTGCGGGGCGTGCCCGAGCGCCCATTGGCACACCTGTTGCACATCCCCGCTCACGCACTGCCGGGCCGCGGCGTCATCGATCCGATGCGCGGCACCGGACCACACGCATAACAACGCTTCGATTTGGGGATAGACGGATGAAATACACGATGTTGAGCGCCTCCCTCGGCGCATCGGCACTGCTGGTCGCCGCACCGGCGCTGCATGCGCAGCAGCAGCCGGCCGTGACGACGGCGCCGATCGCCGCGTCGGCGGCCGCGGCTGCACCGGTCACACCGGCTGCATCGGCCGCATCGGTCAACCCGGCGACGGCAGCGGCGTCCGGTGCGACGCATGCGAACGGCAGCGCGCCGGCCGCGGAGGCACAGCTGAAGGACGTGATCGTCACGGCGCAGCGGCGGCGGCAATCGGCGCAGCGCGTCGGCTCGTCGATGTCGGTCATATCGGGCAGCGACCTCAAGACACTGAACGTCGAGACCGTCAACGACCTGCAGCACGCAACCGCGAGCGTCGAAGTCGAGCCCGCGTTCGGCGGCGGCCAGCCGCAGTTCCGGATTCGCGGCGTCGGCTTCAACGACTACACGTCGAACAACGCGTCGACGGTCGGCATCAACGTCGACGACGTCGCGTACGCGCTGCCGATCCAGACCCAGGGGCAACTGTTCGACATCGCGCGCGTCGAAGTGCTGCGCGGCCCGCAAGGCACGCTGTACGGCCGCAACACGACGGGCGGCACGGTGAACTTCATCACGAACCAGCCGACCCGCGATTTCGAAGCCGGTACGAGCGTCGAATACGGCACTCACAACCTGCTGACGACCGAAGGCTACGTGTCCGGACCGCTGAGCGACCGCGTGCGCGGCCGTTTCGCGTTCACGACGCAGGACTTCGGCGCCTGGCAGAACAACCGCGCGACCAACCAGACGCTCGGCAACCACGACAGCGCCGCCGCCCGCGCGCAGCTCGACTGGGACGTCGCGCGCGATTTCAAGCTGCACTTCGGCACGCACGGCGGCTTCGACAAGTCCGACAACACGGGGCTCTACCTGTTTACGCCGTACACGTCGACCAAGACCGGCGAGGTGATCCCGGCCGATGCCGACCACACGAAGACGGGCTGGGGCGTAAGCCCCGCGTTTTCGCGCGCGACGGGCCTGTCGACCGACGCCAAGCCGGGGCGCAACAACGTGAATGGCGGCGTCGACCTGACCGCGACGTGGAACCTCGGCCCGGTCGAGCTGAAGAGCATCACCGCGTACAACTACCTGCACCGCCGCGAATATTCGGACTGGGACGCGACGCGATATCACGACTCCGACGAATACTTCGACGACACCGTCAACGAAGTCACGCAGGAGCTGCGCGCGTCGTCGCGCGGCGACACGCGATTGCGCTGGGTCACCGGCCTGTTCTACTCGCACGACGATCTGGACGAGAAGTTCTATTCCGACTTCAGCGACCGGCTCGGCTTCATCGCGCTCACGCGCTACCGGCAGTCGGTCGATACGCTCGGCGTCTACGGCCAGGCGACCTACGACATCACGAAACGCCTGCGCGGCATCGTCGGCGTGCGCCAGGAACACGAGAAGCGCGAACTGCGCGGCTTCGCGTCCGGCATGCTGACGCCGTCGTTCGTGCCGTTCGCGGGCTTCCAGGGCGGCGACGCGAATCAGTCGCTGACGTCGAACGGCACGTCGGGCAAGGTCGGCCTCGAATTCGACCTCGCGCCGGCGACGATGCTTTACGCGACCGTCAGCCGCGGCTACAAGTCGGGCGGCTTCACCGCGCACAACACCGGCAATTCGAATGCGCTCGCGCCGTTCAAGCCGGAATCGCTGACCGCGTACGAAGTGGGCTTCAAGGCCGACCTCACGCGCTCGCTGCGGTGGAACGCGTCGGCGTTCCATTACGACTATCGCGACCAGCAGGTGCTGTCGGCCACGTTCGACCCGAACTCGCAATCGTTGATCGGCACGTTCGTCAACGCGCCGAAATCGCGCATCGACGGCTTCGAGACCGACCTGAAATGGCAGCCGGTGCGCGGGCTGGAAATCTCGCAGTACGTCGGCTACAAGAGCGGCAAGTACACGTCGCCGTTCGTCACGTACAACACGCAGGCGTCGGCGGCCAGCGGCCACAACGTGTTCACCGACTACAACGGCACCGCGCTCAGCTTCCCGCGCCTGAGCTATGGCGGACAGATCGCGTACAGCTGGCTCGCCGGCGGCTATCGGCTGCGCGCGGAGACCAACTACAGCTACCGCGACGCGTATTCGCAATTGCTATTGCTCGGCCCGAACTACACGGTCGACAGTTACTGGCTCGTCAACGCGAGCCTGACCGTCACGTCGCCCGACCGGCACTGGAATGTCGCGCTGTGGGCGCGCAACCTGTTCAACCGCCAGTACGACCTGACGAAGAACTTCTTCCTGCCCGGCACCAACGTCGCCGCCGCCGGTCAGCCGCGCACCGTCGGCGTGCGCGTGACCTACACGTATTGAGGAGGCCGCCGGATGACGCGCCGCACCGACACCCTGAAACTCAACGCGATGCTGAACGGCGGCGGCAGCCACGTGGTCGGCTGGCGCCATCCGCTCGCACAGCCGAACGGCAACCGCGACTTCGCGCATTTCCGCCGGATGGCGCAGACGGCCGAGCGCGGCAAGCTCGATGCGCTGTTCGTCGCGGACGTGGTCGCCACGCAGGGCAGCCACATCGATTCGTTGCGCCGCAGCGCGCGCGCCGACACCTTCGAGCCGCTCACGCTGCTCGCCGCACTGGCGGCGGTCACGCACCACATCGGCCTGATCGCAACGGCGACGACGACCTACAACGCGCCCTACCACATCGCCCGCAAGTTCGCGTCGCTCGACCACCTGAGCGGCGGGCGCGCCGGGTGGAATCTCGTCACGTCGGTGGTGCCCGACGAAGCGGCGAACTTCGGCGCGGCGCCGCACCTCGCGCACGCCGATCGCTACGCGCGCGCCGACGAGTTCCAGCGCGTCGTGGCCGGGCTCTGGGACAGCTGGGAAGACGACGCATTCATCGAGGACAAGGCGGCCGGCCTGCATTTCGATCATCGCAAGCTGCATGTACTCGCTCATCACGGGCCGCACTTCAGCGTGCGCGGCCCGCTGAACGTCGCGCGCGCGCCGCAGGGGCATCCGGTGCTCGTGCAGGCCGGCTCGTCGGACGCGGGCCGCGAGCTCGCGGCGCGCTGCGCGGAAGTGATCTTCACCGCGCAGCACCGGCTCGACGATGCGCAGGCGTTCTATGCGGACGTCAAGGGCCGCCTCGCGCATTACGGCCGCCGCCCGGAGCACCTGAAGATCCTGCCCGGCGTGATGCCGATCGTCGGCGCGACCGAGGCCGACGCGCGCGACAAGCTGCGCGCGCTGCAGGACCTGATCGACCCGGTGCTCGGCCTGCGGCTGCTCGCCGACAACGCGGGCGATTTCGACCTGTCCGGCTATCCGCTCGACGGCCCGCTGCCCGACCTGCCGCCGAGCAATCGCAGCAAGAGCCGCCAGCAGCTGATCGTCGATCTCGCGCGCCGCGAGAACCTGACGATCCGCCAGCTCTACGAGCGCTTTGCCAGCGCGGGCGTCGTGACCGGCACGCCGAAGACCATCGCCGATCGCTTCGAGGAATGGTTCCGGTCGTACGGCGCCGACGGGTTCAACGTCGCGTTCGCATGGGTGCCCGGCGGCCTCGACGATTTCGTCGATCTCGTCGTGCCCGAACTGCAGCGCCGCGGGCTGTTCCGCACCGAGTACGAAGGCCCGACGCTGCGCGATCAGCTCGGGCTGCCGCGGCCGCCCTTCTTCCGTCGCCCTTCGTCGCTGCGCGGCGATACGGTCGCGCCCGTCGGCGGAGGTGCCGCATGACACGCCCGTTTCGTCTCGGCGTGCTCACGCGCGTCTACGCGCCCGATCCGTCGCCGCGCGTGCTGCACGACACGCTCGCGCTGATCGACGCGGCGGAAGCGCTCGGCTTCGATAGCGCGTGGGTCGCCCAGCACCATTTCGGCAGCGAAACCGGCCGCCTGCCATCGCCGCTCGTGCTGCTCGCGGCCGCCGCGCGCCGCACGCGGCGCATCGCACTCGGCACCGGCGTGATCGTGCTGCCGCTCGAATCGGTGCTGCGCGTCGCCGAGGACGCAGCCGTGCTCGACGCGTTGGCCGACGGCCGCCTGCAGCTCGGCGTCGGCACCGGCTTCGAGCCGGACGTGTTCGCCGCGTTCGGCCGCGATTTCGATGCGCGCGCGGCACTGCAGGCCGATGCGCTCGCGTCGTTGCGGCGCGCGCTCGCCGGTGCGCCGCTCGGCCCTGCCGGTGCGACGCTGCAGCCGGGCGCGCCCACGCTGGCCGCGCGCCTGTGGCAAGCGACCGGCGATGCCGAGGCGGTCGCACGCAACGGCCACGGGCTGATCGTCGCACGCACGCGCCCCGAACAGGGCGGCGAAGCGGCGCTCGTGGCGCGTTATCGCGGCGCGTGGACGCATCTCGGCGCACCGCGCATCGCACTCGTACGGGCAGTCGTGCCCGGCGACGATGCGGCGAGCGTCGAAACCGCGCTCGGCCCCGACATCCTGCGTTACGCCGAGCGGCTCGCGCGTGCCGGCGACGTGCCGGCCGACGTTCCCGCGCTGCTGGACCGCTTCGGCGTGCTGCGCGGCACGCCCGCCGACATCGTGGCGGCCCTGCACGGCGATCCCGCGCTGCCCGGCACGACCGAACTCGTCGTGCAGGTGCAGACCGCCAGCACCTCGCACCGCGAAGCGCTGCGACGGCTCGAAACCATCGCAGCAGCGATCGCACCGGCGCTCGGCTGGACGCCGGCCGCCGCCGGGCCCGAAGCCGCTTCGCTCACCTCCGATCCGATCCCGACATGACCCATTCGCCCTCTCCCGCACCGGCCGCGCGCCGCCCGTTCAAGCTCGGCTTTCTCACGCACGTGCACGGCGCCGGCGACGCGCGCCGCGTCTATGCGGATCTCGAGACGCTGTTCGTCGCGGCGGAACAGCTCGGCTTCGACGGCGGCTTCGTCGCCCAGCATCATTTCCGCGCGGAGTACGGCCGGCTGCCGTCGCCACTCGTGCTGCTGGCCGCCGTCGCGCAGCGCACGCGCCGCATCGAGCTCGGCACCGGCATCGTCACGCTGTCGCTCGAGGATCCGCTGCGGCTCGCCGAGGATGCGGCGGTGCTCGATGCGCTGGCCGGCGGCCGGCTGCAGCTCGGGCTCGGCAGCGGCGGCGCAAACCTCGACGCGTTCGCCGCGTTCGGCCTCGACGTCGACACACGCCAGGCGCGCTTCGCGGCCGCGCTCGAACGGCTGCAGGATGCGCTCGCCGGCCAGCCGGTCGCGCGCGGCACCGCCGATGCGCCGCCGCTCGTGCTGCAGCCCGCGGCGCCGGGCGTGCGCGCGCGCCTGTGGCATTCGCACGCGTCGCCCGACGGTGCGCGGTTCGCCGCACGGCACGGCAACGGCCTGCTGCTCGGCACCGCCGTGCACGATCCGCGCACCGTGCAGCTGCCGCTCGCGCACGCGTATCTCGACGCCTGGCGCGAACGCGCGCACGCCGACGCTCCGGCGCCGCGCATCGGCGTGGTGCGCGCGGTGTTTCCCGCGCGGGACCGGCGCAGCGCGCTCGCCGCGCTGGCGCCCGACGTCGTGCGGCACATTCCGTGGCTCGCGGCGAGCGGCCATCCCGACGTGACCGAGCCCGAGCAGATCGTGCGGCTGCTGAACGTCCATTACGGGCATTCGGACGACGTGATCGAAAGCCTGCGCGGCGACCCGGCGCTGTTCCCGTTCGCCGACTATTTCCTGCCGGTCGTGCAATCGGAAAGCTCGTCGCTTGACGACGCGCTGGCCCGACTGCGCACGCTCGCGGAAACGATTGCGCCGGCGCTCGGCTGGCAGCCGGCGCAGGCCGCTGCATGAGCGCGTCGCGTCTGCTGCTGCGGCTCGACATCAGCTGCAATGCCGGCTGCAACGCCGCGCGGCCGGATCCGGTTGCCGACTGGATCGCGATCGCCGAGGCCGGCGTGTCGGCCGGCTGCGATGCGATCCTGCTGCCCGTGCAGCGCACCGGCCCCGATCCTTGGATGGCGGCCGCGGCGCTCGTCGACGCGCTGCCGGCGCTGCGCGTGATGGTGACGCTGCAGGCGGGCGCGATGCTGCCCGTCGCCGCCGCGCATCTCGCGCAGAGCCTGCAGTCGCTGAGCCGCGGCCGCGCCTGTCTGGTACTCGAAGCCGATGCGCCGGACGTCGACGCGACCGACCGCGCGATGCACCTGAACCGCGACCAGCGGCTCGCGCGCAGCGCCGAATTCCTGTCGATCCTGCGCGCGCTGTGGGCGGCCGAATCGCCGCTGCAATATCGCGGCACCTACTACCGCGCCGAGCATGCGCGCCTGCCGGATCTCGTCGCGCGGCGGCCGCCTGTTTACTGGTCGGTCGCGCAGCGCCACGAGATCGCGTTCGCCGCGTCGTGGTGCGACGGGCTGCTGGTGCCCGCGAGCGCGCCGCCGCTCGCGGCGGCCGTCGAACACGCCTATCGCGCACGCGGCCTCGCGCCGCCGCCGGCCGGCATCGCATTCCGACGCATGATCCGGTTCGACGCTGCGCGCCGTGCGCGCACCGCGCAGCGGGCAAACCAGCGACGAGGGAAGGCATGAGCGTCGACTTCGCGTGGTTCCTGCCCACCAACGGCGACGGTCCGCATCTGGCCAACAGCGGCCTGCCGCGCCCGCCCACCTTCATGCAGGACTATCGGCCGGCGACGCCCGAATACCTGCGCGGCGTCGCCCGCACGGCCGAGTCCGCCGGCTTCGACAGCCTGCTGCTGCCGATGGCCGCGGGCTTCGAGGATCCGTGGCTCGTCAGCGCGCAGCTCGCGCGCGCGACGCAGCGCATCGCGTTGATCGTCACGTTCCGGCCCGGGCTCGAGCAGCCCGAACAGATCGCGCGCAAGGCCGCGACCCTGCAGCACATGAGCGGTGCCCGCCTGCGCCTGTTCGCGGTGAACGGCTCGAGCGCTTACGAACAGCGTGCGCTCGGCGATTTTCTCGATCACGACGCGCGTTACCAGCGCACGTCCGAATACCTGCGGGTGCTGCGGCGTCTGTGGCAGGGCGGCGGCCATGCCGTCGCCGGCCGCTACTACATGCTGAGCCCCGCGCATGCCGGCGTGCCGCTCGCGACCCCGCCCGCGCTCTATCTCGGCGGCGCGTCGACGCTCGCCGAGCAGGTGGCCGCGAGCCAGGCCGATACATACCTGCTGTGGGGCGAGCCGCCCGACGCCGTGCGCGAGCGGCTCGCGCGGCTGCGCGCGCTGGCCGCGATGCACGGCCGCCGGCTGCGCTTCGGGCTGCGCGTGCACGTGATTGCCCGCGATACCGAACGCGCCGCGTGGGCACGCGCCGACGAATTGCTGAGCGAGATTTCCGACCAGACCTATGTCGACGCGCAGCGCAAGCTCGCCGCCTACGAATCGGTCGGCCAGCAGCGGCAGACCGCGCTCAGCCGCGGTGCGCTGCGCTCGTTGCGGGAGCTGGAGGTGTATCCGAACCTGTGGGCCGGCGTCGGCCTGATCCGCGGCGGCGCGGGCACCGCAGTCGTCGGCAGCTACGACCAGGTCGCCGCGCGCATCCACGAATACCGCGCGCTCGGCATCGAGACGTTCCTGCTGTCGTCCTATCCGAACCTCGAGGAAGCAACACGCGTGGGCGAGAACGTATTGCCGCGCGTCCGCACGCGCCTGGCACGCACGAGCGTGCCGTAACCGGCTGGAGCGCCGCCGCGACGCAGGGCTGCGGAGCGCCGGAGCGCCGGCCGCCGGTTCGCCGGCCGGTCAGTCGTCGAACGCCGATTCCGCGCGCGGCTCGTTCAGCAGCCCGTAACGCGCAAGCAGCGTGCGCATCGTATTCCGCGTGACGCCGAGCAACGCCGCCGTACGCACCTGACTGAACCGGCAGTGCTCGAACGCCTCGCACACGACCAGTTCCTCGATGTCGCGCAACAGGCTTTCACCCGGCGCGCGAAACAGGCGGCGCACGCCCGCGCGGATGTCGTCCTGCGGCAGCGCCGCCGCGTCGTCCGCGCGCGCATAGCCGGCGAGCGCCTCCGAGAACTTCAGGTGCTCCGGGCGGATCAGGTTGCCGTTCGACACGAGCAGCGCGAGATGCATGACGTTTTCCAGCTCGCGGATATTGCCGGGCCACGGGTACGCATGCAGCGCCTGGACCGTGCCCTCGGACAGCATCGGCTGCGGCCGCTTCAGTTGCGCGCAATAGCGCCCGCGGAAATGCTCGGCGAGCGGCAGGATGTCCTGCGGCCGCTCGCGCAGCGGCGGCAGGCGCACGCGGGCGAGATTGATCCGGTAGAACAGGTCCATCCGGAAATTGCCGGCCAGCACGGCCTGTTCGAGATCGACGTTGGTGGCCGCGACGACGCGCACGTCGACCGGCCGCGCACGCGTTGCGCCGACGCGCGTCACTTCGCCTTCCTGCAGCACGCGCAGCAGCTTCGCCTGCAGCGGCGGCGCGAGATCGCCGATCTCGTCGAGAAAGATCGTGCCGCCGTGCGCTTCCTCGAAATAGCCGATGCGGCGACCCTGCGCGCCCGTGAATGCGCCGGCCTCGTGGCCGAACAGCTCGCTCTCCGCGAGTTGGGGGTTGATCGCGCCGCAGTTGACCGCGATGAATGCGCCAGTGCGGCCGCTGACATGGTGGATGTGGCGCGCGACCAGTTCCTTGCCGGTGCCCGTCTCGCCGAGGATCAGCGCGGGCGCGGCACTGGGCCCGATCTGCTCGACGAAGCGCAGCACGGCACGCGATGCGGGATCGGCGAACACGAGCGCCTTCGCGCGCACCGAGAGTGGGCGATGCTCGCTTTCCGGCAGCGAAATGAGCGGTGGGGAATCTGTAGGGTTGTCCATGATCCGGGCGCGGGCGGACCGGTTGACGATACGGGTGTCCGCCCGAGGGTTTGATCTTAGTCAACCTCCAGCGCGCCCAAAATACCGATTACTGGGATGCTTCGCTGCCGCGCGCAAATAACGAATCCCGTGTGCGTCGCGCAGCGCGCGGCATCCCGTGCGAGACACGCGCCACAGACGAGCAAGGCCAGCCAGGACGACCCGGCACCGGCCACACGAGTCGCCACCATAAAACCGCTATTCGCGCTCGACGCTGGCCTGGGCGTGCGCGCGGCCGAGGGCGTCGCCGTGATCGCGTTACACGACACCCACCGCTCGTTCGCGAGATGCCCCCTGTCGCCCGAACGGCCGGCCGCCCCGCGTCAGCTGACGCCCGCCGCCAGGTATCCACACCGAGCCCGCTCGATACATGCGCACAGCGCTTCGGCGATAGCGTCGATCGGTGCGCCGGGCCCGAACGTCGCCGCGACACCCTTCATCTTCAGGTGTCGCGCATCCGCTACGGGAAAGATTCCGCCCAACACCACCTGAATCGCGGCGTCATACGACGCCAGTGCGTGGAGTAGCCCCTCGACCAGTTCGAGGTGGGCACCCGACAACGACGAAATGCCCACGATGTCGGCGCCATACGCCTGCGCGGCTGCCGCCACACATGCCGGCTGCTGAAACAGCGGCAGGCGCAGGACGTCGAATCCGGCGTCCTCGAGCGCAGCTGCGACGACGGCCGCACCGCGGTCGTGCCCGTCCTGGCCGAGCTTGGCGATCATGATGCGCGGCCTGCGTCCCACGCGTTTCGCCAGCCGGTCGACGCAGCCCTTCGCCGCCTGCCATGCAGCGTCGTCGCGCCGATGTTCGCCGTAGACGCCCTCGCCGTCCGCTTCCACCGCCACGACATGCCGCGGCCATACCGATTCCAGCGCGCGCGTACACTCCCCGACGGTCGCACGTGCCCGCATGCAGTCGATCGCCAGTGCCAGCAGGTTTCCGGTGCCGTCGCGCGCGGCATCGGCCAGCCGCTGCAACGCCGTCGCAACCCGCGCCGGATCGCGCGCGGCCTTGACGGCTGCGATTCGCCGCGCCTGCCCGGCACGCACGTGACGGCCGTCGATCTCGCACACCATGAATTCGCCAGTTGGTTCGTCCGCGACGAAACGGTTCACGCCAACCACGGTTCGACACCCGGAATCGACCTGCGCCTGCGTCGCGGCCGCGGCGCGCAGCAAGCGCCGCTTGACCCAGCCGGACTCGATCGCGGCGATCACGCCGCCCTGCGCGTCGATGGCGGCCAGCTCGGCGCGCACGCGTGTCGCGATGTCGTCCGTCAGCGACTCCATCATGTACGAGCCGGCCCACGGATCGACCGTGTCGCACAGTCCCGTTTCATGCTGCAGAATCAGCTGCGTATTGCGCGCGAGGCGCGCCGCCGCCGCGGAAGGCAGCGCAAGCGCTTCATCGTACGCATTCGTGTGCAGCGACTGCGTGCCGCCGAACGCCGCGGCCATCGCCTGCGCCGTCACGCGAACGATGTTGTTTTCCGGCTCCTGTGCCGTCAACGACCAGCCCGACGTCTGGCAATGCATGCGCAGTGCGCACGCCCGGGGCGAACGCGCGCCGCACGCGTGTGCGATCTCCGCCCACAGCAGGCGCGCCGCGCGCAGCTTGGCGATTTCCGTATAGAAATCGCTGCCGACGCCGAAGAAAAAGCTCAAACGGGAGCAGGCTTCATCCGCAGGCATGCCGCGTGCGGCCAGCGTGTCGACGTACGCGCGCGCGTTCGACAGCGTCAGCGCGAGCTCGAGCACGGCATCGGCGCCGGCTTCCTGGAAGTGATATCCCGACACCGACAGCGCATTGAAGCGCGGTGCATGCCGTGCCAGCCACAACGCGACGTCGGCGACGATCCGCATCGACGGTTCCGGCTCGAAGATCCACGTATTGCGGACCATGTACTCCTTCAGGATGTCGTTCTGAATCGTCCCGCCGATCCGCCCGGGCGGCACGCCCTGCTCCTCGGCGGCCACGACGAACGCCGCCATGATCGGCAGGACCGCGCCATTCATCGTCATCGACACGGTCGTGGCGTCGAGCGCAATGCCGTCGAACAGCCGCACCATGTCCTCGACCGTATCGATCGCGACACCGGCCAAGCCGACGTCGGCCCGCGCCTCGGTGCAGTCCGAGTCGTAGCCCCGCTGCGTTGCCAGGTCGAATGCCACGGACAACCCCTGCGCGCCCTGCTCGAGTGCCGTGCGAAACGCGAGATTGGAATCTGCGGCGTCGGCATGCCCCGTGTATTGCCGGATCGTCCACGGGCGATCGGTATACATCGACGCGTGCGGACCGCGCACATAGGGCCACGCTCCGGGCATGCCGTCGAGATGCGCGACGGCGTCGAGATCGCTGCGCGTGTAGAGTTTCCGCAGCGGCACCGCGCGCGCGCCTCGATCGTTCCGCGCGACGTTCTCCACGCCGGTGCCCGGCTCCTTGCATGCCGCTTCGTTCATGCCCGACTCCAGCGCTTTTGCGTGATCACATCGGCAATCTTCGTCCCGTCGCCGTCGCGCACGATTTCGCTCCAGTGCAACAGGCCATCCGCATCGGATCGAGCACGCGCGAAACGCACGGTCAACGAATCGCCGATGTCGAGATTTCCATGAAAGTACAGTTGACGCGCCGCCAGCACGGGGGCCTGCTCGAAGCGGTAATGCTGCCATTCCGCGCGGTCGACGAATGCCTGGAAGCTCGCGAAGTAAAGCAGGTCCGCGCCATTGAAATCCATGTTCGGGCACGGCAGAAACGAGACGCTTGCGCCGTCGCCCTCCGCGAGGCCGGCGAGCGCCGGCACGATCGACGCATCCCGCACGCGCAACTTCTTCGCACGTTCCGCCATCGCCAGCGCATCGGCCGGGACCGGTCCGGTGCGGCCGTCGATGCCGGTCATGCGTGCCTTCGCCACCGAGCGGTTGCTGCCGGCGTGCTCGCGCGTCACGAACGTCGACATCATCCGCACGATACCGGCTTCGTCGTCGCCGTGCCGGATCCGCTGCTCGCTGAAATGGCGAATCGGGCCGACCCTGCGAAGCGCGACATGAAGCGCGAACGTGTCGTTCTCGCGAATCGCGTGACGGCGGTTCATGTCGACGTGCACCGCAACGAACGACGCATAGGCACGCCGCCCCTCGTCGTCGAAGAACTCGGGGACGTCGCGGCCGCCGTGCGCGGCCAGCGCGTCCCAGTGACGCTGCCCGCACTCCTTGAGCAGCCAGTTCTCCGCGAGCCCCGTGTGCGCGAGTTGCGGCATGCCGGCCCGATAGCGATGGATGGCGGTATGCATCGGCGTCAGGCGGCCAGGCTTTCGGCCGAGCGCCGCGCGGCCGTCGTCACGGCCTGGATCTGGTCGACGATATGGGCGGCATCGCGCGCCACCCCGGAGAATCGCCCGGAACCCCACGTATATAGCCAGGGCAGCCCGACGAAGTAGAGCCCCGGAACCGGCGTCACACCGCGCCGGTGCGCGGGATAACCGCGGCCGTTGAATACCGGCGCATCCAGCCAGCTGAAATCCGGAGTGAAGCCGATGCACCAGACGACCGATGCGATGCCGCTGGCCGCGAGATCGAGCACCGTGCGCTCGCCGGCCGGACGCCACACGGGCTCGTAGCGCGTCGCCGGCGGCGCCGCGATCCCGTTCTTCTCGATATGGGCATCGATGCCGGCATTGATCCGGTTGTACGTATCGTCGGCGCTGTCGAGCTGCGCCGACAGATCCGCGGAGAAGCGCAACTGCCCGCCCGCGAAATCCTCCAGCCGGCCGTACAGTTCCATCCCTTCGGCCGCAAAGCGGCGTAGATCGATATCGCGCCCGCCATCGCGGCCGGTCACATAGTGGTTGGTATTGTCGCGCACGCCTTCGCGCAGCGGATGCGCATCGACCGGCATGTCGTAGTACTGCATGTCGGCCAGCCAGTCGACGACGTCCCTGCCCCGGTAGAAACGCGCACAGCGCGGTGCATCGCCCACCGCGAGGAACACCTTCCGCCCGGCGAGGTGGAGGTCTTCCGCGATCTGCGCGCCCGACTGTCCCGATCCGACCACGAGAACCGGCCCGTCCGGCAATGCGGCCGGATTCCGGTATTCCGACGACTGGATCTGCACGATCGTTGCCGGCAACCGCTCGGCCATCCGCGGCACGATCGGCCGATGGTAGCCGCCCGATGCAACGACGACCTGATCCGCCGTGTACGCGCCGCGCGACGTCGCGATGCGATAACGTCCGTCCGCGTCGCGCGTCACACGCTCGACGGCGGTATGTTCCAGCACCGGTGCATCGACGCTGCGGATGAATCCGTCGAGATACTCGACGATCTCGTCCTTCGTCATGAAGCCGTGCGGATCGGCACCGCGATACGGATAACCCGGCAGCGCACACTGCCAGTTCGGCGTCACGAGACAGAACGCGTCCCAGCGCTGCTTGCGCCACGTGTGCGTCACGGTCTCCTTTTCGAATACGAGATGATCGATACCTGCCTGCTTCAGGTAGTAGCTGATCGACAACCCCGCCTGCCCGCCGCCGATGACGGCTACGCGCAGATGGGAATCGGAATCCGGGAGGCTGGATGAAACAACGGGTTCGCTCGACATGATGCAGTCCTGAATGTGTGTTGAAGAAGACAGTGGATTCCTGCGTGCCATACGCGTCAAACGAGTTCGATGACGGTCACGGTCGCGTCGCCCTGCTGCGCAAATCGTTCCGCGTTCGCTTCGATCCGTGCCAGCTCGTCCATCGCGGCCGAGCACGCGAATCCGTATTTCTCGCGGACGCGATCGGACGCGATACCCAGTGCGCGTCGGGCTCGCTCGACGAAGTCGTCGAGCGCGTACTGCGTCTCGGGCGTGAAGAATTCCGACACGACGGTCGAAGGCGAATAGCAATTTGTTTCCGACTGATCGGGCCAACGAACCCGAAAATGCATGACCGGCATGATTCCTCCTCATTCAGTGGACACGACTCGCGCACGCTGCGCCAGCCGGGCCCGGTAGATATCCAGATGCCTTCGCGCACTCGCGTCCCATGAGTAGCGGTTCAGCACAGCGGGGACGGCATGTGCGAAATCGGGAACACGCCGTCCCGAGAGCGCGTCGCGCAGCGCGTCGGCGATCGAATCCACATCGGCGGGATCGGCCCACACGCACGCGTGCTCGTCCAGGTACTCGGTAAAGGGTTCGATTTCGGACACGACGACCGGCTTTCCGCAAGCAAGCCCCTCGAGCACGACCAGGCCGAATCCCTCTCGAACCGACACCATCGACACCACGTCGGCAGAGTGCATCAGCGCGACCAGTGCCGCGTCGTCGAGCGGCCCCGTCGACACGACGGGTTCGTCGACGCCGATCCCCAGCCCGAGGGCAGCGGCGCGCGCGACGAAGCGGCGCGCGTATGCGTCGTGATCGAGAAGGCTCGCGCCGCCCGCGATCACGAGCCGTGCATCGGGCATCGTGCCGCGCAATCGGGCGAACGCCTCGAGCAACGCGATCGAGTTTTTTCGCTCCTCGATCCCGCCGATCGCCAGGACAATCGGACCGCCGTGCAGGCCATACCGCTGCCGCACCGCCTGCATGTCCGCCTGGTCCGCGCGAGCGAACCGCGCGACGTCCACGCCGTTGGGCACCACGCTTGCGTCGACCCCGAACGTCTTGCGCATCGTGGCCGCCCACACGGCGCTCACGCACAGCACCTGGTCCGCCGCGCGCCACGCACGTTCCTGCCAGCGCTCGAGCTGCGGGTCGTCGAATACGTCGAGGTGATGCACGGTCCGTACGAAGCCGTCTATTGCGCCTGACTGCCGCAACTCGGCCAGCGCATTGCCCGTGATGCTGTCCTGTGCATGCAGGACGTCGAACCCGCCCGCCTCGTGCTCCAGCAATGCGCGCCTGATCGCGGCAATCCGCGCGGACACCATTTCCGCGACGTTGCCAGGACGGCCATCGACGCGCGCCAGCACGACGCGGCACGGGACATCGCGGAACATCGCCTCGCCCGGCGCGGCCGGCGCGAACACCGTGACGTCGCTGCCCGCTTCGTGCAGCGCACTGGCGAGTTCAAGTGCGTGCACGACACCGCCGCGCGGATTCACCGAATGGGTCAGCAGCGCGATGCGCAACGCATCTCCACTCATCGGACACCTCCGCCGCCGGTCATAAACGGTTCGATCCGGAAATCCCACAGCACCGCCGTTTCGCCTGCTTCTTCGACGACGACCTCGCGCGTGGCGTCGATATCGCCAATCACGGCACACGCGAGCCCGCGCGCCGCGAAGCGTTCCACGATCGCGTCGGCATGCGCCGGCCGGACCGACATCAGGAACCCGTAGCTCGGAAAGGCCGTCAGCCAGCGATCGAAGTCGACGCCGGGCGGACGCGGAATCGCGTCGAGTTCGATGCGCGCGCCGACGCGCGAGCATTCGACGAGCATCAGCGCCGTACCGAGCACGCCCGCCATCGAGATATCCTTCGCGGCATCGCACAGCCCGTCTTCTGCCAGCGCCGGCAGGATCTCGAGATCGCCGCGCAGCCGGGCCGGCGGCGCGCCGACCGACGCATTCCAGAACGGATACGGGTCCTCGAATGCGCCACGCAGGTCGACCGCCATCATCAGGCGATCGCCCGGCCGCGCGCTGAAGCTCGACAGCAGCGCGCGGGCCCGGCCCAGGATCGATACCGCAAGCTGCCCCTGCGCGCTGCGCGTGTTGCTGTGGCCGCCGACGATCGGCACGCCATACGCCGACGCAGCCGCGGCCATCCCGGCGAGCACCGGCCGCGCGGCGTCGATTCCGTCGCTCCACAATGCATCGACGACGGCGATCGGCCGCCCGCCCATCGCGTAGATGTCGCTGATGTTCGCCATCACGCCGCTGTACCCGGCGAACCACGGCATCGACTCGACGAAATCGCCGACCATGCCCTCGATCGCGAACAGCAGGTAACCGTCCGCGTCGGGAATCGCCGCGCAGTCGTCGCCGAGTGCCACCGCCTGCGCAAGATCCCGCTCGCCGTTCGGCAATGACGCTGCGAGCGATGCGACCACGCCGGAGATGTCGTGCTTGTGCTGGAAGCCGCGACTTGCGCGCAGCGTCGCGATGCGATCGTCGACACTCATTGCCGCACCTCCGAGCGCAGGACGAAACCCTCGAACGGCGTGCCGCACGGCGGATAGTGCGCCAGCCGGGCCTGCATCAGTTGATGAGGACGTCCGAACAACGTTTCCTCGCCGAGTGCATCCCAGTGAAGCCGACGAAACAGCGGCACGTTCTGCGATCGCACGTGTGCGACGAAGGTCCGGCAACCTTCGGCATGCGCGCTGCTGACGGCAAGTGCGATCAGCATCGAGCCGATCCTGCCCTGCCTGCGAAATGCCGGATGCACCGCCAGCCGCGAGCCCATCCAGGTTCCGGGCACGGTTTCATGAATCCGCACCGTGCCGACCACCTGCTCGGGCAGCCCCGCGCAGCAGCTGACTGCGACCAGCAGTTGCGCGTGGCGATCGATATCGTCGCGATCGTCGCCGGCGAAGATCCCCTGCTCGATGCAGAACACCGCCCGGCGCAGTTTGTACGCTTCGTCGATTTCCCACGGAAGCGCCGCCCATTTGATCCGGTATTCGGCGGGCCGGTAGGTGTCGCGGCAGTCGGCCAGTCCCATCTCTGCGCAATACATGCTCACCCCTCGTAGGTCGAAAGCGACGAGCAGGCGCCGCACTTTCCGCAGCCCGCCTTGATGTCGGCGGAGCGCATGCCGGCGTCGCGCAGCATGGCGCCGAGCGGTTCGAGCACCGCCCGCATGAAGTCCGGCGACGGCGCGGGATGACTCTCCAGCGGCGTGCCGCTGATCGGGACGAACGGCACGACGAACGGATACACGCCCAACCCGATCAGTTCGCGCGACATGTCGAGGATCGCGGCCGCGCTGTCGCCGAGCCCGGCGAGGATGTAGGTGCTGACCTGGCCGCGGCCGAACACGCCGACGGCCGCGCGGAATGCCGCCATGTATCGGGACAGCGGCACGCTCGCCTTGCCCGGCATGATCCGTTCGCGCACCGCCGGCGTCACGGCTTCCAGATGCATGCCCAACGTATCGATCCCGCTTGCCTTCATCCGGTCGAACCAGCTGTCGTCGTCGGGCGGCTCGCATTGCGCCTGGATCGGGAGATCGACGGCCGCCTTGATCGCGAACGCGCTTTCGCACAGCACGCGCGCACCGCGATCCGGCGTCGGCGGTGTGCCGGTCGTCAACACCATGTGCTTGACGCCGTCGAGCAGGACCGCCGCGCGCGCAACCTCGGCGAGCTGTTCCGGCGTCTTGCGGGCGATCGTCCGGCCGGCCGCGAGCGACTGGCCGATCGAGCAGAACTGGCAGGTCTTGCGCCGGCTCTCGTAGCGAATGCAGGTCTGCAACACCGTGGTCGCCAGCACGTCGGCGCCATGCAGCGTCGCGATGTGCGAGTACGGCACGCCCTCCAGGGTCTGCAACGCGTAGAAGCGCGGGCTCGACGGAAAGCTGATGCTCGCGATCGGGATGGTGCCGCGCGAGAGCAGGCTGACGCCCGCCGCATCGGGCGCCGCCGCGACGAACGGCGAATCCCACGCGGTACTCGTGTGCACCGGCACCATGATGGTCACGCCGTCGACCGTCACGGCCTTGTGATCGGACGGCCCGGCGCCGCCGCGCCGGCTCGCGGCACCCACCCGCGGATCCGCGAGGCGCAGCCCGACCGACTGCAGTTCAGTCATCAATTGCCGGCTCTGCACCGACGGTTTCGCGTTCGCGCTCATGGCAATGTCCCTCGAAGTCGCGTGCGGCCGGCACGCTGAGCCCCATCGGGGTCACCGTCGTCGCCGGCCGATCGTTGATGGCAAGACTCAGCAGTTCCGGCCGCGCATAGTGGCCGACCGAATCCATCATTCGCTTGCGCTTGGTGATCAGCGACATGTCCAGGTCGGCGATCACCATCCCTTCGCCCTCCCGCAAGGGCTCGGCCAGATGCTGCCCCTCCGGTGACACGATCGCGGTATTGCATCCGCCGCGCAGGGCTTTCTGCAGATTCGGATCGCCCGTGATCGACTCGATCTGGGCGTCCGTCAGCCAGCCGGTCGCATTGACGACAAAGCAGCCCGCTTCCAGCGCGTGGTGGCGGATCGTGACTTCGATCTGTTCCGCAAAGATCGGGCCGACCAGCGAGCCGGGAAACTGACTGCAATGAATTTCCTCGTGCTGCGCCATCAGCGCATAACGGGCGAGCGGGTTGTAGTGCTCCCAGCACGCGAGCGCACCGACCCGTCCGACACCGGTCTGCGCAACCTTGAGTCCGGCCGCGTCGCCCTGCCCCCAGATCATCCGCTCGTGAAACGTCGGCGTGATCTTGCGGCGCTTCACCGCGAGGCGCCCGTCGACGTCGAAGATCAGCTGCGTGTTGTACAGGCTGCCGTGGTCGCGCTCGTTCACGCCGAGCACGACCACCATCCCGTGCAGACGCGCGCGCTCCGCAACGGCATGCGTCACGGGGCCCGGCACCGCCACCGCCTGCTCGTATAGCCGCATGTGATCGGCGCCGGATGCGACCGGCGTCCGCACGAACGAGAAGTACGGGTAGTACGGCACGAATGTTTCAGGAAAGACGATCAGCTGGACGCCCTTGCCGGCGGCCTCGTCGATCGCCGCGCAGACCTTGTCGAGCGTGCCGCCGGCGCGTTCCAGATCGGGAGCGATCTGGACGGCTGCCGCCCGGACGATGCGTTTGTCGGACATGATGGCACCCGTCATTCGATCAAACGGTCCAGGTGTGGATGACCAGCGCGTTCTCCTTGCGGTGAAGCAGCTGGATATCCAGCACGTCGAGCGGATTGATCGGTCGAATGCCCTCGATCAGCGACGCTTCGCCATGCCCGTAGAGCGCCTGCAGCGCAAAACGGCACGCGTAGACTTTCCCGCCTTCTTCCATGAACTTGACGAGTTGCTTGTTGAAGTTCAGATGACCGGGAAACGCCTCGTCGCCGAGCGTCGGAAACCCGCGCTGAAGGCCGAGCGTCACGCCGGGGCCATAGAGCAGCACCGACGTCTCGAATCCCTTGCGTTGCAGGCGAGTCGCCTGCAGCAGGTTCACGAAGCCGATCGATCCCTCGAACGCAACCGTGTGGAACGTCACGAGCGCTTTCTCGCCCGGTTCCGCCTTGACGTCTTCGAACACCTTTTCCTCGTAATCGACGAGGAAATCTCCCTTCTTGTGCAACGGCTGATTGACTGCGGGCATGGCACGCTCCGTTTGATAATGAGTTCAGTGATGTTCCCGAAAACTTTCGAATCCGGGCGAACTCATTAACGCAACGCATATGCCAACCAGGCACAGACCTGATGCAATCACTCTCCGATCATTCAATCGATAAATGCCGATGCAGCCGGTCCGATCCTTGCGTGACCGAATGCGGTTCGGACAGGAAGCGGCCCGTCCGGGCGAGGGCGCGCACCCGTGTGAAGCAACCAGCGAGCATGCGTGCGCATCGAGCGTGCATCCATGCATCAATCCGATACACGATGCGATCAATGCAATCATCTGGCTTCGGAATGGCGAGATAGATATTTCCGATTAATGCGCCATGCTAACGTTTTGATGAATCATCAAATGGAAACAGGTATGGATTACATCATCCATCATTGGTCGAAGCGACTCCTGGAAAGCAGGAAGCCGGCGTACCTGCTGATCCCCGACCTGATCGAGGAAGACCTGGCCGCGGGCCGGCTGAAACCACGCGACCGCCTACCCGGGCTGCGCGATCTTGCCGGTGCGCTGAACCTGAACTACACGACGGTGGCCCGCGCGTATGCTGAAGCCCGCAGACGCGGCTTGCTCGATACACGGGCAGGAAGCGGTACGTTCGTGCGCGGCCCAACCCGGACGATCCCGCTGTCGGGCGGGAGCGGCATCGAGATGTCGATGAACATGCCACCGGAGCCGCCCGAGATGGCCGGGCGGCTGCAGGAATCGGCTGCCGCATTGTTCGCCACGGCGGACCCTTACCAATTGATGCGATATCAGGATTTCGGCGGCACACCGGCGGATCGCGCCGCCGGCCGCGCATGGCTGGCCAATCGCCTGCCCGGCTGCAGCAGCGATACCGTGCTCGTTTGCCCGGGAATCCACAGCGCCCTCGTCGCGCTCGTTTCCCGGCTTGCGAGCCGCGGTGACTCGATCTGCCTCGATTCGCTCGCTTACCCCGGCATCAAGGCCATCGCATCGCAACTGGGCGTGCGGTTACAGCCGCTGCCGCGGGACGACGACGGGCCGTTGCCGCATGCCTTCGAGTCGCTCTGCCGAAGCGGACAGCCCGCTGCGCTGTACTGCAACCCGACCCTGCAGAACCCGAGCACGCTCACAATACCGTTCCGACGCCGCGAAGCGTTGGCCGATATCGCCACACGCTACAACGTGCCCATCATCGAGGACGATGCCTATGCGATGCTGCCGCAGAGCGCGCCGCCGCCGCTGGCATTGCTGGCCCCTGAACTGACCTACTACGTGACCGGCATGTCGAAGAATCTCGGCGCCGGGCTGCGAATCGCCTACCTGTTGGCACCGACGGTGCGCGAAGCACAGCGTGTCGCGGGTGCATTGCGCGCCACGACCGTGATGCCGAGCCCGTTCACGATGCTGCTGTCCACCCAATGGATCAACGACGGCACGGCGAGCGAGATGCTGGCCGCGATTCGATCGGAGGCGCATGCACGGCAGGCAATCGCCAGCCGCGTTCTCGGCGCATGGCCTTTCGATGCCCACCCCGACGGTTTCCATCTCTGGTTGCCGATTCCGCGCGAGTGCCTATGGACCGCACCGGATCTGGCGCAGCATCTGCGGAGTCGAAACGTCGCCGCCGTGGCGAGCGCGGCATTTTCGACGGACGGCGACCCGCCGGCGGCGATCCGTATCTGCCTTGGCGGGCCGCAGGATCGGGAGCAGTGCCGGGACGGCCTGGAACTCGTCGCGGATGCACTGACCGACGCGCATCATCTTTATGGTGCGGCGATGTAGCGGCCGCTACCGCGTCGAAGACAAATAGGCGCCCCCCCGGTTCGCCATCGCGCTCGACCCGCGACCGTCAAAACTTGTGGCGAATGCCGATCCGTGCCGCAGTCTGAAAACTCGAGCTGGACGGCGATCCGAGCGCTGCTTCGATTTGCGCGCCGTGTGCATGATCATGCGCGAGCGCGCCAACGAAATACACGTCCGTTCGCTTGGAAATGAAGTAATCCGCCCCGATGGTCACCTGGTTCGCGCTGCCGACGCCGTTGTTGCGCTGTTGAAACTGGAACCCTGCTCCAAGCGAAATATCGGGCTTGACGAAGTAAGTCATGCCACCGTCGTAGGTCAGCGCCCGAGCCTGGGTGCCGCTGCTCAACTGAACATCCGTCACAACACCAAAAATCTGCGCTTTCCCCAGGCTGTAGGTTGCACCGCCGGCGTATTCGGTCAAATTCGCGGAAGTCGTCGCGTTATGCTGCTTGAAATACGACAGCGATGCGGCGAGCCCGCCTTGGCTGTAGTTCAGCAGAAAATTCATCGAGCTGTTGGTGCCCAACGAGCCGGCGACGTTGCCGAAACCATACATGGCGCCGACACTGAAACCCGAAATCGTCGGCGAAAGATACTTCACCGAGTTGTTGACGTTATCGCCCCACAGTCGGTTGTCGAGCGTATATCCACCAGCCGCATACGCCGGGATTCCCCACCCCAGGATGCCCGCTGCCGTATTTCCCGCAATCGAGTACGCCGGAAAGATATCGCCGATGAAGTCGTATTGCCGCCCGAGCGTCAGCGTGCCGAAGCGTCCGTCAAGGCCGACGAAGGCTGCGCGATTGAACAAAAGCCCGCTCTGCGCCAAGGCCCCGTTGGACAGTTGAAAGCCGCTTTCGAGCGTGAAGATCGCCTTGAGTCCGCCACCCAGGTCCTCTTTACCCGTCAGCCCCCAGCGATCTCCCTGCGAAGACCCGGATGCAAACTGCACGAGCGCGCCATGTCCGGTGCTCGATGTCGCATTGTTCGTGTACGTAATACCCGCATCCACCAGACCGTAAAGCGTCACTGAGGACTGTGCATGTACCACGCCGCATCCGACCGCGGCGCACACCACCATGCTTCGCTTGATGACCGTATTCATATCGCTTTCCTAATTTTATGTGTAGCTTTCGTTGACGAAAATGACTGAGGAAAACGTCCCGCTGGAAATGCATCGGAATCGTTTGGTCAATGGGCAGGCGTGTCCGGGTAATCCTCCAGCTTGCCTCGCTACAACGAACAGTCTCGGCACGTCCGCTTCCCACTGCGCGTCTACTCTATGGGCACCGTTTTTTGAGCCCCATCGTTAGAAATATCGACAGGGAAAACTTGGCCTGAGCCCGCGCCCGAGAAATGCGGGCGCCCTCGCGAACCTCCCTTCCGATCTGCAATAGGCAGTGGACCTGACTGCGGCATGAATACAACGGACAGGCAACGGCAGTGAAGTTCGTTGCTGATCGGGATTTTTTGCCTTGCTATGCTTGATGTGTAATGCGAACCAGTCTTTCGAGGCTGTTGCGCATGCTGTCTCCCGATTCCACCTACCGATGAGGCACCCTTGAAGCCACAAGTTCACGATCTCACGCTCGACGAACTCCGACTTTTCGGTGACATCATCGGGCGGCTCGAGGAGCTCGGGCCGATCGTGGATGTCAGGCGCGTCGTTTTGTCAGACCTGACCCGGCTGCTGCGATCCGATTTCTGCGTCTCCTACAACTGGGATGCCGAAAAAGGGATGTACGCCGACCCGATTGCAGTCAATGTCGACTCGGATCACGTGCGTCGCTACACGAGCTGGTACCAGCACAATGACCCGATGACGGCGCAACTCTGCAAGCGGCGCAGGGCCACGTTGGTGGAAGAAGTGATGGACCGGCCTGCACTGGAGAAAAGCGAGTTCTACAACGAGTTTCTCGCGCAGGATGGGTTGCATCACGGGATCAACGTGTTTGTCTTCGACGGCGAACGCCAGCTCAGCGACCTGAGAATCTGGCGAACGAGGAATCGGCCTGAGTTCGAGATGCGCGACAAACTCGTGCTCGATGCGATCGAGCCGTTCCTTTGCCGCGCGATCAAACGCCGGGCAGGCTGCGCGACAGGGCTCACGGACCGTGAGAGCGAGATCGCCCAACTGGTCGCAAAGGGTTGTACCGATCAGGATATCGGCCGTCTTCTCTGCATCAGCCTGTCGACCGTGCGCACCCATTTGCGGCGGATCATGGACAAGAAGGGATTCTCCAACCGCGCGGAGCTTGCTGCCTCCGTCGCCGCGGCCGGAACGCCCCCGCCGTCATGACGATCGAACGGCGCGGTCGACGGCCACGTACGCGCGACGCCGCGAATCATCCGATACAAGAGACTAAACCGCCAATACGGCTTCGAGCCGGTCACGAGACATATCGATCGAGTCGCCCGACAGCACGACCTCTCCATGATCCAGACCGATGAAATGGTCGGCGATCGACGTGAGAAACGTCAGATTCTGTTCGACGACCACGAACGCCGCCCCTTCCGCGATTCGAGACCGGATCACGGACGCCATCCGCTCCAGGTTCTCCTGCTGAACACCTTCCGACGGCTCGTCGATCAGCGTGAGAGGCGAACGCTCCGCGATGATCCTGGCGAAAGAAAGCAACTTCTTTTCACCGCCGCTCAACTTCCCGGCCGGTTGGAACAAGCGTTCCTTCAGCCGCGGGAACACCCGGAACAGATCGTCGTATGCGTCCAGGCTTCGGGTCTTGAATCCGAGTGTCAGGTTGTCCGCGACGCTCAAATTGTCGAAGACGACCCGCTCCTGCGGCGCATAGCTCACCCCCAGACTTCGCCGTTGATGCGACGGCACTTTGCCCACTTCGCTGCCGTTGACAGTGACCGTACCGGACGCGGGCTGGATGACGCCGGCCAAAGCGCGCATGAGCGTCGACTTGCCCACGCCGTTGCGGCCGAATACGCCCAGGACGCTACCCGCGGCCACCTCGCCGCTGATCCCCTTGAGCACCATCGTGTCGCCGTAGCCCGCGACGATCGACGAAAACCTCAGCATTGCTTCTCCCCGGCGCTCGCTCACTTTCTTCCTCCCGAGTAGACGGCCTTGACGTCTTCCGACATCTTGATCTGCGCCAGGGAGCCGACCGAGAGGCTTCTGCCCTGATGCAGGACTACCACGTTGTCGGCGATCTTTTCGAGCGCGCTCATGTCGTGCTCGATCACGATGGCCGACGCGTCCAGTTCGCTCACGGTCGACGTAATCGCGTCCATCATATGACGGGTCTCGTGCGCCGAGAGGCCGGCGCACGGTTCGTCGAGCAGCAAAAGACGCGGCTCGGTGATCGCCACCATCGCGAACTCCAGCATCTGGCGCATCCCTTGAGAAAGATCCCCCGTGCGAACGGCCATATTCGATTCGAGGAATCCGAATTTTTCGAGTGTGCGAACGCGTTGAAGCGAATTCCAATGCAGCGGCGCGGCGGCCAACATCTCTCGAGGACGGATCCGGTTCGCCCACAGCGCGATCTGAAGATTCTCGTTGACGGACAACTGCGCAAAAACCGACGGAATCTGGAACTTGCGGCCGACGCCCAGTCGGGCGACCTGCCACGCCTGCGAGGATGAAATCTCGGCCCCGCGAAAGTGGATTTCACCGGAACGGACCGGCAAGCGGCCCGTCATTGCGTTGAACGTCGACGTCTTCCCGGCGCCATTGGGGCCAATGAAACAATTGACACCCCCTGCTCCCACCTCGAGATCGAGCCCGTTGAGAATGTTGACGCCGCCCTGGCTGACCTCCACCTTCCTGAAGCTGAGCAGCGTGGATTGAGCCGGTCGCAGGTCGATCGTCGCGATGTCGTGCGCGTCGATCCGTTTCTCCGGAATGGGGTTCGCGACGCGTAGACCGGCCATTCGCGCAAGCGCGGCGGCCGCGCCGGCCAGGCCCTCGGGAAATAGCCGCACCACGCCGATGAAGATCAGCGCGACCAGCACTTCCCAATACGTGAACAGATCACGCCAGGTCGCGGCGAGCAGTCCGATCACGACGGCACCGAGTTGCGCGCCCAACGGACTGCGCTTTCCGCCGACGGCCGCCCAGATGACGAACTGCGCCGACAACGCCACGCCGACCGCCTGCGGACCGACCAGACCTTCGTGCGGCGCATACAGGGCGCCGCCCAAACCCGCGATCGCGCCCGAGAGGCCGAAAGCGGCGGCCTTCAGCTTATGCGTCGCGAATCCGAAAAACTGGAGGCGATCTTCATTCTCCGAGACGGCTGCCCAGAGCGTCCCGATCGGTCTGCGATTCAACCAGGTGATCAGTGCCGTGACGACAACCGCAGCCGCGGCGATCACGTAATACAGATTTCCATACCTGTCGGTCATCGGCAGGTCGGGGATATCGGTCAACCCATTGAAGCCACCGGTTACGCTGCTCCATTGATTGGCCAGCAGAAACCCCAACATGCACAACGCGAGGGTAATCAACGAGAAAAACGGCCCGCTGTCGATCCGGCGCGCAAAGACGATGAATCCGATCGCATAGGCCAGCGCCGCCGGCACCGCGATGGCAAGCGGAAGCAGAATGATCTGCCATTCGCCGCCGGCCGCGCCCGCGGAGCGCAATACGAACGCGCTGACATACGCGCCCAGCCCGAAGAACAGGCTTTGGCCGAGCGGCAGGAAACCCGAGTTCCCCCAGCACAACGCAACGCTTTGCGTGGCCATTCCGTACAGCAGCAGAAGGCCGATCTGGTTTGCGCTGTAGTCGCCGGCCCACAGCGGCAAGCTCAGAAGAATCGCCGCCGTGGCAACCTGGAGGGCCGTTTCAACGGCGCGAGACGAGGCCATTTGGGCGACTCCACAAGAAATAGATGGACAGGATCAGAACAGCCGTATAACCCGACGTCTGATCGATGAAACTCGACACCGCGACCTGCGTTCCGCCGATGACGAACGTGCCTACCGCGAGACCGAGCAAACTGCCCAGGCCGCCGACGACGAGCACGAAAAACGAATTGAGCAGATAGTCGAGGCCCATGTACGGCTCGACCCGCACGATCGGTGCGAGCAGCACCCCCGCCAATCCGGCCAGGACCACACCCGTGATGAAAGTGCCGCTGGCCAGTCGAGTCGTGTTGATGCCGGCCGCCCTGGCAAGGAGCGGATTCGCAACCATGCCTCGAATCCGCGCGCCCGTCTGGCTGCGGCTGTACCACGCCGCAAGCCCGGCGAATGCCACGCCCACCGCGAGCATCATTGCAAGCCGGAACGCCGGATACGGCGTGCCCAAGACATCGATCGATGCACCATCCGCACCGGTCACGTCCTGGTAGCCCTTTCCGAACAATGCGACCACGCCTTCGCGCAGCAGGATCGAAACGCCCCAGGTCGCGAGCAGCGTATCGAATGGCCGCTGATACAAAGGACGCACCAGCAGGCGCTCGACGATCCATCCGACGATGGCGCACACGACGATCGCCACCGGTATCGCAAGCAAGGCGGGTAGCCCGAGACGCTGCACGACGACCACCGAGTACGCACCCAGCATGACGAACTCGCCATGCGCCATGTTCAGCACGCCCAGCAGCCCGAACACGATGGCCAGGCCGATCGTCGTGAGCGCGAGGGCCGCACATGCGTAGCCGAGATTGAGAAGATAGGAAAGCAGCATGACGTCAACCCGCGCCCGCCCCGCTCGCACAGGTCTCGGCCGAGCCGAGTTGCGAGAACGTCTTGACGATGTCGTAGCGGGCACCCGATGCCTTCGCGAGGAAGATGTCGGCCGTCACATTTCGGGACTTCATCGTCATCACGCCGCGCGGGCCTTTGTAGCTTGCCCCATCGGAAGCCTTCGTCAGATCGCTGATCGACACCGCATTCGCCTTCCTGGCCATCGCGTCATACATCAGGATGCCTTCGTATGTCGACTCGCCGATGCTGCTCAATACCGCCGAAGCGCCGAATCGCTTGTGATAGCGCTCCAGAAACTGCGCGGACGCGGCGGTCGGCGTCGAGAAAAAGCCGGAAGCCGAGTAGAGGTTCCTGGCGTTGGACGCACCGACGCCGATCAACGTGTTTTCCTCGATCATCGTGCCGAAACGGATCATCTTGTCGCTGAGGCCGAAGCTCGAAAAACTCCTGTTGAACGTGACGGCCGACCCACCCACCAGCGTGATGAACACCGCATCCGCCTTGCTGTCCCGGATCTTGCCCAGTACCGCGTCGAAGTTGTCGACGTCGAACGGCACGTACTCCTCGCCGACCACGGTCGCGCCGGCGCCCTGAATGGCCTTCTTCGCCACCTCGTTCGACTTGCGCGGCCAGATGTAGTCGTTGCCGATCAGGAACCAGCGCTTGATCTGGTGTTGGGCGGTCAGCCACGGAATGACCGGCGTCAGTTGCTGCGCGGGCGTCTCGCCAACGAAGAACGTCCCCTTCGCACAATCGCCGCCTTCGTACATCGGCGTATAGAAGTAAGGCACCTGGCCTCGGAACAGGCTTTCCAGCGCCGTGCGCACGGCACTGTCGTGCGATCCGACGAAGACCTCCGCCTTGTCGCGCTTCCACAGGCGGAGCGCCGTCTGCGCCGACTCGGAAGGTGCGGCGCCGGCGTCGCCCACCAGCAACTCGAGCGGGCGCCCCAACACGCCCCCGCGCGCGTTGATCTCCTCGATTGCCATCGCTGCGCTGTTTTTGCAGGCTTGACCGAAAAACGCAGCCGGCCCGCTCATCGGTGCCATCAGCGCCAACTTCAGCGGCTGGTTGGCCGCGCGTACCGATGCCGGCACGAGCCCTCCAACGCCCACCGCGGCACTTGCAGCACCGAGCGCAATACTTTTCAGGATATTTCGACGATTCATTTGCTTGCCTTTCTCGTTAAGCCGTTGCCGGATGGATCAAACGTGTGCGTCGAGACGCGGGAACGTCGCGGCACACAGAACGCGCTCCATTTCCTTGCCGATTTGCAGGATGCGCCGATCCGAATGCGGCGCACCGTCCAGCGCCAATCCAACCGGGAGCCCGTCCCGGGTCAGACCTGCGGGAACGGTGATACCGGGTACTCCTGCGTTGCTGCCCGGTTCGGTATTTCGTGTGTATGCGGCAAAGACGTCGAGCGCTTCAGACCCGACCGCCACGGTTTCGGCGCCGATGTTGCAGGCCGGGATCAGGACGGTGGGAAACAGCAGTGCGTCTGCGTCCACGTCGCGAAGACACGTCACGTAAGACGCGCGCGACTGCTCTCGCGCGAGAAGCGCCTCGGCATATTCGGTCGCGGAAATCGCGCCGGCGCCCAGGATGTCGCTGACGATCCGCACCACATCCGGACTCTTGATCCGGGCAACGATCTCCGGGAACGTCACTGCTGCACCGCCGGTTTCCAGGTAGCGGCCCACGGCTCCGGCAAACTCGAAAAGCGGGATGGTTGCGCTCGTCTCCGCACGGAAAAACGGATAACGTCGCAGGTCTACGTCAACCAGCTCGAAGCCTGCGTCTTCCAGCTTCTGCAGCGCACGTTCGAGTACCGGCCCGGCGTCGGGTGACAGCCCCTCCCACAACGTCGAATATGGAACTGCCAGGCGAAAGCCACGTGTATCGTCGACCGCGGGAAGCGCTGAACCGTTTCCGGACAAGATCCCGTCCAGCAACATCACGTCGGCGACGGTGCGGGCGATCGGGCCGACCGTGTCACGCGTGGGCGATATCGGCACGACGCCTCCGGACGGATAGCGTCCGTGCGTAGGACGAAAGCCGACCAATCCACACAGCGCCGCCGGTATTCGCACCGATCCGCCCGTGTCGGTGCCGAGCGCCGCCGGCACCGCACCACTCGCCACCAGCACGGCAGACCCGCCGCTGCTTCCGCCTGGAATGCTGGACGGGTCATACGGGTTGCGGGCCGGGCCGAAAAATCCGTTGTCGTTGGTGCAGCCGAAAGCGAGTTCGTGCATGTTGGCTTTGCCGGCGGCCAACGCTCCCGCGTCGATCACGCGTGCCACGACTGGTGCGTCAGCTCGAGGTACGGCGTCGCGGAGCGCTGCCGTTCCCGCGGCGGTCGGCATGCCCGCGCAGTCGATGTTGTCCTTGATGGCCAATGGAATGCCGGAAAGCGGCAACCGGCCCGTTCGGGCCGTGAGCGATTCATCGTGTTCCCGCGCCGCTTGCAACAGCGCGTCACGGTCGAAAAACACGAACCCGTTCAGCGACTCGGTTTTGGCATGTTGATCCACCAGCGCCTGAACGTATTCCAGGCAGGATATCTCGCGTCGATCGATCGCGCCTTTTGCGTCAACGACTGAAAGCTGCGGCAGGGTTGGCATCTACGTCTCTCGTGCATTTCGGTCTTCGTAGATTGCGCGTCGGCTTTTTTGTAGCGCATCGTCAGAAATGACGACGGCGTAGCCAACCCTGGCAGCGCCCCTCATCGCCGCGGGTACCGCCCCGCGGCCGACGCAGGCTGCCTCGATCGCGCGAGTCCGCGCAACGGTCTGGAATCCGCCTGCGCTTCGACGGACGTTCAGGCCGCGTCGATGTTCGAGACGGAATGCTTCGACGTCGCGGCGGGCACCGTTTCATCGAGGAACATCCCCACGAGCGCGCTCACCAACGACACGCCCCCGACGATCAGCATCGGATAACCCAGACCGAACGTGTCGGCGAGCCCACCTGCAACCACGGGCATCAGGACCCCGCCAATGAGTTCACTGACAGCGGTTGGAACGCCTACGGCCGAACCGGTCAGCGTGGACGGCACGGATTCGCAAGGAATCACGGCAAGAAAGAGAGGTGCGATGCCGAAGCCGCAAATCCCGGCAGCAAAGAGGTTGATGAACATCACGATCGGAGAAGCGTGACAAAGAACGAACGCCAACATCAGGATGCCATAACAAGCCGCTGAGACGACGAGCACGATACGCCGCCCGAGCCGATCCGATATCGCCGGAACGGCGACCATTCCGATAAACCCGCCGAAACCCCATCCGGAAATGATCAAGCCGACCGTGCCGAGGCTGAGGCCCACGACTTTGGTCAGATAGAGCGCGACGAACGTCGAGAACACGAACAGGCCCGTCTGGAAGAGCGATCCGATGACCGTGGTCAACCAGATGTTCTTGTATCTCAGCACGGTCAACGGGCCGCCCGAGGCTGCCCGGACCTGCCTGTCGCGACCGGCTTCCGTCTTTCGCATGGTCCTGCCGATCAGGAACGTCAGCAAAAGCCCCGGAATACCGAGCACGAAAAACACCCACTCCCAGCGCATGTGCATCACGAGCTGGGTAGCGATGATCGGTCCAAGGCCGATACCCAGGAGCGGGAAAAACGATTGATGAATGCCCAGATTCAAGCCGCGCCGGCTCGGCGTCGATATTTCGTCGATCGTCGCGACGCTGGCGCTGAAGACGCCGCCCTCGCCCACGCCAAGGAGGCCTCGCACGAGCAGCATGCTGTGGAACGACTTGGCGACGCCGGTAAAGGAGGTCATCACCGAGAAGAAGATCGACGACCCCAGCAGAATCTTGCGACGCCCATGGCGATCGGACAGACTCCCGAGCACCCATGTCGAAATGGCCCAGGTCAACGCGAGAACCGACGCGATTGCGCCCGCCTGCGTGTTGTTCAGTTTGAGCTCCGGCAGAAGAACCGGAAACAGATACACGATGACCAGACGGTCGAGTCCAACGATGCCGAACAGCACCGCAAGAAAGATGACCATCTTCCATTCGTATTCTCTATTTTGCTTGTAGTTCATATCGATATCCTAAATATATCGTCGTGATTGAATGGCTGCTGTTTCAAGGAAAACCATCCCGCTTCAATCGGTATCGAGCCAATACGGCAGCGACACGAAAACCTCCGTCCGGCTCGCCACGGAATCGCATGGCGAGCCCGACAGGCCGCTACCGATCTCCGCCACTTCTCGCCAGCTCTGGCGAGCAACCGTTGTCCGATGATGTTGGATCATCGGCGACCGTCTCCGCGGCGGGGCCATCGAGGATCTCGGTGACCGGGGGGCGCGGTCGCCGGTCGATCAGCAACCGCAGGACGTCAGGCCGCGAGTAATGCCCCACGGGATCGAACACGCACTTCGAAAGCGATTGCATGCCGAGGTCGATATCGGCGTAGAGCAGGCCTTCCGCGGTTTCGTCGATCTTGTCGAACAGTTCCGCCCCGTCGGGCCCGTATCCGACGCTATGGCCACCGCCTGCCCGCAACAGCTGACGTTTGTCCTCGGTGTCGCAAAGATGCTCGACCATCTCCTCGGTGACGACTGTCGACGGCGCGAGGACGAAGCATCCGCCTTCGACGGCATAGGTCCGCGAAACCGCGTTGTTCACCTGGTAGCTCAATGCGCTGGCGAATTCATAGAGGGAAAAGCTCGGCCACGCGGCAACGTGGACCTGTTCGCCTTGCGCGTACATGGCGGCTTTGGTCAAAGGCTGCACGTGTTCGGCACAACAAAGCGCGCCGAGCTTGCCCAACGGACTGTCGATCACGGTCAGGCCGCTGCCCTCCCCGTCACCGAAAACCGTCCGTTCGAGGTGGGTGGGCTTGAGTTTCTGTCGTTGCAGCAGGGTTTCGCCGTCGGGGCCGATGATCCATTGGGAGATATACAACGAATGGCCCTTGCGCTCCGAGAGTCCCATCACGACCGTGATGCGGTTTTTCCTCGCTGCGTCCCTCAGCGCATCGGCTTCCGGACTGTCGTAGCTCAGCGAATTGTCGAAGTAGCGCTGAACATAGCCCTTGCTCATATACCAGGCCGGGGTGCCGAGCCAGATGTAGAACGGGTAGCCGGGCAGCCACACTTCGGGAAAGGCGATCAGGGCGGCGCCGGCCTGCGCCGCCTCTTCAATCAGGCGGATGGACTTTTCGATTCCGGCCTGAAGATCGAGGAACGCCGGGGCGGCCTGCACGACAGCCGCCTTATATTGGGGATGGTTGAGAGCCAAGATACTCCTCCACGACTCGCGGGACGGGACGCCCGCAACGTTGTAGAGGAAGTGTCCGGGCCCAATATGGCGGACGCTTGACTCTGACAGAACAGGATTTTTACTTATGCTGCCAGCCGGCGGGATTACCGCGCGGCCCGCTCAGGGGCGATTCAACCAACGTCGCGATGCGTCGCACGGTAGTCGCGCGCGGACATGCCGAAGCGACGTCGAAACGTGCGACTGAAATGCGATGCATTATTGAAACCCCAAGCCATCGCAATATCGGTAATCGAGCGGTTAGCGTACGCGCGTTGCCGAAGCCACTCGCCGCACCCGTCGAGTCGGGCCGTAGAGATGATCTCGCCGATCGACTCTCCGACCTCGGCGAACAGCCGGTAAAGATAACGGCTCGATACCCCCAGTTCGTCGGCGATCTGTTCGGGTCCGAGTTCCGGTTCGCGAATACGGTCATGGATCAACGCACGTGCGCGAAGCAGATGCATCTCTTTCACGTTGGATTTGGGCAGCGAAACCGTGTTGAAATAATCCGCCAACGCCAGCGCGACCAGGTTCGCGGACACATCGCCAAGCCGCTCGCAACCGGTCATGGCGCCTTCGTCCGCCGAAAGCGCCCGGTGCAGGGACGCGATATGGTCCGCCGCGATCCGGCGTACCCCGGTGGCCGCGGGAATCCTCACCGCGGTGTGCTGCCGGCCGCACGGCACCCATTTCTCCAGTGCCTTGCGGGGAAAGCGGATCGTGTAATGCTGTCCGGAGAAATGCCAGACGAAACTGCGCGACGAATCGAACAGCACCATGTCGTCGGGGCCGACGAACGCGGTGCGGGCATCCTGCTCGATCGCGCCTCGCCCTTCGGTCTGGATCGACACGAGCAGGTAGTCGTCCGCCGTGCGCCGCACTTCGTCCCAGTCATGCGCCGCGACGTGATCGACCGCCGAGATCCGCGACACACACACGCCGTCGGTGTCCACGCTGGAAATCTCGCCATGAAATCCCTGCCCGGATTCGGTCCTGAAAACCATCGGGACGCAACTGGCTCGAACCTGATCCGACCATGCCAGAAGCCTGTCGTCACGATGGTAATGATCCGTGGTCGTCACTTGATTCATGGCACGAGGTTCCGGTGGCAGATACGCGAGAGCGTTATCCCGGACCGTTGCGCATCCAAAATCCGGCGTCAATGCGCAATACCCCAGGACGGCCGCTTCGAAACGTAGCTGCGATCGAGCGCCTCCACCGAGCGACAACCGATGAGGGCAAGCGTCCGGTCCGTTTCCCGTTTGATCATCTCGATGACGTCGCTCACGCCGGCTTCCCCTCCGGCCGCCAACCCGTATAACGTAGCGCGCCCCAGCATCACGGCTTGGGCCCCCAGCGCGATCGCCTTGACGACGTCGGCCCCCGTCCGTATGCCGCTGTCGAGCATGACCGTCGCGCCCGCGATGCGCTCGACGATGTCCGGCAGCACGTCGGCTGTCGCCGGCAGGTCGGCGAGTTGCCTGCCGCCGTGGTTCGAAACGATGACGCCGTCCGCACCGAGCGCGACACACCGCGCGGCATCGTCGGCCGTCACGATGCCCTTGACGAGGAGTTTGCCCGGCCATTCGTCCCGCAGACGGCGCAGGTCGTCCCAACCGAAACTCGCATCCATCTGCCGGCGCAGGATCGCGGCCTGCGAGGCCGTGTCCGATGCATCGTCCGTCGCGAAATTCCTCAGCTCCGGCATGCCGTTCATCAGGTAAGACCAAAGCCAGCGCGGGTGCGACAGTCCGTCGACGGCCGCACGTGCACTTGCCTTGAACGGCATGGCAAAGCCATTGCGAAGATCGCGTCGGCGAAAGCCGTTCACCGCGACATCGGCGGTGAGGATCAAGGTCGAATAGCGAGCCGAACGGGCACGATTGACCAGACTCTTCGCGAGGTTGCGATGAACGACGTACAGCTGAAACCACAGGTCTCCGTCGGCCCCTTTTGCCACCTCTTCGATGGACATGTTGGAAGCCGTCGATAGCGCAAACGGAATACCGGCCTTGCCCGCTGCGCGCGCAAGTGCGAGGTCGCCCTTCGGCCAGAACGCGCTATTGAGGCCCGTCGGCGCGATCACCAGCGGTAACGGAATCAGCCGCCCTAAAAGCGGCACCGACTGCTCTCGCGTGCTGACATCCGACAGCCGGCGCGGCAACAACTGCAACCGGTCGAACGCCGAACGGTTATGCGTCAATCCCGATTCATCGTCCGCCGCGCCTTCCAGATAGTCGAACACCATGCGTGGCAACCGCCGTCTGGCTTCGTCACGATAGTCGCTGACGGAGAAAATGCCGGGAAATCCTGTTGTCATGATCGGGGTACTGTCAGAGTAAATCGTGATGCGAAAAGCACGAGACGCGCTGCACGCCGGTTTCGCGCGTCTCCCTCGGTCATTCGAGGCGGAAGACGACCGAGTAACGACGCAAAGTCGAAAGCTAGACGACAACGCTCCCAACATAGTTTTCCGCCATGGACCTCGCCGCAGTCTCGGACGTAGTCACGTGCTCGAGCTCGGCAACCTGCAACTGCTGTTCGAACGGCGAGGCATCGTCCAGACGATGCATCATGCGGGTCATCCAGTAGGAGAAATGCTCGGCGCGCCAGATCCGTTTCAGCGCAAGCGCACTGTACGAAGCGAGTTGCGCTTCATCGCCGGTCCGGTAATACGCGTCGAGTCCGCTGCTCAGGATTCGCACGTCGGAGACTGCCAGGTTGAGACCTTTTGCTCCGGTGGGAGGAACGATATGAGCGGCGTCGCCGGCAAGAAACAGTCGGCCGTGCTGCATCGTTGTCGAGACGAAGCTCCTCATGCCGACGATATTCTTCTGAAAGATCTTCCCGTCGACAACGCACTGACCATCGGCGGAGTCGACGCGTGCGTGCATTTCGGCCCAGATCCGGTCGTCGGACCAGTTGTCGACTGAATCTTTCGGGTCGCACTGGAAATACATGCGCTGAACCGTCGGCGAACGGGTACTGACCAAGGCAAAACCACGATCATGACGTGCATAGATCAGCTCGTCTGCGGACGGCGCACCTTCGACCAGAATGCCGAACCAACCGAACGGATAGACGCGCTCGAAATCGCGGCGAACGCTCTCGGGAATCGCCGAACGGGACACTCCTTGCGAACCGTCGCATCCGATAACGAAATCACAGTCCAGCGTATGTGATTGCCCTTGATGCACGAACCGTATCGACGGGGCCGACGTGTCGATGTCGTGAAGCGAGACATCCGCGACACCAAACAGGATAGAGCCGCCTGCAGCAACCCGAGCCGCCACCAGATCCTTGATGACTTCGTGTTGCGCATAGACGGTGATGGTCCGCCCGGTCAACGCCTTGAGGTCGATGCGCCGCCGCTTTCCGTCGAAGGCGAGTTCAAAGCCGTGATGCAACGCTCCTTCTGCCTTCATACGCTCACCGACACCGGACGCTTCAAGCAGGTCCATCGTCCCCTGCTCGAGTACACCCGCCCTGATCGTCGATTCGATCTGCTCGCGTCGGCGGGTTTCGAGCACGACAGACTCGATACCTTTCAAATGCAAAAGATGAGAAAGAAGGAGGCCGGCAGGACCGGCGCCAATAATGCCTACTTGAGTGCGCATGCTATCTCCAACTGAAGGTACTGTCGGACGTTTTCCGTCATTCGGTTCAACATGAGCGACATCGTTACGTGCTCTGCGCGGAGCGCGTGACAAACGTCGCCCTCGACACTGATCTCAAGCGCCCTTGATGGGCGGAATATGACGACGCACGATCATCAGGCAGATAAAAACCATCGCCATCGCGGCACCCAGCATGCCCAGGTACGCAGACGCTCCACCCTGCGTGATCACGAAGGCCCCCGCGAACGCGCTGAGAATCGCGCCGAGCCGCCCGAACGCGAGCGCGGATGCGGTCCCGGTCGCGCGAATCTCGGTGGGATAGACGTACGCGCAAAGGGCATACATCGTCGACTGAACCGCATTCACGAAGAGGCCGTGCAACCCGATTCCGAACACGAGCAACGTCGTGTGGGCAGAGACGTCGAGACCGCGCAGGAAAAGCGCGCTCGCGGACGCCATCAGGCAACATACGAGCAAAGGCCAGCGCGACCCGAACCGACCGATCGCCACTGCGCAGCCCATTGCGCCGAGTACGCCGCCGAGGTTGTAGGCGGTAAGACCTGAACCCGCCACCGAAGCGCTGAGTCCCTCGCCTGCCAGCATCGTCGGCAGCCAGCTGAATGCGCTGTAGACCGCGACGAGGTTCATGAAGAAAGCGACCCAGATTGCGAGCGTGTCGCGGCCTTGATGGTCCGCGAACAACGCGCGAAAGCCTGGTCGCTGCCCCGCTTTCTGTTCCTTCTGATCGGCGAATACGGCGTGCGGCTGAATCGAGCGGGACATGCGGGACAGCAGGTGACGCAGTTCATTCCAGCGTTCCTGATGACGCGCAAGATAACGTGGCGATTCCGGCATGACGAAATACAGCAGGAGCGCCAGTGCGACGGGAAGCGTGCCACCAATCAGAAAGAGCCCGCGCCAGCCGTAATGCGGAAGCACGACACTCGCGAATAGCCCCGCAAGCATGCCCCCCAGCGGTACGCAAACGATGGTTGCGGTCACCGCGAGCGTCCGCCGGCGAGCGGGCGTAAATTCCGCCGTCATGGTCGTCGCGCTCGGCAGTGCGCCGCCGATACCCAGTCCCGCGAAGAAGCGCAGGACGGCAATGGTCGTCACGTCCGGCGATAGCGCAATCGAACTCGTCGCCAAGCCGAATACCAGCACGCTGCCGATGATTGCCCAGCGCCGACCGAACCTGTCCGCGAACAGCCCGGCGAACGCGCTGCCGATGCCCATGCCGACGAGGCCGGCGGCAACGGCGGGCGCAAATGCGTTGCGCGTGATGCCCCATTCCTTGATCAAGCTGGGAATGGCGAACCCGATGAGCTGCCCATCGAAGCCATCCATCACGATCGCAAGCGCGGCGAGCAGGACGACCGTTCGCTGGAACGCCGAGAACGGTCCGTCATCGAGGGCACGGCCGATGTCTACGGTCGGCTGAGGTAGATTACGATCGTTCATTTCGCTCTCCCGGCCAGAGCGGCGAAGCCTGAATCGCAGTCCTGCGTAATTCGTTTTCCGACGCGGCGGTCGGACTCGAACCGGGTGCGATCGAGCGACGACTCGAAATTGATGACGGGCATTGCAGTCTCCTTAAGCCGATCGCTCGTCGTTCCAGGAGCGAAGGCGTCTCAACGATATCGGGTTGTTATTGTGTTCGTGCCCACCATCCGGAAGCCCATCGCGTCCATGGTGAGAAACACGTGCCATGACCACGGCAACGATCAGAACGGATAGTGACGAGGCGTCGTTTGCACGGTGATCCAGCGCAAATCCGTAAATTCCGCGATCCCGGCCTTGCCGCCGAAATGCCCGAAACCACTGGACTTCATCCCGCCAAACGGCATTTGCGCCTCGTCGTGAACCGTCGGGCCATTGACGTGGCAAAGCCCGGACTCGATACGCTTCGCGACCGTCAACGCCCGCGCGACGTCACGGCTGAAGACTGCTGCCGACAGGCCATATTCGTTGTCGTTGGCACAGGCGATGGCTTCTTCGTCGCCATTGACGCGAACGATCGCCTTGACGGGCCCGAACGACTCCTCCCGGTAGATAAGCATGTCCGCCGTCACGTGATCGAGCAACGTGGCCGGCATGAGCGTGGTCTCGGATTTCCCTCCGCATACCAGGGTCGCACCTTTCGCCAGCGCGTCGTCGATCAGGTCGTTGCATCTCCTGACCGTCGCCATGTCCACGACGGAGCCGAGCACGGTCGGCCCCTTTCTCGGATCGCCGAGCGGCAGGCTCCGTGCCTTTTCCGCCAGTCGCGCGACGAATTCATCGGCGATCTTCGTGTCGACGACGATACGTTCGGTCGACATGCAGATCTGGCCGGAATTGGCGAACGCCCCGAATGCCGCGCCTTGAACCGCCGCTTCGATATCGGCATCGTGAAGCACCAGAAACGGTGCCTTTCCGCCGAGTTCGAGAACCGACGGCTTCAGATAGTTCGCGCACTGGGTCGCGACGATGCGGCCGACGCGCGTCGAACCCGTGAAGTTCACCCGCCTGACCGCCGGTTCGGCAATGATCGCTTCGACGATGTCGCCCGCATTCGCCGGCGCGTTCGTGACGAAGTTCACGACGCCGCGTGGCAGTCCGGCGTCCTGTAACGCTTCGATGATGAGGCCGTGGGTCGCGGGGCAGGTTTCGGAACCTTTGAGCACGACGGTATTGCCGCACGCCAGCGGCAACGCGATGGCACGCACGCCGAGGATGACGGGCGCGTTCCACGGTGCGATCCCGAGCACGACGCCGGCGGCCTGCCTCACGCCGAGCGCAAGACTGCCCGGCACGTCCGACGGAATCACCTCGCCGGAGATCTGCGTGATCATCGCAGCCGCTTCGCGCAGCCCGTCGGCCGCAAGCTTGACGTTGAAATCCGCCCACAGGCGGGACGCGCCCGTTTCGGTTGCCATTGCCAGCGCGAAAGCGTCGCCTTTTTCTTCGAGCGCATCCGCGGCCCGATTCAGTAGAGCGCGTCGCTCGCCGGGGCCCATCGCCGACCATGCGGGAAACGCGGCGGCCGCCGCGTGCACCGCCGCTTGTGCATCGGCGACAGTCGCGGCCGGCGCCGTGGAGGCAACCGTGTCATCGAGCGGGTTACGGCGCTCGAATGTCGCGCCGTCGCGAGCCATCGCACGCTCGCCGTTGATCAACATCGTTACCTGATTCATTACCGTCTCCTGGAATATTCTTGAAAAACCGGCCTGCCGAATCACCGACTCGCGGTCAGGCCACGACAATTTCGACGACGCGTGTTTTTCCCGAAGACAACGCGTCTTCCAGCGCGGGCTTCAGCGACAGCGCATCGCTCACTCGAACGCCTTCGCACCCCATGCTGTTGGCCAGTGAAACGAAATCCAGCCCTGGCAGGTCGGTGCCCTGTACCGGATCCGACGCGGCGAAGCCGAACACGGGCGCGAATTCCTGCAAGGCGGCGTAGCGCGAGTTATTCAGGATCACGAATGTGATCGGAAGATCGAGCTGGACCGCGCTATAGATCGCTTGCGGCGAATACATCGCCGAGCCGTCGCCGATGAGGCCGATCACGCGGCTGCCGGGTCTGGCCAAGGCGACGCCCACCGCGGCGGGCATGCCGTAGCCCAGACCGCCACTTGCCATCGTGTAGAACGTCTGACTGCGCGTGAACGGCAGATAACGTTGCATGACGGGGCGCGAACTGGGCGCCTCCTCGACCACGATATCGGCCGCGTTGCGGACTTCGGACAGCGTCTGCAACGCATAAGCGACCGACATCACTGCCGTGGGCTCGGCTCGTTCGACCGCCTCGCGCGGCGCCGGCAGGGGCCGGCCTCGCGGTGCCGGCCGGGCGAGCAGGTCCACCAGCCCCAGGCGAATGTTCGCCACCACCGACGTGCCGACCGGGGTCCAGGCAGCGGTAGCCGGATCGTCGATGAGCTGGTACAACGCCGCGCCATCGGGCACATGCGGGCCACTGCCTTCGACGTGATACGCAAAAGCCGGCGCCCCGACGACGAAGATCAGGTCATGCCCGTTCAGCATCCGAACGATTTTTTCGCGCATCGCCGGCAGGAAGCCGGCGAAAAGTCGATGATCTTCAGGGAAGCTGCAGCGTGACGACATCGGCGCAACATAAACCCGCGCGTTGTGGCGCTCGGCCAGCTGGATGGCCTCGCTCCACGCATCGGCACGATCGAGTTCCGCGCCGACGACGAGGGCCGGCCGCTGGCAGTGATCCAGCGCATCGCCGATCTCCTCGATCCGTTCCGGATCGGGGCGGGACCGGGTGCTGACCCGTGTCGCCTCGACGAAGCCGGCCGGTTGATCCCAGTCGTCGACCGGAATGGAAACGAACACCGGGCCACGCGGCTCCTGCATCGCCACGTGGTACGCACGGGCGAGCGCCAGCGGCACATCGGCGGCACGAGCCGGTTCGATGCTCCATTTCACGTAGGGGCGCGGCAACTCTGTTGCCTGCGATGCCGACAGAAACGGTTCGAACGGCAGGATCGAGCGGGCCTGCTGGCCGGCGGTCACGATCAGCGGCGTGCGGTTCTTGAACGCCGTGAAGATGTTGCCCATCGCGTTGCCGACGCCGGCCGCCGAATGCAGGTTGACCAGCGCGGCGTTGCCGGTCGCCTGGGCATATCCGTCCGCCATGCCGACAACGACCGCTTCCTGCAGGCCCAGCACGTACCGGAAATCCTCCGGGAAGTCGCGGAACATGGGCAGTTCGGTCGAGCCGGGATTGGCAAACACGGACGTCATGCCGAGGCGCCGCATCAAGTCCACGACGGCATCGCGAACGGTCGGCTGCCCACTTGTATTTCGTTGCATCTCGAATCCTCTGCGGTTCGCCATTCGGGCTGGCGGTGATTGGATGAGCCGCAGTATGGGATTCGATACCTTGTTTGAAAATTGCCAATAATGCTCAAAGTCATTACATTTAAGCATGGTATCACCGAGTGGCCTGACGGGCCCATTCAGGCCGGAAGCCTTACCGGGCGGGGCTGAGCGCCGCCAGCACCGGTTTTCCGGCAGCCGCCGCGAGCGTACGCGGCGGTGCCTTTCAGGGAAGACACCTAGCGCCGTCCAACTCGGGACCCTGCTCGCCCCCCTTTATTCCCTTTCAATCAGGTTCGCCGCGATGAGTTTCAATCTGCAGCAGTTGACGATGTTCACGACGATCGTGTCCGCCGGTAGCCTGGGACGAGCCGCGACGCTGCTCGACATGACCCAGCCCGCGCTGAGCAGATCGATCAAGCGGCTCGAGGAATCGGTCGGGGCGCCGCTGTTCGAGCGCCACACGAAAGGGATGCAGCTGACCGCGCTGGGCGAGGCATTGATGCCGCATGCCATGTTGCTGCAACGGGAAGCCGAACAGGCGCGCGAGGAACTGGACGCGATGCGCGGCCTGGCGAAAGGCGTGATCAAGGTCGGCGCGGTGGGCAGCATAGCGAGCCTCGTCTTGCCGATGGCCATCGCGTGTGTGCTGGAGAAATGGCCCAATCTGCGCGTCGAGGTGATCGAAGGCGTGTGGGATCGTCTCGTCGAGGGCTTGCTCGCTTATGAAATCGACCTGGCGCTTTGCACATCGGGAATCGAAACCGAGGACGTCGCTGCGCTCTCCGATTGTTCATGGACCGACAGGAGTTTCGTGGTCGCGGCACTCGATCATCCGTTGCGGGCGAAGCGCGGCCTTCGACTCGACGACACATTGACGCAACGGTGGGCACTCACGCCCAAGGGAACCGGACCTTATGCCCACATGCAGGAAACCTTCAGGGCCCGCGGCCTGCCAATGCCGGCCATCGCGGTCGAGACCCGTTCGGTCACCGTGCTCAAAAGCCTCGTCGCGCGATGTGGCTTTGTCTCGTGGATGGCCGAACCGATGTACGACACCGAAAGCAAAGCGGGCGTCATCGACGCTCTGGATATCGAAGGCCTGGATGCGCAACGCACTCTGACGGCATTCCGGCGCCGGCGAGGCACGCTACCCGCGCCCGCCGTCAAGCTGCTGGACGAATTGCGTCGCCTGACGGGGTCTTTGCGCAAGGAAGGGCAAAGCCTGCCTTGATGGCCGCGAATCGCGGCGTGCCCGCGATTCGTGCGTTTTGGCATGACCCAACGCGCACCCCGCCTTGTTCAATTGAAGTCAGCCCGGGTCTGGCGCCGCGTTTGCACGTTGATGCGCCGTCGCCAGCAGTCGCCACCCAGGGAATCCTGATGAAAATGCATTGGTTCAAGCATCAAACATCCGGATCCGGAATCCGAGTGTTGGTGTGCCTTCAGGAATGACTGCCAGTCATCGCTCGTGAATTGACTGCCTTGGTCGGAATGCACCATGACACCGGGTCCCGGTTTGCGTTTCCAAACCGCAGCCAACAGCGCCTGTAAAACCAGATCGCTGGTCATCGTCGAGCGCGTAGCCCAACCGACGATCTGGCGCGAGTACAGATCCATAACAGCCGCCAGATACAGCCAGCCCTCGTAGGTCCGGATGTACGTGATGTCCGTTACCCAGACCCGGTTCGGTGCAGTTGGCGCGAACTCACGATTCAGCACGTTGGCGATTACGCCGACCGGACCACCCCGATAGCGGGGCTTGCTGCCATAGCCCACTTCTGCCCGCAGACCTTCGCCTTTCATGAGGCGATGGACGCGGTGACGGCTGCACGTTTCGCCCGATTCACGCAAATCCACCGTGACCTTGCGGTAGCCATAGACGCCGCCGCTGGCCAGCCACGCATGCTTGATCAGACCGAGCAATCGCTCATCCTCACGCTTGCGGGCACCGACTGTCTGCCGCTGCCAGACGTAATAGCCGCTGCGATGCACGCCAAGGACCCGGCACATCGAGTGCAGGCGGAACTCGCCGAGATGGGCTCGCATGAACGCGTACCTTGCCGCTATCCCTTTGCAAAGTACGCGGCGGCTTTTTTAGAATGTCGCGCTCCTCGGTCACGCGTTTGAGCTCGGCCTTCAGTCGCCGAACCTCGGCGCTCTGATCCAGCTCCGCTTGCCGCACGACGTCGGGCCTGCCGAACTTCAGTTTCCAGGCGTAAAGGCTGTGGGTCGTGATGCCCAGCCGCTGCGCCACATCCGCCACCGAATGACCCCGTTCGGTTACCTGTTTGACTGCCTCGATCTTGAACTCATCCGTGTACCGCTTGCCGCTCATCCTGACCTCCTCGGTTGCCATAAATTATGGCTCGAAGATGTCTACGAAAGGCTGGCCGGTCCATGTTGCAGAAACGCAACGGCTAAGCAGCCGCCAGAAAACTTCAAAAAGTCCCTGTTCGCCAGGGCTTCTTTGAGAGTTTCCGCTAGCAACGTTTCTGAACACGGCTAGCGCTAATAATGAACGCCTACAATCGTCCCGGTGTAGCTCTCGTCCTTTGCTGACTACGCCACCGCAAACGCACCCATCAGCAGTATCGGCGGACACTGTCAGCAGAAACTTCGAACGGCAACAATCGGCCTGGCCTTGTGGTCGCTGGGGAACGGCCGCGCCGTGTCACGCATGCTGCTGCGGCAGCCGATGATAAGCGCGCCCGTGATAGACGAGGCCCGTACACGCGGAGCCGAGATGTAGCGCCTGCACGGCGCAGAAAAAGACCGTATGTGTGCCGATGTCGATGCTCCGGTCCACCGTGCAGTCGAGACTCGCGGCCGCTGTGGCCAGCACCGGCGCACCCGTGACGAGACGGATCCACTCGCCGTACGTGAAGCGCTCGGTCATCTGGACATCGCCCTTGCCCGCGAAGATCGGTGCAAGCATCTCGTGCTCATGGGAAAGAACGTTGACGCAGATGATGCCCGCCTTGCTGAAGTGTCCATATTGACGGCTGGACCGACCTATGCAAACGAGCACCGTAGCAGGATCGTCGGTGACGGAGCACACCGCGGACACCGTCATGCCGACATCGCCGGAAGGTGTCGTGGTGGTGATGATATTCACCGCTGCGCCGATACGGGACATGGCTTCGCGGAAGGTCGTGCGGTCGGGGGAAAGTGCTATCACGGCGGTACCTCTCTCGGTGGACGGAACGGCGGTGCGGCTTCGTGGCGGCGCGCCACGGGTCCTTGCATGAAGCATGCGTGGCGAAGTACCCGTGGCGTTGCACCGTTCATCACCCACGCCGCACCGTCGACGGGTTCTCGTGGCCAATTGCGCTGCCGGCGATTCCTATTGCCGGTGAACGGACGCTGCTGTCCCTGAACCGACGAGCTGCTCCTTGATCAACTGCTCTTCGGCATCGTCGTAAAGGCCGGCAATAATGTGCGCGTAGCGTGCCATCAATGCCTTGCGGCGTTTCTTGCGCGTGGCGGTCATCACGCCGTTTTCCGGTGTGAGTTCCTCGGGGAATATCCTGAACGCCTTGATCTGCTCCGCGCGCGCCAACCTCGCATTTGCCTTTTCCACTTCTTCACGGATCAGGTCGATAACGGGCTGCGAACTGGCCAGATCGGCGTACTGCGTGACCGACGGGTCGTGCGTCCTGGCCCAGTCCATGGCGAGCGTGCCGTCGACTTCGATCAACGCCGTCAGATACTTGCGCCCTTCGCCGATCACGAGTGCCTCAGTAATGTACGGACTCTGGCGCAGTTCGTTTTCGACCTGCACCGGGCTGATCGATTTGCCGGCGGCCGTATTGATGAGCTCCTTCTTTCGATCGATCAGCTTGTACGACCCGTCCGCGCCGACGTCGACGATATCGCCGGTGTACAGCCAGCCGTCCCGCAGCGCGGCCTTCGTTTCGGCTTCCTTGTTCCAGTAGCCGATGAACAGCCCCGGCCCCCGAACGATCATTTCGCCGTCCGGCAACACGCGGGTTTCCCAGGCGGGGTCGTCGAGCGGGACGCCGGAGTTGCCGGGCCTCGACCAGTCGGTCACCTGCGCGAGGTTGCCGCCGACCATCTCCGTTTGCCCGTAATTCTCTTTCAGGTTGACGCCCCACAACTGAAACAGCGTGACGACCTCGGGCGGCACCGGAGCGGAGGCCGTGTACGGATAACGCAAATCGTCGAAGCCGATTCTGGCCAGCAACGGCTTGAACACGTGCTCACGGCAGATGGCGTAGAGCTGTTCCTTGAACGGGTCGCCCGTGCCTGCATCCTGGCGATCGGCCAGCACTTCCCGCGCGATGCCGAGCGCGAGCGTGTAGTTTCTCCGCTCGGCTTCGCTGCTGCCGTTCACGTGGTTGATGATCTGGGTCGCGAACTTCTGATAGAAGCGCGGCGGCGCCATATAGGACGTCGGTCTGACTTCCTGAATGCACTTCGCGAAATCGGCCGACACGTCGACGAAGTAAGGTACCGTCTTCGCGATCAACGGCAGCGTCGTCGCCTGAATGCGCGCGACCGTGTGCGAAAGCGGCAGATGGATCACCATGCGCTGCGGTTCGGACAACATCGCCGGACAGAAGGTCGGCCACGTGAACGCGCCCGCGAGCATCGACACGTGCGTCAGCATCGCGCCTTTCGGCGCCCCCGTGGTTCCCGAGGTGTAACCCAGGCTCACCAGGTCCGTCGGCCGCGCAAGCTCGGACTGCTCACGCAGATAAGCGACTTCGTCGCCGTCAAAATGCGACGCGAACTCGGCGAGTGAAACGACATTCATGCCGGTTTCGTCAGGCGAGCGCTTCCAGTCCGGATCGAGCACCACGATCTTGAGGAGCCGGCTGGACGTATCGGCCGCTTTCATGACCCGAAGCTGTTCGGCACTTCCGGCAAAAGCGAGTGTCGCCCCTGAATCCTCCAGGTAGTAGCGCACCTCTTCGACCGACGCGGTGAAATAGACGCCTACCGTCACCGCGCCCGAGCAGATCGTCGCCATGTCGGCAATCAGCCACTCCTGCGATACGTCGCCCATGATGGCAATCCGATCGCCTCGTGCGACACCGGCCGCGCCGAGGGCTGCGGATACGGAACAGACTGCGTTCGCATAGCCCTTCCAGGTGGTGGGCACCCACGCTCCGGCACGCCTCTGAAAGAACGCGTTTGCGTCGGCGTCGTTCTTCACGCGCTCGATCAGCAAGGCCGGAATGGTGGTGGTCGCGAATTGATTGCCGGAAGTCCACGGTGCCGCGCTCATTTCCAGTTGTCTCCAAAG
>Ga0209147_100205_pt1 | contig 64474 bp, 76 predicted proteins | sample AraplaCol_mLB_r2_FD_184278 | JGI IMG/M metagenome (GOLD analysis project Ga0209147, IMG submission 184278) | Arabidopsis root microbial communities from North Carolina, USA - plate scrape CL_Col_mLB_r2 (SPAdes) (version 2) | ecosystem: Host-associated > Plants > Roots > Endosphere | place: USA...
ATGCGCTGATCGTGGTCGCGCGCGAACAGAGCATGGACAGTGGCGATGCCATTCACGCAGCCCTCTTTTCCACCGACAAACCGGTCCTGATCGTACCACCGCACTGGCAGCCCGGTGCCGTCACCGCATTCAGCCATATGGCTGTCGGTCTCAGCGACAGCGATACGGCCCGCCATGCGATCAGGGAGGCGGCACCATGGTTGCGGGTGGCAAGCCGGGTCACCGCGATCCGCATCGGCGAGGATGGCGATCCGGCGCTGAAGCTCGAGGCGCTGCTCGACGAACTGTGCGTGACGCACGAACTTCATGTCGTCCCCCGACAGGGTGACAATCTGGGTGCGCAGCTCGTCGCGGAAGCCAAGGCTGTCGGAGCCGATCTACTGGTGACCGGCGCCTACCGGCACAACCAGCTCGTCGAATGGTTCATGGGCGGCACCACGCGGCATCTGCTCGCCGCAGCCGAAATCCCGTTGCTGATGGCCCATTGAACGATGAACGGAGCTGCCCATGCGCGCCTGATCCTGCTTCGACATGGAGAAAGCGAAGCCAACGCCGCCAATCGCTTTACCGGATCGGCCGATCCCGCATTGACGGCAAACGGGCGCGGACAGGCCGACGCCGTTGCCCGTCAGTTGCTGGACCGCGGCATTCGGCCCGCCCGCATCTTCCGGTCGACGCTACGCAGGTGCGCCGACACCACTGCCATCGTCACGGCCGTGACCGGCAGTCAGGACGTTCCCGTCATCGCAAACCTGGCTCTCAACGAACGCGATTACGGCGCGCTGACAGGGCTGAACAAGGCGGAAGCCGCAGATCGGTACGGCGTCGAACAGGTGCTGCGCTGGCGCCGCTCCTATGCCGATGCACCGCCCGACGGGGAGAGCCTGCGCGATACGGCAGCGCGCGTGCTCGCCTACCACATCCACGTCATGCTGCCTGCCATTATGCAAGGCGGCGCCACGCTGGTCGTGGCGCACGGCAACAGCCTGCGCGCACTCGCCATGGCGCTCGACGGCATCGATGCGGTCGGGGTCGAGACGTTCGACATCCCGACCGCCGGTGCCATCCTCTACGAATTCGCCGCAACGACCGCGATCCTCGATCGCGCGATCATCTCCTGACAGGAAATTTCCCATGTCCATCGACAGCCAGATCGCCCGTCTCCAAGCCCTGGAAATCCTGGATTCCCGGGGCAATCCGACCCTGTCCGTCACGGTGACGCTGACGGACGGAAACTCGGCAACCGCCTCGGTCCCGTCCGGGGCTTCGACCGGCCTGCACGAAGCCGTCGAACTTCGCGACGACGACCGTAACCGTTACGGCGGCAAGGGCGTGCGGCGCGCTGCCGCTCATGTCGAAGGCGAGATTGCAGATGCACTCATGGGGTTGGATGCCCGCGCGCAATCCGACATCGATCATGTGATGATCGCACTCGACGGCACCGACACCAAGGGCCGGCTCGGTGGCAACGCCATCCTGGGCGTTTCCATTGCCGTCGCGCGCGCCTCCGCGCTGGCACAAGGGCGACCACTCTACCGGAGCCTGAACGACGCCGATGACTATCTCCTGCCGGTGCCCTGCATGAACGTCCTGAACGGCGGCAAACATGCCGACAGCAGCCTGGACTTCCAGGAATTCATGATCGTGCCGCACGGTGCGCCGGGTTTCGCGGAAGCCGTGCGCTACGGTGCGGAAACCTATGCCGCCCTGCGTAGCCTGTTGCACGACCGCGGGCTTGCGACCTCGGTGGGTGACGAGGGTGGCTTCGCGCCTCGGCTCGACAGCAACGAGGCCGCCTGCGAGCTGATCGTCGCAGCCATCGAACGTGCAGGGTATCGCCCCGGGGTCGATATCGCGATTGCGCTCGATCCCGCCGCATCGTCCTTTGCCGAGGGTGAGAGCTATCACCTGTCGCGGTCGCGCACCGGACGGCTCGATCGGGCGGCACTGCTCGCACTCTACGGGCGCTGGATCGATGCCTATCCGATCGTCTCGATCGAAGACGGCTTTGGCGAGGAAGACTGGGCCGGGTTCATCGATCAGACCGCCGACCAGGGCGATCGGATACAGATCGTCGGGGACGACCTGTTCGTCACCAACCCCCGCATCATCCGTGAAGGCATCGCCCGACACGCTGCCAATGCCGCCCTCATCAAGCCGAACCAGATCGGAACGGTGACGGAGACGATCGAGGCCGTCCGCATCTGCCAGCAAGCGGGATGGGGGACGATGGTGTCGCATCGCTCCGGTGAAACCGCAGACGACTTCATCGCCGACTTTGCGGTCGCGATGGGTGCAGGCCAGATTAAGTCGGGCGCCCCGTGTCGCGGCGAGCGGCTTGCCAAATATAACCGCCTCATCGCGATCGAGGCGGAGCTGGGCGATCGTGCCCGCATGGCGGCTCCGTTTGCCCGTTACGTCGAGAGGCGGGCATGATCGATCCTGCCGCATTGGTCGCACCCGTCGTCCTCGGCATTGTCGAGGGCCTGACCGAGTTCATTCCCGTCTCCTCGACGGGCCACCTCATCCTCACCGAGCGTCTGATCGGCTATGAGGGACGGCAAGCGGGCATCGTCGATGTCGTCATCCAAGTCGGCGCGATTCTGGCAGTCTGCTGGCTCTATCGCGCAAAGCTGTGGTTGGTGGTGACCGGATTGAAGGGCGATGCCGGCGCACGACGCTTTTCGCGCAACGTCCTCATCGCCTTCATTCCGTCCGTCATCGTCGGCGGACTGGCACACGACTTCATCAAACAGGTGCTGTTTTCGCCCTATGTCGTGGTCGTCAGCCTTGTTGCAGGCGGGATTGCGATCATCGTGATCGAACGGTGGGCCAAGCGCCGTGCGGTCGTTGCCGGCGACGTCGAACACCTGTCGCCATCGCTCGCGCTCGGGATCGGGCTTTGCCAGCTTCTCTCGCTCATCCCCGGCGTGTCTCGCTCCGGCGCGACCATCATGGGCGGCGTTGCGTTGGGTGTCGAGCGTCGAGCGGCCACGGAATTCTCGTTCTTCCTGGCGATCCCGACCATGTTCGGCGCCGCTACGCTCGATCTCTATAAGAACCGCGACATCATCGGGGTCGATGACGTGATGGCGATCGGTGTCGGGCTGGTGGTGTCGTTCGTCGTCGCGATGGCGGTCGTAAGATGGCTCGTCCGCTACGTCGGTCGGCACGGTTTCGAGCCGTTCGGGTGGTATCGGATCGTCTTCGGCTTCGTGGTCGCCGGGTTGCTCGCCTCGGGCTGACCGACGCGCTGCCTTCCGTCGGCTTCTTTGCCACTCTGCAAGCAACGGAATGACAATGCCTCTTTGGACAGGTTTCCTGGTCGTGTTCCTTGGCTCGGGCATCGGCGGAATGCTGCGCCACGGGGTTGGTCTGCTTGCCCTGCGTTTCACGGGTGCGAACTTTCCCTGGGGTACGCTCGTCATCAACGTCGTCGGCTCGGCGTTGATGGGCCTGATGATCGGCCTGTTCGCGGCAAGGAGCATCAACGATCCCGAACTGCGGCTGTTCGTGACGACCGGACTGATCGGCGGCTTTACGACATGGTCGACCTTCTCGCTGGATATCGTGACGTTATGGGAACGCGGCGAGATCGGCTCTGCCATTGCTTATGCCGCTGCCAGCATCGTGCTGTCGTTGACGGTCCTGGCAATCGCCCTTCTCGCCGCGCGGCGCTGGGGATGATGCGAACAGCTGCACCAACGCACGGTGTTGACCGATACTGATATCGATCAGGAACGCTCTCGAAAGAATGACGTTTGCCCGGAACTGCAACGGGAGAATTTTCATGAAGATGCTGCTTGCGGCAACGGTCGCGATCGCGTTGGCGACGCCTGCTTTTGCCGATAATGACATGCCCACCAAGGCGCAGCGCGCATCGGTGATGAAGGCAATCCGCGCCGCTGGCTGCACCAATCCGACGAAGGTCGAGCGTGACGACGGTGGATTCGAGGTGGACAACGCCCGTTGCAAGGACGGCGTGTACGATCTGAAGCTGTCAGCGGACTACAAGATCATCTCGCGCGAGCGCGAGGACAACGACTGACCATGCCCGGCGCTCGCGCCGGCAGGCCGGGCGCCGCATGACTGACTATTTGCTACTCGTCCTGGGTGCGTTCGTTGCAGCCGCAATCTCGGGGTCTGCGGGCTTCGGAGGCGCATTGTTGCTCCTGCCGCTCCTCAACCAAGTCGTCGGCGTGACCGAAGCAGTGCCGCTGCTGACGATCGTCCAGATCATCGGTAACGGTGCCCGTGCCGTCATGAACTGGCAGCAGATACGCTGGCGCCCGGTCTTGCTGTTTCTCGCGGCGGCCATTCCGCTGTCGATGCTGGGGGCATTGTCCTTCGCATCACTTCCGACCAGCCTCGTCACTCGCCTGGTCGGTGGAGCGATCCTGTTGCTCGTCGTTCTCAAGGCGACGGGTATGATCGCGTTCAAGCCATCGCGCCGGGTTCTGGTCGTCGGGGGTGGCATTACCGGCCTGCTATCCGGCCTTGTGGGCAGTGCCGGACCGCTCGGCGCCGCGGTCTTCCTCAGCCTCGGCCTGCCCCCGCTCGCCTATGTTGCGAGCGATGCGACTGCGGCCATTGCCATGCACGGTGCCAAGACCATCGTTTATGGCGCGACGATCGATCTTGGACCGGCTTTCTGGCCCCTTGCGATTGCGATGGGCCTCGCGATGATCGCCGGCACCTGGGCCGGGCGCTCGCTTATCAAGCGACTGCCCGTCGACCGCTTTCGCCAATTCGTGATGGTCCTGCTCGCACTGATCGCGGTGCAGATGATCGTCATGGGCTGACAATAGGGGATCGGCGCAATAGCCGTATCCCGTCACTGCTTATCCGAAAGTCCGTGCGATGGATGCCTCCACCGTACTGCTGCTCGCCCTTCTGATGATGGCGGGTGCGGCACTCTACACCTCGGTCGGCCATGCCGGCGCATCGGCCTATCTGGCGATCATGGCGCTGTTCTCGCTGCCCGCCGAGACGATGCGCCCGACCGCGCTGATCCTCAACATTCTCGTCGCAAGTTTCACGACCTGGCGCTTCGTGCGCGCCGGGCAATTCAATGCAAGGCTGCTGCTGCCGTTCGTGATCGGCGCGATCCCGGCCGCCTATCTGGCAGGGCAAGTCCATCTGCCGGGGTACATCTACCGCCCGATCGTCGCGGCCGTGCTGCTGCTTGCCGCGATCCGCCTGTTGTGGCCGTCGAAGCATGAAGCGCCGGAACCGGTGCCGCCTCGCCATGGAATCGCGATCCTCTCCGGAGCGGGCATCGGCGCGCTGTCTGGGCTGACCGGGACAGGGGGCGGCATATTCCTCAGTCCGCTCGTGCTGCTCCTGGGCTGGGAGACGCCGCGCCGCACGTCGGGACTGTCGGCCGCCTTCATCCTGTGCGTCTCGATCGCCGGGTTGCTTGACAACCTCACGTCGGTCGGCCGGTTGCCGCGCGAGTTGCCGATCTTTGTCGTGGCCGTCTTTCTCGGCGCGCTGATCGGCACCCGGCTCGGTGTGTCGAAGCTCGATTCCCGGCGCCTGCTTCAGGCGCTCGGCGCTGTCCTTCTGATCGCAGCCGGGAAACTGGCGCTCACCTGACGTTGCCCCCGGAATCACGCTTGGCCCATCGCAGTGTGAAATAGCCGAGCAGACCGGAAATCAGCGAGCCGGCAAGAACACCGATCTTGGCCTCCGCCTGGAGGAGGGGACTGCTCGGAAAGGCGAGCAGCGTGATGAAGATGCTCATCGTGAACCCGATGCCGCACAGGAGCGCTACCCCGAGCATCTGAAGCCGCCCCGCATGTGCGGGCCTGTCGGCCAGCCCCAGCCTGACCGCGATCGACGCAAAGCCGAAGACGCCTCCGACCTTGCCGAGCAGCAATCCTGCCGCGACGCCGAGCGTGACGGGCGCGACCAGCGCGCTCGGCGGGAGCCCCAGCACCGGCACCGCGGCATTCGCCAGCCCGAAGACGGGAACGATCAGAAAGCTCACCGGCAGATGCAGGGCATGTTCCAGTCGATGCAGCGGGCTGACGCAGGCATGGTCGGATCGACCGGGAGTGCGCTCCATCGGTATGGTGAAGGCCAGCATGACACCGGCGAGCGTCGCGTGGATGCCCGAGCGCAGAACCAGTACCCAAAGAACGATGCCCACGAGAAGATAGGGCGACAGGCGTCGTACCTTGAACAGGTTGAACCCGATCAAAACCGCGAGCGCCGCTCCCGCCCCCGCTAGTGCAGGCAACGAGAGGTCGGCCGTGTAGAACAGCGCGATGATGAGCACCGCGCCGAGATCGTCGATGATCGCCAGCGCCGCGAGAAACACGCGCAACGATGCAGGCACGCGATTACCGAGCAGTGCGATGACGCCCAGCGCGAAGGCGATATCGGTCGCCGCGGGGATCGCCCATCCGGCCGCGGTCGGTCCGGCATTGAATGCGAGATAGATAAGAGCGGGCACGATCATGCCGCCGGCGGCTGCGATGCCCGGCAGGACGCGCCGCGGCCATGTCGAGAGCTGGCCGTCTACTACCTCGCGCTTGATCTCCAGCCCGACGAGCAGGAAGAACACCGCCATCAGACCGTCATTGATCCAGTGTTCGAGCGACAGCGGCCCGACATAGGCGTGCAGCATCGCTGCATAACCCGGTCCGAGAGGCGAGTTGGCGATGATGAGCGCAACCACCGCGGCGGCCATGAGAACCAGTCCGGCTGATGACTGTGCTTCGAGAAAACGGCGGATCGCACTGGGGTGCGATTGGGCATGGCTCATCAACAGGGTATCCGGACGTGAGAATTCGGACGCTGGCGGCCCGACCAGCGTAAGAACCTGCCCACCTCCGAATATGGCGGCGAACACCCGGGGAGAGCTATCGCATCGTCACATCATCAGGGCAACGTCATGTCGTGCCGTGAGCCCATCGTACAATTGAAACGATCCAAGCAGGCCCATGAGAGCTGCAGCGGCCGCTATCATCAAACAGGCGGTCGACATCCGATCGGTATCCGAGGTCTTATCGCTCGTCCCACCAAGGAACGGCCAACGAGACGAGGGGACGTTCTCGGAATCGATCGCGCTTCGGGACAGTGTGAAAGCGATCAGTCCGGGATCAATGCCCAACCGCGTATCTGCAACGTCGCCATCGTCGTAAGCGCCGACACATCGACTTCGACGACCTTGTCGACCTCAGCAGGGGCAATCCCGTTCCCGACCAGAGCCTGGCTGCACACCCGAACGGACACGCCTGCTCGTTTCAACGCCGCTATCAGGGCAAGATTAGGGTTCGTGGCAGCGCCGGTTTTCGTCGCATACGCCCCATTTTCAGCAATAATCGGTGTCGCCGGGCCGTGGACGATCACGACCACATCTCCCTGTGCTGGCCGCACGTTGTCCGCGCCGAGCAGATTCAGAAAGCGCGCGACCTTCTCCAGCGAGGGATTGACCTTGTCGGGGGATGACGCCGCCTTCGTCACGCTGAACAGTACCCGATAGCGCAGGGAGCGGTCCGGCCGCTCAACCGCGCCTTCTACCGGCGTGATCTTGCCATAGCCGGCAATCACGGGCTGTTGAGCGGTGCCTCCCGCTGACCCGGCACTGCTCATGACGGCAAGGCATCCTGCAACTGCGATAACGGGAAGCCGCATCTCATTTTTCCTTCCACAACCGGAATGATCATCCGACCCTCGCAAACACGGCCGCGCCCATGTTTCGCGGCCGCGCGGCAACCGACGCCCCGCGCGCTCGCGCCGGACGGGGAGCGGGAGCTGCTTCCTCCACGGCTGTATCGTCAGCGCCGAACATCGCTTCCAGCGTGCGCACGCACAGTGCAGCTGCGTCATCGGCAAGCCGGTAGTGAACCTGCTTGGCTTCACGTCTTGTCTTCACCAGATCGGCGCGGCGCAGCTCGGCAAGCTGCTGGCTGAGGGCCGGTTGGGTCACGCCGGTAGCAGCCTCTATGTCCGCAACCTGACGCTCACCGCCGAGCAGATAGGACAGGATCATGAGGCGCTGAGGCTGGGCGAACACGCGCAGCTTTTCGACCGCCGCATCGGCGATCGCGCGGGATTGATGGATCGCTGTCATCGATCGGCCTTTAACTGATGAAACCAGTCGTCACCGGCGCTACCCGGCAAGGCAGGCGGCAGCAGGACATCATCACCCGGCTGCCAGTCGGCCGGCGTATAGGCTTGCCCATCGGCCGAACGCTGCAATGCCCTGACTGTGCGGAGCATCTCGTCGACGGATCGCCCGACGTTCATCGGATACCAGTTGAGCGCACGGATAATGCCTTCGGGATCGATGAAATAAGTCGCGCGGACGGCTGAGGCGTCGCCGGCCTGTTCGTCGAGCATGCCGTAGGCGTAACCCACCGCCATCGACGGGTCTTCGACGACCGGGAACGGCACCTCTACACCGAAGACATCCTTGATCGCGCGCAACCAGGCGACGTGCGAATACAGGCTGTCGACCGACAACCCGAGCAGGACGCAATCCAGCTCCTCGAATTGCGGTGCGGCCTTCGCCAAGGCCACGAACTCGCTGGTGCAGACCGGCGTGAAATCAGCCGGGTGCGAAAAGAACACGACCCAACGACCACGATACTGATCGAGCGACATCTCGCCCTGCGTCGTGCGGGCAATGAAATTCGGGGCCGCGTCCCCGATGCGCAACGAGCGCGGTACGTCTGCATCCATCGTTTCCATGCTTTTCAGATGGCACGGGCAGCCCGTTGACGCAAGCAGATTATACAACTACATAAACCATGAAATCAATAAATGGAGACGATCGTGGAGTCGGCGTTAAACAAGGCAGTTGCGCAGATTGAACGTGCGAAGGCGGCAGGAGCGCCGATTGTCCATTCCTTCTTCGATGAGCCGACCAACACCGCGACCTACGTCGTCTGGGACCCTGCCACGCGGAAGGCGGCGATCGTCGACAGCGTCCTGGACTTCGACGCCGCGGCAGGCCGCACCGGGACGACATCAGCGGACGCGGTCATCGCATATGTGCGGGAGCACGGCCTCTCGATCGAATGGCTGCTCGAAACCCATGCCCATGCCGATCACCTGTCTGCGGCGCCCTATCTGCAAAAGGTGCTGGGTGGTCAGCTCGCGATCGGCCGCGAGATCATTCGCGTGCAGAACGTCTTCGGCAAGATTTTCAACGCCGGAACCGACTTCGAACGCGACGGCTCCGAGTTCGACCGCCTGTTCGACGATGGCGACCGTTTTGCGATCGGCGACATCGAGGCCATCGCGCTGCATGTGCCGGGGCACACCCCCGCCGACATGGCCTATGTCATCGGCGACGCGGTCTTCACCGGCGATACCCTCTTCATGCCGGATTACGGCACCGCACGCGCGGATTTCCCCGGTGGTGATGCGCGCCAGCTATTCCGCTCGATCCGCCGGCTGATGCAGTTGCCTGACGAGACGCGACTGTTCCTGTGCCACGACTACAAGGCTGCGGGTCGCGACCGGTATGTCTGGGAAACGACCGTGGGCGCGCAGCGCGTCGGCAACGTCCATGTCCACGAAGGGGTGAACGAAGACGACTTCGTCGCGATGCGCACCAGTCGGGACGCCACCTTGGCGATGCCCAAGCTCATCCTGCCGTCGGTGCAGGTGAACATGCGCGGCGGCCATCTGCCGGCGCCGGAAGCCAACGGCACCCGCTACCTCAAGATTCCACTGGATGCGCTGTGATGCCCGAATTTTTTCCCCATGCCATGCCGCTTGCCGGCTTCATCGGTGGCCTGATGATCGGTGTCGCTGCGGCGATCATGTTGCTGGGCAACGGTCGGATCGCCGGGGTCAGCGGGATGTTCGCGCGTGTCCTCGGCCTCTCCGAAGGGGGCGCTCCCTGGATGACAGCACTGCTTTTCACGGCAGGGCTGCCGCTGGGTGCGGCGCTGGCCGCGGCCGATGTGGATGTGGAAGCCCGCTTCCCGACATCCCTTGGGCTGATCGCCGTCGCCGGGCTGATCGTCGGGATCGGTACGCGGCTCGGCGCGGGGTGCACCAGCGGTCACGGCGTCTGCGGCCTGTCGCGCCTGTCGCCGCGGTCCATCGTTGCGACGGGTACGTTCATGGCGACCGGTATCGCCACCGTGACCCTCATGCGTCTGGCGGGAGTGGTATCGTGATGCGCCAGAGCCTCCTTTCGCTCATGAGCGGCACGCTGTTCGGCGCCGGCCTCGCCGTGTCCGGCATGATCGATCCTGCGCGGGTGCGGGCGTTCCTCGACGTCGCCGGTGCCTGGGACCCGACCCTCGCCTTCGTCATGGCCGGAGCGATCCTGCCGATGGCGCTGGCCTGGCTCATCGTGCGTCGGCGCTCCACGCCGATCGTCGCCGAGCAATTCCATACGCCCGCCACGTCGCCGATCGACGCGCGCCTCATCGGCGGTGCCGCCCTGTTCGGCATAGGCTGGGGCCTTGTCGGCCTGTGCCCGGGCCCTGCCATCGCCGCACTCGCGATCCAGCCTGCCCCCGCGCTGCTCCTCATCGCTGCAATGGCGCTCGGCGCAGCCATCCACTGCTTCGCACTCACCCCACGCCGTTCGGCGTGACCGGATAGGAGACGTCACATGGCCTTCAAGAAGATCACATCGTCCTTCTCGGCTGCTCCCCAACTTACCCGAAATGACGTCGCTGCTGCCGCACAGGCAGGATACCACTCGATCATTTCGAGCCGGCCCGATGGCGAGGAGCCAGGGCAGCCGAGCGCGCACGAAATGGCCCGGATCGCCGAAGAACATGGCCTTGGGTTCGCCCATGTCCCGATCGTGCCGGGCAAGGCGACCGATGCCGATGCGGACCGGATGAAGGAAGCGCTGGCCTCGCTGCCGGGGCCGACGCTCGGCTTCTGCCGAAGCGGCACGCGGGCGGCCACCCTATGGGCGCTGGCGGAGGCGGATCACGCCGATCCGGCGACGATCATCGGTCAGGCCAAGGCAGCCGGATACGATCTGGCCGATCTGAAGTCGGCGCTCGCCCGCCGTTCCGGAAAGGCCGGCAAATGACCTACGACATCGTCATCATTGGAGGCGGAGCCGCGGGTATCGCAACGGCCGCCAGCATTCTGAAGCGCAACGCCCAAGTGTCGATCGCGGTCGTCGATCCGGCCCAAGATCACTATTATCAGCCCGGTTGGACGTTGGTCGGGGCGGGCGTTTTCACCCCCGAACAGACCCGCAAGGCGGAAGCCGACGTGATGCCCAAGGGCGTCGAATGGATCCGGCTGCCTGCGATTGCCATCGACCCCGAGCGTCGGGCGATCACCCTGGGCGACGGGGATACGATCGCTTACCGTGTCCTGATCGTCGCCCCCGGCCTGCGCCTCGCATGGGAAAAGATCGCCGGGCTTCCCGAAGCACTCGGCCGCAACGGTGTCACGTCCAATTACCGCTACGATCTGGCACCTTACACCTGCCAGCTTGTCCAGGAATTGCAGCGGGGACGCGCGCTGTTCTCGCAACCGCCGATGCCGATCAAATGCGCCGGCGCTCGTCAAAAGGCGATGTACCTGTCCTGCGACATCTGGCGCGATCACGGTGTTCTTCCAGCGATCGACGTCGAGTTTCACAACGCCGGCCCGGCGCTGTTCGGCGTTGCGACCTACGTCCCTGCGCTGATGGAATATGTCGGGAAGTACGGGATCGACCTCAGGCTCGAATCCAACCTAGTCGCGGTCGACGCCGATCGGCGTATTGCCACGTTCGAGCACAAGCGGGACGGCGTCAGCGAGCGGGTCGAGCGCGAGTTCGACATGCTCCACGTCGTGCCGCCTCAGGTTTCGCATGACGTCGTCGCCAAAAGTCCGCTCGCGGCGGCAAACGGCTTCGTCGAGGTCGATGAGGCCACGCTGCGCCACAAGCGGTACGACGACGTCTTTGCCTTGGGCGATGCTGCCGGGACGAGCAATGCGAAGACGGCCGCGGCAGCCCGCAAGCAGGCACCCGTGGTGGCGGTCAACGCGCTCGCCGCACTCGATGGTAAAGCCCCAGTCGCCGACTATGACGGTTATGGATCGTGCCCGCTTACCGTCGAGCGCGGCAAGATCGTCCTTGCCGAGTTCGGCTATGGTGGAAAACTCCTCCCCAGCTTTCCGTCGTGGCTGCTGAACGGCACGCGCCCGACGCGCGCGGCCTGGTTCCTGAAGGAGCGGATGCTGCCCCCGATCTATTGGCAGGGCATGCTGAAAGGCCATGAGTGGATGGCGGCTCCGCATGAGATCGGCAAGGCGGCATGACCCTCGAACCGATCCAGTATCTGCTGGGCGCGCTGTCGGGCAGCCTGGTGGGCTTCACCCTCGGTCTGGTCGGCGGGGGAGGCTCGATCCTCGCTGTCCCGCTCATGGTCTATCTGGTGCGCGTGCCCAACGCCCACCTCGCCATCGGCACGAGCGCGTTCGCGGTCGCCGCTAACGCTGCAACCGGGCTGATCGGTCATGCAAGGGCGCACACCGTTAAATGGCGCTGTGGCGGCATGTATGCGACCGCCGGCGTCATCGGTGCCCTGTTCGGCTCCACTGCGGGCAAGGCCGTCGACGGCGGCAAGCTCCTATTCCTGTTCGCGCTGGTCATGGTCGTCGTCGGCGTCGTGATGCTGCGCGGGCAGGGTGACACGGGTAGCCCGGGAGCGGAGTGCAACCGGGAAAAGGCACCGAAGGTGCTGGGCTATGGCCTCGGCACCGGTCTGTTCTCGGGCTTCTTCGGCATCGGCGGGGGCTTTCTGATCGTCCCCGGCCTGATCGGGTCGACGGGCATGCCGATTTTGAACGCTGTCGGCACGTCATTGGTCGCCGTCACCGCGTTCGGGCTGACGACGGCCGCCAATTACGCGTTTTCCGGTCTGGTGGACTGGCCGCTCGCTTTCGTGTTCATCGCCGGTGGGGTTGTCGGTGGCCTGATCGGCACGCGGATCGCGAAGCGCCTCGGCACCGGCGGCACGCTCACCACGGTCTTCGCCGTCCTGATCTTCGTGGTGGCGGCCTATATGATTTGGAAGAGCACGGCCGCGTTTCTCTGATGGGGGGTGCGATTGCCATCGGGCCGCTGATGCTGGTCGTCGATCGCGGGCTTGCTGTGCTATGCATCGTCGTGTTCCTTGGCCTCACGACGCTGGCCGGTCGGTTCCGCTTCCCTCGCGTATCGGCAGCCGCAACCAGCGCCATCGTCGCTGGAATGGTCGCGGCGCGGACCGGTTACGTCGCAGCGCATTGGTCGAGCTACGCCGACGCTCCGCTGTCCATCCTTGCCGTGTGGAAGGGCGGCTTTTCCCCCGTCGCAGGGCTTCTCGGCGCTGCGGCGACGCTGGCCACCCGGCTTGGCCGCTCAAGCGCGCTGGCGGCAGGCTGGGGAGCGTTGGCTGTTGCGGGTGGCCTCTGGTTCTCGCTTCAGGCCCTGATGCCTCCCGTGACCTACGGCCCGTTCCCCTATCATTTCAACCTGACGACCCCGTCCGGCGCTCCGCTTCCGCTTGATCGCCTCCGTGGCAGGCCGTTCGTGGTCAACCTGTGGGCGACATGGTGCGGCCCGTGCCGGCGTGAGCTGCCGATGCTCGATGCGGTTGCATCGCGCCCTGGCGAGGTCCCGATCCTTCTTGCCGATCAGGGCGAGGCACAAGCGATCGTCAGCGGCTTTCTCGACCGTGAAGGTGTCGGTGCGCGGCATGTCGCGCTCGACCCCGATCGCGGGCTTTCCCAAGCCCTGAAGGTGGTGGGATATCCCGCAACGGCTTTCGTCGCAGGCGACGGCACGATCGTGCAGCTCCAGCTCGGCGAATTGTCACGCGCTGCCCTCGCCGATGGAATCGAATTAGCAAGGAAACACCGATGAACCGTCGCAACCTGTTGTCGCGGGGCCTCCTGGCTGCGCTTGCCTTCGCCGCACCGATCACGCCTCTCAGGGCCCAGCAGCCCGATCTGTCGCGCAAGTCCGTCGTCGATGATCCCGCGGCTCCCAAGCGCGCGGGCAAGACCTATGATGTCACGGTGGTCGAGTTCTTTGACTACAACTGCCCCTATTGTCGTCGCATGGAGCCGGTGCTGAACGCCCTGCTTCACTCCGACCCGAAAGTACGGGTCGTGTACCGGGACTGGCCGATCTTCGGACCTGCCTCGCGTGAGGCGTCACGCGCGGCCGTCGCGAGCCAATGGCAGGGCAGGCATGCCGCCTTTCACGAGGCCCTCATGACCTCGCCGGCGCGGCTCGACAGCGCGGGCGTCAAGGCAGCGGCTGCCAAAGCCAGGGTCGACTGGCCCCGTCTGCAACGCGATTTGAAGACGCGTGGCGCCGAAATCGACGCACTGCTCACGCGCACCGATAGCATCGCCCAAGCGATCGGTTTCAACGGAACGCCGGCGTTGATCGTCGGCTCGCAGGTCGTCGCCGGTGCTGTCGATCTCCCGACGTTGCATCGTCTCGTCGCGGAAGCGCGCAAAAAACCTGCGGCGCGCTGACCATGCCCGGGCCGCTCAATCGGAGACAGCTTGCCGGCTTAGGCGCGGTGGTCGTGGGTGGTTGGGCAGTCGGGCAGGTTCTGTGGCGTACCGCCCCGATCGGGCGCGACGTCGGGCCGACCGCTGACCTGATCCTGGCCGGCAATGGCTCGCCTGAGGACGGGCCTGCCGACGCTACGCTCCGGCTTGCCGTGTTCAGCGACTATCGTTGTCCGGCTTGCCGTCACGGGTTTCCCGCGCTGGAAGAGGCTGTGCAGCGCGACGGCAAGGTGTGGGTCATCTACAAGGACTGGCCGATCTTCGGTCCACCATCCGAACGTGCCGCAAGCGTGGCGCTCGCGTGCGCCGAGCAAGGGATTTACCCAGTCGTCCACCGTGCGTTGATGACGGACAGCCGCACGATCGACGACGCAATGCTGCGGGACGTCGTGATGCGCGCTGGCGGCGACTGGCTGCGCGCGACGACTTGGCTTGCGGCCCATGCTGACGCTGTCGCAGCCCGCCTGCGGGCGAACGGTCAGGAAGCCTATTCGATCGGGCTAGCCGGCACCCCGGGTTATCTTGCCGGTCGCCTGTTGGTGATGGGCGCGATCGACACCGGCGATTTCAAACGGCTGTTCGCGCGTGCGCGGGAAGAAAGCTGACGATGCGAGAGGATACGAAACATGATCGAGTATAATCACAAGGGCATGACGATCGCGTCACTCCATGACGAGCGCACCGGCAGCTTCCAGTATGTCGTAGTTGACGAGGCCACGAAGGTCGCCGCGATTATCGACCCGGTCCTCGATTTCGATCCGCGCGCCGGTGCGACCGCAACCGACAATGCCGATATGATCCTCGAATATGTGCGCGCGAAGCGTCTTACAGTAGAATGGGTACTCGATACCCATTCCCACGCCGATCACTTCTCCGCTGCTCCGTACCTTGCTGAAAAGACAGGTGGCAAAACCGCGATCGGCGCCAAGGTCATAGAGGTGCAGAAGCTTTGGCAGGACATCTACTGCCTGCCCGACCTGCCCGTCGATGGCAGCCAGTGGGATCGCCTGTTCGCCGATGGCGAGCAGTTCAGGATCGGCTCGCTCGACGCGCACGTCATGCTGTCGCCCGGCCACACGCTCGCCTCGATCACCTATGTCGTGGGTGACGCGTCGTTCGTTCACGACACCCTTATGGTGCCTGACAGCGGCACGAGCCGGGCGGATTTCCCTGGCGGGGACGCGCACGCGCTTTGGCGCTCGATCCGCGCTATCCTCGACCTCTCGCCTGAAACCGCCACCTATGTCGGGCATGACTACGGCAAGGACGGTCGCGAGGTAGTCGGCCGCTCGACCGTGGCGGACCAGCGCCGAGACAACATCCATGTGCGCGACGGCATAGACGAGGCGGAGTTCGTGGCGACCCGCGAGAAGCGCGACGCTTCGCTGCCATTACCCGACCTGATGCTCGCTGCGCTTCAGGTCAACATTCGTGGCGGCCGGCTCCCCGATGCGGAGGCGTGCGGGACGGCTTTCCTCAAGGTGCCTTTGAACCGCTTCGGCCCAGCTGCGGAATAGTCCGGTCTGCCGCGATGCGTCTGATAGCGGACCGGACGCTCCTGACATTCTCTCCTTCTAACTGCGACGAGCAAATCAGCTCGTCGTGGTCAAATATCAATCCTCGCGAAACATCTCGCGCTGAGACTTGTCCAGTTCCTCGGCATAGCGTCGTCGGGCATAGGATTCCGATAGAATGCCGAGGACTTTGCCGTCACCGGCGACAATGGCCATTTCGTCGGCTCCTGCGGTATCGAACGCTGTCATGACCTCCTTGATGCCTTCGTCAGGCTCCAGAACCTGCTCCCTGTGGATCGCGAGCGTTCCGACCGCGTCTGTTGTCGACACACCCTCAGCAAAGGCGCTGGCCGTCTGTACGATCCCAGCGTAACGATCCTGATCGTCGATCACCACGACCCGGCTCGTCGATCCTAACGGGAAAAGCCGTCGAAACTCGGCGACAGTGATCCGGGCGGGCGTCGCCCGCTCTACCTTCCGCATCATCCGTCCGGCGGTCAGCGTGCGAACCCAACCGACGTCGCGGGCACTCTTGATGGTTTCTCCACGAAGATGGAGACGCCACGTCGAGAAGGAATAGCCGAACGTCTCGCGTACGATCGTCGACGATACCAGCCCAGCGGCGATGGTCGCGCCGGCGAGGGAGAAGTCGTGCGTCGCCTCCAACACCAGCATCGCCATCGTCATCGGGCCCCCGACGACGGCAACGGCCAGCGCCGCCATCCCCACCAGCGCTGCATTAGTAGGATCGACCAGCGGATGCCCTGCAAGCCAACCCAGTCCACCCGCGTAGAGCTGGCCCAGAAGACTGCCGAGGAAGAGCGATGCGAAAAAGAGTCCGCCTCGGAAACAGAAGGCCAGCGATACGATCGATGCCGCGCTTTTCAGAACGAGAATGGCTGCCAGGATCATCAGCGGCACGCCATACTCCAGATCGATGTGAAGGGCGCCGTGACCCGCCGACAGGACTTGGGGTGTTAGCCAGGCCAGCGGAACAAGCAGCACCCCTCCGATGATGGGTCGCAACGAGGCGCGGATCGGCAGGCGTCGGCTCAGCGCCTCGACATCGGCCACGGCGCGCATCAGCAGGATGCCGATCGCCGCGGCGATGGCGCCGAGGCCGGCGTAGATCAGGTAATGGTGGGTCTGAACCTGCTCGCCGACCGTCGCGTCGACGATGTAAGGCTGCGCACCGAAGCCCTGTGCCACGAGCACGCCGGATAGCGACGCTGCCGCAACGGGTGCGATCGCAGCGGGTGTGTAGGCACCGATGACGATCTCGAACGCGTAGAAGGCACCTGCCAGCGGTGCACCGAATGCCCCTGCAATGGCTGCACCGGCACCGGCCCCTACGAGGACGCGAAGGTCGGCGCGTCTCAGCCTGAACCATCCGCCCGCGATCGATGAGACAAGCCCCCCAAGCTGCGCATAGGCGGCTTCGAGGCCGACCGAGGCGCCGAAGCCGTTCGAGATGATCGTCTGGCCGGAGATAACAAGACTGTCGCTCCACGACATGCGACCGCCGTGCAGAGCATTGGCCTCCACCGCGTCGACCATCTTCCGGGCTCGCGCCTTCACGACCCACGAGAACAGCGCCAGGATGGCACCGCCGAGGGGCAGCGCGAGGAGCGCCAAGGCGGGGATCGCCGGCGTCGAGCTCAGGCGCTGTCCGCTTGGCAGCGCGAATAGCAGGTGCTGTATGGTCCGGGCGATCGCGCCTTGCACCACACTCAGCAGACCGGCAGCACCGCCGATTACAACGGCCAGAAGGATAAGGAACGCCTCGCTGGCACGCACTCTTCGGCGCAACCATGACGCCGCCATTCGCAGTGCTGTGACGTCCAGCCTCATGCCATCGTCATCACGCATGTCGCGCCGTGCGCCTTTAGTCGTCATCACGAAGGAGCACCGCGAACACAATCAGGGCGATGGCACCGCTGAGCGTCCAAAGCACAACCGAACCCGCCCATGTCTCTGTCCAGGCGGCAGCGGTCAAGCTGATCAGCAGGGTGATAATGAGTAGCGGCGCGAGGAGAGGAGAGCCGGGAAGACGCATGGTCCCCGTTAGCCCCAAGCTCTTGTCCGGACTATCCTTCTTGGTCGAATTGTCCTTCGGCAGCGCATCCGGAACAGTTTGTGCGGCAAGCCGAGCGCGATGCGCGGCCAAGGCTCCTTGCTTCCGTTCCGCTCCCTGAGGAGGCCATTAGAAGGCTCGGAAAGGGAAGCCTCATTGTCGTTTGATTCGCTGTACCGTCGTCTCTCTATCGTTGCTGGTCTGACCGTGGTTACCGGATGCGTTCCGGCCGGACGACAACCCCTGCCACCCGCATCCGTACCGATCACCGTCCAGACGACCACACCCGTCCGGATACCGCCGAAATTGGTGCAACCCCGGCCACAGCCATCTGCCGGCCTGCTCAATACCATCCAGGCGCTGGGAGCAGGCTTCAACGGCCAAGTGGGCATCAGCGTCCGCGACATCGACGAAGGTTGGGTTGCCGCATGGGAAGGCGACATCCCGCGCCCCCAACAGAGCGTCAGCAAATTATGGGTCGCGATCGGGGTCATGGATGCAGTTGATCGACAGCGATTGTCGCTGACCGATCCGGTGACAGTCACCCGCGCCGATCTGACCGTCTTCCACCAACCGATCCGGACGCTGGTCGGCAAGACCGGCTACAAGACCACCATCGCCGACTTGCTGCATGGTGCCATGGCGCGCAGCGACAACACCGCCAGCGACGTACTCTTGTGGCGCATCGGCGGTCCCGCCATCATCAATCGACTGCTTGGCGACAAGGGGATTGGCGGTGTCCGCTTCGGTCCCGGCGAGCGGCAATTGCAGGCCCGTACCGCTGGACTGGAGTGGCGACCCGAATGGGCCGGGGGATGGGGCTTCCTGCAAGCACGAGCCGCGATGACATCCGAAGCGCGCAACAAGGCGCTGCGCCGATACCTCGCGGCACCGCTGGACGGCGCTTCGGCAAACGGCGTGACGCTCGGGCTATCGTTGCTGGCACAGGGCAAACTGTTGAGCCCGCAATCCACCGCGTCGCTGCTGACGCTGATGCGATCCAGCAAGACCGGTCCGCTACGCCTGAAGTCCGGCCTTCGCCCCGGTTGGACGCTCGCCCATAAAACCGGCACCGGGCAGGACCTCGGCAATCTCTCGACCGGCTATAATGACGTCGGACTGCTCGTTGCGCCGGACGGGCACCGTTATGCGCTCGCCGTGATGATCGCGAGTACACGCCAACCTATCCCCGTGCGGATGCGCCTTATGGGCAACGTGACGCGGGCCGTGATTGCCTCGACTAGCCGCTAATCCTTTACGCTGTGTAGGCCGGCCTATCGATCAGCCAGGCCCGCGCGATCGGCAGTCCAAGTCGCCAGCGACTTGCCGGTTCGCGGGTTGTCGATCGCCACATCGTTCAGCGTAACTGCGATAATGCAGATCGGGCGCTGTTCGGGACCGGCGGGCTGTCGGCACGAAACGGGCGTTCCGTCCGCTGTTTCGCCGATCCGCCCGCGCAAGCGAAGCCGTAATCCCTGACCGTCAGGCACCTCGTCCGCGGCAGCGCGTACCACAGTTTCATATGGCTTTCCGTCCCGCAGCCGTTGTCCTGCGCCACCGGAAAACTGGGCGACCGCCAAGGCCTGTCCGGGCAGTGTAACTGCATCGGCTCCCGTAGGCGCGACACTGTCCTGCGAAGGCGGACAGGCTTCGCTGGCTGTCCACGGACGGGGGATCCAGAAACCCTCCGCTACCACATCGCTGGCCGATCCGTCCTCCGACGCACGCAGTCCGTCGCTGCTCCAGACGACGGGAGAGACATGCACTCGCAGCGCCTTTGCGTCTGCATCGTATCGCCAGCGCATCGGGCTATCGCTGCCCGCCTCGGACGGTCCGCGACAGCCGAAGGGGAGCCGCAATTCAAACCGTTGTCCCGCCAGATCGGCGACCCCCTCTGGCAGGGGCTGGCCCGATGCAAGCGCATCCGATGCCTGCGATGCCAGCGCGATCAGGTCAGCGCGCGTTTTGACGAGATCGCGAGGGTCGGGCAGCGATGGCGTTGGTTGAGCAGCGACAGGTGCGGTTGTGACCGGAGCAGCGGAGGGTTCGACCTCCCGTGGTGATGTGCCACGTCCAATCAGGAACCCGGTCCCGCCGACTGCCAAGGCAATCACCAAACCGCCCGCCAGGGCGAGCCGACTTTTCCGCAAGGTTGGCTCGTTCATACGGCATCGATAGCAAAGACAGCCAAATTCGCCTACCCAAGGCCATGACTTCCGCCGACATAATCCTGGAAGTGCCGGTTGATCCCGGCGTTCCTTCCTCTTGGACAATACCGGCGTGACCTTCGATCAGGTCCTGACCCTGTTCGTATTGGTGGCAGTGGTTGCGGCACTGATCTGGGATAAGATGCGCTCGGATGTTGTTGCGCTGAGCGGTGCGGCCGTCCTGTTAATTGCCGGGGTCGTGCGGCCGATCGATGTCCAGAGCGCTTTCGCCAGCCCGGCGATCATCGCGCTCGCCTCGCTGTTCGTGATCGCCTACGCGCTCGAACTATCAGGGCTGCTCGACCGGGCAATCGAAGCCGCGGTCAAGATGTGCAAGCGACTGGGATCTGCGGGCATCTGGCTGATGCTCGGCGCGATCGGGGTCGCTTCCTGTTTCCTGAACAGCACACCGATCGTCGTGCTGGGCGCGCCGGTCGTCCGCGATGTCGCGACCGCTCTGAAACTGCCACCCAAACGCTATCTGATGCCGTTGTCGTACATCACGGTGCTGACCGGCTGCTGCACCCTGATCGGAACTTCGACCAACCTGCTGGTCGACGACATGGCCCGCAACGCCGGGCAACCGCGCTTCGGCATTTTCGAGATCACTCCCGTAGGTCTGCCGATCGCGTTGGCGGGGGCAATCTACCTGTTCCTGTTCAGCGGCAAGCTGATGCGCGGCAGCATCGCTGATGACAGTCCGGTTCCGGACCGCCGCGACGTCGACGTGCCGAACGCGCAGGTCGGCGATCCAACGCTGTTCGCCGAACAGCGCGTCTTCCAACCGGCCAAGGCGGCAATCGCGTTTGCTGTGTTCGTCGGCACTGTCGCGGTGGCTGCGGCCGGCATCGCGCCAATTGCCGCATCGGCCTTTGCCGGCGCCGTGCTGCTGATCCTGCTGCGCGTCATCACCGCTGACGAGGCTTATGGCGGGTTGCGGCCGCAGATCCTGATCCTGATCGCAGGCATGGTCGTCATTGGGCTGGCGATGGAGCAAAGCGGTCTGGCTGCGACAGCTACCGGGGCGCTGGTGGGGTCGATGCAGGAGTTCGGACCGCTGACGGCGCTGATCGTCCTGTACGGCGTGACGATGGTGCTGACCGAGTTGTTGTCGAACGCGACGGTCGCAGTGCTGGTCACCCCGATCGCGGTCGCGCTGGCGGAGAGTCTCGGCGTCAGTCCGCGGCCGTTCCTGGTCGCGGTGATGATGGCGGGCAGCGCCGCATTCGCGACGCCGTTCGGCTATCAGACCAACGTCATCGTCTACCAGATGGGCGGGTATCGATACATGGATTTCGTGAAGGTCGGCTTGCCCCTGAACCTCATCACGTTCGCCGTTGCGATCATGGCAATCCCGGTCTTCTTTCCGTTCTGAACGATGCTGCGGCCCGATCGTCGATCGACCGCGCCACCCTAAAATCCTGCCATGCGCATTCTCGTCTATCTCGTCCGCGACCTTGCGGTGCTGGAGGATGTCGGCTCCGACCACCTGCCGGTCCACGCCCGTCTGTGCCTCACCGGACGACCAGCGGACAGCAAGCGTCCCGAAACCGTGTCGCCCGAGGATCGCCGCGACGTGAAGGAGGTCTTGCAGGAATATCACGAGGAGCAACGTCGCCCCTGACATTGGTCGGCCGTGGACGGGATCGATCAAGGCATACGACAATTCAGCTAGAGCGGCAGGTTGGGATTTTGCACGAACGCGGGTTCCACATTGACGATCAAAGGGAGCAGTCGTGCCCGTATCAGGCAACACTATTTTTCAGGTACTGGCTGGACTAGCCGCGCTCACGCCGTCGATAGCCGTTGCACAGATCACGAGTGACGGCCTGCTGCACGAAGCGATGGGCGCGCCAGACGACTGGCATTTGTCCGGCAGTATCCGCGCCCGCTTCGAGGCGATCGACGGTCAGTTTCGCGAAGACGCCGTGAACCGTGACCAAGTGCTGGCGCTACGGACAACCTTGTTCGCGGAATATGACAGTGGTCCGGTTCGCGTCGGAGCCGAGTTTCACGACGCGCGCGCTTATTTTCAACGGCGTGGATCGTCGGTCGGCACCGACGTGGTCAACGCTCTCGAGTTTTCGCAATATTATGCGCAGGGCGACCTTGGCGAGACATTCGGAGCTGGCACTACCAGCTATCTGAAGGCCGGTCGGATGACGATGCAGCTGGGATCAGAACGGCTCGTCGCACGACAGGGATTCCGTACCTCGGTAACATCGTTCACCGGCGTGCGGCTGACGCGAGAAGGTGAGGATGGTCGCGAATTCGTCGCCTTCTGGACCATGCCGACAGTTCGGCTGCCGACCGGGACCACCGCCATCCGGCGCAACCGACCGCAATGGGATCGCGAGAATACCGACCTTCAGCTGTTCGGCGTGTTCAATCGCGTGCCGATCGGTGACACGACGCGGCTCGAAACCTATGCCTATGGCCTGATCGAACGCGGTGAGAGTCAGGCGGATCGCAGCGACCGACGACTGTTCACGCCAGGGGTGCGGTTGCTTGCCCGACCCGATAACGGCATGACGTTCGAGGTCGAGGCAATGGCGCAGTACGGACGCGGGCGCGACGGCAGTCCGGACAGCGGCAAGCTGGTTGTTCCAGTCGAAGCCTATGGCTTCCACGGCGATCTCGGCTATCGCTTCGCGGGCGGGTGGAAACCCGAACTGACCGCCTTCTTCGATTTTTATACGGGCAATCGGCGGGAAGGACGGATCGGTCGGTTCGATACGCTGTACGGCGCCCGTCGGTTCGAGTTCGGCCCGACCGAATTGTTTGGCGCGGCTGATCGATCGAACATGCTTTCTCCTGGCGTCCGCCTGAATGCATCACCGGCGGGCGGCCTGTCGATAATGAGCGACTACCGCTTGCTCCGCCTCGCCAGCGCGGTTGACCGCTTCAGTAACAGCGATGTTCGAGACGCGACCGGACGCGCCGGGCGCGACGCCGGGCAACAAATGCAAATACAGTTCGAATACGATCTGGTACCAGACGTGGTCGTAGTCGATCTCGGCTATGCTCGCCTGTTCAAAGGGCGCTTCCTACGCAATGCGCCGAACGCACCGGACCCTCGTGACGTGAACTATGGATATGCCACGGTGATGGTGTCTTTCTGATGCACTGATCTTCGTCTGAGCTCGGCGAAGACCTCATCAAACGGGTCGGCTCAAGGAGACATAACGTCATTGCGTAGATGGCGAAACTCCAGCCAGATGGCTTCCCAAAAACGAACCTCCAACGGGACGGATCGGACCAGCATAAAAATGCGCCCGATGAACGCCGGAGCTTTCCCAAAATATGTTCCCGAAATATGAGTCCCGAAATTCGCTGTTCGAGTTGGGATAACGGGACTCATGCTGGTTGGTTATGCGCGTGTCTCGACGTCCGATCAGGACCTGACGCTGCAAACCGATGCGCTGACCAGAGCCGGGTGCGAAAAGCTGTTCACCGACAAGGTTAGCGGCGCGAAGCTGAACCGGCCCGGCCTGATCGAGGCCCTCAATTTCGTGCGGGCCGGCGACACGCTGGTCATCTGGAAGCTCGATCGGTTGGGCCGCTCGATCCAAGGCCTGATCGAACTGGCGGCCGACCTCTCGGCGCGCAAGGTCGATTTCCGGTCGCTGACGGATGGGTTCGACACGTCCACGCCATCGGGGCGGCTGCTGTTCCATATCCTTGCCTCGGTCGCGGAAATGGAGCGCGAGCTGATAAAAGAACGGACCATCGCCGGCCTAGCGGCAGCGCGTGCCAAGGGTGGCACCGGCGGGGGTCGCAAATCGGTGATGACGCCAGACATGCTCGACACTGCGCGCAAGCTGCTGGCGGCGGGCGACAGCCCCGCCAAGGTCGCCAAACTGCTGCAAGTCGGCCGCTCGACCTTCTACCGTCACTTCCCAGCCGGCGAACGATAGCCGGTGTCATAACCGGACGGTTCTGACACCGGCACCAGGATATTGCTTTCCCGCAACTCATGCGGTGATGAGTAAGTTCAGGACTTCGGTGCGTCCCGTTCCGATGGATTGATTATAAACGCTCCCGGGCGGGCGCCATCTTCGTGTCGCGCATGCGCCGCTGCTTTCGCCCACCAGCATAGCTGATCGAACGTCCGATCGAGATAGCCATCCCACCGCTCGCCATCGACGCCGTCGAGGTATCCACCGTCCTCGGCGAACACATCCTGCGCATGGGGCACATGGATCATCGCGGATACGGGAAGGCAGCCGAGTTCGGACAAAAACGTCCTCATACCCACCGCGGCGCGCGTCCCGCCCCACTGCCCGGCGGAATAGGTCACGATCGCGCTGGGCTTGTAGGAAAAGAGCGAGCTGCCGAAATGATTGAGCAAGTCGCTCAGCGCCGGGCTCATCATATGATTATATTCCGGGCTGACCATGACATAGCCGTCCGCGCTCTCGATCTCCTCGGCCAATCGCTCCATCGCCTCCGGCGCCTTTCCCTTGGAATAGGCGAAATGCGGCTTGAAGGGATGCGGCAGGTCGATGTCCACCGGATCGATCAGCGCCGCATCGACATCCTTGCCTGCGAGGCGCGTCATGCACGCAGCCGAGACACGTTCACCGAGCCGGGCGGGCCTGGGCGGACCCGACACGCGCTCGGAACCGAGAAATACCAACATTTTTCCCGTCATCGCACTTTCTCCGGACGCGCAAAGCCGCGGCGCGTCGTTTGTCGAGCGCCTAGCATTCTTATCGGTAAAAAACGATGGTTGCATTCCAGCGTTCCATCGTTTATTTACGATGGATGACCGATGAAGACGCGCTTTCCTGCCTTGCCGCGCTGGGGCACCCGACGAGGCTCCAGACCGTCCGGCGTCTGGTAGAAGTAGGGCCTGACGGCCTTTCAACCGGCGAATTGGTCGATGCTGCGGGTCTTAGCCAAAGCACGTTCTCGACTCATCTGGCCGTGCTGGTCGCGGCGGGCCTGGTGACGCCGGAGAAGCGGGGCCGCCAGATGATCCAGCATGTCGATATCGCCCGCCTGCAAACCCTGATGCTGTTCCTGGTGAAGGACTGCTGCGGGGGCCGCCCCGATCTTTGTGAACCGCTGATGGCGGAACTCGCCTGCTCCTGAAGGTATCGATCCATGACCGACAGAATCTACAATGTGCTGTTCCTGTGTACCGGCAATTCGGCACGCTCGATCCTGGGCGAGGGGCTGATGAACAAGCTCGGGGAAGGGCGCTTTCGCGCCTATAGCGCCGGAAGCCAGCCCAAAGGCACGGTGCATCCGATGGCGATCTCCGTGCTGAACGGGATCGGCATCGACACGACCGACATGCGGTCCAAGAGCTGGGACGAGTTCGCCGGTGCCGGCGCGCCGCAATTCGATTTCATCTTCACCGTCTGCGACAATGCGGCGGGTGAGACCTGTCCGGTCTGGATCGGCCATCCCACCAGCGCGCATTGGGGAATCGAAGACCCGGCAGCGGTCGAGGGAGAGGGGCAGCGCGACGCCTTCATCCGCGCCATTCATTATCTGCGCAACCGGATAAGCCTGTTTCTGGCGCTTCCGTTCGACAGCCTCGACGACATGGCGGTCCGTCGCAAGCTCAGAGAGATCGGGCAAGGCGAAGGCGCGAGCGTGCAGGCCAGTGCGGAAACACCCGGCGAAGGCATCACCATCTACCACAACCCCGATTGCGGCACGTCGCGCAACACGCTGGCGATGATCCGCAATGCCGGCATCGACCCGGAGGTCATCGAATATCTGAAAAACCCGCCCTCGCGCGAGACGCTGGTCGATCTCATCGACCGCGCCGGCCTGACGCCGCGGGCGCTGCTGCGCGAGAAGGGCACGCCCTATGCCGATCTCGGCCTCGGCGATGAAAGCCTATCCGACGACGTACTGGTCGATGCGATGATGGCGCATCCCATCCTCATCAACCGGCCACTGGTGGTGACGCCGCTGGGCGTCCGGTTGTGCCGGCCTTCGGAAGTCGTGCTCGACATTCTGCCATCCGAGCAGCGCGGCGCCTTCACGAAGGAAGACGGCGAACGCGTGGTCGATGATGCCGGCCGGAAGGTGAACTGATGGAACAGCTTTCCAAACCCGAGCGGCTCGGCTTCCTCGACCGCTATCTGACCGTCTGGATTTTTGCCGCGATGGCGCTCGGCGTCATCCTCGGCACCGTCTTCACCGGCCTGCCGAATGCGCTGCACGCCATGTCGGTCGGCACCACCAACATTCCGATCGCGATCGGGCTGATCCTGATGATGTATCCGCCGCTCGCGCGCGTGCGTTACGAGGACCTGCCCAAGGTGTTCGCCGACAAGCGCGTGCTGGCGCTGTCGCTGGTCCAGAACTGGCTGATCGGCCCGACGCTGATGTTCGCGCTCGCAGTGATCTTCCTGCGCGACCAACCCGAGTACATGACCGGCGTGATCCTGATCGGCCTCGCCCGCTGCATCGCGATGGTGCTGGTCTGGAACCAGCTCGCCAAGGGCGACAACCAGTATGTCGCCGGGCTGGTCGCGTTCAACTCGGTGTTCCAGATCGCGTTCTTCAGCGTCTACGCATGGCTGTTCCTGACCGTCCTGCCGCCGCTGTTCGGACTGGAAGGTAGCGTCATCGACGTGAGCTTTTGGACCATCGCGGAAGCCGTGCTGATCTATCTCGGCCTGCCGTTCCTCGCCGGATTCCTGACCCGCAAGCTGCTCGTCGCGAAGCGCGGGGTTGACTGGTACGAGGGCGTGTTCCTGCCGCGGATCGGGCCGGTGACGCTGGCGGCGCTGCTGTTCACGATCGTCGCCATGTTCACGCTGAAGGGCGGGGACGTCGTGCGGCTGCCGTTCGATGCGGTGCGGATCGCGATCCCGCTGACGATCTATTTCATCGTCCAGTTCCTCGTCAGCTTCTTCATGGGCAAGCTGATCGACGCCGACTATCCGCGCACCACCGCGATCGCCTTCACCGCATCGGGCAACAATTTCGAGCTGGCGATCGCGGTCGCGATCGCAGCGTTCGGACTGGCGTCGCCGGTGGCGTTCGCGGCGGTGATCGGCCCGCTGGTCGAGGTGCCGGTGCTGATCCTGCTGGTGCATCTGGCGCTGCGGCTCGGGCGGCGCTGGTTTCCTGCCACAGCCCCGCGCTGATCGGACGCGACCATGACGGAACTGACTGTCGCACCGCTCGAACCGGAACAGTTCGATGGTCTGGCGTGGTTCCTGAATGCCGCTGGGCTGCCGAGTTCCGACCTGGGCGACCCGGGGCGTACCTTCTACCGCATCGATGCCGAAAGCTTGATCGGCTACGCGGGGTTGGAGGGCGAAGGCGACGACCGGTTGCTCCGTTCGGTCGTCGTCCTTCACGATCGCCGGCGCGCCGGCCTGGGCTGCCCGCTGGTCGCCGCGATCGAGAAGGAGGCGCGCGAAATCGGTGTGCGACGCCTCCATCTTCTTACTACGACGGCCTCGGGCTTCTTTCGCGCGATCGGCTATCTCGATGCCGATCGCGTGTCGGCACCTTCGTCGATCGCCGCGTCGCGCGAGTTCACCGCGCTCTGCCCGGCCTCGGCGACCTATTTCGTAAAGGTTCTGTGATGCCGCTACGCACTCTTCCAGACCCCGACACGCTACCCGCGCTCGATCGGCGCTTCGCCTTCGACCGGCCGGCATCGGGCATCGGCACCGACGATCCGCCGCCCCGCATTCTGCTGCTCTACGGCAGCTTGCGCGAACGCTCCTATTCGCGGCTCTGCGTCGAGGAAGCGGCGCGGCTGCTGCAATTCTTCGGCTGCGAAACCCGCATCTTCGATCCCTCGACGCTGCCGCTGCCCGATCAGGTGGCAGGTGACGATCACCCGGCCGTCCACGAGCTGCGCGAACTGTCGTTTTGGTCCGAGGGACAGGTCTGGTGCAGCCCGGAGCGGCACGGTCAGATCACTGGCGTCATGAAGACCCAGATCGATCATCTGCCCCTGTCGATGGGAGGGATGCGCCCGACGCAAGGACGCACCCTGGCGGTGATGCAGGTGTCGGCGGGGTCGCAGTCCTTCAACAGCGTCAACACGCTGCGCGTGCTGGGGCGCTGGATGCGGATGGTCACGATCCCCAACCAGTCGTCGGTCGCCAAGGCGTTCAACGAGTTCGACGAGGCCGGGCGGATGAACCCGTCGAGCTACTATGATCGGATCGTCGATGTCATGGAGGAGCTGGTCCGCTTCACGGTCCTGCTACGCCCCCATGCCGATGCGCTGGTGAACCGCTATTCCGAGCGCAAGGAAGCCGGTGTCCCGATCGATCCGGACACCGACCTGTCCGCCATCGCGATCGGCGCGGGCGGCAGGCGGTAAGGTGACGGCGATGCATCTGGTCATCATCGGCGGCAGCGATGCCGGGATCGCCGCGGCGCTGCGCGCGCGCGAATTGAGCAAGGACGTGCGGATAACCGTCCTCCTCGCCGACGACTATCCCAACTACAGCATCTGCGGACTGCCGTACCTGATCGGCGGTCAGACGCCGGATGCATCGAAGCTCGCGCACCGCACGACCTTCCCCGCCGTCGATATGCGCCTGCGGCACCGCGTCACCGCGATCGACCCCGCCGGCAAAAGCGTATCGATCGAGCGGCCGGGCGGAACGACCGAGCTGCAATACGACCGACTGATCGTCGCGACCGGCGCGCACCCCGTTCGTCCCGATATCCCCGGCGCCGATCTGCCCGGCGCCTTCGTTCTCCATACCATCGATGACGGCCTCGCCGTCCTCGATGCCGTGCGACGGCATCGCGCGGGCAAGGCCGTGATCGTCGGCGCGGGCTATATCGGCATCGAAATGGCGGAGGCGCTGCAACAGCGGGGAATGCACGTCACGCTCCTCAGCCGATCCGACGAGGTGATGCCCGGCGTGTTTTCCGAGATCGGCGCCATGATCCGCGAACGCCTGACCACGGAAGGCGTCGAGGTCGTGACGCAGGCCGGTGTCGAGCGGATCGAGCAGGGCATGGTCGTCGAGCAGAGGCTGGTCGTCTTCACGACGGACGGACGACGCCGCCCGGCGGACCTCGTCATATTGGCGACCGGGGTACGGCCGGCGACCGATCTTGCGCGCGACGCCGGTATAGCGCTCGGGGAAGGCGGCGCCATCGCCGTTTCCGACACGATGGCTACATCGCATCCCGATATCTTCGCGGCCGGCGATTGCGCCGTCACCCGTCATCGCCTGCATGGCAAGCCGACGTGGATCTCGCTCGGCACGATCGCGCACAAGCAGGGCCGGGTCGCCGGCGAGAACGCGATCGGCGGTTCGCGCACGTTCCACGGTATCGTCGGGACACAGAGTCTGAAACTCTACGATCTGGTCATCGCCCGCACCGGCCTGTCTGATACCGAAGCGCGGGAAGAAGGCTATGAACCGTTGACGGTCGAAATCGGGGCGTGGGATCACAAGAGCTATTATCCCGGTGCGACCCAGATCGGCGTCTGGATCACCGGCGATGTGAAGACCGGACGGCTGCTGGGCGTGCAGATGGTGGGGCGTGCCGGCGCGGAAGTATCGAAGCGACTCGATATCGTCGCGGCCGGTCTGTTCCACGGCATCGGCGTGGACGCCCTCAACGATCTGGACCTGTCCTATACCCCGCCACTTAGCAGTCCCTGGGACCCGATCCAGCGCGCGGCGCAGGACTGGTCCCACGCCGCAGCCCGGTCAGGCTGACGCTGAACTAAAAATCAGCGCCGTCGCGATCTGCGCCGGGAGCGCCGTGATCCGGGCCACATGACATCGAGCGCGGTGTAACGGCGCCGAGGTGCGTGCCTTGGTCCGTAGAACCGATACAGGATCGCAACGATTGCAAGAATGAAGGCGATCGCAGACAGGACGCTCGACAGCATGGTCCTGGCTTCAGCGATCGGCGGGCGCAGGCAGTGGCGCATAGGCCGCGCCGGCCGTCGATGCGCGCGATGCGCCCGGTTCGCCGGTCGCCGTGTAGCAGACCATTTCGGCGATGTTGGTCGCATGGTCGCCGACCCGTTCGAGGTTCTTGGCGACGAACAACAGATGCGCGGATTGGGTCGTCTGCCGCGGGTTTTCGATCATATGGACGAGAAGCGAGCGGAACAGGCTGTTATAGAATTCGTCCGCCGCGGTGTCCGCCTCAATCACCTGCTTCGCCAGCGCCACGTCGCGTCCGATATAGGCGGCGATGGCATCGTCGATCATCCTCACGACGAGTTTCGCCATCTCGGGAACGATGACCGCCGGAGCGACCGGCGCCGTCTCGCCGATGACGGGGACGCGCTTGGCGATGTTCTTGGCATAGTCGCCGACCCGCTCCAGTTCGCCGGCGATCTTGATCGCGGAGATGATCTCGCGAAGGTCGTCCGCCATCGGCGCGCGCCGCCCGATCGTTCTGATCGCCTGCTGTTCGGTCGCCGCCTGCAACTGGTCGATTTCCTCGTCCGCCGCCACGATCGCAGCCGCGCCGACGAAATCCCGGCGCACCATCGCATCGACGGCGCCGAGAAGCTGTCGGCCGGCCAGTTGTCCGCTGTCGCGGATCAGTCGGCGGATATGGTCCAGCTCCTCGTCATAGGAGTGAAGCGTGTGGCGTGGACCTGCCTGCTCGGTCATATGCACGTTTCCGATCAGCCGAACCGCCCGGTGACGTAATCACGGGTGCGGTCATCCTGGGGATTGAGGAAGATGCGATCATGGTCGCCGACCTCGATCAGGTCGCCGTCGAGCATGAAGGCGGTGCAACCGGCGATGCGGGCGGCCTGTTGCAGATTGTGCGTGACGATCACGAAGGTGAACTCGCGGGCCTGCTCGGCGATCAGCTCCTCGATCCTCGCCGTCGAGACCGGATCGAGCGCCGATGTCGGCTCGTCGAGCAGGATCACCTCGGGCCGTACCGCCAGCGTGCGCGCGATGCACAGCCGCTGCTGCTGGCCGCCGGACAGCGCCAGCGCCGAACGATTGAGCTTGTCCTTTACCTCATCCCAGAGCGCGGCCTGGCGCAACGAGCGTTCGACCCGTTCCTGCGTTTCGGTTTTCGACAGGCGCTCGTAATGCTTCAGCGCGAAGGCGACGTTGTCGTAGACCGACAGGTTGAAGGGCGTCGGCTTCTGGAACACCATGCCGATCCGCGCGCGCAGCCCCTCCGGATCGACGCCGGCCCGCAGCAGATTATCGCCGTCGAGCAGGATTTCGCCGCGTGCCGACTGGTCGGGATACAGCTCGTAGATGCGGTTCATCGTCCGCAGCAGCGTCGATTTGCCGCAACCGGACGGGCCGATGATCGCCGTGATGCCGTTTTCGGGAATGTCGAAGCTGATGCCGTTCAGCGCCCGGTGCTTGCCGTAGAAGAACTCGAGATCGCGGATCGCGAGCTTGACCGGGCGATCGGCCGGAATCGCCATCGCCTTGAGTGCGGGATCGAGCCGGACGCTCATTTATATGTCCTCGGTCGGAGCAGCACGCGGACCAGGATGCTGAGCGCGAGCACGAAGGCGGTGACGACGAGCGCGCCCGCCCAGGCCAGCGCGTGCCAGCTTTCGTAGGGGCTCATCGCATACTGGAAGATGACCACCGGCACGTTCGCCATCGGCGAGGCAAGATCGGCGGTCCAATATTGGTTGTTGAGCGCGGTGAAGAGCAGCGGCGCGGTTTCGCCGCTGATCCGGGCGATGCCGAGCAGCGCGCCCGTCGCGACGCCGGTCGCGGCCGATCGGTAGACGATGTGGGTTACGACCTTCCACTGCGGCAAACCCAGCGACAGCGCCGCCTCGCGCAACTGGTTGGGGACGAGGCGCAGGGATTCGTCGCTGGTGCGGACCACGACCGGCACCAGGATGATCGCGAGCGCGAGACCACCCGCATAGCCCGAGAAATGCCCGGCGGGACGCACGACCAGCTCGTAGACGAAGAGGCCGATCACGATCGACGGCGCGCTGAGCAGGATATCGTTCACGAAGCGGATCGTCTCGGCTAGCTTCGAGCGCCGGCCATATTCGGCGAGCCAGGTGCCCGCCAGAATGCCGATCGGCGTGCCGATCACGACCGCGAGGCCGATCATCACCGCGCTGCCGAAAAAGGCGTTCAGGAGGCCGCCATCGGCACCGGGAGGCGGCGTCATCTCGGTCAGGAGCCTAGGACTGAGCGCTGCGAAACCCTGGCTGACGGTGGTCCAGAGAATCCACACCAACCAGAACAGCGCGAACAGGGTCGCTGCGATCAGCACTACGGCATTCACCGCTTTCCGGCGTCGGACGATCGAGCGCATCAACGGGCCTTCCGCTCGACCCGCACCAGCATGAGCTTGGCGATGGCGAGCACGATGAACGTGACGACAAAGAGGAGGAAGCCGAGCGCGATCAGCGCGGACAGGTAGATCGCCGAATCCGCCTCGGTGAACTCGTTGGCGATGGCCGCTGCGATGGAGTTGCCCGGCATCAGGAGCGAGACGGAGAAATCGTGCGCATTCCCCAGCACGAAGGTCACCGCCATCGTCTCGCCGAGCGCGCGCCCGAATCCGAGGAAGATCGCGCCGATGACCGCCGAGCGGGTATGCGGGATCGTCACCTTGCGGACGACCTCCCAAGGCGTCGCGCCGAGCGCGAATGCCGATTCCCGAAGGGCGGGCGGCACGGCCTGGAACACGTCCCGCATGACCGAGGAGATGAAGGGGATCGTCATGATCCCGAGGATGATGCCCGCGGTCAGCATTCCGATCCCGATCGGGGGACCGTTCGACGGCCATTGCGGCGCGTGGGCGGGCCTATGGAGAAAGCCGGATCATCTGCGGCGTGCATAACCGCAGCGCGGTGGATGCCGGCCTCATGACCGCTTCCGCGACCCTGGCTGCGGTCCAAAGCTCGCCGGTATTCCAAAGCGACCTCGCTGCGGCACGCGCCGAAATCGACCGCCTGCGTCGCGATCCTTCCATCCCGCCTCCCGGCGCGGTCCGGACCGGCAGACCTGCGAGCCGCGCATCAAAGGTAATACTCATCGAGCCGATATAGGGGATAACGCCGCCCAGTTGCGACCACCCGCCTTTCCCGACGTCCGCAATTGAGAACGGATCGGAGCATCATGAGCGGCGCCTTGTGGCCGCTTTCGAACGCTAGCGGGCGTACTCACCAAGGCCACGCGCAACCAACTCCTCGTTGGAGAGACGTGGACCACGCTTGAGCCTGCTGTTGCCGAGCGTGCGACGGTCCAGCTTCTGACTGGATGGAGCCGGGGAGGGGGCCTTGAACAGGCCGGCGGGCTGCGCGGTGCGCGCCGGCTCGTTGTTGTTGCGCTTGGCGTGGTGTGGCTGAGCCTGCTGTATCACGCGGGCGAGCGCCAGCGCCGCGTCGAGGTGCTTGTTGTCGACCACAGCAGCCTGGTTCACCCGGCGCATCTTATCGAACATGCGATAGGGCAGGGCCGTGCCCTCGTGCTGGATCTCAAGCCGACCGTCCGGGTACTCGCACACGTCCACTTTCTTCCGCGCGAGCGCCTTCGTCGCAGGCGAGGGCTCAAGGATGAACATGACCTTGTTGTAGTGCAAGGTGAGGGCGCCGGTGACGGTGCGCTGCTCGCGCCAGACCAGCTCCGCCTCAAGGTCATCGTGGATGGCCAGCGGCCGGTGAAGGTCGCGCGGGTCGAACGGCGCCTTGGCGAACCGACGATTGTGCTGCGCCATGTAGGAGGGGAGGAAGGCGTTGGCTTGGTCGATGGTGGAGATGCGGTGGAGCCGCATGGCCTTGACCAGGCGATCCTGCAGCGTCGCATTGACTCGCTCGACGCGTCCCTTCGCCTGCGGCGAGTTCGCGCAGATCAGCTCGATGTTGAGCCGGTACAGCGCACGGCCGAGGTGGGTCATGCCGTCGCCCTTTGCCGAGGCCGTGTTGTTGCGGAAGGCGCTGTGCTTGTCCGTGTAGAAGGCGACCGGCTTGCCGTGCCGCTCGAGATAGGTCCTTGTCGCGCGCATGTACGAGAAGGTGCTCTCGCTGCCGACCATCTCAAGGTGCATAAGCTCGCTGGTGGCATCGTCGATGAAGACCAGGAGCGTGCATTGCGGACCGCGGCCCTCGAACCACCAGTGCTTGGAGCCGTCGACCTGGATGAGCTCGCCGCGGCAGTCGCGCCGGTAGCGGGGCTGGTACGGGCGAGGGCGCTTGGCCGCACGGTCCTGCCACAGCCCGGCCTCCAGCATGATGCGCCGCAGGGTCTCGCGCGACAGGCCGATGCCATGGCGCTCGGCGAGGTACTCGCGCGCCAGCGTCGGTCCGAAGTCGGCGTAGTGCTCGCGCACCAGAGTGGCCACCTCGGCGCGGAAGGCGTCGCTGTAGCGTCGGTTGCTCGGGCGTCCTCGCTTGCGCGACACCAGGCCGCTCGCGCCGTCCTCTCGCAGGCGGCTCAGCAGCCGGTAAACCTGCCGCCTGGCAAGGCCGAGCAGCTCCATCGCGTCCGTAACCCGGATCTCGCCGCGGTCGAGCCGCATCAGCGTGTCGAACCGGGTAATCTCAGCAGCACTCATCGCCAGCACCGTCATACAATGCGCGTCCTCGTTGCCGAGAACGGCTATGACACCGACAGCCCGTCGATGGTACAAAGAGTGCCATTTCTATCTAGCGGGCTGGTGTCATTTGTACTTGGCGCTTACAAACATTTAGACCGATAATATTGGTTATGTTAAATTTGGCCAATCCCGGGGCGATTAGAACGCCAGTTCTGCCTGCCTCGGAACCGCTCTCGGCTGCTCCTGGCGACCGCCGATCAGACCGCGCGCGCACCCTGATAGAATATAGACGGCTTGGCGCTGCGCTCCGCGATTATGATGATCGACGCAATAGCCCTGATAGTGCCGCTTGAGCAAGCCAGCTCGCACAAGTTCGGATACCGCCCGGCTTACATTCGTTTTTCCCGACGCCCGTACTTGCTCACGGATAGCGTCGTCGATGATTGCCGTGGCCTGATCGACGTTGGCGGGCAATGCGCCTGACATTGCCAGATCGCTGCGTATCCGCTCTTCCAGGGCAACGCGCCTGGGGTCACGCTGCCCCATCGGGGTAAGCGCATCACAAAGCCAATCACGCAAGGGAATGAGGCCGCCGCCCTTGGCCACCAACGGCCCCGCGCTGCCGTCGGATCGGGAAACCTGTGCAATCAGGTTGAGCACCATGAAAGCGTAGCGCGGTCGAGACGAGGACCGCGCAAGCATCTCTAGCAAGCAGGGCATATCCAGTTGCGGGCGGCCGTCGCCAATGATCGGAGCGTGCAACATAACAGGATTGAATCAAGCACATATAGGGGGTGAAGTGAATCCCCCTTTGCCGCAGATTTCATCATTTTGTCGGCTGTGACACTTTGCCGGAGGGTAAAGTGTCACGCGCGCCCTTCCACCATCATGCCAGGCAACGCCCACTAAAGACGACCTGTGCATTTCTTACGGGGAGTCGGACGTTAGAGGCAGCCGGCCTTGTTTTTCATTGGCTTCGCCGAATGGTGGCTGGACGAAGCCGCAATCGAGATGCGAACCGTTCGCATTATGGGAAGTTTGAAAGATGCCGGTCGCTTGGGTGACATCACTGCGTTCGAAGCAGAATGCTGGCAGGCGACGACCCTCGATCAACTAAAATCCATGCTCGATGCGATCGTGCGTCAGTTCGGGTTCCGCTGGTTCGCATTGGTGCATAATGTCGATCTGAAACGGACCACCCGCAAAGCTCTCCTCATAACCACCTATCCGGTGCGCTGGATTGAGGAGGTGATGGATGCGCGCCTCTATATGGAGGATCCGGTTCACGCCGCCTGTGCCAAGACCGTCTCCGGGCTCACCTGGGATCAGATCGGGGACTACATCGCGCCCAATGCGCGCCAGCTATCAATTCTGCAGCGGGGTCGCGCGCACGGACTGGCAGCTGGGTTCACTATGCCGATCAGGATGCGCGACGAGCCCGACGCGATATTCACGGTGGCGCGTCAAGGCGACGAGATGATTTCGAGCCCTGATCTACTTTCGGCGCGTTTGGTTGGCACGGTTGCCTTCGACCGGGCTCGTACCCTCCTGGGTCCCGACGAGCTGGCCAACGTACCGATAGCGCTCAGCCCTCGCCAGATCGACTGCCTCGATCTCGTGGCACAAGGGAAAAGCGACTGGGAAATTGGCCAGATTCTGGGGCTGAGCCGCGACACGGTCCACGAATATGTCGAAGGCGCGCGCCGACGTTATGGCGTCCGCCGTCGAACGCAGCTCGTGCTTCGCGCTGTTCGCGATGGCCATCTCAATATTGAGGCTCTCGTGTAGCACAAGCAGATCGGCGGTTCATGATCACCCTTGCCGAAGTGCAGGCATTCTGCACCGTGGCCCGTGCCGCTACCACCCCTCATGCACTCATGCAGGCTGTTGAAGAAATCACGGCAGTGATGGGCTTTCGATATTTTGCGCTGGTGCATCACGTCGATTTACTGACCCCTGGCAGCACAATCGTTCGCCTCGTCAGCTATCCTCGAGATTGGGTCGACGCGTTCGAAGAGGGTCGGCTGTATGCTGCCGACCCGATACATCGCGCCAGCCACACCACGACCGTTGGCTTCGCCTGGTCGAAGGTGGCAACGCTGATCACCTTGAACCCGCGCGATCACGCCGTACTCGCTGCCGCTCGCACCGCCGGCCTAGGCGACGGATTTACAATCCCCGCCCATATCCCCGGCGAGGCGAACGGATCCTGCTCTTTTGCCATGCGCGACGGGGAGGAACTGGAGGATGCGCAATTGCCGCTGGTCCAGCTCGTGGGCAGTTTTGCATTCGAGGCCGCCCGCAAGATAGCCCGATCGGGCATCGCGCCCATCCCGCCTGCCCCGCAACTCACCGATCGGCAGACAGAATGCGTGGCGCTTGTCGCGCGGGGAAAGACCGATTGGGAGATCGCTAGGATCCTTGGTGTCGGGGTTGAAACGGTAACCCAACATTTGAAAGACGCCCGCGACCGTTACGGGGTGACAAAGCGAACGATGCTCGCCATTCGGGCGCTGTTCGACGGAGCCATCAGTTTCACCGACATTCTCCGGCGCTGATCTCCCCAGTTCTGGGGATAACGCCGCTCATTACAAACTGCTCGATTGACGGCCTCTCACGAGGAGGTGCGTTATGGTTGTTATTCGTAGTGGCATTGAGCAGGCATTGAGCGACCGCGTGTTTCGCTCGATGTTTGAGGAACGCAAGCGGGTCTTTGTTGATCTGCTTGGCTGGGACATTCCGGTTCTCGCCGGTCGATATGAGATTGACCAGTTCGATGACGATGAAGCGACCTATATTGTCGTGACCGACGAGACAGGCGAGCATTGTGGATCTGCCCGCCTGCTTCGGACGGACCGACCGCACATCCTCGACACAATTTTCCCCTACCTGTGCGACGATATTCCGCCAGCAGGACCGAGGGTCCGCGAGATTACGCGCTTTTGTTTGGCGCGAAGGCTCAAGGCTCGCGAGCGACTTGCGACCCGCAATCGTCTCGTGTCCGCTCTGGTCGAACATGCCCTTTGCAACGGCATCACGACATATACCGGCGTTGCTGAGTGGGCATGGTTTCAGCAGATCCTCGCATTTGGTTGGCAATGCCTTCCGCTCGGGATGCCGAGCAGCGCCGCCCGCGGCCTGTCTGCGATGCAGATAGAGATTTCGCCGGCGACACCGGGCCTGCTGCGCCAATCCGGCATCTTCACGCCGATCCAGCTGATGGATCTCGACCGCGCTGCCGCCTGAGAATTGGGAGATCATGATATGGCAACGAAAATAGCATCCGCGACGCTCGGGTCTGAGCCGCATCGTTCGCTCTGCGAGACATTGTTGGCGGAGGGTTTTTGCGTCGTGCCGAACCTGATGCCAGTGAGCGACGTCGCCCTGCTGGCGGCAGATCTTGCGCCTCACTTTGATGCAACGCCGTTCTGTGAAGGCGGATTTTATGGTGCCCGCACCAAGCGGTTCGGGAGTCTGCTCAAACGATCCCGACATGCGCCGGCATTCATCCAGCACCCGCAGATCATTGAGATGGCACAGGCCGTGCTCGGCACGTGGTGTGACACGATCCAGCTCAATCTCGCCCAGGCACTTGAACTGCACCCGGGTGCCCTGCCGCAATTTCCACACCGGGATCAGGATATGTGGGGCGGCCAGACCGGAGAAATCGAATATCTGATCAACGTGATGTGGCCGTTCACCGACTATCGGGCTGACAATGGGACGACCCTGATCTGGCCGAACAGTCACGCCGTAAATGCGCTGAATCCGGAGCCTCCCGAGAAGCCGGTTGCCGTGGAATGCAGCCCGGGATCTGCGATTGTCTTTCTCGGTTCGACGCTTCACGGCGCTGGCGGCAACCGGTCATGCGATGTGCGTCGCGGCATGATCGTAAGCTACTGCCTGGGGTGGCTGAAGCCGTACGAAAATCAATGGCTCGTCTATCCGCCTGAAGTCGCGCGTACGTTCGCACCCAACCTAGCCGCACTGGTCGGCTATCAGCAGCACAGACCCAATCTGGGGAACTACGAAGGGCGATGCCCCTCTATTCTGCTCGGGGACCAGCGCCTCGACCATCTCGGCGCGATTGATGCCCTCCGTCCAGATCAAGCGGCAGCGCTTGAGGAATTCCTAGAAGGTCAGCGCCGGTTGGGCGCCGCATCGAGCGAAAGCTGATCTCGGCGCGCTCCCCCCTTGCGGGGGGATTGCTCGAAAATGCCGGGGCGGGTTCAAAAGAGAGGTGATTTTCAACGGAGAGTGGTCGGCGCATTTTTAATGCAGCGGCGCTGAAAAGCGGAGAAATCAGATGCAGCGCCTGCGCATTGCCCTTGCTGTGCCGTTCGTGGTGATGTCCGCCCATACGGTTCCGGCGCGAGCCAATGATCTTGGTTGCCAGGTTCTGCTCTGCATCTCAAATCCGGGCGGTGCGACGCAATATGGCGCGTGCATCCCCCCGGTGACCAAGCTTTTGCAAAAGCTGGCGACCGGCGGCTCTTTTCCCGGCTGTAGCGGTGGCGGTGTCGCGAGGACCAGGGTTTACGACCGCGACTCAGCCACCCGCCGCCGTGTCGTGATGACGTTTGCAGATGGTCGGCAACAAACCTATTCGCTGGCCAATATCGAGCGCCTGACGCCGGTCCCGGATCCAGCCGGAATGGGTTCACAATGATCCTGCAACTGGCCAGCGTCGTCGCCCTCGCGCAGCAGTGCGCGCCTTCGGTCGCACCGGAAACACTGCTTTCCGTCGTGCATGCCGAAAGCAAGTTCGACACATTGGCCATCGGCGTAAACGCCCGCGGCGTCCGACCCGAAATACCCGCGACGCCTGCGGCGGCCGCCCGAATCGCCCGATCGTTGATCGCAAAGGGATATAATATTGACCTCGGCCTCGGGCAGATCAACAGCGCCAATCTTCGATGGCTGGGCCTTTCGGTCGAGGACACATTCGATCCCTGTCGCAATCTCGCCGCCGCAGCGCGGGTTCTGTCGAGCAATTTTCTTGACGCGGCGCGCACCCAGGGTTCGTCCGATCGCGCGATCGCCGTTGCTCTTTCGATGTACAATACCGGAAGCCAGGCCCGTGGCTTTGGCAACGGTTATGTGGCGAGAGTCTATGCGAGCTCTGCGGTCATCATTCCCGCGATCAGGGGATTAGCGCCAACTGGCGCAGGCTCGGTCCCTCCACCCCCTCCTAGACCCGCATCCGAGACGCCAATCCAGGAGCCTCGCATTGCGCAGGGGCCGGCGAGAGCACCGCGGTCCTGGGACATCACCGCGCGCGCCCAAACCGCCTCGACGATGGTGTTTGGCGACGGGACACCGCCATCGAGAGAAGGACCGACCGAATGACAATTTCCGCTTCGACCTTATCCACCTGGCTGCCGCCACGTCGCCGCGCTTTCGTCCAGACGCTGGCACTCATCGTCGCTGCCATGCTGGTTTCGATGCTGCTGAGCGACCCCGCGCATGCCCAGGCCGCCGACGGCGTCACGTCGATGGCCGAGAATATCAAGACCTGGCTGACCGGGACATTTGCCAAGACGATCGCGGTGATCGCGGTCGTCATCGTCGGCTTCATGTTCTTCACGGGCCGTGCAAGCCTCGGTCTGCTCGTGACGGTCATCGTCGGCATCTTCATCGTGTTCAGCGCGCAGTGGGTCGTCGATACCATCACCGGCGGCGCGTGAGTGCGCCGCGATGGACGACGAAAAGCTCAGGGAAGAAACGCTCTTCCTGGCCGTGACCCGACCAACGATGTGGTTGGGCGTTCCGATCGAGGCGTCACTGCCGATCGCGCTGGCAGCGTGCCTGACCCTCATCATCACCGGCAACCCGCTCTACGCTTTCGCATTGGCCGGTGCGTTTCTGGCCATTGCTCGACTGATTGTCCGGCACGACGCCAACGCCTTTCGCCTGTTGTGGCTGTGGACCACGACCAAGGCGCGCTGCCGCAACCGCGGCTGGTGGGGCGGCAGCTCTTACTCCCCCCTGCCGATCGAGGGCGCGAAGCGCCCGGGCTTCGCGCGTGGCTAGCCGGGCCAGCTCATTGAGCGGAGCGACAGCCCGCACGCCCTGGCGGATCCTCAAACAAGAGGCCGATCCGGCGCGTTACCTGCCCTATGCGCGCCATATCGACGAGAACGTCATTGCGCTCGACGGGCGGGACCTCATGATGATGTTCAAGCTCGAAGGAATGGCGTTCGAAACCGCCGACCCTGTCCATCTCAACGACTGGCATGAGAAGCTCAACGGTACGCTGCGCAATATTGCCGACGACCGCCTCGCGATCTGGACCCATATCGTTCGCCGGCCGATCACGGACTATCCCGAAGGCGAGTTCCGCTCGGCCTTTGCGGCCGATCTCGATGCAAAATATCGTGCACGGGTCACTGCCAAACGGATGTTCGTCAACGAACTGTACCTCACCCTGATCATGCGCCCGTCCGTGGGATCGGCCGACCGCACCGGCGTGCTGCTTCGCCGTCTGGCGTCGGCGCGCAAGGAAGGGACCGAAGTCGACGAAGACGAGCTCGCACGCTTCGAGGACAAGGCGCGCGATATCGAGAAGCTCCTCGCACGCTGCCGACCCCAACGTCTGCACCTCTACGAGCATAATGGCCTGATGTTTTCCCAACCGCTCGAGGTTCTCGAGTTGGTGATGATGGGCCGCGCCGGCAGGGTGCCGCTGGTCCGCGGCCATCTTGGTTCCGCCATCTATGGGGAACGCGTTATCTTCGGCCGCGAGACGGTCGAGGTGCGCGCGCATGATACGAGCCGCTTCGTCGGCCTGTTCGGTATCCGCGAATATCCGGCCATGACGCGACCCGGCCAGATGAACGCGCTCCTCAGCCAGGATTTCGCGTTCGTCGTCACGCAGTCCTTTGCGTTCATGGGCAAGGCGCGGGCCTCCGAGCGCTTGCGGCGGCGTCAGAACCAGATGGCATCGACCGAGGATGCCGCTGCAAGCCAGGCGCTTGAGCTGGCCGACGCGGCCGACGATCTGCAGAGCAATCGCTTTGTCCTGGGCGAGCATCATTTCTCGCTCGCGGTCTTCGGTGAAAATCAGAAACGCCTGGCCGAGAATCTTTCGACGGCACGGGCCGCGCTCGCCGATGCCGGTCTGGTCTCGGCGCGGGAAGGCCCGGCGCTGGAAGCCGCTTTCTGGTCGCAGCTGCCGGGCAACTTTGCGTGGCGTGCGCGGCCGGCGGCGATCACGTCACGCAATTTCGCCGCACTCTCCCCCTTTCACACCTTTCCTGCCGGCAAGGCGGAGGGCAACCATTGGGGTGCTGCCATCGCGTTGATGAAGACCGCGGCTCAGTCGCCCTTCTACTTCAATTTTCATGTGAACGATCTTGGCCACACGCTGATCATCGGTCCGTCGGGAGGCGGCAAGACTGTCGTCCAGAATTTTCTGATGGCGCAACTCGAGAAAACGGGCGCGCAGCAGATCTTCATCGACAAGGACCGAGGCGCCGAGATCTATGTGCGGTCATCCGGTGGTACGTATCTGGCGCTGCGCAACGGCGTGCCGACCGGCTTCGCGCCGCTCCGCGCGCTCGAGCAGAACCCGGGCAACATCGTCTTCCTCGGCAGGCTGATCCGGCATCTGGTGACCCCCTCGGGCACCCAGCTCGGCGTCACGCAGGAGCGGATGATTGACGAGGGCATCCTCTCGATCGGACGCCTTCCCCCGGAGGAGCGGTCCATCCTCGCGCTGCGACAGTTGCTCGGGCAGCGCGATCCGGAAGGTATCGGCGCGCGGCTTGAGAAATGGTCGCGCGGCGGAGCGCTTGGCTGGGTGTTCGATAATGACCGCGATGAGTTGACGCTCGAAGCCCGGTTCATCGGTTTCGACATGACGGATTTCCTCGACAATCCCGAGATCCGCACCCCGCTGATGATGTACATGTTCCACCGGGTCGATGCGCTGCTCGATGGCCGTCGCCTCGTAATCGACATCGACGAGTTCTGGAAGGCGCTGGGCGACGACGCGTTCCGCGCCTTCGCGCAGGATGGCCTCAAGACCTACCGGAAGCAAAATGCCTTTCTGGTCTTCGGCACGCAAAGCCCGGCCGACGCGCTGCGCTCGGACATCTCGCATAGCATCATGGAGCAGGTCGCCACCAAGATCCTCTTGCCCAACCCCCACGGCCGGGAGGTCGACTATATCGATGGGCTTGGCCTCACCCGCGCCGAGTTCAAACTCATCAGAAACGATCTGATCCCCGAAAGCCGGCGGTTTCTGGTCAAGCAGGGGCACGATTCCATAGTCGTGGAACTCGATCTCGGCGGCCTGTCCGACGAACTGGCCGTCCTCTCGGGCACCACCGAAACCGTTGGAATCCTCGATCAGGTTCGCCGCGAACATGGCGACGATCCCAGCGACTGGCTGCCCGTCTTTCACGAGCGCCGTCGGGTCACCACCAGAAGGAAAGGATAAGGTCATGATAGCAATTCGAGCGCTCGCGATTGTCGGCGGACTGGCAATGTCCATGCCGGCGTTCGCGCAAGGCATTCCGGTCTATGACTCCAGTACCTTCCTGCAGACGCTCTCGACGGTGAAGAACACGCTGTCGATGATCGAGCAGGGCAAACAGCAGATTTCGCAGGCAACCGAGCTCTACAACAGCGTCAACAAGCTGACGAACGTCAATCAGATTGCCTCGTCCCTGAACACCGATGCTGTTCGCCACCTCTTGCCGAGCGAAGCACGGGATATTCAGCGCCTCATGTCATCCGACACCACAGGCCTCGGTAGCCTTGGGACCGCCGCAGATCGGATCCGTAGAAGCAACCGTGTCGAGCTTCCCGAGCTGCGCCCGGATGCGACGGCTTTCGAGCGCTCGAACCGCGATTCCATCTCCCGAAATGGTGACATGGCGGCGCGCGACGCGGCCATTGCCGAGGCAGCGTATGGCGTCACCGCCCAGCGGACGGCGGGCCTGGAGGAACTGCGCTCGTCGCTCGACACCGCGTCAGACGCGAAGGACGTGATGGATATCCAAGCCCGTGTCGGCGTGGAAAATGCTCATATCCAGAACGACGCTGTCCAGCTTCAGGCGCTTCAGATGCGGCAGGCCGCCGAGGCGAGGCTGCGTTCGCAGCGAGATGACGAAACCGGACTCGCCAAGCTTCAGCAGAGCCTGAGTAGTCGGCCGTGAAGGGGATCGCAGCGATCATCGCCGTTCTGACAGCCATGCTCCTCAATGGTTGCGGGCAGCCAGTCGGCAAGGCGGACCTAAAGTCCGATCCCAAGCTGCGCGCTGAAATCCTCGCCGCGTGCGCCGACGGCACCCACACCAATGCTCAGGAGTGCAGCAACGCGAAAGACGTCGAGAACGCTGACAAGCTCGAGCGTTCGCTGGGTCATAAATAAGCGGGGAATTGGCCATGGCGTCCACACTCTTCGCGGATATCTACACCAACATTGACGGTAAGCTCGATCTTTTCCTGAACGAGCGTCTCACCAACGTCATTGATGTCGTGCGGGGACCGCTGGCGCTTGGCCTAGTCATCTACATTGCCCTGTTCGGCTACATGGTGATGCGCGGAATCGTCAGCGAGCCCTGGGGCGAGCTCGTCTACCGGATGGTGAAGCTGTGCCTGCTTTATGTTGCGGCTACCACGGTCGCTTATTCCGAGTGGATCACGGACCCCCTTTTCCACGGGATGCCGGATGCCATCTCCCAAGCGCTTGCGGGCAAGACCATCACCAGCGTCGGTGCGGTTTTCGACGATTATTTCGGCCAGGTCGATTCCATCGTTCTCATCATCAGGACCGAGGCCGCGACCTATCTGGACATCAACCCTTGGAAGCTCGTCCTGCTTACGCTGGCAGTAGCGATTTACGGATTGGCAGGACTCTCCGCGGCGATCGGATTTGCGATAACCGTGTTTGCGAAAGTGGCGCTTGCTGTCGTGATCGCGCTCGGGCCGATTTTCATCGCACTGTCGCTGTTTGAAAGCACGCGGCGCTTTTTCTACGGGTGGCTCGGACAGGTTTTCAACTACATCGTCCTGATGGCGGTGATCATCGCCATCACAGCGCTCATCACCGATCTCGGCGCCACCGCGCTTACGGCAGCCCAGGGAACGCCGGACGTTACGATCGGCGCCGTCTTGTTCGCAGTCTACATCTTCCTGGGCACAATCTTCTTTTTCCAGGCGCCCTCGATCGCAACCGGCATCGCCGGGGGCGCGTCTGCCGGCATCGGCGCCTTCGCCGGCTCTGCGTGGGGGTCCGTAGCGGCACCGTTCCAGCAACGCCGTATCGCTCGCAACAGTCGCAATCTCGAACGGGCCGCTCAGCGCGGCGGTTCGGTGAGCCGCGCATGAGGAAGGAACACCCAATGACGAGGCCATCCACGATAATCCGTGCGCTCCGACGATCGGCCGTCGTCATCGCCCTTCTCCCGGCGCTCGCCCAAGGGGCCTCCGGGCCGAAGAAGCTGCCCGTCTGCAATGGCAAGCACCTGCGCGACGTGAACATCTATGGGAGCGTTCTGCCGGGCTCGCCAATCCCTGCCGTGGTGGCGCCCCCTGCCCCACCACCCGTGCCGCAGATCAAGCAACCCGCTGATCGCGGCACACCGCCCCCGCCAGTTCCCCTGTCCGAGAAGACATCGGCGCGAACGGCTCCCAGCACCTATGGAAGTTGCTGATCATGCGGAATCAGACCGAAGGCGTGCCGTCCAAGGACGCCGAACTCTATTTCGGCCACGCTCGATCCTGGGATCAGGACCGTCAGCGCAAATCCTTACGGTCCGAACGCATCGCCTGGATTGTGGCCGGCCTGGGCCTGCTTGCCGCGACCGCAGAGGGCTTCGCACTTGCGGGCCTTGCACCGCTGAAGACGGTCATGCCGTACATCATTCGGGTCAACCAGACGACGGGCGCCGTCGACGTGCAGACCACCGTCACCCAGAAGCCGATGCGCTATGACGAGGCGGTCACGAAATTCTTCCTCGCGCAATATGTTCGGACCCGGGAGAGCTGGTTGCCGGCGGCGGCCGAGGAGAATTTCCGGGCCGTCACTATCCTGTCAGAACCAGGCGAGCAGCAACGCTGGGGCCGGTTTTTCAGCTCGAACAACGCCGCGAGTCCACAGGTCGTGTGGGGCAAGGGTGCGGTCGTCCAGGCCCGCGTGCGCAATATTGCCTTCATCAACGATCGTGTTGCCAACGTCCGCTTCACGCGGACAGTGCAGACCGACACCGATACGCAAAGCAGCGACTGGATCGCGACGGTCACCTTCCGGTACACGAATGCGCCGATGGCGGAGGGCGACCGCTATCGCAACCCATTGGGGTTCCAGGTCGTGAATTACCGCGCGGACCCCGAGGTGGTTCGATGAACCGCCTCCTTCCCATAGCGAGCCTGCTCGCCATCATCGCGACACCCGCGCTCGCGGAGGACACGCCGCGCGGTGGGCCGGCGGATTCGCGCGTGAAGTTCGTCGAGTATCAGGAGACACAGGTCTACCGGATCGTTGGCACATTCCGGACGGCGACCCAGGTCGTGCTGGGCGACGACGAGACGATCGAACATGTCGCGCTCGGCGACACCGTCTCTTGGGAAGTGGCGGTTGCCGGTCACATCCTGTTCCTGAAACCCCGTGAGCGGGCGGGGCCGACGAACCTTATAGTCACGACCAACCGCGGGGGTGAACTGCGCAACTACGCCTTCGAACTGACAGCACGCCGGGGACCGATCGGCAGCGGAAGCCGCGATACATTCTTCCAGGTTCGGTTTCGCTACCCGCGCGATGAAGCTGATCGTGCCGCTCGCATGCGCGCGACCCAAGAAGCACTGCGCGTCGCAGCATTGCAGGCGAGCGCCGTTCGGGGAGCCCTTGACCACGGCGTCATCGATGGACCGCGCAATCTGAACTACAAGGTCCAGGGTGCGAGCGATCTTCAGCCGTCGGAGATCTCCGACAACGGCCAGTTCACGGTCCTGCGTTTCCCCGGCAATCATGAAATCCCCGCGATTTATCTCGTGCGCCCGGACGGTTCGGAGACATTGGTCCCATTCGATGTCCGGGACGAGTTCGTCGTCGTCCACGCCGTGGCGGCTCAACTGCGCCTACGCCGGAACCGGGAGGTGCTGTGCATCTATAATCTCGCGCCGACACCCTACGGCGTCGATCACGGCACCAACACAGCGTCGCCGCATGTCGAGCGCACCATACAAGACCCGAAGGAGTGAGCGCGATGGACGAGTCTGCGGCCGAGGCCCCTCGTCGCCCGCAAGGCGATCCAACACCTGAACGCGACGAAATCATCCGCGAGCGCGGCATCGATCCGATAGGCGGGATAACACCGGCGAAGCGGAATACCGCGCTGATTTTCGCGGGGACGGCGATGGTTCTCGGCATCTTGTGGGTCAACTCGGGGCCAAGCGCCAACAATGCCGGCAGCCTGATGGGCAAACCGGAGTCGATGGCCAAACGCCCCGATCTGGCCGCGCGCGAGACCGTCGCGTATGATGCGGTCGCGGCGAAACCCAAGCCGCTTGGCGCGCTCGCCGCAGATCCCAACGCACCCGTCATCAATCCTCCGCCTGACGCGCAGGTGGTTGGCCCTGACGGACAGATCGTTCCTGCCATGCAACCGGGTGCAGCGCCGGCGGGCGCAACGCAGAATACGCGCCAAAACTTGGCCGATCAGGCACGGCGATCGACATTGATCGCCTATGGAGGCCGCGATGCGCTACAGCCGTCGCCGGGTGGAAGTGCTACAGCCAGTCCGGACGGTGGTGCCGACGGTTCGGCCGATCCGGCCCCCCGCGGCACACCTAACGCGCTCGACGCGCTTCGACAGAGTTCGGCGGTAGGCGAGGCACGGGCCTCGATGCTGCCCAACCGCAATTATCTCGTCACCGCCGGTACGCTGATTCCTTGCATCCTCCAGACAGCGATGAATTCGGCGCAGCCAGGCTACACGTCGTGCCTGATCCCGCGCGACGTCTATTCGGAGAATGGCCGTGTCGTGCTCATGGAGAAGGGCACCAAAGTCCTCGGCGAATATCATGGCGGCATCCAGCAAGGGCAGAACCGCCTGTTCGTCTTGTGGACGCGGGCCGTCACGCCGCAGGGCGTGCGCATTGACCTGGCTTCGCCGGGGTCGGACGCCCTTGGCCGCGCCGGCATCGCCGGGTCCGTGGACACCTTCTTCTGGGCGCGCTTCGGCAGCGCGTTGCTGCTCTCGCTGGTCGACGACGCCGCCTATATCGCCGGTCAGTCCGTTTCGGGTGGCAGCAACAACTTCAATAACACGACCCGGACCCCGAGCGAGGGGGCGAGCATCGCGCTCCAGAACAGCATCAATATCCGACCGGTGCTGAAGAAGAACCAGGGCGAGGAGGTCGGGATCTTCGTGGCCAAGGACTTCAACTTCGCCGACGTCTACAATCTCGAGCTTCGGCGCTGAGGATGAGCGATACCGCCGTCCTGCGCCATTATCTCGCGCCGATCCTGCCGCTGCTGGAGCCGGTCGAGGTCACCGAACTGGTGATCAACAAGCCCGGCGAAGTCGGTATCGAGGATCATCGCGGTTGGCACTGGCATAGCGTCGCCGAACTCGACAGCGACTGGCTGGCGACGCTGGCCGTCGCGGCCGCAAGTTTTACGCGGCAGGACGTCAATGCCGAGACCCCGATCTGCTCGACCATTTTGCCAGGCGGGGAGCGCTGCCAGATCGTCATTCCGTCGGTGACGCCGACTGGTGCTCCATCTTTCACGGTGCGCAAGCCCTCGCGCGTCAATCTCGCGATCGATCAACTCGCCCAGACAGGTTTGTTCACCGCCACACGCTCGGCCGCCCGCGGTCTCGGCGAAGTCGACGCGCAATTGGTCGCGCAGCGCGAGGCCGGCGACTGGCCGGCTTTCTTCAGGACCGCCGTCGCCGCCCGCAAGAACATCCTGGTGAGCGGCGCGACCGGCTCGGGCAAGACCACTTTCGCCAAGGCGCTGATCCAGTTGATCCCGCCCGACGAGCGGTTGCTCACGATCGAGGATACGCGCGAGCTCGTCGTCGAGCATCGCAATGTCGTGCATATGGTCTATTCGAGCGAGCGACAGGGCCTGGCGAAGGTCGGCCCCAAGCAGCTGCTCGAAAGTGCGCTGCGCATGCGGCCCGATCGCATCCTCCTGCAAGAGCTGCGCGACGGGACGGCCTTTTTCTATCTGCGCAACGTGAACTCGGGCCACCCTGGTTCGATCACGACCGTCCACGCCGGCTCGGCCATGGGCGCGTTCGAGCAGCTTACCCTGCTGGTGAAGGAGTCCGAGGGCGGACGCGATCTGGCCCGCGACGATATCCGTGGGCTGTTGCACATGCTCGTCGACGTCGTTGTCCAGACCCGCAAGCGCGCCGGAAAATTCGAAGTCGAGGAGGTGTATTTTGACCCGCCTGTCGGACGCGCGACCGCTCACTAAGGTCGCGATCGTCGCGGGGATGCTCGCGGCAACCTTTTTGGCATGTGCCTTGTGCGCGGTGCTGGTCGCGCTGGTCGGCCTCAACCAGATCGGCCCGCATATGCAGATCTCGGCGATACCCGCATGGCTCTGGTATTACCGCGGCGATCCGCTTCTGCATCTGTGGCTGGAGCGCGGTGCGTTGGTTGCCGGCGCCATCGCTTTCGTCATCCTGCTCATCATCCTGAAGCGGGGGCGCACGCTCCATGGCGAGGCGCGGTTCGCGCGTGAAAGCGAAATCCGGCGCGAACATCTGCGCAGCAACAGTGGGATCATCGTCGGGCAGAAAGGCGGGCGCTATCTGGTTTTCGGCGGCACCGAACATGTCTTGCTCGAGGCGCCGACGCGCGCCGGCAAGGGCGTCGGCGTCGTGATCCCCAATCTTCTGAGTTGGGCGGACTCGGTGGTGGTGCTCGATGTGAAGCGCGAGAACTGGGACATCACCGCTGGTTTTCGCGCACGGCATGGCCAAGCCGTCTATCTGTTCGATCCGCTAGATCCTGAAGGGCGAAGCGCCCGCTACAATCCCTTGAGCTTCATCGACCGGCTCGACGACACCGATGTGATCAATGAACTCCAGAAGATCGGCGGCATGCTCTTTCCGGCCCCTGAGAAGGCTGATCCGTTCTGGGCGGAAGCGGCGCGCGCCGCCTTTGTCGGCGTCGGCGCGCTTGTCGCGGCCAATCCCGCCCTCCCCTTCACGATCGGCGAAATCTATCGGCGACTGACGACGGGCGATCCAAAGGTCGAACTGCCGAAGGTCGTCGAAGAGGCCCAGCGCCGTGGCCAGCGGCTGAGCCAGGCGTGTGTGTCGGCGCTTTATGACTTCACCTCCGCGTCCGACAACACATTTTCGGGCATCAAGCAGACGATCACCTCGAAACTCAATCTCTGGCTCAATCCCTATGTCGATGCCGCGACGTCGGAGACCGATTTCGATCTGCGCCAGATCCGCCGCGAGCGGATATCGATCTATCTTGGCGTATCGCCCGATAACATCGACCGGATAGCGCCCGTCTATAACCTCTTCCTCCAGCAGCTGATCGATCTCAATACGCGAGAACTGCCTGAAAATGGTGGCCGCGTACCGGTGCTTATTTTGCTCGACGAATTCGCCCGCCTCGGCAAGGCGCCGGTCATCGCGTCGGCTTTTTCCTATGTTGCAGGCTACGGTCTTCGCCTGTTGCCAGTCATCCAGAGCCGGTCCCAGCCCCGCGGTATCTATGGCGTGGACGTCACCGACGAGATCATCGCCAACTGCGGTCTGGAGATCGTATTCACACCCAAAGAGTTGAAGGTCGCCAACGAACTCTCCGAGCGGCTCGGCTTTTTCACGATGAACGTCAAATCGAAAAGCCGGACGATCCATGGCCTGCTCGCCAACCGCAGCGTATCGGAATCGGACCAGCGGCGCGCGCTGATGATGCCCCAGGAACTGATGCAGATGCCCAAGGGCGACCTCCTGTTGATGCGCGGCGGCATTCCGCCCGTCAGGGGCCGCAAGATCGAGTATTTCCGGTCGAAGCGATTCACGAGCCGGATCAGTGACCCGCCCAAGGTCGCGCCCCGTCCGATCGCGATCAACGCCGTGTCGTATGCCGCAAAATTGGCGGGCGGGGCGAGCAGCAGTGATCCGTTAGCGCAGGCCCTTAGCGCGAAGCGGGCTGCTCTGTTGAACGACGGTCCAGAGACTGCGGCAACGGAGCAGGCGCAATCCAGCGCGCGCGCGTTGACCGATGACGAACTGTCGGGCTTTGCCGAAATCACCGATGACATGTTGGTTCTCGGCGACATGGTGGATTTACCCCCGCCCGGCGACGAACAGGCCGCTATCGCCTTTGTCACCGCGATGACAGCCCGGGCCGTTCTCGCGCCGGTGGATGCCGGCGCCCAATCTCGAGCATTTGTGACCGAGAGGCATGACCATGGCAGAGAATGATCGCAAGCAATCGGGCGCGGCGCGGACGATTGCCAACAGCGTTGGCATCGATGACGCCGAACGGCGCAAGGCGCAGGCGCCTGGGCCTGCTGCGCCGGAAAAGTCCAGGTCCGGAAGATCGAAAGACGGTCCGACTGAAGCGCCTGATCATGCCGGGGCTGTCGGTGCGCCGCGACGCGCGCCCAAGGTGCATTCCCTCGAGGCGGGCGATGTGCCGGACAGCGTGCGGAAGCGCTATTATGCCGACAAGGCGAAATGGTCGGGGGAACCCGCCTTTTTCACGACGGCGCAAGCAAAGGATCCCGCGTTTCGCGATCAGGGCCGGCGCCTGGTCACGGCGACCGAGAGCCAGGAGGTCGTCAAGGATCTGGTGGCGATTGCCCAACACCGCAATTGGGATCGGATTCACGTCACGGGATCGGAAGAATTTCGGCGATCGATCTGGATCGAGGCCAGTCAGAAGGGGCTGGAGGTACGTGGCTACAAGCCCAATGATCGCGATCTCCAGGAGCTCGACCGGCTCCGCGGAGAGACGAGCCGTAATACGATTGCGCCCATGGCAGCAGTCCGTGATCTCGATGCTGTCCGCGGGTCATCCGGAATGAGTCGGCGGAGCGATGGCAATGGTTTGGAACGGTCGGATGCCCGGCGCGGCGATCGTGGCACCACGCCGAATGATCGTGCGGCCGATAGTCAGATGCGCGTGATGGAAGCGGTGATCCGACGGACGTTGTTCGACAACCCCGAGGCGGTTGCGCGTGTGATGACCGTCGCCCGCACGCAGCTCGATGCGCATATCGCGGCGGGACGGAACATCCGCCCGGCAATGGTCAAGGACGCCTCCCCGATCGTCAGGCAGGATGTCGTCCGCGGCCGTGACCCAGCCACGCCCCCCATCCCTCGTCCAGGGCGCGAGCCCAAGCCCCAAGAACGCAGCCGGTCTCGGTGACCGAGAAGCGATCGGCTACTGCTCTAAGAACCGCCACGTTTGTTCGCGTGGGCCGAGAATTTATCATGATTGATAAACCGCGAGCGGCCTAACCCCAAGCCTGCCGGATGTATACTGTTTGCGCGCAGCGTCCTGCAAGGCACAACAATCTTGCCAGAGAATATAATTGTCGTTATATCGAATGCGCCATACATCGCACTTAGAGGCTCAAATTGCGCGAAGGATATAATCTCAAGACGCTTGGACCTCGTGCCGCCCAGCTGATCGTCGAATTGAACGAGCGCCGTCGGCCGATCTTTTCGCTCGCGGACGTCACCGAGATCACAGGTCTGAGCCCGTCATCGGCACGCAGCCTCGTCGCAAACACGGAAGCGCGCGGCATCGTCACGCGTCTCAAGCCTGGCCTCTACAATCTGGTGCCATTCGAGCGGGGCCGTGACACCGAGCATGTGAGCGATCCTTACCTCATTGCAAGAACACTGGTTGGCGATGCGGACTACTTCATCTCCCACGGCAGCGCCCTCGAGCTGCACCGCATGGTCACCCAACCGCAGTTGGCCATCATCGTCTCCTGCACCAAACGGCTGCGCCCGCAGCACATCCACGGATATGAGTTCCGCTTCGTCGACGTCAAACCGCAGAATTTCTTCGGTCTGACCGAGATCTGGATCACATCCGAGGAGCAGGTCAGGGTCAGCGATCCCGAGCGTACCATCATCGATGGTCTCTACCATCCGCAATATGTCGGTGGTGTCACGGAGGTCGCCAAGGGCCTCTGGATGAGGCGCGATACACTGCGGGTCGAACTGATGATCGAATACGCGCTTCGCCTCGGCGTTGGCGCGGTGATCCGCCGCCTGGGCTATCTTCTGGAATTTTACGGACTGGCCGACGCAGCCGCATTGGAGCGGCTGCGCGCGCGGCTGACGCCGACCTATCAGCGTCTTGATGCCCTGTTTCCCAATGAGGGCAGGATGCTGGCCCGATGGCGCATCCGACTCAACGTCGAGCCCGATGAACTCGATATAATCCGGAGCCGTTGATGATTCCCCAGCGCGATCTCTCCCGTATGCGCGTTTTGCGCGAAGCCGACCTGCCGGAGTTGAGTGCGCCGTTCATCGCCCGACGATGGGCGTAAATTAATAGATTTGCTTGCCGATTCTGCCAAAGGTTATGGTGGTCAAGTTCGGGGGATGAGTTGGACGACACGCAACGCTTTGCCTATGGGCTCAAGTTCGAGAACGCCTTTCTGCGCGAGCGCGGCAAGGCGTTCGAGACCCTGTTCGCCCGTATCATGGCGCATGCCTTTCCAGGCGATTTCCAACCCGTCCGTCCTTACGGTCCGAAAGGCGACCTGAAATGCGATGGCTTCCGGGCCAGCGATGGCACCGTGTTCCAATGCTATGCGCCCGATGCAATGAAACTCGAACCCATCCTTGCCAAGGTCGATGAAGATTTCGCAGGCGCGCTCGTCCATTGGACGACAAAAATGCTGCGGTGGGAGTTTGTCCATAACGACAGTCGCGGCCTCCCGGCCGAGGCCGTCAAGAAACTTGCCGCGCTCAACGCCGCGAATCCGAACGTCGCCTTAGCCGTTTGCGGCGAAGCGGAATTGCGGCTGATCGCCATGTCGCTCGCGCTCCACCAGCTCGAAGATCTCTTTGGCGCCGTTCCATCGGGCCGTGTGCTGGAGAAGCTCGATTTCGAGGCGTTGCGGCCGGTGCTGCTGGCAATTCAACGGCAGGAACCGGACGCGGAACCATCGCTGGTGGCGCCATCGGCCGCAAAGCTCGAACGCAATGCCCTCTCCCAGGACGCAGCCGGGCTGCTGCGGCAGGGCCGCCGCCGGGAGCAGTTGGTCGAAGCCTTTTTTGCCGGCTGGCCTGATCCCGACCTCGGCGAAGAGATCGCACAAGCGTTCCGGGTGCGCTATCAGGCCCTGAAGGCGGTCGGGCTATCACCGGACGATATCTTCGGCGAGCTTCAGGCTTTCGCGGGGGGTATGACGGGAGAACCAGCGCGCCAGGGCGCGGTGCTGGCTGTGCTTTCCTACTTTTTTGAACGTTGTGACATCTTTGAGGACGCGATTCGAATCGACGCGATATGATTCTACCGACCAAACATATCCGGCCCGATCGGGCGCTCCTGGCGGTTGGTGCCGACGTGCTCGGCTGCCTGCGCGAGCCGATGACCGTCTCCCGTCTCTGGGATGAGATACGCATTTCTCGCAGCGATCGGGCGGTGTCGGCACCGATCAATTATGACTGGTTCGTGCTGGCGCTCGACCTGCTGTTTATCGTGAAGGCCGTGCAGTTCGATCGTGGTCTGGTCCAGAAGACCGTTTCATGATCCACGGCCTTTCCAGCGACCTTCCGAGCTTCAAGAGCTTGGCCTTCCGGCCCGGTCTGAACATCCTGCTCGCTGACAAGAGCGATGGGGCGACCGATCGGCAGTCCCGCAACGGCGCCGGCAAAACCAGCCTTGTCGAGCTGATCCACTTCCTGTTCGGCGCCAATGCCGACAAGGACAGCATTTTCCGCTCCGATGAACTGGCAGGCTTCAGTTTCGAGGCCCGTGTCGATATCGGACCGACGCTCGTCGATGTCACGCGATCCGGCACCAAGCCATCCCGCATCCGATTGCAGGGCGACACATCCGATTGGCCGATCGCCCCGTCTCTCGAAGCCAAGACCGGCGATCTGATCATCAGCAACGAAAATTGGCGCGCTGCATTGGGCGCGCTGCTTTTCCGCCTGAACCCGGATGTGGACGACGAAGCAAACGGCCGCTTTCGGCCGAGCTTTCGATCTCTATTCTCCTATTTCGTGCGGCGGCAGAATAGCGGCGGGTTCGTGTCGCCCACACAGCAATCCTCGATGCAGCAGGCTTGGGATCAGCAGGTAGCGATCAGTTATCTCCTGGGCCTCGACGCGAGCGTGCCGCAACAGTTTCAGGAGGTCCGCACACGAGAGCGCGCGATGGCGGAGTTGCGCAAGGCGGCGAAGGACGGCAGTCTCGGCCGTTATTTCGGCACGGCGGCTGATCTCCGGACCCGCATGACGATCGCCGAAGCCCGTGCCAGAAGGATGCGCGAGCAACTCGACACCTTCAATGTCGTTCCAGAATATTCGGGGATGGAGCAGGAGGCTTCGCAGATCACGCGCGAGATTTCGACACTCAGCGACGACAATACCGCTGATCGGGAACTGATCCTGCAGTTGCGCGCGGCGATCGACAGCGAGCTTCCGCCGGCGACGACCAGCCTGGACCGCCTCTATCGCGAAGCCGGTGTCGTACTGCCGGGCTCGGTCGGTCGCCGCTTCGAGGAAGTGGAAGAGTTTCACCAGGCTATCGTGCAAAATCGGCGATCGCATCTGACGTCCGAGGTCCAGGCCGCGGAAGATCGTATCCGCACGCGCGATCGTGCACGCGAAACCCTCGATGGCCGGCGTCGGCAGCTGATGGGCATCCTCCAATCCGGCGGCGCGTTGGAACATTACGCAGCGCTCCAGCAGGAAGCCGGCCGCGCGGAGGCGGACGCCGAGGGACTGAGACAACGCCTCACGACGGCGGAGCAGATCGAAAGCACGAAAGCCGAACTCGACATTGAGCGCGCCCGGCTCCTGAAGACGCTTCAGGACGATCATCACGAACGTCAGAGTATCATCGAGGAAGCGATCCTCGTGTTCGAGGATCTGTCCAACGCGCTTTACGAAAAAGCCGGGAGCCTGACGGTCAGCGCCACGCCCAACGGTCCCCAGGTCGATATTCGTATCGATGCCCAGCGCAGCAAGGGCATCACCAACATGCAGATATTCTGCTTCGATCTCATGCTGGCCGAACTGACCGCCCGCCGGGGCATGGGGCCGGGTTTCCTGGTTCACGACAGTCATCTGTTTGACGGGGTCGACGAACGGCAGGTGGCCAAAGCGTTGCAGCTCGGCGCCGATCATGCTGCCGCGGTCGGATTCCAATACATCGTCACGATGAATTCGGATGCTTTGCCGAAAGACGGCTTTCGTGACGGCTTTGATGTTAGTGCCTATGTGCTCGACACCAAGCTGACCGACGCAACCGAAACCGGCGGGCTATTCGGACTGCGCTTTAACTGAAATACGCCCCTACCCCAACTTATCCACATCTTTAGCGCTCGCGATCAGGGGGCTCGCGTTTAACTTTGTCCGACTCAGCCGACGGCAAAGCATCCGATTTACGGCTGCGGCTGTCCGCTGCCGCCGAACTCCGATCGGCGATCATGATCTCCCGCGCCCGCTGCAACCGCCGAGACACCGCCGCTGGCATATCGGCCACGAACCCTGCGATATCCTCGGCCAACGCGCGGTCCTCGTCCTTTCCGGTTGCCGCCAGCGCTGCCGCGGCCTCTGCATAAGCCCCCCGGATCTGCTTCTGGCGGCCGAGCGCAAGCACATCCTCCACCCGCCGCTCTGGGTTCTGTGACCGTGCGAACGCCTGCGCGCGCTCTTCGATCAGCCGGTTGAGATCCAAATCCCTCCCCTGCCCCGCTGCCCGTGCCTCCAGATGGTGGGCCGGCGAGCGCACCCGCTTCTGGACATGGCCGCGCGCGCGGCGCGGCGTCGCTTCGGCGGTGATACCGCGCTGGCGCAATTCATGGGCGAAGCTTTCGCGCCAATGATGAAGGTCGGCCTTGCGCGGATTGAACCGCGCCCCGTCCGCACCCTGGGTCGCGACGGTCAGATGGACATGGGGGTTAGCGGTGTCGGTGTGGAGCGCCACCATATAGCTGAACTGCCCTTCGAACTCGACGCGCGCGAACGCCTGGACGGCATCATGGATGGTCGCGGCATCGGTCGTACCGCCGGGCATAGACAACACCATCGACATCGAGGTCGGTCGCTCCTTGCCATATGGGTTCATCGCCTGATCGAGCATGTCCCAATCGGCCGCGATCGCCTTCAGGCGCTTTTCGTCGGTGATGATCTCGCCTTCGCTGCTGCGAACCTCGAGCTTCCCGTGGCGCGATATATAGCCAAAATGTTCGGCGAGGTGCCTGGCCCCACGCTGCTTGCCCGAGATCTTGACCATGACCTCGGGCGCCTTGCGCACGATGCGCTCAAGCTTGGCGCGCGCCTCGGCCGGCGACAACATCGGCGCAGCGGCGCTCCCGCCTATCCCCTTGCCACCACCCGAACGGATCCGCAGCGTCCCTCCGCGCAGGCTACGCTTGCCCCCGGCCGGCGGTCGCCAGGCTTCCATCAGACTGGGGAGCGGCAGGACGCCGTCATCGTCCTCAGTCATCGGGCGTATCCCAATAGCTCAGATCACCTTTCAGCGCGCGGCCAAGCGCGCGCAGCTGGTCGGCCACCTCGTCACGGAAGGAGGCGACCCGCGCGGCCTCGCGCGCCAGGTCGAGCCGCGAATCCACCATGGTTGCGGCATGAAGGGCATGGACCGCCTGGTTGAGATTGATGCCGATCCGGTTGAGCTCGCGCCAGGACTGCGCGATCTCTACCCGGTCGGCGCGCGGCGGAAGCGGATGTGCATGAAGCCGCCGACGCAACAGCATCACGAGCCATTCGGTCCGTTTTAGCCCGCGCGCATCGGCGGCCGCATCGAGCCTCTCAATATCCTCGCGCATGAGCCGAAGTTGGAGCCGGTCAGTCGTGCGGGTCCGAGGCGAAGCCGTCTCGCTCGACCTGTCCCCGGCGTTCTCAAGCGCATCGTCGATCAGCTTGCGCAGGAGCGCTGAGCGACCGCCGGCGGCAGTCGCCCTGGCATCGAAGCGCGCCGCGAGATCATCGGGCAGACGGAGGCCAAAAAACGCCACACCCCATTGCTATTGTTTAACAATGACGGCGCCAAGCCTATCCGGCCCTCACCTAAAACCACTCGTCTTATAGTCTGCTCAAGCAGACTCCGCCCGCCCTCTAGCCAGGGATCTCACCCGACCTGACATCTGCAAAAGAGCACAATATTTCCGAGTGATTCAATAAGCACGATCCGAGAAAATGAAGACAGCCGCGCCCCTGAAGAAGGGGGCGCGGCTGTCAAAATTGTCTGAAAAGCCCGATAGTTTCTACGCGGAGTGAGGGTTGAATGTGTGAGCGCCCCGCCCGGACGATGGCTTACCCCATAACGATGCCGGCAACGGGCGCTTCGATCTCCTCGCCGTCGTCGAACACCACCCGGACCAGCTCGGGCAGGATCAAACGTCCGGTCCGCCCGTCCAGGGTCACACGAACCGCATCAAGAGGCTGGGGCTCCAAAGACTTCTCCGTGCCGAACATCGATCGCAGGCCAGCACCAGCACGAACCGGCCTGCTTGGCGCAGCGCGCTCGGAGCCCTGCCCATTCGACAGGGCAGGCACGTCAAGCAACCCGGTATCAGGCAGAGCCTCGGATGCCTTGAGCCCCGCGATAAACCGGCCGCCCTCGGCCAGGGTCACGCTCTCATCGCCGAGCCGCTCGACATAGGCGCGCACCGCGTCGCCATGCGTGCGGGCAGCCCGGTGGAGGTCGTAGAGCAAGCGGATCGGCATCTGATCGATCGCTGCCCGCAGCCAGGGCGCCATGTCGGCACAAGCGGCATAGAGCGATACGAACTGCTTCGACCGGCCAAGCGCGCGGGCGATCTCCGCCTGGGTTACGCCGGCGGCCAGCATCCGTTCGATCCCGGTTGCCAGATCATGCGGGGTGAGGCCCGCGCGCTGATCATTCTCGACGATCTGATCGGCGAGCGTGTCGGCCCGGTTCACCACCGCCATCACGATGGCAGGAATAGTCTCGCGCCCGGCAAGGCGCGATGCCCGAAAGCGCCGCTCGCCGACGCGGATGACATGAAGTCCTTCGCCATTTTTCGGGGCGACGATGATCGGCTGCAGGACGCCGCGCGCGGCGATCGACGCGGCAAGATCCTTGAGCTCCGTCTCGTCGAACACGCGCCGAGGGTTTTCGGGGTCGGCGATGATCCAGTCGAGCGGCAGATCCTCGACGCGCCGCGCGCTGTCGTGGAGACCGACAAGCAGTCCGAACTCTTCGGCGCGCTGATCGAACTTGCCCATCACGCCGCACTCAGGCGACGGTCATCCATCCGGCGGACGATTTCGGCCAGGATCGGTCGGATTTCGTCAGCGGCCGCTTTCGCGCCGCTGCCGGTTTCGCGCCAGACCGGATGATGCTGTTCGGCCGAATGCTTGTAAGTCGGTCGCGCCTTGATGAAGGCGGGAAACATCAGTTTCTGGCCCACGGCGCGGGCGAGCTTGACCGCATTGTCCATTTCGCGCCGGTCGAACGGATTGACCATCGAGGGCAACAGCCCGAGAAAATCGACCTTGCGCCCGCCTCTCGCCCCTTCCGCTTTTTTGAGCGCGGTGAGCAGCATCTTGGCGCACTCGATCGAATCCTCGGCGACCTGGACCGGGGCGATCACCGCGTCGGCCACCGCCATCGCGCTCAAGGTCAGCTCATCCCATTTGGGACCGGTGTCGATGACGATATGATCGAAATGGGCGCCAAGCGCGGGAAACCGGCCCAGGAAGTCGCGGACATCCGCGGCCGCCTTGACCATCTGCAGGCGCGGATCGGCGGCGAAAACAGTGATGCCTGGCGCATCGGTCAGGTCGAGCCGCGCCTCGGGATCGAACAGATCCGCTGCAAACCACCCGGCCCGCTCGCCGGCGAGCCGACGGGTGGAACTACCCTGCGGATCGAGGTCGAGAAACGCGACCCGGTTGCCATCTCGCTCGGCAAGATACCAAGCGAGATGCGTCGCAAGAAATGTCTTGCCGACCCCGCCCTTGAGCAGGCTGACGACGATCGTTCGCATCGGCGCCGCGCCGTCAGGATTCATAGTCGTGCGGACCATCGCGCAGGTTGCGCTCATAATGCTCGCGCGACGACCAGTCGCCACCGCCGCCGATGCCGGGTCCGACATAACGGAACAGGTAAACGGTGATGACGAAGCAGACGAATGCGAACAGCAACGCATGGTCTGGATGACGCGAAAAATAGTCGGCCACGGCGGGTCTCCTTGGCATGTTCCAGGGAAACCGGTCGGTCCCCTCACCGCGCAGCGAAACGCGGCCGCTCTCGCCGCGCAGCCTCTCCTCTCGTGCCGGGGAGCAAGACCCGGTGGGCGTCAGACGGCACCGGCGATAGTCTGCTCAAGCAGACTTTTCGGCCATCCCCCCGGTCAGGGGGATAGCCGGCGTCACCATCGCTCGGTGAGACATTGTGCGCAGCCCGGCGGCAACGTCAGCGGGCTCGGTTGGCGCGACGCGATCAGCGCTCGCGGCTGACGCCTTGGTCAGTCGGCAGGCTCACGCAACCGCCACTGGTGGACCAGGGCGACGATCTTGTCCTCATAGCCGAGCTGGTCGGGATAGATCGCGCCGTGATGACCGCCCAGATAGACGAACACTACTGCCATGTCGGCCGCAACGGCGTGGTCGACGCCGAACAGGTCGGCGAGATCGAACCCGCCATTGTCTTGCGCATTCCACCAGGCGAGCAGGAAGTTTGCGGCGCGACGCGCTTGCCCCGTGTCCGAGGCGGCCAGATCGAAAAGCCGGTCGAGGGCTTGTATGACAGGCTCGCTCATCTGCGAATCCCTTTCGGTAAAAGGTGGCCCCGACAGGGTCGGGGCCATGATAGCTCAATATTCGTGGGTGAGAAGCAGCGTCAGCACGCGGGTGGTGACTTCGGGATCGGTCGGATCGGGCGATCCATAGGTCAGCGCCCGATCATAATAGTCGATCTTCCAATACAGGGCTTCGCCGGCAAGTTCGAAGCGCCCGAAATCACGCTCGCCATGGGGATCGACGTCGGGACCAAAGGCGTCATAGTCGCGCACGGTGCGCAACAGTTCGGCGCGGCGCTGGAACCCGCGGAACAAGCTAGTATCGCCGATCAGCTCGGCGACCCCGGCGGTCATGACCACCTGGTTGACGCCCGGGCTATGGATGGACTGGCGCAGGGCATCATTGAGCCGCGCGATAGTCGCGATGCGCTGGTCTGCGGATAGGACTTTGTCATTCTGGGGGTCGGCCATGACGTTCGACTTCCTGATCTGTGTCAGACCCCGCCGATCGGGGCCTTTCGACAGGCGACCGGACCGCCGGGGCATAGCGCGCCCGCGCACCCGCAGGGTCGCAACGGATGTGGAGAAGCCCGGCACGGGCTTGCGCTGGCAAGTGCCGCGGCGAGGACGCCAAGCCAGGAAGGGACGATCGGTGCAGCGGTGAGAGGGAAAATGGAACGGCATGGCCGACTTTTCGGACGTGCTGCTGGACGCGCAACCGAGGGCTTCGCTATCTATCGCCTCGATCATGACAGACACCGCCCGGATCATTGCCCTCTGGCCACGCTGGACATTGAGCGTGGGCGTGATGCAGCGGCTGCTGATCCAGGTTCGCACGCAGTGCCGCCGCTGCGGCGCCCTGATGCGCGCCGATCTGGACGATCTGGTCGCCCGCTATGGCGCAAGTGCGTCGCTGATCGATCGCCAGGAACGATGCCGCATGGTCGCGTGCGATGGCGCGACCTTCTACGTTGCCGCCCGGCGGCATGGCGAACCGTGGCGGATCCTGCTCGACGACGGGGCGCTGCGCGACGGCCTGAGCCTGTGCCCGCCAGCGCATCTCGCCCATGGGCGACCAGCCCCTTTCGCGAATGCCGCAGACCTGCTCGTTCCAGGGCGCCGTTGACGGCCTGCCCCACGGCAGGGATCGTGACCCGCATGGGCCGAGACCCGGCACGGGGCTCGGGGCGTTTCGCCTAGAGCCCGGTCCGGCGCAGCCGGAGCCGCCCTCCCCGCTCAAGCCCCCTTTGCATCACCCAGATCACCGAACAAGCGAAGCAATATCTCGTCCAAACTGGCGACCTTCTCGAATCTGGTTATCCGGACCTTGCGATGGTTCGGCCGCGCATTCTTCTGGCCGTCCGCAGTCCCCTTGCTATGTTTGGCGACGGCAAACGAAGTGATGTCCGGCAAAGGCTCGCCTGGCCCCGCGCCGAACCACAGATAATGGTCGAAGAGGAGATCCGGCGTCACCACGATCCAGATGACGCACCCGCTCGGCTTCTCCATCAGCTTGAGGCTGATCTTGACCTCATCGGTCTTGCCGCCGACGATTTTGGTCTTGAACTGGATATGGCGGGTCACGCGGCCGCGGGCCATGACCAGATCAAAGCCACCCGCGTCGAATTCGGAGCGCAGCACCTCGACATCGGTCACGCCCCGTTGCCACAGGCGGCGCAGCGCGTCCCCGACAAAGACATGCTCCACGATGCGCTCACGCAGGGTCGAGTGGATGAAATGCGGGCTCGCTTCCTCGGTAAGATCGTCCAATCAGCGCTCGCACAATAACGGCGGGGGCGAATGCCCCCGCCTGAAGGTTTCAACTGAACGGATCATATTCATTGATGACCGCGACGTCGCCATCGAACTCATCGGCGGTGATGACCGCGAACTGCGTGCCGATGCCGATAACCATGGTTGCGATCATGAGGGTTCTGGAGAGGCCGAGCGCGTGGAGGCGGGCGATCTTGATGTCGGTGAACATATCGAGGCTCCTTGCAAGCCGGCGGGTTCATCCCCGCTCGACTGGCGCCCGATGTGTTCGGCCGGTGGCCGCGATCACTTTTTGCCGCAGGCCAAAAAGCCGTAGCGCAAGCGACCGGACCCTTTACGGGTTGATTGCATGAGGCTGCCGGCCGGACCAAGGATTGCGCCTCAAAGAGCGGGGTGGACCCGCCTGACGCCAGGATTTGGGCTTCGCGCCGACCCTTCTAGTATGTCTCCAAGGTCGGCCCTTGCGCAGATCGCGCGGTCTTGCGCAGGATGCTGGAGAGTTCATCCATCAAATAGGGTTTGTTGAGCAGCGCGAACCCGCAGGCGCCTTCGTCGGCCCGGACATGGCTACAGGCGCTTGAAGATGATCCGCAGGCCGGGATAGAGGGCGACCTCTTGCTGTTTGTTCTTTTTTTGTTCTATGCTTCGCTTATGCTCCGAGTCGATGAAGATAGCCTGACCCTCCATCTTGAGGTGTCGCTCGCAACCGCCGAACCGGCACTGGTAACGGATATTCGCTGCGGTGACGCAGCCGTACGGCGGCGTGCGGTGGCGCAGCTTGCCCGGCATCTGGCAGTGCGTTTGCGCTGCTATGATATTCTCGCCGACGAGCCCGCCGCAAGGACGGGTACATTGCCGCTGTTCCCCGACGCATGACGAACGCCCCGTCCCGATCCCATCGCTGATGCTCACGGCCCTGCTTCTCGCTGTCGCGACCGTACCCGCCGGGCAGACTTTCATCTGTACGCCCACCAGGGTGTGGGACGGCGATGGACCGGTGTGGTGCCGGGAGGGACCACGGATTCGACTTGGCGGAATAGCGGCACGCGAGATCGGCGGCTCCTGCCGACGCGGTCAACCCTGCCCGCGCGCCAGCGGCGTCGCCGCGCGGGACGCGCTGGTCCGATTGCTTGGCGGCGCCAAAGGCAGAACCGGCACCGGCCATATCCTTGTCGCCGGCCCTAGGCTCCAATGTCGGTCAACCGGCAACGCGAAAGGAGATCGCACCGGTGCCTGGTGCTCTGCGCCGGGGATCGGCGACCTGAGTTGCGCCATGATCGCGACTGGCACGGTGCTGCGGTGGCGACGCTATGCGGCGGGCCATTGCCGCTGAGCGGACGCGGAGGGCGATAGCGGAATAAAGCTGTCCGAAATCTGTCTACAAGCTTCGGACAGGTCTAATTTACATTTGTCCGAAATTCGTATAGGGATTTCGGACATGGCCGATGATACTCCCGACCTCAAAGCCGCCATTCTTCAGCGGATCGACGCGCGTGCACCCAAAGCGGTGTGGACGCCGGGGGACTTTCTCGACCTTGGCAGCCGCGATGCCGTCGACAAGACGCTCCAACGCCTGGTCGCCGCTGACATGCTCCGCCGTATCGACCGCGGCCTTTACGACAAGCCCGGGCGCAATAGCCTGACCCAGCAAAGTAGCCCACCAGATCCCCGCGAGGTCATCGACGCGATCGCCCGACGCGATCAGATCCGGGTGCTGGTCGACGGCATGACCGCCGCCAATGATCTGGGCCTCACCAACGCGGTCCCGGCCAGGATCGTCGTCCATACCGATGCGCGGCTGAAGACGATCCATCTCGGCCATCTCACGATCAGCTTCCGCCTGACCGCCGCCAGCAAGCTCTTCTGGGCGGGGCGGCCCGCGATGCGGATCGTCCAGGCCCTTCACTGGCTGCGCGATACGATGGGAAGCGACCCACAAGACGATGCCACGGTCCACCGACGGATCATGGCGCTGCTGCAGGACGCCCGACAGAGCAAATCCGTGCGC
>Ga0209147_100206_pt1 | contig 64466 bp, 58 predicted proteins | sample AraplaCol_mLB_r2_FD_184278 | JGI IMG/M metagenome (GOLD analysis project Ga0209147, IMG submission 184278) | Arabidopsis root microbial communities from North Carolina, USA - plate scrape CL_Col_mLB_r2 (SPAdes) (version 2) | ecosystem: Host-associated > Plants > Roots > Endosphere | place: USA...
GCACCCGGACATCAAGGCGATCTCGTTCGTCGGCTCGACGCGCGTCGGCACGCACGTGTACAACCTCGGCAGCCAGCACGGCAAGCGCGTGCAGTCGATGATGGGCGCGAAGAACCACGCGGTCGTATTGCCCGACGCGCACCGCGAGCAGACGATCAACGCGCTCGTCGGCGCGGGCTTCGGCGCGGCCGGCCAGCGCTGCATGGCGACCTCGGTCGTCGTGCTGGTCGGCACGGCGCGCGACTGGCTGCCCGAGCTCGTCGAGAAGGCGAAGGCGCTGAAGGTCAACGCGGGCCACGAACCGGGTACCGATGTCGGGCCGGTCGTGTCGAAGGCCGCGCATGCGCGCATCACCGCGCTGATCGACGAAGGCGTGAAGGCCGGCGCGAAGCTCGAACTCGACGGCCGCAACGTGAAGGTGCCCGGTTACGAGCAGGGCAACTTCGTCGGCCCGACGATCTTCTCGGGTGTGACGACCGACATGTCGATCTATACGGAAGAAATCTTCGGGCCGGTGGTGGTCGTGCTCGAAGCCGACACGCTCGACGACGCGATCGCGCTCGTCAACCGCAACCCGATGGGCAACGGCGTGGGGCTGTTCACGCAGAGCGGCGCGGCGGCACGCAAGTTCCAGAGCGAGATCGACATCGGCCAGGTCGGCATCAACATCCCGATTCCGGTGCCGGTGCCCTACTTCAGCTTCACGGGTTCGCGCGGCTCGAAGCTCGGCGACCTCGGCCCGTACGGCAAGCAGGTCGTGCAGTTCTACACGCAGACGAAGACGGTCACCGCGCGCTGGTTCGACGACGACGCGACGGCCGGCGGCGTGAACACGACGATCGCGCTGCGTTGAGTGGGGGCCTGCACATGGACATTGCATTCATCGGACTCGGCAACATGGGCGGCCCCATGGCCGCCAACCTGCTGAAAACCGGCCACGCGCTGACGGTGTTCGACCTCGACGCGCACGCGGTCGACGTCGCGGTGCGCGCCGGCGCAAGCGCCGCCGGCTCGCCGCGCGAAGCAGCCGCGCGCGGCGCGGTCGTGATCACGATGCTGCCGGCCGCGCAACACGTGCGCGCGGTCTATCTCGGCGACGACGGCGTACTGGCCGGCGCGCACGCCGGCGCGACGCTGATCGACTGCAGCACGATCGATCCCGGCACCGTGCGCGCAGTGGCCGACGCCGCCGCGCAGCGCGGCTTCCCGCTCGCCGACGCCCCCGTGTCGGGCGGCACCGGCGGCGCGCAGGCCGGCACGCTGACTTTCATGGTCGGCGCGGACGCCGCGCTGTTCGAGCGCATCCGCCCCGTGCTGCTCGACATGGGCAAGAACGTCGTGCATTGCGGCGGCACGGGCACCGGGCAGATCGCGAAGATCTGCAACAACCTGCTGCTCGGGATCTCGATGATGGGCGTCTCGGAAGCGATGGCGCTCGGCGCCGCGCTCGGCATCGATCCGTCCGTGCTGGCCGGCATCATCAATACGTCGACCGGCCGCTGCTGGAGCTCGGACACGTACAACCCGTATCCGGGCGTGAGCGACACCGCGCCGGCCGCGCGCGGCTACGCGGGCGGATTCGCGGCGAACCTGATGCTGAAGGATCTCGGGCTCGCGACCGAAGCGGCACGGAGCGCGCACCAGCCGGTGTGGATGGGCGCACTCGCGCAACAGCTCTATCAGTCGATGAGCCAGCAGGGGCTCGGCACGCTCGATTTCTCCGCATGCGTCAAGCTGTACGAGGCGCAGCCGGCGTAACCGCCGCAGCCGACGCCGGACGTGCGCCGACCCGCGATGTGCCTGTATGGCCTCGCGGGTCGCTTTGCATCGGGGAGAAGGAAGGAAAACGCAGGTGGCGGCGTGCGACGCCGCCGGTCGCTCAACCGCGCGGATTCGACGCCGTCTCGAAGGTCGGATGGCACTCGAACGCGAGTTCGGAGCGCGCGCCGACACGGCTGCCGCTGGTCAGCGCCTCCTGCTTCAGGCTGGCGCGCATGCCGCGCTGCGTGCAGTAGTTGGTGGCTTCGTCGACGGCCTTCGTATGGGCGTCGGCCCACGTCGTCGATACGCCGACCGTGCGCGTCGTCACGGTAAATACGTTCGGGTTCGACGTCGCGGTCACGTCGGAAGCGGTCGAACACGCGGCGAGCAAGCATGCAGTAGCCGCGACGGTCAACCATCGCAGGGTTCGAAAGGGAACTGGAGTGGACATGGGGGGCAAGCGCACGTACTTCGACGTGCATTGAGCAACATAGGCGACAGTATGCCTGCTCGATCGCCGGAGATCATGCCCCTTTCGGTGAACACATTGTTTCGAATGGTTAAACGATGACGGGTGCAGGCAAGATTTACAGCCCTCGCCGGCGGCCGGCTTCGGCCGACAGGTAGTTTCGCCCTGCCCGCACGCCGTTGCGGGCGCACTGGGCGGCGCGACGGCCGGGGCGAGCCCCGCCGGCCGGGTCGGCGCCGACGCGTCCCCGCGCCCGGCTCCTCGCCTGACCCCTGCGACACCGCCCTTTTTACAACCCGCGCGCGCCCTCTCTCTCACACCTGACCGGCCCCGCCCCGCACCCGGCCGCCCGGCGCCCCGTCGTCAGACAGGCACATCGCTTGCGCCATCCACGCGCCCGCCGATCCGGCGGACAACATCCTTCCCGCAACCGGCGTTGCTCGCCACGCGACCTTCGCGTGGCGATCCCGCATCGCAAACAGGTTCCCCTGAACGAGAGGACAACATGAAATCAATACGAACGATAGCGGCCCTGTGCTCCATCGTTTCCGTGCTCGCGGCATGTGGCGGCGACGGCAACGACGTCGGCACCGAGCTCGGCATCTCGAAGCCGCAGGCGCGCTTCATCAACGCGGTGCCGGCCGGCCCGAACCTCGACTACTACCTGAACGCCAAGGTCGACCAGTCGGGTGTCGCGTACAAGGGCGTGACGCGCTATCACGACGTCGACTCGGGCACGCAGACCGCGAGCTACGACATCTCGGGCACGACCTCGACCATCGCGTCGCAATCGTTCAGCGCGGCGAACGGCCATCACTACACGACGATCGCGCTGCCGAGCACGACGTCGCTGATCTCCGTGATCGACGATCCGTACGACAAGGGCCTGCTGTCGGACAAGGCGCGCGTGCGCAGCTTCAATGCGTCGCCGAACGCGCAGAACATCGACATGTACATCGTCCCGCCCGGCACCGACATCACGACGCAAAGCCCGACGCTCGCGGGCGCGGCCTACCAGAACGCGGTGCCGGCCACGACGCAGGATTCGATCTACCTGAACGGCGGCAGCTACCAGGTGATCGTCACGACGGCCGGCAGCAAGACGCCGATCCTCAAGACCGCGCCGGTCACCATCAACAACAACGCCGACTGGCTGCTGCTGACGATTCCGTCAGGCGGAGTCGGCGACGTGACGCCGAACGATATCCACGTGCTGGTTGCGCAAGGCAACGACGCCGATACGTCCGCGCAGGAACTCGGGCCGCAGTAACGGCCGAACACGGCGGCGGCGATCGTGGCGGCCGGTGCGCGTGCACCGGCCGCCCCACGCCGGGTACCGGTATCCGGCGGTATCAGCGGCGGTATCAGTCGATCCGCTCGAGGCAGATCACGTGCTCGGCGCGCGTACCGTCGCCGTGCTCGACGTCGACATCGCCGACATGCCGCACGCGCCAGCCCGGCCGCGTCGCGATCTGCGGCATGTTGCCGCCCGGCCGGCTCTCGATCCCGCCGAGCCCCTCGTCGGGCGTATCGACCGCATCGTCGAGCGACGCGTTCGAGTAGATCACGTTGTCCTGCAGTTCCGACGCGCCGGTGCGCGCCTCGATGCCCTTGCCGTCGACGTCGACCGTGTTGTCGGTCATCGCCATGTTCGCGTTGTCGAGCGTGACGATCCGGCCGGCCGCGCGACGCACGGGATCGCCGCTGTCGACCGCATGCGCGCCGACGTCGATCGGCGGCAGGCCGGTCGGCGTTTTCGCCGCGACCGCCTCCGGCGTCAGCGGCCGCTTCACCGCCTCGGCGACCTCGGCGGCCTGGGTCGCCGCGTCGGGCATGTCGCCGGCTGCCGGGGTCTTCACCGGACTCTTCGCGATCTGTTCCCGCTGCTGTTGCGGGGTTGGATTCGATTCCGCGTTCTGCATCGCACCTCCTGTTCCGGACGGCGTGCGCCGGCGTGATGCCGGCGCCGGTCCGGGAATCGCTACAACGGTCCTTGCAAATCTTTCATGCGCAGGGACGCCGCGCACGCGCGTCCTGCGGCGCCCGTGCCGCATGGGCATGCCGCACGACAGCGCACGGGCGACGAACCGACGCACACCGTGTGCGCCGTCCGCCTGATGCCGGTCAGCCGCCGCTTGCGCCCGCCGGCGCGGAAGCCGCGCCCGGCATGCTTGCCGCGCCGCCCGTGGTCCCGCTGTCGGCCGCACCGCTGCCCGGCGTGCCCGACGGCGCGGTGGACGGCGGCGCGGTGGACGGCGCCGGCGACATGCCGCCCGTGGCGCTGGTGTCCGAACTCGCACCGGTACCGGTGTCGCTCTTTTTCTGGCAACCCGCACCCGCCGCCAGGCCGGCGATCAGGATGCCGGCGAAGACGGCTCGCGATACGTGACGAAGGGAATATCGCTGCATGACACCTCCGCTGATGTCGGTGGATGGAACCCTACGGCGCGCAATCCCCGTGCCTCGCCATCGATCCCTCGCATTCATTTTTCAAATGACGCCCAGCCGAATATTTAATTTCCCATCACCGTGCCGGCCACCCATACTCGCGAACAAATCCGAGACATAACGTCCACGGCGGCCGGGCCGTCGCAGCGTCTACGCGCTGCCGGTTTCGCGCCCCGCACATGGAAGGAGACAACGGCGTGCAACTGGAAGCCACCCACCGCCCGGGCATCGTGCCCGGCGCGGTCGACGCATCGCATCGAACCGATTCGGCCGCGCGCGACCCCGCGCTGAGCCCGCGGCTGCACAACCCCGACCTCGCGCCCACCAAGGCCGAGGGGCGGACGTGGGGCCGCTACAGCATCTTTGCGCTATGGACCAACGACGTGCACAACATCGCGAACTACTCGTTCGCAATCGGGCTGTTCGCGCTCGGCCTGTCGGGCTGGCAGATGCTCGCGTCGCTCGCGATCGGCGCGGTGCTCGTGTACTCCTTCATGAACCTCACCGGCTACATGGGCCAGAAGACCGGCGTGCCGTTCCCGGTGATCAGCCGGATGAGCTTCGGCATCTACGGCGCGCTGCTGCCCGCGATGATCCGCGCGGTGATCGCGATCGCATGGTTCGGCATCCAGACCTATCTCGCGTCCGTCGTGCTGCGCGTGCTGCTCACCGCGATCTGGCCGGGCCTCGCCGCGTTCGACCAGGACGCGATCTTCGGGCTGTCGACGCTCGGCTGGGTCACGTTCGTCGCGATCTGGCTCGTGCAGATCGGCATCCTCACGTACGGGATGGAAATGGTCCGCAAGTACGAGGGGCTCGCCGGCCCGGTGATCCTCGTCACGACGCTGTCGCTCGCCGCGTGGATGTTCAGCCGCACGGGCGGCCATCTCGCGATGTCGATCGGCAAGCCGCTGACCGGCCTGAAGATGTGGACGGAGATCTTCGCGGGCGGCTCGCTGTGGCTCGCGATCTACGGCACGCTGGTGCTCAACTTCTGCGATTTCGCGCGCTCGTCGCCGAGCGCGAAGACGGTGCGGGTCGGCAACTTCTGGGGCCTGCCGGTCAACATCCTCGTGTTCGCGACGATCAGCTTCGTGCTCGCCGGCGCGCAGTTCAAGCTGAACGGCCACATCATCCACAGCCCGACGGAAATCATCGCGACGGTGCCGAACAAGCTGTTCCTCGTGCTCGGCTGCCTCGCGTTCCTGATCGTCACGGTCGCCGTGAACATCATGGCCAACTTCGTCGCGCCGGCCTTCGTGCTGACGAGCCTCGCGCCGCACCGCCTGTCGTTCCGCCGCGCGGGCCTGATCAGCGCGACGGTCGCCGTGCTGATCCTGCCGTGGAACCTGTACAACAGCCCGATCGTGATCGTCTATTTCCTGTCCGGCCTCGGCGCGCTGCTCGGCCCGCTGTACGGGATCATCACGGTCGACTACTGGCTCGTGCGCAAGCAGCGCGTGAACGTGCCCGATCTCTACACCGAAGCGCCGAGCGGCGCCTACTTCTACACGCGCGGCGTGAACCGCAAGGCGCTCGCGGCACTCGTGCCGTCCGCGCTGATCTCGATCACGCTCGCCGTCGTGCCGGCCTTCAGCGCGATGACGCCGTTCTCGTGGCTGCTCGGCGCAGCGATCGCGGGCAGCGTGTACTGGCTGCTGGCCGATCGCAAACGGATCTACGAAGCGCGCTCGGGCGAGCACATCGCGGTCCCCTGCGCACAACACTGACACACACGCATACGGAGTCGCCGATGAGGATCCTGGTAGTCAACGTCAACACGACCGAGTCGATCACCGACGCGATCGCCGCGCAGGCGCAGGCCGCCGCATCGCCGGGCACGGAGATCGTCGGGCTGACGCCGCGCTTCGGCGCGGAGTCGGTCGAAGGCAACTTCGAGAGCTACCTCGCCGCGATCGCCGTGATGGACCGCGTGCTGAACTACGACGAACCGTACGATGCGGTGATCCAGGCCGGCTATGGCGAGCATGGCCGCGAAGGGCTGCAGGAACTGCTGACGGTGCCCGTCGTCGACATCACCGAAGCGGCCGCGAGCGTCGCGATGCTACTCGGCCATCGCTACTCGGTCGTCACGACGCTCGACCGCACGGTGCCGCTGATCGAGGATCGCCTGAAGCTCGCCGGGCTCGATGCGCGCTGTGCGTCGGTGCGTGCGAGCGGCCTCGCGGTGCTCGAACTCGAGGAGAATCCGGCCCGCGCGATCGAATCGATCGTGGGCCAGGCGCAGCGCGCGGTGAAGGACGATCACGCGGAAGTGATCTGCCTCGGCTGCGGCGGGATGGCCGGCCTCGACCGGCAGATCGAGGAATGCACGGGCGTGCCGGTCGTCGACGGCGTATCGGCCGCGGTTGCGCTCGCCGAGTCGCTGGTGCGCCTGAAGCTGAAGACGTCGAAGATCCGCACGTACGCACCGCCGCGCCCGAAGCGGATCGTCGGCTGGCCGGGCACCTTCGCAAAATGACGCGCCGCCGGCCGGCTGCTGCGTCGCGCTCGGGCATCGTGTCGCCGGGAGACGTATCGGCATGCGGGACACGCTAGAACCGGACGCACTGCCTCGCCGCGCATCCGACGCCGCGGGCGCGCTCGACGTGCTCGATGCGCGGCTGATGCGCATCCTGCTCGTGCTGCTCACCGAGCGCACCGTGTCGCGCGCGGCCGTGCGGCTGAACATGTCGCAGCCGGCGACGAGCGCCGCGCTCAAGCGGCTGCGCACGCTGCTCGGCGATCCGTTGCTGGTGCGCAGCCGCTACGGGATGGTGCCGACCGAGTTCGGCGCGCGGCTGATCGAACCGCTGCGCAACGCGCTGCGCGTGATCGACTTCATCCGCATCCAGCAGCCGACGTTCGACGCGCGCACCTCGGTGCGCACCTACCGGATCGGCTGCCCCGACTACCTGAACGTGCTGTTCGTGCCGAAGCTCGTCGCGCTGTTCCGCGAACGCGCGCCGAACGCGCAGCTCGTGTTCCATCCGCTCGGCGACGGCTTCGACGACGAGCGCGCGCTGGCCGACGGCGAACTCGACGTCGTGATCGACAATCGCCCGGCGCGCTCGTCGCGGTTCCGGCAGGACGACCTGTTCGACGATCGCGTCGTATGCCTGATGCGCGCGACGCATCCGCTCGCGCGGCACGGCGCGATGACGGCCGCCGATTTTGCCGACGCGCCGCAGCTGTGCCCGACACCGTCGTGGCTCGAGGCATCCGGCGCGATCGACCGGCAGCTCGAACGCGTGGGCCTGCAGCGGCGGATCGTCGTCACGCTGCCCCACTTCGAACTTGCCGCGCATGCGCTCGTGCGCACCGACATGCTCCTGACCACCACGTACCGGCTCGCGCGGCATTACGCGAAGCTGCTGCCGCTCGCCGCCGTCGCGCTGCCGGCGGAGCCGCCGGACATCGTGTACCGGATGACGTGGAACGAATCGGGCGCGTGCGTGGACGGCGTGCGCTGGCTGCGCGAGCTGATCGCGGAAGCGACGCGGGCGTGGCTCGACGCCGAGGCGATGCTGCCGGCGGTTGCCGCGGTTCCCGCGGGCGCTGTTGCGGACGTAGGGAACAGCGTGCCGGCCGCGGCCGATATGTCCGATATGTCCGATACGTCCGGTACATCCGATACACCCGATACACCCGATACAGCCAATACAGCCGATACGGCCGATACACCCGCTACGGCCGATGCACCCGCTACGGCCGCTGCGCCCGACCCGGTTCGACGCACGCGCCGCAGGCAGGCGACGCATTGCCGTGCATCGCACCCGCCGCGCGTCGCCCATGCGGCACGCATCCACCGTCACGCGACGAAGTCGCATTGACCGGCGCGACCGACAGGCGCGACAACGCGCCGCTCCATACGTCACACACCTTCACGCACCGTCACGCACCATCGCGCATCGGTTGCGCAAGCAGCTTGCATGCAACGACGGCCACGACGAGCGCGAGCGCGCCGCTCACCGTCAGCGCGTCGGCAAACCCGCTCGCGAACGCGACGGGCGCCGCCTTCGCGAGCGCGCCGGCGGCCGACGGCGGCACACGCTCGAGCGCCCGCGCCAGGTCGCCGGCCAGCAGGCTCGACATGAACGGCGCATCGGCGAACGCGCGCAGGCCGGGCGCGGCGGACAGCAACCGGTCGAGCCGCGCCTGCGTGCTCGCCGCCAGCACCGCGCCGAGCACGCCGACGGCCGTCACGATCGCGGAGAAGCGCGTCGTCGTGCTGATGCCCGACGCCATGCCGGTGCGGTTCGACGGCACGCACGCCATGATCGCCTTCTGCGTGTCGCCGTTCATGATGCCCGCGCCGCAGCCCGTCACGAACATGCCGATCGCGACGAGCCGGTAGTCGCCAGCGGCCGTCAGCGCCGCGGTCGCGAGGTTGCCCGCGCCGATCAGCGCGAGCCCGCCCGCCAGCACGCCGCCGGACGACACGCGCGCGGCCAGCGCCGCGCCGAGCGACGGCCCGGCGATCATCGCGAACGCGAACGGCAGCATCCCGAGCCCCGCGTCGATCGCCGACATCCCGAACGCGTTCTGCAGGTACAGCGGCAGGAACGTCATCATCACCTGCGCGCACGCCGCATAACCGAACATCGCGAGCACGGCGCCGACGAAGCGCGGCTGGCGGAACAGCGCGAGATCGATCATCGGCCGCGCCTGCCAGCGCTCCGCGCCGACGAACGCCGCGAACAGCGCGGCGGCGAGCGCGAGCCGGCCCAGTGTCGCGGCCGACAGCCAGCCGTGCGACGGTGCGCCGATCAGGGCCGCGATCGCGCACGCGAGCGCCGCGCCGAACAACAGGCTGCCGGCCGCATCCACGCGCTTCGCGTGCGGATCGCGCGACTCGTCGATCGCGACGCGCGCGCCGACCGCGAGCAGCATGCAGACGGGCAGGTTCAGCAGGAACACCCAGCGCCACCCGATCCATTGCGTGATCGCGCCGCCGACGAGCGGCGCGACGGCCGTCGCGATCCCCATGCACATGCCCCAGATCGCCCACGCACGCGCCCGCTCGCGCCCCTCCGGAAAGCGGTTCGCGATCACGGCGAGCGCGGCCGTCAGCAACAGCGCGGCGCCGCCGCCCTTCACCGCGCGCGCGGCGATCAGCCAGCCGGCCGACGGCGCGACGCCGCAGCCGAGCGACGCGAGAAAGAACAGCGCGAGCCCCGCGCCGAGCATCCGCTTGCGCCCGAAGCGGTCGGCGAGCCCGCCGGCCGGCAGCAGGCAGGCGGCGAACGCGGTCATGTACGCGCTCACGACCCATTCGATATCGGCAAAGCTCGCGTGGAAACTGCGCGCGATGCTCGGCAGCGACACGGCGACGACGTTCGTGTCGAGCACGATCAGCGAGCAGGTCGCGGACGCGACGGCGAGCGTCGCGACGGCGGGCATGCGGCCGCCCGTGCGCGGGGCAGCCGCCGCGCACGCGCGCGACGCCGGTGAAGACTGGGACATCGGACACTCCGGAACAGGTTGAACGAACCGTATGCTAGGCTTGCCCGGTATTGCCCGTCATTGACACTCAGACGCTTTTTTATTGACGAAAACTGCAATCATGGATCGGCTCGAATTCCGTCACGTGCGCGCGTTCCTGAGCGTCGCGCAGCACCTGCACTTCGCCCGCGCGGCCGAGGCGCTCGACATGGCGCCGCCCGCGCTCACGCGGCAGATCCAGGAGGCCGAACGCGTGCTCGGCGTGCGCCTCTTTCACCGGTCGCGCCGCGCGGTCACGCTGAGCGCGGCCGGCGAGGCCTATCTCGCCGAAGCGCGCGCCGCGGTCGAACACCTGCAGCGCGGCCGCGAACTCGCGGCGCTGGCCGAGCGCGGCGAGCTCGGCCGGATCGAGATCGGCTACGTGTCGTCGGCCGTCTATTCAGGCACGCTGCAGCGCACGGTCGGCGCGTTTCGCGACGCGCACCCGCGCATCGAGCTGAACCTGCGCGAAGTGCCGATGGACGACGTCGCGAACCAGCTCGACACCGGCCGCCTCGACCTCGCGTACGTCCGCCCGCCGCTGCCGCTGCCCGGCGGCCTGCGGATCGTCACGCTGCAGCGCGACGTGTTCGTCGCGGCCGTGCCGGCCGGGTCGCGCTACGCGTCGATGGCCGCCGTTCGCGCGGCCGATCTCGCCGACGCGCGCTTCGCGGTGCCCGAACAGGAGCGCGGCACGCTCGAAGTCGCGCGCCGCGGCCGCTTCGCGCCGCTGGTCGCCGCCCGCCCGGGCGGCTTGCTCGCGGTGCTCGCATGCGTGTCCGTGAACGGCTGGGTCGCGGTGATTCCCGATGCGCTCGCCGGCTGCGTGTCGCTGCCGGGTGTCGTCTACCGGCCGATCGCCGGCAAGCCGATCACGTCGGAACTCGCGCTCGCGCACCGGCGCTTCGAAAAGGCGCCGGCGGTGCGCGCGTTCCTGCGGACGGTTCCGTCGGCCGCGCAAGACGCCGCATGAAACGCCCGCGTGCGGCGATGGCGATGGCAGTGGCGATGGCAGTGGCGATGGCAGTGGCGATGGCGATGGCGGTGGCGACGGCGGCGACGGCGGCGACGGCGGCGACGGCGGCGATAGCGGCGACGGCGGCCAGGCCGGCCGCCGCGGCGCGAATATGCATTGCACGATTCGATGTTTGTCGGCTGGAAACCGATTCCGTAACCTGCCCGGCAACCGCGCCACCTGCGCGCGGGTAACCGAGGACACTCCGCCGATGAACCCAACCTCCGCCCCGGCACGCCGCCGCGTGCTGCAGCGTCTTGTCGCCCTCGCCGCCGCGCCGCTCGCCGGCGGCGTCGCACTGCCCGCCCATGCGGCGGGTGCCGACCCGTCGGGCGTCACGCTCGTGCTCGGCGACCAGGCCGGCGGCCTGCGCGCGCTCGCCGAAGCCGCGCGCGTGCTCGACGGCACGCCTTACCGGTTCCGCTGGGCCAACTTCCAGGGTGCCGCGCCGCTGTTCGAGGCGCAGCGCGCGGGGGCGATCGATCTCGCGCCGGCCGGCGACCTGCCCGTGCTGACGGCCGCGCTCGGCGATCCGTCGTTGCGGATCGTCGCGACGCGCGTCGGCTCGGCGACATCGCTCGGCATCGTCGTGCAGCCCGATTCGCCGGTCCGCACCGTCGCCGACCTGAAAGGACAGACCGTCGTGGTGTCGTCCGCGCGCGGCAGCATTTCGCAGTACCAGCTGTACGGCGCGCTGCGCGAACACGGCCTCGCGCCGCGTGACGTCGACGTGCGCTTCGTGCTGCCCGTCGACGCGTTCGCCGCGTTCGAGGCGAAGCGGATCGGCATCTGGGCGACGTTCGACCCGTACTACGGGCATGCGGTACGACGCGGCGCGCGCGTCGTCCGTGACGGCAGCGGCATCAATTCCGGGCTGGCGTTCCTCACGTCGCCGGTCGAAACGCTCGACGATCGCGCGAAGCGCGCGGCGCTCGCGGACGTGCTGGCGCGGCTCGCCCGCGCGGGCCAGTGGGCGCTCGCGCATCCCGCCGACTACGCGACCGTCTATGCGTCGCTCACGCGCCTGCCGCCCGACGCAGCCACCGACATCGCGCGCCGGGCCGCGCTCGCACAGCGCAGCCTCAGCGGTGCCGACATCGACGTGCTGCAGCGTGTCGCCGACCGCGCGGCGGCCGACGCGATCCTGCCGCGGCGCGTCGACGTCGCCTCGATCGCGATCCGCAACGTGTCCGCCTGAACGGTGACGCGCGTGGCGGCGTTCAGCGTTCAGCGCGGCCGCGGCATGTCCAGCGGCGCGCCTGTCAGATCCCGGACTTGCATGCCCGTCATCGTCGTTATCGAATCGACATGCTGACCGTCGCATCCGCGGCGGTAGCGGTTCCCGAGCCCCCCACCACCCCCGCATCAATTCGTGTTACGAATCCCCGATTCCTGCCTACAATGATCAGAACGACTGTCGTCCGACCTGCAGCGGACGACGACCTGATCCATACGGCGCAGCACGAGCCGGATCTCTCGGGGGACGTATGTCCGCGCACGCCAGAAGGCCGCTGGTATCGCTCGTCGTACCGTTCCACGACGAGGCGGAAACAATCGACGCATTCTTTGCGGCAACGCTGCCCATCCTCGAATCGGTCGATACGATCCGTTTCGAGATCGTCTGCATCAACGACGGCAGCCGCGACGACACGCTGGACAGGCTGATCGACGTCGCAGCCGGTGACCCGCGCGTACGCATCGTCGATCTCACCCGGCGCTTCGGCAAGGAGGCCGCGCTCACCGCCGGCATCGACGAAGCCGCCGGCACCGCCGTGATCCTGATCGATGCCGACCTGCAGGACCCGCCCGCCCTGATCCCCGCGATGGTCGAACGCTGGCTCGCCGGCGCCGAGGTCGTCGCCGCGAAGCGCACCGACCGCATGTGCGACCCGCTGATGCAGCGCGTGGCCGCCGCGCTCTACTACCGCGTGCACAACCGCCTCTCCGAAGTCGAGATGCCCGAGAATGTCGGCGATTTCCGGCTGATGGATCGCCAGGTCGTCGACGCGCTGCGCGCGCTGCCCGAGCGGCGGCGTTTCATGAAAGGCCTGTTCGCATGGGTCGGCTATCGCACCGAGATCATCGAATACACGCGTGCGCCACGCAGCGGCGGCCGCTCGAAATTCTCCGGATGGCGGCGCTGGAACTTCGCGCTTGAAGGCATCACGAGCTTCAGCACCGTGCCGCTGCGCGTCTGGACCTACGTCGGCCTCACGTTCGCCGCCCTCTCGTTCATCTACGGCGCCTTCATCGTCATGCGCACGCTGCTGTTCGGCAATCCCGTGCACGGCTACGCGTCGCTCATCTCCGTGATGCTGTTCGTCGGCGGCATCCAGCTGATCGGCATCGGCGTGATCGGCGAATACCTCGGCCGCATCTATCACGAGTCGAAGCAGCGCCCCGTCTATCTCGTGCGGCGCCGTTACCGCGCGCAGCGGGACGCCGCCGCGCATCCTGCGTCGAAGCTGCTGCAGTTCCCGCTCAAGCGCACGCACGCGGCCCGCCGCCGGACGCCGCTCCCCGCGACTGCCGCCGGCCACGGCGCGCGGAAAATCTCCATCAAGTAGTCGCTACACGCCGCATGGATCTCCCCCGGGACACGACGCGATCGGCGGACCATCCCGTCCGCGCATGGCTGACACCGCGGCGCGTCGTTGCGTACAGCGCGGTCGCGCTCGCGTGCTACGCGCTGTTCGCCGCGATCTGGGTATCCGTCGTCCGTCATGCGCCGGCCACCGCCCCGTCGCGCCCGGGCCCCGACTACGCGGTGTTCTGGACGGCGTCGTACGTGATGCTGCATGGCTCGCCATGGCAAGCGTACGATGTGCCGACCTTCACACGGCTGGCCGCCGACCTGTTCCCGCAATTCCGCCGCGAAGACCTCGTCGCGTGGCTGTACCCGCCCACCAACCTGCTGCTCGTGACGCCGCTGGCGCTGCTGCCTTATGCGATCGGCTATCCGCTGTTCGTCGCGTTCGGGGTCGCCGTGTTCGGTTTCGCCGCATCGCGCGTATCGGGCCTCGGCGCGATTCCTGGCGCTGCGCGCGTCGGCGGGTTCGCGCTGGTCGCCGCCCCGTGCGTGTTCGTCACCGGGATGTTCGGGCAAAACGCGTTCCTGACCGCGTCGTGCGCAGCGCTGGCCGTCTGCTGGGCGGACCGCCGGCCGATGTGGGCCGGCCTCTGCATCGGCCTGCTGTCGGCCAAGCCGCAACTGGCGCTGCTGTTCCCGTTCGTGCTGGTCGCCACGCGCGCATGGCGCACGATCGCGTGGGCCGCGCTCGCCACCACCGCGTTCGCCGCATTGAGCATCCTCGTCTGCGGCGTCGAGTCGCTCCATCGGTTCGTCGCCGGCACCGCGCTCGCGCGGTCGCTCCTCCTCGAGCAAGGTGTCGTGTTCTGGCTCGCGTCGCCGGCGCCGTTCGCCGCCTTCCGGCTCGCGGGCCTGACGCCCGGGCTCGCGTATGCCGCGCAGGCGTGCATCGCGGCGCTGGCGATCGCAGCCGCCTGCATCGTGTGGACCCGTTCGCGCGACCTCCGCATGCGTGCCGCCGTGCTGGCGGTCGCGACGCTCGCGGCAAACCCGTACGTGTGGCACTACGAGCTCGCGTGGCTCGGCATCGCGATCGCGTGCATGCTGGCGACCGGCTGGCAGGACGGCTGGCTGCGCGGCGAGCAGGCCGCGATCGCGCTCATGTGGCTGCTGCCGATCGTCGAATACCTGAACCCGTGGCTGCAATGGCCGCAGATCGGCCCGGCCGTGACGCTGTTCGCGCTCCTCGTGCTGCTGCGCCGCGCCGGCCCGCGTGCTCACAACGCGAGCCGCGGCGGCACGTAGACGCCGTAGTACGGCCCGACGCCGGTCCCTGAGCCCGACATCTTCACGCCGGCGACGAAGTGGCCCTGGATGTACTTGTACGTGCCGCCGAGCGACACATCGACATGGAACGGCGCGAACGCGACGATCGGCACCGTGGTGCTGGTCGCGGTCTGCGTGACGACCGGCAGCACCACCGTCGTGCCGACCGGCACCGACGTATAGAGCGTCGCCTTCACGCCGGTCGCGAGATTGATGCTGTCGCCGATGTTGAGCGCCGTCGGGTTGCCGGTCGCCATCAGGTTGCCCATCGTCGTCGTGTCGGTCGCGGTCGACTGGAACGAGGTCCACTGCCCGCCCATGCAGAGCAGGCCGTAGACCTGGCCGTTCGTGATCGAGAACTCGTACGGCTGGCCGGTCAGCGGATTGATCAGCGGCTGGTTGGTCGCGGCGTTCCAGTACAGGTTGTACACGCACTGGTCGATCGCAACCGGAAACAGCGCGCCGGCCGCCACCCCGCCCGGCGCCGCCAGCACCGCCACCGCGGTCGCGCTGCCGGAGGCGCCGGGAATCCCCAGCAGCCCGCCGAGCAGCAGCGGAATCGAGCCGCCGTTCACGCCGGGCGCGCGCGACACGGTGACCTGCACCGCCGGCACGTCGTAGGTGCCGGGCGTGATGGTCGTCGGCTGCATCGACGCGGGATTGCGCGTCACGTTCCAGTATCCGGTGGTCACCGTGCCGGTCGACAGCGCCGCACCGGCCGCCGAGTTCCGCGCGATCACGCCGTTCGCCGCCGGCGCGGCCTGCGACCAGTTCACCGCGCCGCCGCTCGGCGACATCATCGCATCGGCCCCCGCGAGCGCGGCCGCATCGGCCGCGTTCTGCAACTGGTTGTTCACCGTGACCACCCACGCGATGTCGATCGCCAGCGCACCGAACGACAGCAGCGGAATCAGGAACATCAGGAAGAACAACGCGACCGAACCGCGCTGCCGCGCGGGGCCGGCGGGTTGCGTTGCGCGCACGTCATTCATAGAGCATCACCGAAGTCGCCGAAACCGTCACCGGGCCGGTGAGCGCGCTGAACGCCGAACCCAGCACGAGCCCCGTATACGTGTAGGTCACGGTCACCGTCAGCGCGGTGCCCGACGTCGTGCCGTTCGCCTGCGTCACGGTCACCGCCGGGGTGGTCGCGGTGCCGCCGGTGATCAGGCTGTTCTGCATCGCGTTCTGCGCGATGCCCGCGATCTGCGTCGTGGTCAGCATCGGCACGCGCAGCACGACACCGGCCCGCGCCGCCTCGCGGCTCGCGTTCGTGATGACGGCCTTGTCGCACAGGATCAGGCTCGTGTCGATGATGCCGATCAGCACCATCAGCAGGAACGGCAGCATCAGCACGAATTCGAGAGACACGACGCCGCGCGCGCGGCGGGCGCCGGTCGCCCCGCGTGTCATTTTGCGGCCCCCGCACCCGGTGGTGCGACGCCCGGCTCCAGCGCCGCGCCGGACATCGGCGGCGCGGCACCGGCACCGGCACCCCCTGCACTGCCGCCGCCCCCGCGCGACGCGAGCCGCGCGCGCACCGCCTGGTAGAAGCGCAGGTTGTCGGTCACCGCCGACGCGGGCAAATCCGCGGACAGCAGCTTCTTCGCCGAATCGGTATTGCCGAGCACGCCGTACGCGAACGCGAGGTTCTGGCGCGCCTGCCACGGCGCGGACGGCAGCCCGGCGACGTCGAGCAGCACGTTCACGCCCTCGCGCGGCCGGTTGCTCAGCACGAGCGACAGCCCGAGGTCGACGCGCAGCCCCTGCGCGTCCGGATGCGCGCGCAGCGCGTCGCGATACACGACCTGCGCATCCGCATGACGCCCCTGCAGGTCGAGCACGGTGCCGAGCCCTTCCGCCGCGAGCGGATGGTTCGGCTGCGCGGCCAGCAGGTCGCGATAGCGCTGCGCGGCTTCGTCGAGACGCCGCTGCCGCAACGCGACGCGCGCGAGCCCGAGCCGCGGGCCGAGCTCCGCGGGCGCCTGCCGCTGCGCCTCGTCGTAGAGAATCCGCGCGCGCTCCAGGTCGCCCGCGCGATAGTTGACGTCGCCGAGCCCCAGGCGCGCCGCGAGCGATTCGGGATGCTTCGCGAGCACCTTCTCGTACAGCGTCGATGCGAGATCGACGTTGCCGCCGGCGAGCGCGCTGTCCGCGATGCGCAGCTCGGCCTGCGGGTCGTCGCTCTTGTGCGACAGCACCGGCCGCGTCTGGATGCCCGGCGCGCAGCCGCCGGCCAGCACCGGCAGCACGGCCGCGAACGCGAACGCGCGTATGACGGATCGTGTCATCTGAATACCTCGAGCAGGCGAATCGCCGCCGGGCCCGCCGCGATCAGGCACACCGTCGGCAGGATGAACAGCATCATCGGCAACGTGATCTTCGGCGCCAGCTTCGCGGCCCGTTCCTCGAGCGCGACGATCTGCTCGGTGCGCTCGGTGCGCGACAGGGTGCGCAGCGCCTGCGTGATCGGCGTGCCGAAGCGCTGCGACTGCGTGAGCGTCGTCGCGAGCGAACGCGCCGACGTGAAATCGACGCGCGTCGCGAAATGCGCGAGCGTCGCGGACACGTCGCCGCTCAGCGTGAGCTCGTCCGCGCACACCGTCAGCTCGTCGGCGAGCGGCGGGCAGATGCGCGACAGTTCGTGCGCGACGCGCCGGATGCCCGACGCGAGGCTGTTGCCTGCCATCGTGCAGATCACCAGCAGGTCGAGCGCGTCCGGAAAGCACGCGGCGATGAGCCGCCGCCGCCGCCGGATCATCGCGCCGAGCACGTATTCCGGCACGATCACGCCGACCACGAACGCGGCGACCATCGCCAGCGCCCGGATCACGAAGTATTCGCCGAAGCGCGGAATCAGCGGGCTGAACACGATCGCGCCGCATGCGAACAGCACGCCGCAGCTCAGCTTGATCCCGATCATCGACGACACCGCGCGGCGCTCGCGAAAGCCCGCGCGCGTCAGCTGCAGGCCGAGCTTCACGCGCTGCATCGGGTCGAGCACCGGCAACCGTTCGCCCAGCTGCGCGAGCCGGCGCGTCAGGTCCTGGCGAACGCCGCCCGGCTGCAGCCACCCCGTCACGGGTGCCGGCGGGTGCTGCCCGGCAGCCTGCCGCACGCGCGCGGCGATCCGCTGGCGGGTGCCGCCGCCGGGCCTGCCGAGCGCCGCCGCGACACAGGCGAGCAACAGCAGCAATTCGAAGCCGCGGGCGGCCAGTATCGACATCGTCATCGCGCGGTATCCAGTTTCGAGATCTTGCGGATCACCAGCAGGCCGACCGTCAGCAACCCGGCCGCGATCGTCAGCATCGTGTGCCCCGCGTGCGTCGAGAACAGCAGCATCACGTAGTCGCGGTTCACGAGGAACAGCGCGCCGATCATCACGAACGGCACCGCCGAAATGATGTTCGTCGTGATGCGCCCCTCGGCGGTCAGCGCGCGGGTCTTCAGGCGGATGTCGCGGCGCGTGCGGATGATGCTCGACAGCTCGTCGAGCGTTTCGCCGAGGCTGCCGCCGGTCTCGCGCTGCAGCAGCAGGTAGACGGTGAAGAACGAGAAGTCCGCGATCATCAGCCGGTCCGCGGCCTGCGTCAGCACGTCCTTGAGATCCGCGCCGACGCGCAGGCTGTCGCCCATCGAACGGAACGTCGCGCGCACCGGCTCGGCCGCGCCGTCGCCGACCATGCTGATCGCCTGCGTGACCGGAATCCCCGCGCGCACGGCCCGCACGATCACGTCGATCGCGTCCGGGAACGCTTCGAGAAAGCGCACCCGGAAGCGGTCGACCAGCGCACGGTAGCTGGCGCGCATCGCGACCAGCGGCAACCCGACATAGATCAGCGGACGCAGGAAACCCGGCGGCCCGATCAGCTTCACCGCGACGATCGCCGCGATCGCACCGGCGATCGTGCTCGCGACGACGATCCTCACCCCGCCCTTGCCGCCCACCGCGCGCACCCGCGTCACGCGGCGTTGCAGCCATGCGCGCAAGCGGCCTTGCCGGCGCTCGAGGTTGAACAGCGCGACGCCGGGCGCGGCGGACGCGTGCCCGGCCTGCCCGGCGAGCGACGGCGACAGCTTGCGCATCCGTGCGCGGATGCGCTGCGCCGGGTGATGGCTCGCGCGATCGAACAGCGACGACAGCACGAGCCCGATCGCGAGGATCATCACGAACCCGCCCACCGCGAACAGGTCGGCGGCCCTCATTGCCGGAAGACCTCGGCGAGCGCATCCTCGACGCCGTAATACGCGGCACGCGCCGCGAATCCCGGCCGCAACGGCGATGCCTCGAACACGCCCTTCACCGAATCGCGCGTCGTGTCGCCTTCCTGGCGGAACACGAACAGGTCCTGCGTGATGACCACCTCGCCTTCCATCCCGACGATCTCGGTGATCCGCGTCACGCGCCGCACCCCGTCGCGCATCCGCTCGATCTGCACGAACAGGTGCACGGCGCTCGCGATCTGGCGGCGGATCGACAGCAGTTGCAGGTTCGCGTTCGCCATCATCACCATGCTCTCGAGCCGGCTGATCGCGTCGCGCGGCGAATTCGCGTGAATCGTCGTCATCGAGCCGTCGTGCCCCGTGTTCATCGCCTGGAGCACGTCGAACGCCTCGGGGCCGCGAATCTCGCCGAGGATGATGCGGTCGGGCCGCATCCGCAGCGCGTTGCGCACGAGATCGCGCTGCGAGATCCCGCCGAGCCCCTCGGTATTTTCCGGGCGGGTCTCGAGGCTCACGACGTGCGGCTGCAGCAACTGCAGCTCGGCGGCATCCTCGATCGTCACGATCCGTTCGTGCTGCTCGATATGCTGCGACAGCGCGTTGAGCAGCGTCGTCTTGCCCGAGCCGGTGCCGCCCGAGATCACGATGTTCAGCCGGCACGCGCACGCGACCTTCAGCACCTGCAGCATCGGATGCGAGATGTTGCCCTGCTGCGCCATCCGCGCGAGCGTGATGTCGCGCTTCGCGAACTTGCGGATCGAGATCGACGGGCCGCGCATCGCGATCGGCGGCAGCACGACGTTCACGCGGCTGCCGTCGGCGAGCCGCGCATCGACCATCGGGCTGCTCTCGTCGACGCGCCGCCCCACCGCCGCCGCGATCCGCTGCGCGACGCTCGCCACGTGCGCGTCGTCGCGGAACTTCAGCGACGTGAGCTCGAGCCGGCCCGCGCGCTCGACGTACACCTGGTCGGGCCCGTTGACGAGGATGTCGGTGACCGTGTCGTCGGCCAGCAGCGGCTCGATCGGCCCGACGCCGAACATGTCGTTCAGGATCGCATCGACGATCAGCACCTGCTCGCCGGCCGTGATCTTCAGGCGCTCGCGCTCGACCGTGTGCGCGGCCACCTGCTCGATGCCCGCGCGCACCTCGTCGCGCGTCTTCATCAGCGCCGCCGACATGTTCATCGACGTGAACACCGCTTGGCGGATCGCGTCGAACTTGCTCGACCGGATCAGCGCCTCGTGGGTATCGGCCGCCACGGGGGCCCGGGCCGATGCCGACGCAGGCGCAGGTGCTTCCGCCGGAGCCGGCGCCGGTGCCGGCTCGTGCGCCACGGCGGGCGTCGCGGCCGGCACGGGGTTCGCCGGCGGCCGGTTGCGGGTACCGAACGTCACGATCCCTTCCTCCACTTGACGAGCCGCGCATACCACGGCTCGGCGACGGCCATCGGCTCGCCGGTGATGCCGTTCGCGAGCTGCCGGATCTGATCCACGAAGCCGTGCCGCTTCGCGCCGTCGATCGGCTCGCCGAGATTCTCGGCGACGGCGAGCGTCTGCGGCTCGTGCGGCAGTTCGTGCAGCGGCGCACCGCCGAACGCCTCCTCGAAATCGACCGGCTCGACCCGGCCCGCGACGGGCGCGAGCGGGTTGTTCAGCACCATCGACAGCAGCCGCTCGCCGGGCAGTTCCCGCACGAAACGCACGAGCCGCGCAGCCTCGTATGCGGCATGCACCGAGCGGTCGACCACGACATGGACGAGATCGGACGCGACGAGCGCGTCCTCGAGCAGCTTGCCGGCGCCGCTCCCGACGTCGAACAGCACGTAGTGGAAGCGGTCCTTCAGCATGTCGACCAGGCGCGCGACGGCCTCGTCGCCCACCGGGGCGTCGGCGCCATACGCCAGCTCGGCGGACAGCACGTGCAGCCGGTCGCCCTTCGTGACGAACATGCGCTCGAACAACGCGTCGTCGGGGCGCTGGCCCATGTTCAGCAATTCGATCAGCCCGTTGTTGCTGGACAGCCCGAACATCGAGTTCGCGCCGCCGCCATGCAGGTTCAGGTCGACATAGGCCACGCGGCGGCGCTTCTCGCCCGCCAGGAAGCGCGCGAGGCTCACCGTGATCGTGGTCGCGCCAACGCCGCCGCGAGCGCCGACGAAGCTGACGACCTTGCCGGTACGCGCCTGGACGACCGATTCCGTGGCCGTCAGCGCGCGCCGCATCAACTCGACGGTCAGCGGCTTGACGATGTAGTCCTGCACGCCGATGCCGAGCAGGTTGCGAAACAGCCCGACGTCGTTCTGCGTGCCGATCGCGATGACGCGCACCGACGGGTCGCACACGTCGGCGAGCCGCACCAGGTCCGACACCGGCAGCACCGAATCCGACACGTCGATGACCAGCTGGCGCGGCGAACGCTCGTACTGCTGCAGCAGCCGGATCGCATCGTCGCAGGTGCCCGCCTGCAGATGGGTGCGCGTGATCGACAGCTCCTGCGCGACGCGGCGTATCACGTCCTCGCTGCCCGGATCGGCGACGACCGCGACGAGATCGGCCGCTCCCGCGGACGCGGCGCGCCGGGTGTGCTGGCGATCGAGGAGGTTCATGGGCGGCATCGTGATGGCATCCGGGTCGGTTCAATGGCCGGGCGAGCCGGTCGTCAGCGTCTTGCCGGGCGTCGGCTGCTTCACGCGATCCTCGACGTAGCGGCGCACCGCGTCGGCCGCGGCCTGCGCGTCCGCGCCGCCGTAAGGCACGGGCGCGACGAGATCCTCCGGCCGCGCGAGCATCGCCGCGAGGTTCGAGTAGGTCGCGCAGCCGAACGGCACGCCGGGCCGCGCGTACCCCGCGTCGACGAGATGCGACGGCTGCATCAGCGTCGCGCAATCGGGCGGCACCGCGCGCGCGCCGTCGAAGCCGATCGTCCGCGCATCGGGCAGGTTGACCGGCGGCGGCGCCGACAGGCAGCCCGCGAGCCCCAGCGGCAGCAGTGCGGCAACGATCGATCGGGTTCGCATGGGCGCGCCTCCGGTTCAGTACACGAAGCCCGCGGCGCCGACGAGGCGCGGCGTATCGCCCGACAGCAGGTCGAGCCCCAGGTTGCGCTGCACCGCGAACTCCAGGTCGCTGCTCGGCCGCGCGACCGTGTCGATCGCCTGTTCGAGCTGGCCGGGCCCGGCCGGCTGCACGATGTACGGCGTGACGATGACGACCACCTCGGTCTTGTTGTCCTGGAAGTTCTTCGACGAAAACAGCCGGCCGATGATCGGCAGCCGGCCGAGCCCCGGGATCTGCGACACGGTGTCGGCCGTCTGGCTCTGCAGCAGCCCGCCGATCGCGAAGCTCTGCCCGCTCGACAGCTCGACCGTCGTCTCGACGCGCCGCACCGTGAGCCCCGGCACCTTGACGCCGCCGGTCGTCACGCTGTTGTTCGCATCGACCTCGCTCACTTCCGGCCGCACCTTCAGGCTGATCCGGTTGTCGGCGAGCACGGTCGGCGTGAAATCGAGCGACACGCCGAACGGCTTGAACTCGACCGTGATCGCGCCGGTCGACGAGCCCGCCTGTGCGACCGGGATCGGAATCTCGCCGCCCGCGAGGAAGCTCGCGGTCTCGCCGGACATCGCGGTGAGGTTCGGCTCGGCGAGCATCGTGATCAGGCCCTCCTGGTCGAGTGCGTCGAGCACCACGTCGATCGACCAGCGCCCCGCGCGGAACCCGCCGAGCACCGAGAACGCGCCCGTCGGCGACAGGTTGAACAGGCTGGTCGTCGGATCGAACAGCGTGCGCCCGTTGAACAGCCCGCCGACGAAGTTGCCGGCCCCGCCCAGCGAGCTCCAGTTGATGCCGAGCTGCTGCGTGATGTTGCGGCTCACCTCCGTCACCCGCACGCGCAGGTTCACCTGGATCGGGCGCGACAGCGTGAGCCGGTTGACGATCTTTTCCTTGTCATGCAGGTACGGCGTGAGCGACTGCATCACGGCGTCGGCGTCGGCCGCGCTCGGCACCTTGCCCGACACCATCAGCGAGCCCGGCGCACCGGACACCGACAGCTTCAGTTGCGGAAAACGGCTGTCGAGCACGCCCTGCAGCGACGCCGTGTCGACCTGCACGATCACTGTCTTGCGCAGGATCGGACGATGGTTCGCGCCGAGCGCGATCAGCGTGGTCGTGCCCGCCTTCTTGCCGAACACGAATACGGTACGCGGCGACGGCACCTGGATGTCCGCGATGGCCGGATCGGCGACGAACATCGCGGTTGCGGGCTCGGGCAGTGACAGCAGTTCCCCCTTGCCGGTCGCGATCGACAGCGCCGCGCCCGCGTCCGGCGCGCGCGCGACCTGCGCGGCGGCGCCCCCGGACGCGATGCCGCAGGCCAGGCCCAGGAAAGCGATCCAACGAACCATGCGCACCATGCGTGTTCCCGTCAAATGCCGGCCGCCGGACGGACGGCCCGAATCGTCAATCCGTCACTGCACCGTCGCCCCCGGCTGCTGCGCACCCGCCTGCGCCGCGACATTGGCACCGCCCGGAACCGCGGGCATCGCCGGCCACGACGGCAGCCCGGACGGCAGCGGCGGCAGGCCCGGCGTGCCGGTTCCGCCGCCGTGCGATCCGTCGTCGACCGACGACCCGCGATAGATCACGACCGCGTTGTTCCGCCACGCCGGCCGCGCGCCCGCATCCGGCCCGGCGGACGGCTCGCGTGTGGTCTCGCGTGCCGCGCGCGACACGTCGCCGGCCCACACCGGCTGGGTATCGGCCTCCTGCTCGTCGCCCCCCGCCGGCTGCCGCCGGTCGCTCGTCGCGAAGCTGCGCAGCGCGAGCGACAGCGAGCCGAGGCGGGTCGCCACCAGCACGACCTGCGCGGTGCGCGGCGCCACCTCGAGCGTGACCGTGCGCGCACGCGCCGTCGCGTCCGGCGCGCTCGCGGGTGCCTTCGCGCGCTGGAATTCGGAACCGACCGCGAGCACGCGCGCGCGCCGCACCACCGTCTCCGCTTCGAACGTGCCCGGCGACGTCGCCGAGCCGCCGATCTGCTGCGTCAGCAACACGTCGACGAAGTCGCCCGGCTGGATCAGCCCCGCGTTGCCCGACACGTCGTCGACCGGCACCGAGATCGCGCGCATGCCGGGTTGCAGCGCGGCCGCGAGAAAATCCGGCGCGCCGGCCGGAATCACGTTCTCGACGCGAATCGGCGCGCCCGCGCCCACGTGGTTGCGCAGCAGCGCGCCCTTCAGGTCCGCGCCCGGCTGCGACTCGACGAACGCGCCGGCCGGCACCTGCGCGCGCGGCATGCGTTTCCACGCGAGATCGTTGTCGCGCAGCAGCAGCCCTTCCGGCAGGTCGGCGGCGGCGACCCGCACGCGCGCCTGATCCGTTTCGGCGGGCACCGACGGCGTCGACGCGGCGACGTACAGTTCGCGCAGGATGAACGCACCGATGCCGGCGGCAACGACGAGCACGGCCATTCTCAGCGGTTTGGGCATGGCGGCGTGCGTCCCCCGGGCTAGGTAAGCGAAACCGTGTGTGGAAACGACGCCCAGACGGCCAGCGTGCCGCCGAGCGCGAGCGCCACGCCGTACGGCACGCCGCGCGCGTCGATCGCGTGCACCGGCGTGGCACGCCGCGACCGCGATACCAGCAACGCGACGCCGCACAGCGCACCGCCCGCGCCGACACTCGCCAGCACCGGAAACACCAGCGCCGGGCCGGCCCACAGGCATACCGCCGCCGCGAGCTTGACATCGCCTCCGCCGATCCAGCCCGCGTGACGCATCGCGCCGAACAGCAGCAGCGTCGCCGTGCCGATCGCGACATGCCCGGCCAGCGGTGCGAAGCCGTCGCACGCGAGCGCCGCCGCGACGAAATACAGCGCCGCGAACGCGAGCACCACGCGATTGGACAGCCGCCGGTCGCGCAGATCCTGCGCGGCGAGCGAGGCCAGCAAGACCGTGGCCACCGACTGCACGAGCGTGAGCATGGGAGAGCCGTCCGTCGACACGCACCGGCCGCGGACACGTTCTACCGCCGCGGATCCCGGTGTTCGTCGGTGGCGCGCGGGTTCAGCGGATCAGATCAGGCTCGTCACCTTGTTGATCAGCGTCGTGAATATGCTCGGCAAGCCGCCGCTGGTGCTGCTGAGGATCACGCCGACCGCCGCCAGCGCGACCACGACGATGCCGGCCAGCACTGCGTATTCGAGCGAGCTGACGCCGCGTTCGTCACGCAGCAGGGACTTGACGTATTGCAGCATGGCAACCTCCGAGTAACGGGTCGGTGACCGACCGTTGAACGCAAAGACGCACCCTTGCTCCGGCGGTTGCGCAGGACATTCGCCCATTGCGATGCCTGCGGGCGACCCTGGCACTGGGTCGTTCGCATCCCCCGGAATACTCTCGATCACGACAACACGCGGCGTGCAACGATGACTTCGACCGTTGCGTGCCCGCATCCCTGGTGCGGTCTTCCCGCACGATGCAACCGCGCTGATCCGTCTAGGGTATAGACAATTTTTCAGGCGAATTCAAATGATTTAGCGTCGGAGTGCATTTATGGATTTCATGCTGCAACGATGAAAGCCATATCACTCATTTGCCTTCATTTTTCTCGCGGCATTTCGCATGGTTCACCTATCTGAACAGGCATTGCCACTGTTGCGTCGCATGATTTTCCGACCGGCCACCGAACCGTTTCCATTCGATTTATCGGCATGCCGGATCGATCGACAGTGGCTCGTTTCTCCTTATCCGGCCTGACTTCCCGGCAAAATTGACCGGCCCGCATCGCATTTCCCCGATTACCTGCCTCCATCTTTCCGCCCGGATTCGTCCAGCGATCCTTACGCGAATCCACCCACGTCGCCATTGCGATTTTCAAATCGACGATTGCCCGATTCGGCATCCGGCCGCAATCGACATGATGGGAATCCTGAATGAATCTCCAATGCATGTGAATGCGGTTCTCCGCCGCAAAGAACGGAACGCGCGGCGCGGCAACCCGCAAGGCGGCGATAAGCATAGTTCAAATCGTTTCTTGTCCGGCCCCGGCACGTCATCGAGAATGCCCCGACGGGCTGCGGCCCTGCCTTGTTCCTCAACGTTCCGGACCCGTCGATTCATGCTTCCACTGCGCCTGCTGCGATCGCTGCTCATTGCGTCCCTCATTGCGTTGCCGGCCGCCGCCGCGCACGCCGACAAGCCCGCCACCATCCGCATCGGCGTCGCCCAGCAAGGCGCCGGCGATCCGCCGACGTTCGGCGGCTCGAGCGCCGCCACCGCGCAGTTGCAGCAACAGGTCGAAAAGGCGTTCGCGGCGGACGGCATCAAGGTGGAATGGCTGTTCTTCAAGGGCGCGGGGCCTGCCGTCAACGAGGCGATCGCCAACAAGGCGCTCGACTTCGCGTACCAGGGCGACCTGCCCGCCGTGCTCGCGCGTGCGAACGGGATCAAGACGCGCCTGCTGCTCGCCGCGAGCGTGCGCTCGGGCGTCAAGATCGCGGTGCCGCCCGACTCCACGATCCGCTCGATCAAGGACCTGAAGGACCGCCGCGTGTCGATCTTCCGCGGCACCAACCTGCAGCTCGTCGCCGACAACGCACTCGCGAAAAACGGCCTCGGCGAACGCGACCTGCGCGTGATCAACCTCGATGCCGCGAGCTCGCTCGCCGCGCTCGCGTCGAAAGGCATCGACGCGTCGGTGGGCGACTACCAGCTGTACAAGCTGCGCGACGCGGGGCTCGCGAAGATCATCTACGAATCGCAGAACGACGGCCCGCAGTTCACGCGCCAGACCCACCTGCTCGTGCTCGACGATTTCGAGCGCGCGCATCCGGACATCGTGCAGCGTGTCGTCACCGCGATCGTCAAGAGCGCGCAATGGTCGTCCGACGAGGCGAACCGCGATGCGCTGTTCAAGCTGTGGGCGAAGAGCGGCGTGCCGGTTTCGTCGTGGCAGGCCGACTATGCGAACCAGCGCCTGAAGGACCGGTTGTCGCCGCTGATCGATCCGTTCTTCGTCGCGCGCTACAAGTCCGTCGCGCAGGATGCGCTCGCGTTGAAACTGATTCGCCAGCCGGTCAACGTCGACGGCTGGTTCGAGCCGAAGTATCTCGACAACGCGCTGCGCACGCTGAAGCTCGAAAACTACTGGCAACGATACGACGCGGCCGGCAAGCCCCTTTCCTGACCCGGACTTTCCCGATGAGCGACACCGCGTTTTCCGTCCCGTCATCCGACACTCGCACGCCCGCCGCGCTCGCCGCGCAGCCGCACCCGGCGGCGCACGTGAAACGATGGTCGTGGCGGCTCGCGCCGTGGCTGCTGCCCGCGCTGCTGTTCGCGCTGTGGAGCGTCGGCAGCGCGCGCGGCTGGATCGCGCCGCAGATCCTGCCGCCGCCGGAACGCGTGTTCGACGCGCTCGCGGATCTCGCGACGAGCGGCGACCTCGTGCGTCACACGCTGATCAGCCTGCAGCGCGTGCTGGTCGGGTTCGCCGCCGGCACGCTGCTCGGCTTCGCGACCGGCGTCGCGCTCGGCCTGTCGCGCACGCTGGAAGCCTACGTGCTGCCGAGCTTCAATGCGCTCGTGCAGATTCCGGTGCTCGGCTGGTTGCCGTTCCTGCTGCTGCTCGTCGGCGTCGGCGAACCGCTCAAGTACCTGCTGATCGCGCATGCGGCACTCGTTCCCGTCACGCTGAGCACGCTGCAAGGGTTTCGCCAGACACCGCCCGCGCTCGACGAAGTCGCGCGCGTATTCGGCTACACGCGCCGCCAGCGCATCGTGCACGTCGTGCTGCCCGCCGCGATCCCGACGCTCGCGACCGGCGTGCGGCTCGCGTTCACGAAGTCGTGGCTCGCGCTCGTCGTCGTGGAGCTCGTCGCGTCGTCCGAAGGGCTCGGCTACCTGATCGTGTACGGGCGGCAACTGTTCCAGCTCGATCTCGTGATGGCCGCCGTGATCGTCGTCGGGGCGGTCGGCCTGCTGATCAACCGGCTGCTCGACGCGCTCGAGGCGCGCCTGCGCCGCGGCGTGCCGTCCGCCTTCCGGGGCTGAGCCACACACGATGCCCACCCTGCCCGCGCAACCGAAGGAGATTCTCCCGTGACGCATTCCGCTTCGCCGGACGCCGCACCGCCGGCCGCCACGGCCGCCAGGGTCGCCCGTCGCCTGCGTGCGCCCGACTGGCGCGGCTTCGTCCTGCCGCTCGTCGCGTTCGCGCTGTGGTGGGCCATCGCATCCGCGCACCTCGTGAACAGCGGGCTGCTCGTCGGCCCGGCCGACGTGTTGCGCACCGCATGGGCGCAAGCCACGAGCGGCGCGCTCGGCCGCGCGCTGTCCGCGTCGCTCGCGTGCGAAGCCTGCGGTTTCGCGATCGGCGCGGCCGGCGGGCTGCTGCTCGGCACCGCGCTCGGGCTGTCGCGCCTCGCCGCGCGGATGGTCGGCCCGAGCTTCGACACGTTCAAGCAGATCTCGCTGTTCGCGTGGATTCCGCTGATTTCCGTATGGTTCGGCCTCGGCGACGTCGCCAAGGTCGTGTTCCTGTCGCTTGCCGCGCTGCTGCCCGTTGCCGCGCACACCTGCGACGGCATTCATGCGGTGCCGCGCGCGTATGTCGACGTCGCCCGCGCGCTGCGCTACTCGCGGCTCCAGCTCGTGCGCCACGTGATCCTGCCGGCCGCGCTGCCGTCGATCTTCACCGGGCTGTATCTCGGCCTGATCTATTCGTGGCTCGCGACGCTCGGCGCCGAATACCTGCTGGTCGCCGGCAGCGGGATCGGCAACACGCTGATCGACGGCAGCGAGCAGTTCCGGATGGATCTCGTGCTGTTCGGGATCATCGTCGTCGGCGTGACCGGCTGGGCCCTGAACGCGATCGCACGCGCGATCGAGCGCAAGGTGCTGGCCCGGCGCGGCGACCTGCCGCGCTGATCGCCCTTCCTTTCCCCCCTTCCTCGGACCCGCCATGACGACCCTCGCCTCCGATTCGCTCGACATCCTCCACGTGAGCAAGCACTACGCGCAACGCGGCGCCGCGCTCGCCGCGCTCGCCGTGCTCGACGACGTGTCGCTGCACGTGCGCGCCGGCGAGTTCGTCACGATCGTCGGCGCGAGCGGTTGCGGCAAGTCGACGCTGCTGCGCCTGATCGCCGGGCTCGACACCGATTACGCGGGCGAGATCCGTGCCGGTGCCGAGCGCGTCCGCGACACGTCGCTGCAGCGCGGGATCGTGTTCCAGGATCACCGGCTGTTCCCGTGGCTGACCGTCGCGCAGAACATCGAGGCCGCGCTGCGCAACGCGCCGCTCGACGCGGCCGCGAAGCGCCGCGCGGTCGCCGATCACGTCGCGCTCGTCGGGCTGAACGGCTTCGAGCATGCGTATCCGAACCAGTTGTCGGGCGGGATGGCGCAGCGCGTCGCGATCGCACGCGGCCTCGTGAACCGCCCGCGCGTGCTGCTGCTCGACGAGCCGTTCGGCGCGCTCGACGCGCAAACACGCGCGCGGATGCAGAACGAGCTGCTGCGCATCTGGGAACAGGAGCGCATCACGATGATCCTCGTCACGCACGACGTCGACGAAGCCGTGTATCTCGGCGACCGTGTCGTGACGATGGCGCCGCGCCCCGGCCGCATCGAGCGCATCGTCGACGTCGCGCTGCCGCGCCCGCGCCGGCGCGATTCGCCGGAATTCGCACGGCTGCGCGACACCGTGCTCGCCGGTTTCGACGACGGCGAACCGCCGGGCGACGATCACCCGCGCGGCAAGCGTATCGACCCGCCGCGCCCGCACCGGATCGGCGAATGGCGGCTTGCGTGGTAGCACGCATGGCGCTTCGATTTGCTCAGCACGACGACGCATATCGATCGTCGCCGCGCGCACGCTAAGGTTGTGACGATTCATCGGTTCCGGTTGCGCACGGTCCCTGCTTGAATGGAGACTCGACCGACCCGACTCCAGGAGACTCCCGATGTCCGAAGTCCAGCACGCCGCTCACCCGTCTTCGCATGCTTCGCACGCCGCGCCGCGCACGGCCGCCACCCCGCTCCAGCTTCGCCAGGTCGCCGGCCGGATCGGCGCCGAGATCGCCGGCGTGCGGCTGTCGGGCACGCTCGACGACGCGACGTTCGACGCGATCCAGGCCGCGCTGCTGCGCCACAAGGTGCTGTTCTTCCGTGGCCAGCACCACCTCGACGACACCGCGCAGGAAGCGTTCGCACGCCGCTTCGGCGAGACCGTCGCCCACCCGACCGTGCCGTCCGTCGACGGCAGCGCGCACCTGCTCGAACTCGATTCCGCACACGGCGCGCGCGCCAATTCGTGGCACACCGACGTGACGTTCGTCGACGCGTACCCGAAGGTCTCGATCCTGCGCGCGGTCGTGATTCCGCCGTTCGGCGGCGATACCGTGTGGGCCAACACGGCCGCCGCCTACGCGAACCTGCCCGATCCGCTGCGCGCGCTCGCCGACACGCTGTGGGCGCTGCATACCAATGCATACGACTATGCGTCGACGCACGTGCATGCCGACGCTGCGCAACTGAAGCGCTACCGCGAAGTGTTCACGTCGACCGTCTACGAAACCGAGCACCCGGTCGTGCGCGTCCACCCGGAAACCGGCGAACGCACGCTCGTGCTCGGGCATTTCGTGCAGCGGCTCAAGGGGCTGTCGGCGCAGGATTCCGCGCACCTGCTGCAGGTATTCCACGAGCATGTGACGCGTCTCGAGAACACCGTGCGCTGGAACTGGCAGGAAGGCGACGTCGCGATCTGGGACAACCGCGCGACGCAGCACTACGCGATCAACGACTACGGCGATGCGCGCCGTGTCGTGCGCCGCGCGACCGTGCACGGCGACGTGCCGGTCGGCATCGACGGCCGCCGGAGCGTCGTGCTGAAGGGGCCGGGCGCGACGCTGCAATAACGCCCGCGTCACGCGGCGGCGCCGTTCCGTGCGCGCCGCCGCACCTGCCTCCTCCGCCACCGGACACCCGACCATGCCCATCCCGCCACCGGACCGACGCGCGCACGCGCAACGATGTCGGCCCCGCACCCCGTTCACTTCCGCCAGGAGCGTCGCATGAGCGCCTTACTCGAACCCGCCGCCGAGCCGATCGACGTGATCCCGCTGTCCGCCCATATCGGGGCGGAAATACGCGGCGTCGACCTCACGCAACCGTTGACCACGCCGCAGATCTCGGCGATTCGCGCCGCGCTGCTGAAATGGCGCGTCATCTTCTTCCGCGAGCAGTTCCTCACGCACGAGCAGCACGTCGCGTTCTCCGCGCAGTTCGGCGAGCCGACGGTCGGCCACCCGGTGTTCGGGCACGTCGACGGGCATCCCGCCGTGTACTCGATCGCGAAACACCGCAAGGCAACCCGCTTCGAAGGCGAACCGGTGCGCCGGCCGTGGACCGGCTGGCACACCGACGTGACGGCCGCCGTGAACCCGCCGTGGGCGTCGATCCTGCGCGGCGTGACGATCCCGCCTTACGGCGGCGACACGCACTGGACCAACCTCGTGCGCGCGTACGAAACGCTGTCCGCGCCGCTGCGCGGCTTCGTCGACGGCCTGCGCGGCCTTCATCGCTTCACGCCGCCGGCCGGCGCGCGCGCAACCGATGCGTTCGACGACGCGGTCGAACGCCGCCCGCTCGTGACCGAGCATCCGCTCGTGCGCGTGCACCCAGAGACCGGCGAACGCGCGCTGTACGTGAGCCCGAGCTTCCTGAAATCGATCGTCGGGCTGACGCCGCGCGAGAGCCAGGCCCTGCTCGAACTGCTGTGGGAACACGTGACGCGGCCTGAATTCACGATCCGCTTCAAGTGGGAGCCGCGCAGCATCGCGTTCTGGGACAACCGCGCGACCGCCCACCTCGCGCCGGTCGACATCTTCGATCTCGACTTCGACCGCCAGCTCTATCGCACGACGCTCACCGGCGACGTGCCGGTCGGCCCCGACGGCCGGCCGTCGGTCGCGCTCGAAGGTTCGCCGGTCGAGGCCGCGGCGGCGATCGCGCTCAACTGAACCGGCGGCAGCCGGCGCACGGCGGCGAGTCGGCCTTTCCTTCGCTTTCGTGCTTCCGTCACGTCATGCGGATGAATGCGTGGGCCGCGCGTGTGCGCGGCCCGTCCGTCAATCCAGCCAGACCCCGTCGAAGCGGTGCCCGCCGAGCGGCGAGAACGTCAGCCCGTGCACGCGCTTCGACACGGGCAGCGACACGATCGACGTCGCGATCGGCGTGAACGGCACCTGGTCCTTGAACACGACCTGCGCCTGTTCGTACAGCGCCGTGCGTTTCGCGACGTCCGCATTGGAACGCGCGGCGTCCACCAGCCGTTCGAAATCCTGGTTGCACCATTTCGCGAGATTGCTGCCGTGCACCGCGTCGCAACCGAGCAGCGTGCCGAGCCAGTTGTCGGGATCGCCGTTGTCGCCCGACCAGCCGTACAGGATCGCGTCGTGCTGCCCTTCGAGCTTCGCGCGGCGGTTGTATTCGCCCCATTCGTAGCTGACGATCTTCGCGCGCACGCCGATCTTCGCCCAGTCCTGCTGGATCAACTGCGCCATCAGTTGCGCATTCGGGTTGTACGGGCGCTGCACGGGCATCGCCCACAGCGTGAGGTCGAAGCCGTTCGGGAAACCGGCCTGCGCGAGCAGCGCCTTCGCGGCCGCCGGATCGCGCGGCGCATCCTTCAGGCGCGGGTTGTACGACCATTGCGCGGGCGGCATCGGGTTCGTCGCGATCTTCGCGTCGCCGTTGAACACGGTCTTCACGATCGCCGACTTGTCGATCGCGATGTCGAGCGCACGCCGCACGTCGACACGATCGAGCGGCGCATGCTGCGTGTTGTACGCGACGAAGCCGACGTTGAAACCCATCCCCGAGAACAACGACAGCTTCGGGTCGCGCCGCACCGTGTCGAGGTCGGCCGGCCGCGGGAACACCGACACCTGGCATTCGCCGGACACCAGCTTCTGCAGGCGCGCGGCCGGATCGGGCGTGATCGCGAACACCAGACGGGCGAGCTTCACGTCGTCCGGCTTCCAGTAGTCCGGATTCGCGTCGTAGCGGATCAGCGCGTCCTTCTGGTACGTGCGCAGCAGGAACGGCCCCGTGCCGACCGGGAACTGGTTGATGTCGGCCTCTCGATGACGCGCCGCGAGCTGCGACGCGTACTCGGCCGACAGGATCGACGCGAACGCCATCGCGAGATTGCGCACGAACACGACATCGGGCGTCTTCAGCACGAAGCGCACCGTGTAGTCGTCGACCTTGTCGATGCGTTCGATGTTGCGGTCGAAACCGAGATCGCTGAAATACGGGAAGCTGACCGGATAGGCCTTGCGGAACGGATCGTCCCGATCGAGCATCCGGCGGAACGTGAACACGACATCGTCGGCCTGGAACGGCCGCGTCGGCTTGAACCACGCGGTCGTCTGGAACTTCACGCCGCGCCGCAAATGGAACGTGATCGTGCGCTGGTCGGGCGACACGTCCCAGCTCGTCGCGAGCGACGGTTCGAGATCGAGCGTGCCGCGCTTGAACTGCACGAGCCCGTTGTAGATCGTGAACGTGCTCGCGTCGAAATCGGTGCTCGTCGTGTGCTGGCCCGGATCGAAGCCGGCCGGGCTGCCTTCGGTGCAATACACGAGCGTCTTGCCGGCGGGCGCGGTAAGCGCCTGCGTGGCCGCGCCGGCGAGCAGCAGCGACGCCGCGATGCAGCGCAGGGCCGTCGCGGCGCGCGGCGGTTTCCGCACGCGAGGCGCGGCGGGCGAAACGAAAGAGGTCTTCATGGTGGCGGAATCGGTGGCTGTCATGCAGATGACGACGGCCGATCTTCGCGCGTCGCCCGCCGATCGCTTACCAATTAATTTCGCGTTGCTTATCGCTGGATCGGCATCCCGCCGCCACGGCACGGGGATGTCCGTGCGAGCGTCGGGCACGTGGCCCGCGTGGTCTCTTCCGGCCCCGTGCAGGTTCGCCGAAATGGGCGCATCGTATCGGCTGGCCAACGCCGGCGCGCATCCCGTCGCGCCGCCGATTCCAGGAGGACACACCATGCCTGTCAGCCCCGATACGCCTGCCCGCCCGGTGAAGACGCCGGGCCCCGATCACCCGATCACGATCGAATCGCACCCGCGGCGGGTCGTGGTCAAGGCGGCCGGCCGGATCGTCGCCGACACGCGCCGCGCGCTGGCGCTGCGCGAAGCCGCCTACCCGGCCGTGCTCTACATCCCGCGCGAGGACGCCGACCTGACGCTGCTGCTGCGCACCGATCACGCGACCTACTGCCCGTACAAGGGCGACTGCGCGTACTACTCGATCCCGGTCGGCGGCGAACGCGCAGTCAATGCCGTCTGGACCTACGAGGCGCCCTATCCGGCCGTCGACGCGATCCGCGGGCATCTCGCGTTCTATCCGGATCGCGTCGATTCGATCGAGGAAAGCCCGACCGGCTCCGATTGAGCGTCGCGGCAGCGGTTCAGGCAGCGGCTGGTCGAACGCCGGGCGGCCACGCGTGTGAGGCGGCGATTTCTCCGGGGCGGCCTGCCATGCCGCGCCGTTCCGGCCGGGTTTTGGCCGGGTTTTGGCCGGGTTTTGGCCGGGTTTTGGCCGCGTTTTGGCCGCGCTTTGGCTCGTCGCTGCGCGTTCCGGCTCGTCCCGGCGGGTTTTTGCACCGATCGCCGGAGCGAACGCCCGCAACGCGTCCACCGCTGATTTGCATATGCGCATTCGTTGGTTGGCCGCCGGTGCAGGCGGACGTATCGTCACGAGTCCGGCGCGGGCCGGCCCGTGGCGTGCAGCGCCCGCATCCGGCCCCGCCCTGCGCCGACCGCGTCGCCTTTCGCGCGCGGCCCGCTCCTTCGCCCGCAGGACGCCTCGATGAACGACACACCGCACGCAGACGTTGAACCGACACCGGCGAACCCGCATCGCCGCCAGTGGCTGCAAGGCGCGGCCGCCGGGCTGGCCGGGCTCGCGCTCGGCCCGCTCGCCGGCCTGCCCGCGCACGCGCAAGACGGCGGCACGCGGCTGCGCGTCGGCTTCCAGAAATACGGCAACTTCGTCGTGCTCAAGGCACGCGGCACGCTGGAAAAGCGGCTCGCGAGCCAGGGCGTCACGGTGCAATGGCTCGAATTTCCGGCCGGCCCGCAGTTGCTCGAGGGCCTGAACGCCGGCGCGATCGACGTCGGCACGGTCGGCGAGACGCCACCGATCTTCGCGCAGGCGGGCGGCGTCGATTTCGTCTACATCGGCAACGAGCCGCCCGCGCCGCAGGGCGAGGCGATCGTCGTGCTGCCCGATTCGCCGATCCGCAACGTCGCGCAGCTGCGCGGCAAGAAGGTGGCGTTCAACAAAGGTTCGAACGTCCACTACCTGCTCGTGAAGGCGCTCGAACACGCGGGCCTGACGTATGCCGACATCCAGCCGATCTACCTGACGCCCGCCGACGCGCGCGCCGCGTTCGTGCAGCGCAACGTCGATGCGTGGGTGATCTGGGATCCGTACCTGGCCGCCGCCGAGCGGCAGATCGGCGCGCGCGTGATCGCGAACGGCGAAGGGCTCGTGCGCAATACGCAGTACTACCTCGCCGCACGAAAATACGCGGCCGCTCATCCGCAGGTGCTGCGCGCGCTGCTCGACGAAGTCGACGCGGTCGACCGCTGGGCACGCGACCATGTGGCGGAAGTCGCCGCGCAACTGTCGCCGCTCGTCGGCCTCGACGCGCCGACGCTCGAAGTCGCGCTCAAGCGCGCCGGTTATGGCGTGCAGCCGATCAGCGACGCGACGCTCGCGTATCAGCAGAACATCGCCGACGCGTTCAGCGCGCTGAAGCTGATTCCCGGCAAGCTGTCGGTGGCCAGCGCACGCTGATGCACTGCCGCCGGCGCACGATGCGGCCCGCGTGCGTCAGCGCGCGGGAGCCGCGCCGATGCGTCGCCATTCGTCGTAGTCGGTGACGAGGCCCGCTTCGTCGACCGCGATATCGGCCGCATACGTGCCGCTTTCGTAGCGGTACACGTGTTCCGCCGTGCGGGTATAACGCTGCTCGCCGCGCACGAACTCGAATTCGGGGAAGCGCAGCCACGCGGTATGGATCACGGCCGCCTCGCCGACGGCCAGCCCGAGCCGCCGGATCGGCAACGTGTTCGTCGACGGGCTGAAACCGAGATCGATATCGGTCGCGCCCGCGAGCGCCGGTACGTCGACGCCGTCGATCGTCCAGCGCCCTGCGTCGCACGCGATATCCCGCTGCCGTGGCGGCTGCGTGCCGCCCCACTGCGTGATGCGTGCCGCGCGCGTGAGCCAGTCGGCGCTGCACGAGATCGCGTAATCGACACGAAACGGCGCGCCGTCGATCGCGCCCGACACCGACCCCGACAGGCCGACTCCCGTTCGCGACTCGACGAGCCTGCACCATTCGGCCGCCTGCCAGGTCTGCACGATCTGCCATGCGACGCAGCGCGTGCGCACCGCTTCATCCTGTTGCGTCATGTCGTCGTCTCCAGTCGATCGCACGGAAGCCGATTGTCGCCCATCGCACCGGCGAACACACGCGGCTTGCGCAACCGATGGTCAGTATCGGGTCGCTCCACACCTGCATTCAGCCGTGCTTTGGTACCATCCGTCGATCGGCATCAACCGGAACCGGACAAGGGGCGCGACTTCATGGATTTGCTGGCGACGATGCGCATCTACGTCAGGGTCGTCGAGCGCGGCACGATGTCCGGCGCGGCGCGCGATCTCGACATGGGCCAGCCGGCCGTCAGCGAGCGCATCGAACGGCTCGAGAAGCATCTCGGCACACGGCTCCTGATGCGCAGTGCGCGCACCCTCGTGTGCACGGAAGAAGGCCGGATCTTCTACGACCGCAGCAAGGCGCTGCTCGAAGCGGCCGACGACGCGGTCGCTTCGGTCTCGAAGACGGAAACCGCGCTCGACGGCACGATCCGGCTCGCGGCGCCGCAATGCTTCGGCGAGGTCGTACTGCCGGGCGTGCTGATGCATGTCCGCACCGCGTATCCGGGCCTGCACATCGATCTGGTCCTGAACGACGACATCGTCGATCCGGTCACGGAAGGCGTCGACATCTCGATCCGCGTCGGACAGCTCGGCGACGGCGGGTTCGTCGCGCACGCGGTCGGCGCGGTAGGCCGCCGGCTCGTCGCCGCGCCGTCGTATCTCGACCGGTGCGGCCCGATCGACACGGCGGCCGATCTGGCGAACCATCCGTTCATCCGCGTGAAAGGCGTCTTCGCGAGCGAACGGCTGCCCGTGCAGCAAGACGGCGGCCCGCTCGAATACGCGCGCATCCGCACGATCATGACGACGAGCCACTGGCGGCCGATGTTCGACACGATCGCGGCGGGCGGCGGCATCGGCGTGGTCCAGCACCCGGCCTGCGCCGACGCGCTCGCGGCCGGCACGCTCGTCGAGCTCCTGCCGCGCTACACGATTCCCGACTTCGCGCTCAACGTGCTCGTCCACGCGCAGCGGCCGCTGCCGCCGCGCGTGCGGGCCGTCGTCGATCTGCTGAAGCAGGACATCCCGCCGCTGCTGGCCCGCGCCGCCCGCTGACGACGGCGGCCGCCGTCAAGCCTGCAGCGACTTCCCCGGCTCCTTCACGTGCGCGTCGACTTCCATCTGGTAGAAGCGCGCGCTGACGAAACCGAACAGCGTCCAGCCCAGGAACACGCACAGGCCGCCGAGCATCAGCGCCTGCTCGCCCGAGCTGAACAGCGCATAGAAGCTGTACGCGGTGGCCACCATCGCGATCACGTTCGTCAGCAGCGCCTTCGCCGGCGGCACCTTGGCGACCTTCTGGATCGTGATCAGCGCGGCCATCGACATCACGTAAGGCACGAGGTTCGTGACGACGGCCAGATCGACGATCTTCTGGAACTGGCTGCTCAGTTCCGGGCTGATCGTCATCAGCGCGAGCGCGACCTGCGCGACGAGCAGGATCACCATCCCGACGATCGGCGTGCCGGTGCGGGTCGCCTTCGCGAACACCGGCAGGAAATAACCGACGTCCGCCGAACTCTTGAACACCTGCGCGACCGTGAACTGCCAGCCGAGCAGCGAGCCGATGCACGCGATCACCATCAGCGCGGTAACGATCGTGCCGACCGTCGGCGTGAACATCGTCGCGAACGCGATGCCGAACGGTGCATTCGACTTCGCGAGGAGCGCGTTGGGCACGATCCCCGCGATCACGTTGGTCGACACGATGTAGAAGATCGCCGACGCGATCGTGCCGCCGAGCACGGCGATCGGCACGTTGCGCTCCGGATTCTCGACCGCGTCCGAGTTCGCGCACGCGGATTCGAGCCCGAGGAACGCCCACAGCGTCACCGCGATCGAGCTGCCGACGGCCGGTCCGAACGGCAGGTTGTTCGGATTCCACGCGGCGCCCCAGGTCGCGCCGCTGAACCAGAACCAGCCGATCAGCGACACGGCGACGACCGGAATGATCACGCCCCACACGGTCACCGCGCCGATCCGGCCGGTGATGCGCGAGCCGCCGAAGTTCGCGACCGTCGTCAGCACGAGCAGGAAGATCGTCCACAGGCCGGTTTGCAGCGGCGACAGCGTCGCGTCGAACAGCACGGTGCCGTAGCCGACTGCCGTCACGCCGATCGCGACGTTGGCGATCACCAGCGACAGCCCGTACGTGTAGTTCGCCATGTAGTTGCCGGCCTTGCCGAACGCGTATTCCGCGTAGCCGCCCATCCCGCCCGGCTTGCGGCTCAGCATGCCGCAGCGCGCGAACGCATAGGCCAGCGCGAGCGAGCCGCCGGCCGTGACGATCCACGACAGCAGCGAGATCGTGCCGACCTGCGCGAGCTTCGACGGCAGCAGGATGATGCCGGAGCCCATCATGTTGACCGCCGTGAGGATGGTCAGCTGCCAGACGTTCATCCGGTTCTTCGGCGCGGCCGCCGTGGCCGCGTCGGACATGCGCGCTGCGTTTTCCATGATGTCGATCCTTCGATGTGAGGCCGCCGCGCGGCCGGTCGCCTGCTCGCGTGTTCGCGTGTTGACCCGCTCGCCCGGCCGGATGCTCAGGCCGTCAGGCAGTACACGCGGTACGTGCCGTCCTCGACTTCCACGCCGTGGGTGTCGTGCGCGAAGCCCGGGAAGCGCCGGTCATACGCCTCGAGCGCCTTCAGGTAACCGAGCACCGGGCCGCCGGCCGGCCCCGCGTTCTCGCCGGGCATCAGCAGCGGAATGCCCGGCGGATACGGCACGACGCCGGTGGCGACCGTGCGTCCGGCCAGTTCCTCGAGCATGACCTGCTCGACGCGGCCCTGCACCAGATGCTCGTACGCGCGCACCGGGCTCATCTCCGGCTTCGGCAGGATCGAGAAGGCTTCCGACATCAGCCGCGTCGTGCCGAGCTGCTCCATCGCCGCGAACATCGTGTCGGCCAGGTCCTTCAGCCCCATGCCCGCATAGCGCGAACCATGCGCCTTCGCGAGCGACGGAATCGCCATGTCGAGCGGCAGGTTCGCGTCGTAGTCGCGCTTGAAGTCGCACAGCGCGCTGACGAGCGAGCCCCACTTGCCTTTCGTGATGCCGATCGAGAACAGGAACAGGATCGTGAAGTCGGTCGTCTTCTCGACGACGATCCCGCGCGCATCGAGATACGCCGTCAGAACGCTCGCCGGAATGCCGACCGGCATCAGGCCGCCGGCCGGCGCGACACCCGGCGTGACGATCGACACCTTGATCGGATCGAGCATGCAGTAGCCGTCCTCGATGTTGCCGAAGCCGTGCCATTGCGCGCCGGGGCGCAGCACCCAGCACGACGGGTCGCTCGCGAGCAGCTCGGGCGGCGCATCGTGGAACGGGAGCGTGCGGCCCGTGCGTGTCTCGAGCACGGTGTCGGGTTGCCAGCATTCGAAGAACCAGTCGCCTTTCGCGCCGAACTCGCTGTTCATCCGCGCGATCATCTGCCGGAACGCGACGGCCTCCTCGATCGACTCGTGCGTGAGCGCCGCGCCGCCGGGGCCGTCCATCATCGCGGCCGCGACGTCGTTCGACGCGATGATCGCGTAGTTCGGCGACGTCGACGCGTGCATCATGAATGTTTCGTTGAACTGGCCATGCGGGATCGGGTTGCGGCCGTCGCGCACGTGGATGTACGACGCCTGCGACAGCGCGGTCAGCAGCTTGTGCGTCGACTGCGTCGCGAACACCGTCGGGCGGTCCGCATGGTGGTCGCGCGGGTCGCCGTGCATCGCGTGGCGATCGCGGTAGAGCGGATTGAAACGCGCGTAGCCATACCAGGCCTCGTCGAAATGCAATCGATCGACGCTCGCGCCGAGCAGTTCCTCGACGCGCGCGACGTTGTAGCACAGGCCGTCATACGTCGAGTTGGTGACGATCGCATGCTTCGGCTGACGATCGGCGAGCCCGGCCGTGAGCGGGTTCGACGCGATCGCCTCGCGGATCGCCGTCTGCGTGAGGCGCTCGGACGCGATCGGCCCGATGATCCCGTAGCGGTTGCGCGTCGGCACGAGGTAGGTCGGGATCGCGCCCGACATCGTCATCGCGTGTTCGGCCGACTTGTGGCAGTTGCGGTCGCACAGCGCGATCTGGTCGCGGCTCACGCTCGCCATCAGGATGATGCGGTTCGACGTCGACGAGCCGTTCGTCACGTGATACGTGCGATGCGCGCCGAACACGCGTGCCGCGTAGCGCTCGCTCTCGCCGATCGGCCCCGAGTGGTCGAGCAGCGAACCGAGCTCGCCGACCGAGATCGACAGGTCGGAACGGAACAGCGCTTCGCCGAAGTATTCGAAGAACGCGCGGCCCACCGGCGATTTCAGGAAACCCGTGCCGCCCGTGTGGCCGGGTGTATGCCATGAGTATTCGTAGACGCGCGAGAATTTCGCGAGCGCGCCGAACATCGGCGGCAGCACGGTGGCGCGATAGCGTTCGATCGCCGCATGGATGCGCCCGCCGATGAAGTCGGCGGTATCTTCGAGCAGCCACACGAAATCGTCGACCTGGCCCATCACCGCAGACGGCACCGTCGATGCGACACTGCGGTCGGCCAGCAGGAAGATCGGCACCTTGCCGTTGCGATGGCGGACCGCGTCGACCACGGCCTCGGACGGCCCGTGGCCGTCCACGCCGAGATCCCAGTCGAGCAGCACGCACTGGATCGACGGATCGGAACGGATCAGCATGATCGCATCGTCGGCCGAGGTTGCCGTGAGCACGTCGATGTCGCGCTGCGCGAGCTCCGCGCTCAGCGTGCGGACCGCGCGCCCGGTCGCCGTTTCCTGCGTGATCTCGTCGTCGACCAGAAGCGCGCGCATGCCGAGACGACGAATGCCACCGACGGACGTATTCATGTTGTTGCCCTCGTTGTTCCGATGCTTCGTTAGTGTGATCCGTCTCACGAGCACGCGGACAGCAGGCCACGGGCCGCGGCGTGAGACGCTCGCCAATCCGGTTTGATTCGCCATCCAATTCGGAGCCGACTATGCCATAGATGCCTTTTGATGAAAAGCAGACGATTCGGTGAAACTGTCGGCCATTTTCAAATCGCATTTCACGCCCGGTTCATTTTGATGTGCATTGCAACACGCGCATTCCCGGTGATTCGATTGTTTTCATCCGGCAACCGGATCGGCGATTCCGGTCGATTGAATTCGCACGGTTTTGTTGCTACGATCGGCTGCGCCGTGCGTTGACCGGCGGCGGCTGCGCGGCGCCGCGCAAGGCTTCTCCGCACGGCGCGCCGTGCGTCATTCGGCATTCAGCATTCGCGGGAGCATTTCAATCGGCTGCGGCGCGTGCCGGATTATGCGGATTACGCGCCCGTGCGAATGCGGCTCCCGTTTCGGCACATTTACGGGAGAATTCGCGTGAGCCTGTTGAAAATCGCAGTCGAGCCGGCGCTGATCGGCGCCTTCCTCACCACGCATGAACAGGTCGATGTATTTCAGACCGATTTCACGAATATCGCGGCAATCGTGGTCGGAATCGATTCGGCGCAACAGGTGCTGAAAACCGTCGAACGAACCGGGTTCGCGATTCCGTTCTTCGTCGCGGTCGAGCCCGGCCAGGAAGTGCCGCCGTCGGTCCTGCCGAGCGCGAGCGGCGTGATCCAGCTCCGTCATGGCGGGCGCCACTACTACGGCCGGCAGATCTCCGCCGCCGCCGACATCTACAGCGAGAACCTGCTGCCGCCGTTCTTCAAGGTGATGCGCGAATACGTGCAGCGCGGCTATGTGGAGTTCGACTGCCCCGGCCACCAGGGCGGCCAGTTCTTCTCGAATCATCCGCTCGGCCGGATGTTCTTCGACTTCTTCGGCGAGACGATCTTTCGCGCCGACCTCTGCAACGCGGATGTCCGGCTCGGCGACCTGCTGATCCACGAAGGCCCCGCGCTGGAAGCGCAGCGCAATGCCGCGCGGATCTACAACGCGGACAAGACGTATTTCGTGCTGAACGGCACGTCGACGTCGAACAAGGTCGTCACGAGCGCACTGCTCGCCCCCGACGATCTCGTGCTGTTCGACCGCAACAACCACAAGTCGGTGCATCTCGGCGCGCTCGTGCTGTCCGGCGCGCGCCCGGTCTACCTCGAAACGGCGCGCAACGCGTGGGGCCTCATCGGCGGCGTCGACAGCGCGGCGCTCGACGAGGCGCGCATTCGCGACGCGATCCGCGACGTCGCGCCGGAGCGCGCCGACCGGCCGCGCCCGTTCCGGCTCGCGGTGATCCAGCTCGGCACCTACGACGGCACGATCTACAACGCGCGCGAGATCGTCGACCGGATCGGGCATCTGTGCGACTACATCCTGTTCGATTCGGCGTGGGTCGGCTACGAGCAGTTCATCCCGATGATGCAGGACTGCTCGCCGCTGATGCTCGCGCTCGGCCCCGACGATCCCGGCATCTTCGTCACGCAGTCGGTGCACAAGCAGCAGGCCGGCTTCTCGCAGACGTCGCAGATCCACAAGAAGGACAGCCACATCGAAGGCCAGAAACGCTTCTGCGATCACCGGCGCTTCAACAACGCGTACATGATCCATGCGTCGACGAGCCCGTTCTACCCGATGTTCGCGGCGCTCGACGTCAACGCGCAGATGCACGCGGGCCCGGCCGGCAAGCGCCTGTGGCGCGACTGCGTCGCGCACGGCGTCGACGCGCGCAAGCTGCTGCTCAAGACCTGCCGCCAGATCCGTCCGTTCGTGCCGCAGAACGTCGACGGCCGCCCGTGGGCCGACTACCCGACCGAGCAGATCGTCGACGACCTGCGCTTCTTCCGCTTCCACCCGGCCGACACCTGGCACGGCTTCGAGGGTTATGCGGACGACCAGTATTTCGTCGACCCGTGCAAGCTGCTGCTGACGACACCCGGCATCGATCGCGATACGCACGAGTACGCGCCGTTCGGCGCGCCGGCGCCGATCCTCGCGCGCTACCTGCGCGAGCACGGCGTCGTGCCCGAGAAGGCCGACCTGTACACGATCCTGTTCCTGCTCACGCCGTCGGAAAGCTTCGGCAAGCTGCAGCACCTGGTCGCGCACCTCGCGCAGTTCGAACGCCATCTCGACCAGGACACGCCGCTGCGCGAAGCGATCCCGTCGCTGTGCGAAGCGTATCCGGAGCTGTACGGCAACATGCGCCTGCGGCAGCTGTGCCAGCGGATGCACGACTTCTACCGCAGCCACGACATGAAGCATCTGCAGAAGCTGATGTTCCGGCGCGCACGATTTCCGAAGCAGGCGATGCTGCCGCAGGCCGCCAACGCCGAGCTGATCCGCAACAACGTCGAACTCGTCACGCTCGATCGCATCGAAGGCCGGATCGCGACGGAAGGCGCGTTGCCCTATCCGCCCGGCATCTTCTGCGTGGTGCCCGGCGAAGTCTGGGGCGGCCCGGCGCTCGACTACTTCCGCGCGCTCGAAGCCGGGATCAACGCGCTGCCGGGTTTCGAGCCGGAAATCCAGGGCGTCTATCTGCAAACGCAGCCGGACGGCACGAAACAGGCGTCGGCGTACGTGGTGGCGGCCGGCGCCGACGCGTCGAGCGCATAACCCGGCGGGCAGTGCGGCAGCTGTGCTTCGGGACTGCCGGACGGCGCGGGGATGCGGGCATCGGGTCCCGTTCCCGCGCCGTCGCGGCGGCCATCGCATCGCCTCGACCGCCGCCGCGCGAACGGCACTTGCGCACCGCGCTGCTCGCGTCGCTCGGCGGCGTGCGCGTCGAACACGACGCATGGCTCGTCATGCCGCGGGCCGGATGCGGGCTCGTGGCCGTTGCGCCCGCATGCGCATGCGTCGCGGCACGGCCCGCTCGGCGGGCGGCGCGCGCATCGTGACGTGACGTGACTGCCTGGCGGGCGGCGCGACGCGCACGCCCGCCCCGTCACCACGCCTGCCGGTAAATCTCCAGCGCGTCGGCCTCCGTCACCTCGCGCGGATTGTTCACGAGCAGGCGCGTCTGCAGCATCGCGTCCGACGCCATCCTCGGCAGGTCGGCCTCGCCGATACCGACCTCGCGCAGCGTGCGCGGAATACCCGTCGCGGCGATCAGCCGGTCGATCTCGCCGATCAGCGCGTGCGTACGCGCTTCGTCGCTGCCCGTCGCCGACGGCGCGACGATCGCCGCGAGTTCCGCATACAGCGGTGCGGCGGCCGGTGCGTTGAAACGCAGCACGTGCGGCAGCACGAGCGCATTCGACAGCCCGTGCGGCACATGGAAGATCCCGCCGACCGGATAGGCCAGCGCGTGCACGGCCGCGACCGGCGCATTCGCGAACGCCTGCCCCGCGAACATCGCGCCGACCAGCATCGCCTCGCGCGCGTGGCGGTCGTGGCCGTCGTCGCACGCAGCGAGCAGGTTGCGCGACAGCAGCGTCAGCGCGTGCACGGCCAGCATGTCGGACACCGGGTTCTTCAGCCGCGCGGACGTGTAGGCCTCGATCGCATGCACCATCGCGTCGATGCCCGTGGCGGCCGTCGCCGCGCGCGGCAGGCCGAGCGTCAGTTCGGCGTCGAGGATCGCGACATCGGCGAACAGGTGCGGCGACACGACGCCCATCTTGCGCGCCTCGCCGACCGTGACGATCGACACGGCCGTCACTTCGGAGCCCGTGCCGGCGGTCGTCGGCATCTGCACGAGCGGCAGCCGCGCGCTCGTGACCTTGTCGACGCCGTACATGTCGGCCAGCGCCTGCTGCCCCGTCGCGAGCACCGCGATCAGCTTCGCGACGTCCATCGACGATCCGCCGCCCAGGCCGAGCACGATCTCGGCATCGGCCGCGACGGCCCGCTCGGTCGCGTCCAGCACCACGTGCTCGGGCGGATCGGCGATCACGTCGTCGATCACGGTGACCTGCCAGCCGTGCGCGGCGAGGCTCGCCAGCGCCGGCGCGAGCACGCCACTGCGATGCAGGAACGCATCGGTGACGACGCACAGCCGCACGAGCGCCGGAAAACGTTCACGCAACAACGCGCCGAGCCGGCGCGCGGCGCCGAATTCGACGACCTGCGTCGGCACGGTACGGAATTGAAACGGGTTCATCAGGCACCTCCCGGCGACGTCGCCGTGCCGGTGTCCGGCTGCACCATGAAGCGCAACACGTCGCGGCGATCGAGCAACGGAAAGATCGCGCCGACACCGATCCGCTGGAAATGCGGCGTGTCCCGATGCACGTCGAGGCCGTCCGCGTAGCGGTAGCGTTCGAGGATCACGATGTGGTCGGGGTCCTCCGCCGACCGGAAATACGCGTAGTCGAGGTTCTGCGGCTCGGTACGCGTCGCCGGCGCGAGTTCCGCGAGCAGTTCGAGCACGCGGTCGCCGTTGCCGGGTTTGGCGAAGAAATGCGCGATGACCTGCAGGTAGGGTTCGTTCATGTTGCGCTCCGTGTTCGACTGGGGGCCGTCACGACGGGGACGCACACGATGCGCGGCGAACCGGGGGATTCGAACGCGACGGCGCAACGCCGTGTCACTGGCTTGTCGTCGCATTGTATTGAATCCGCACGGTCTTCGCAGAGCCGGCATCGGGCCGCAAAAGGCCCGGCGAATCCCGTGCCCCGTTCACGGCACGGCGGATCGCAACGGGCCGCCACCCGCGCGCTGCATCGCCGCGACGATTACCACGGCACCGTCCGCCCCAGATAGTCGAGATACTCGAGCCCCGGGCGCGTCCGCTTGGCGACCAGCACGTCGACGAGGCTCGGCACGCTTTCCTCGATCGTCAGGCGCGCATCCGGCCCGCCCAGCTCCGTGCGGACCCAGCCGGGTGCCATCAGCACCATCGCACGCCGCGTATCGGCCTGGCGCGCCGCGAAGCTGCGCATGAACTGGTTCAGCGCGGCCTTGCTGCCGCGATAGACCTCGCGCATCCCGCTGACGTTGTTCGCGACGCTGCCCTGCCCCGACGACATCGCACCGATCAGGCCGTCCGCGGTCACGCGATCCTGCAGCGTCTCGATCACGCGCATCGGCGCCAGCGCATTCGTGACCATCACGCGCACGAACTCGTCGGTCGTCACCTCGCCGATCGTTTCGGTCGGCTCGTTCGTCGTTCCCGCATTCACGAACAGCATGTCGAAGCGCCGGCCCGACAGCCGCTCGCGCAGCGCCGCCAGTTGCGCCGGCTCGCAGATGTCGAGCGTCTCGATGTCGAGCCGGCCGTCGAACCGGTCGGCAAGGTCGTGCAGCCGCGTGCGCCCCGCTCCTTCCCGCACGGTGCCCGTGACCCTCCAGCCCTTGCTCAGGAATTGCTCCGCCATCGCGAGCCCGAGGCCGCGCGAGGCCGCGACGAGCAGGATCGTCGGTGCGTTTTTACTCGATACAGTCGATTGCATGGTGTCCGCCTTTGCCGGGTTGCGTCATGCAGCCACTATAGGTGCGCATCACGACAGGCACCAGACGCACCCGACTCAAACCATAGTTGCACCGAACGCCATGTCACATGGTGCCGTGGCGTATCCTGTCGCCATGGAAGACATCGACCTGAACCTCGTCACCGCGCTCGACGTGCTGCTGTCGGAAGGCAGCGTGACCGGCGCCGCGCGCCGGCTCGGCCTGAGCACGTCCGCGATGAGCCGCACGCTCACGCGGCTGCGGGTGTCCACCGGCGATCTGCTGCTCGTGCGCGCCGGGCGCAAGCTCGTGCCGACGCCGCACGCAGCCGCGTTGCGCGACCGCGTGCACGCGATCGCGACCGATGCGCGCGCGGTGCTGCGACCGGCGACGGCCGACGTGGATCTGGCGACGCACGCGTCCACGTTCACCATCCGCGCGGCCGCATCGTTCATGGAAATGCTGTCCGGCCCGGTGGTCGCCGCACTCGGCGAAATCGCGCCGCAGGTGCGCATCCGCTTCGTCCCGAAACTCGACCGCGATCCGCAAGCGCTGCGCGACGGCGCCGTCGATCTGGAAATCGGCAAACGCGGCGACGATGCCCCCGAACTGCACACACGCATGCTGTTTCACGACTGGCACGTCGCGGTGGCACGCGCCGGGCATCCGCTGTTCGCATCGGGCAGGATCACGCCCGCGCGTTATGCGGCCTGCCGTCACGTGATCGCGTCGCAGCTCGGCGATTTCGGCGGGCCGGCCGACGACCCGGCCGGCGGGGCCGGCCAGGGCGACACCGTGCGCGTCGTCGTACCGGGCTACCCCGATGCGATGCGTGTCGCGGCCAGCACCGACCTGATCGCGCTCGTGCCGCGCTCGAGCCTCGGCAACGCGTTCTCGCCGGGGCTCACGGACGCCCTCGGGCTGCGCAGCTTCGAGATCCCGGTGCGCCTGCCCGGGATCCTCGTTTCCGCGCTGTGGCATCCGCGCATGCACGGCGACCCCGTGCATCGCCGCCTGCGCGATGCGGTCATCGCCGTCTGCCAGCGCGCGTATCCGGATTCCCGCACACCGCACACATCGCACACATCACGCCCGCCGGCACGCCGCACCGGCCCGCGCGCCGCAGGCTGACACGCGGTTCAGACCAGCCGGCCGCCGCCGTCGATGTGCAGGATCTCGCCGTTCATGAAGCCGTTGCCCAGCAGGAACGCGATCGCCTCCCCCACTTCATCGGCGCGCCCGACCCGGCCGCCGGGCAAAGCCGACGCCGCATCCGCGAGAATCGTGTCGCGCGCTTCCGCGCCGAACGCGTCGTAGAGCGGCGTCTCGACGAAGCCGGGCGCGACGACGTTCACGCGAATCGGCTTCAGTTCCAGCGCGAGCGACTGCGCCAGCGCCTCGACGCCGCGCACGGCGGCGGCAATGACGGACGTGCCGTGGGCGGCCGGACGATCCGACAGTTGCCCGCCGGTCAGCACGATCGAGCCGGTCGCCGGCATCAGCGGCAACGCGGCCCGGATCGCGTAGACCGGCCCGGCGATACGTTCCTGCAGCGCGACGAGCAGGTGATCGGGATCGGTCTCGTTCAGCTTGCCCGCAATGAACCGGCCGGCCGTGACGACCAGGTGATCGACGCGCGTGAGCGCGTCGAATACGGCCTGCACCGCCTGCCGGTCCGCGATGTCGGCCACCGCGATCCGCGCGCCGCCGATCGCTTGCGCGGCGGCCTCGAGCTTCGCGCGGGTCCGGCCGACCAGCGTGACGCTCGCGCCTTTCGCCTTCGCGGCGGTCGCGGCCTCGAGGCCGATTCCGGAGCTTCCGCCGAATACCACGACGTGCGCACCGTCCAGTGCCGAAGATTGCGTTGCCTCGTTCATGTCGACTCCTCGTCAGGGATTGAAGGTTCGCGAACGTTAGGTCATTCTCCATTGCGCAGGAACGTGGGAGACTTGAATAAGGTTCATTCCTCAAAGGAATAAGATGGAATCGCTGCGATCCATGCGCGTGTTCGTCCGCGCCATCGAGCTCGGCAATTTCTCGGCGGTCGCGCGCGAGGAAGGCACCGGCCAGCCGACGATCAGCAAGATCGTCGCCGCGTTCGAAAAGGAACTGGGCGTCCGCCTGCTCGAACGCTCGACCACAAGCCTCGCGCCCACCGACGAAGGCCGCCGGTTCTACGACCGCTGCAAGCGCGTGATCGACGAATACGCGAGCGCGGTGGCCGAGGTGCGCGGGCAAACGGTGCGGCCGGTCGGCAAGCTGGTCGTCAATGCGCCGCTGGGGCTGGGCGAGCTAAGGCTGAATGCGCTCGTGCTCGAATTCCTCGCCGCATGGCCGGAGATCGAGGTCGAGCTGCAATTGACCGACCGTGTGATCGACTTGGTCGAAGAAGGCGTCGATGTCGCCATCCGCCTCGGCCACCTGCTGCCGCCGGATGCCGTGGCGCGCCCCATCGCATCGTCGCCCCGCCTGCTGGTCGCCACGCCGAAGTACGTCGCGCAGGCACCGAGGCTCCGCCGGCCGGAAGACCTGGCGCGGCACGAGTACGTCGGCTACGCACGCGCGGACATCGGCAACGAACTGGCATTCGCCCGCGGCGACGAGCAGGTCGCCGTTCCGGTGCGCGGCCGGTATCGCGTGAACAGCTCGATGGCGCTGCGGGAATGCTTTCTCGCCGGGAACGCGGTGGGCAGCGGGCCGGCGTGGCTGGTTCAGGACCTGATCGACAGCGGCCAACTCGTCCGGTTGCTGCCGAAGTGGGACATGGTGCCGCCGCATGCGCTGCACCTCGTGTATGCGTCGCGCCGGTATCTGCCGCTCAGGACCCGCACGTTCCTGCAGTTCATGGAGCAGCGGATTCCCGGGCTGCCCGGGTTCCATGCGACGACCGCCGCGACCGCCAACCCGGCCGCCAACTCGGCCGCGCGCGCATCGCGGCAGCCCCGCTGACCGGCGGGCGTCGCGGTCACGGCCGGCCCGGGTGCCGATCCGCCACCGTTTTCCCGATCCGCCGGATTCCCGCTATTGCGGCGCCCCCGGCGGCGGCGGCAGGCCGTTCGGCTAAAATGCCGCACTTTCCACCTTGTCCGGCCCGCTCGCCATGCAACCCGCCTCCTCCGCCCAACCCGCCGCCCATGGCGCCGACGCCGCAGATGCGGCCCGCGACCTCGTCTACGGCCCGAACGACCGGCCGGCGCCGATGGTCGCCTTCGTCGCAGCGCTGCAGCACCTGCTGGCGATCATCGTGCCGATCGTCACGCCCGGCCTGCTGATCTGCCAGGCGCTCGGCGTGTCCAGCCGCGATACGACTCTCATCGTGTCGATGTCGCTGGTGATTTCCGGCATCGCCACCTTCGTCCAGTGCAAGCGCTTCGGCCCGCTGGGCGCCGGCCTGCTGATCGTCCAGGGCACGAGCTTCAACTTCGTCGGCCCGCTGATCGCCGGCGGCAGCCTGATGGTCAAGCAAGGCACGCCGGTCGAAACCGTGATGGCCGCGATCTTCGGCGTCGTGATTGCGGGGTCGTTCGTCGAAATGGGCGTGTCGCGCATCCTGCCGTTCGTGAAGCGCCTGATCACGCCGCTCGTCACCGGCATCGTCGTGCTGCTGATCGGCCTCACGCTGATCAAGGTCGGCCTCATCAGCATGGGCGGGGGCTTCGGCGCGATGGCCAACGGCACCTTCGCGAGCGCGGAGAACCTGACGCTGTCGGGCCTCGTGCTCGGCACGATCATCCTGCTGAACCGCGTGCCGATCGTGTGGGTGCGCAGCACCGCGCTCGTCATCGCACTCGTCATCGGTTATCTCGCGGCCGCGTTCCTCGGCCGCCTCGACTTCACCGGCATGCACCAGGCCGCGCTGTTCCAGGTCCCGACGCCGCTGCACTTCGGCATCGGCTTCTCGTGGTCGCTGTTCGTGCCGATGCTGATCATCTACCTCGTCACGTCGCTCGAAGCGATCGGCGACGTCACGGCCACCAGCAAGATCTCGAACGAGCCGGTCGAAGGCCCGGTGTGGATGCAGCGGATCAAGGGCGGCGTGCTCGTCAACGGCGCGAACTCGCTGCTGGCCGGTGTGTTCAATACGTTCCCGAGCTCGGTGTTCGCGCAGAACAACGGCGTGATCCAGATCACCGGCGTCGCCAGCCGCCACGTCGGCATCTGGATCGCGGGAATGCTCGTGGTGCTCGGCCTGTTCCCGGTCGTCGCCGGCGTGCTGCAGGCCGTGCCGGAACCCGTGCTCGGCGGCGCGGCGATGGTGATGTTCGGCGCGGTGGCCGCATCGGGCATCAACATCCTCGCGGGCGTCCAGCTCGATCGCCGCGCGCTGCTGATCATCGCGGTGTCGCTCGCGCTCGGCCTCGGCGTGTCGCAGGTGCCGGACATCCTCAACAGCCTGCCGCACGCGCTGAAGAACGTGCTGGAATCGGGCGTGGCGACGGGCGGCATCTGCGCGCTCGTGATGAACTGGTTCCTGCCGGAAAAGAAGTAAGCGGATGATCCGCGCGACGCGCGGTGCGCCTGACGGGCCGCACAGCGCGTCGTACCGGCCGGCACCCGCGGCGCCCGTTGCGGGCAACGCGATCGGCGTATCGCCGACCGGCCGATTCCGCTCTCGCCACCCGTTACCCCGATTCCACGCGGCGCCGCGTCGAGCCTGGAACCGCTCGGCCGCTATCGCCGGCATCACCGGTTCCCGTACGAACGCCGCATCGGACAATTGCAGCAGCGTACGCACGACAGCCACCACGTCGTAAACCGGCACCAGCGCGCCATCGCAAGGGCGTCCGGCGCGGCACACGCCACAAGCCACACGCCACGAGATGCGCACGCCGAACTGCGCTTTCGACGTGCACCGGGGTTATCGACCCCGTGTCGGCGGCGATCAAAGGTCAAACCCGGTCATGCCGCCTTGGCCGATCGATTTGTGCTGGTTAGAATCACAACATGCCCCGAGCCCCCGCCCCCAACAACGCCCCCGAGACGCCCGCCGTCCCCGTCAAGGAACGCGCGACCGTCGTCTGCTACCGCGGTGAACGAGTCCTGCTCGTCGCCCGCGCGGCGTCGCGCTGGGCCCTTCCCGGCGGCACGATCAAGCGCGGGGAATCGCCGCTCGAAGCCGCGCATCGCGAGTTGTCCGAAGAAACCGGCATCACCGGCCAGACGCTCGTCTATTCGATGCAGTTCACCGGGCTCGCAAAGATCCATCACGTGTTCTTCGCGGAAGTCGCCCCGGACCAGACGCCGCAAGCGAACAACGAGATCGAGAAATGCAAGTGGTTTCCGATCGACGGCGTCGACGGATTGCGCGCAAGCATTCCGACGAAGCGAATCGTCGAACTCGTCCATCAACACGAAATCCGCAAGGCGTAGCGCGCGACGGACGAGCGCATGCGTCGGCCGGCGGCCGGCTCGAGTCGCTGGTCGTGAACCCGCGACGCACGACCGCTCAGTGCATGCGCTTCCTGCGCAATTCGCGCGTGGAATAGACGACGACGAAGATGCCCAGCATCGCGGCACCGGACGCCATGAAGTCGTTTGCGCTACCCGAACCGTGCAGGGACGTCGGGAATATGCCGAGACTCAATCCTGCGGCCGCGAGAAGCAATCCTGCAGCCACGCCCCAGATCGGCCCGGCGGTCTTGTCGATTTTATTTTTCATGCAGCACCCGTCTACAGTCATTACCTGAACGGTATCGGCCAAGCACGCCGCGTCTACCTTCAGTGATCCCACTATAGCCCGGAAAAAAATCATTGAAGCTTTAGTGCTTCTACCGATCAAGTTTTATCGATCGCGGCCGCCCGGGCGGGCTGTTGTGAACGATGCCGCTCCGGATTGCAGTCCCGGTGTCCCGGGAACGTGCCCGGTATCGCCGACGTCGGCATGCACACATCCGCGAGTGGCCGGAATGGATCGGCAATCCGGCTCGGCCGAGCCGGCGCCGGCCACCGAAGAACGCATATGCCGCACGCCCATATGCATTCCACGATCGCTTGTTTTACCGCACAACGTCGCGGCGCTAAGCTCGGAACCCGCCGTCGACTTCCCAATGGCTTCCCCGCCTCCGCCCACCATGCCGAACTCCGCCGAACAGGCCGCCGACTGGCTGCTCTCCGGACTCGAACTGCGCAGCACGCTGTTTCACGTGGGCCGGTATTGCGGCGTCTATCGCGCATCGACGGCCGGCCATCAGCGCGCGAGCTTCCACCTCGTGCTCGAAGGCGCATGCTGGTTGCACCTGCCCGCCCGGAACGGCCGTGCCGCGCACAGCACGCGCCTCGTCGCCGGCGACGCGGTGTTCCTGATGCACGACATGACGCATTGCCTGACGCCCGACGCGATTGCGCCGTCCGACGACGAATACACGGTACGGATCGGCACGATGACGCCGCTTGCCGAGCCTGCGTCGTCACCGGGCGACGTCGCGCTGGCATGCGGTTTCTTCGAGTTTCGTTCCGATCTTGGCGACGCGATCGCCGGCCTGTTGCCCGACCACCTCCTGGCGCGCCACGACGACGCGAAGCTGGCGGGCGCACGCACGCTGTTCGACCTGATCCGCACCGAAGCGGCGCGTGCCCAGGATGCACCGTCGCCGCTCGTCAATCGTCTGACGGATGCGCTGTTCTTCTATGCACTGCGTGCCGTCGCGAGCAGCGACGATTTTGCGCCGGGCCTGTGGTCGGTCATGCGGCGTGCCGAATTTACGCCGCTCGTCGGCGCGATCATCGAGAAACCCGGCGACGACTGGACCACGCACACGATGGCCGCGTTTTGCCACATGTCCCGCGCGCGCTTCTGCAAGCAGTTCGCGCAGGCATGCGGACAGCCGCCTGCGCAGTTCCTTGCGCTGCTGCGCATGAAGGTCGCGGCCGAGATGCTGCGGCAGGGGGCATCCACGCTCAGCACGGCCGAGCATGTCGGCTATCAGTCGGAATCCGCCTTTGCGCAGGCATTCAAGCGCGTCACCGGCCTGCCGCCCGGCACCTGCCGCCGCGCCCCGGAGCGCACCGGCGCGACACCCGTGCATTGACGCGAGACAAACGCGCATGAAACAGAGACGGCCGCGCATTGCCGGCTCGACCGGCGCCGCCAACAATGACGGCTTTCCGATCGAGGATGCCATGAGCCGCCTGCCCCTCCAAACCGTCGAAAGCGCGCCCGAAGCCAGCCGCCCGTTTCTCCAGAAGTCGCAAGCCGCCAACGGCTTCCTGCCGAATCTTGTAGCCGCACTCGCCAATGCACCGGTTGCGCTCGAAACGTACCTGACCGTCGGTGAAATCAATTCACGCAGCGGCCTCACGCTGGCCGAGCGCGAAATCGTGCAGATCACCGCCGCCGCCGTTCATGGCTGCGGTTTCTGCGTGGCCGGCCATACGGCCGTCGCGCTGAAGAAGGCGCAATTGCCCGCCGCGCTCGTCGACGAGGTCCGCGCGCAGCGCCCGCTGTCCGACGCGCGCCTCGAGGCAGTCGCCACGTTCACGCGCGACGTGATCGCGACGCGCGGCGCCGTGTCCGACGAAGCGCTCGCCGTGTTCAAGGCGGCCGGCTACAGCGATGCCGGCGCGCTTGAAGTGGTACTCGGCGTGAGCCTTGCGACGCTTTGCAACTTCGCGAACAACCTGGCGCGCAACGAACTGAATCCGCAGCTCGAAGCGTATCGCTGGGAGCCGACGGCGCGCGCAGCATGACCGCGCCGGCGAGCTCCGATGCGTTCGACGCATGGCTCGAGGCCAATGCCGACGCGCTCGACGTCGACCCGTCGCGTGCGGCGGACATCCTGCCGCAGCTGGTGCGCTCGCGCACCGTCGCCGTCGGTGTGCCGGAGGTCATGGGCGGCACGGGCGGCACGATCGCGGACGCGATCGACACGGTGGCCGCCGTCGCGCAACGCTCATTGACGGCCGCATTCGTGCTGTGGGGACATCGCACCTTCATCGAATACGTACTGCAGAGCGACAACGGCGCGCTGCGTGCGCGCTGGCTGACGCCGCTGCTCGACGGCGAAGTGGCGGGTGCCACCGGTCTTTCGAACGCGATGAAGTATCTGTCCGACATCGAGCCGTTGCAGATGCACGCGGCCCGCAGCGGCGACGCGTTCGTGCTGAACGGCAGCCTGCCGTGGATCACGAACCTGCGGCGCGAAGGTTTCATCGCCGCCGCCGCGTTCGATCACGACGACGGTACGCCGCCGTCCGTCTTCGCGATTCCGCATGACGCGCGGGGCGTCGAGCGCAGCGACGATCTCGACCTGATCGGCCTGCGCGCGAGCAATACGGCTGCGCTGCGCGTGAGCGATACCGTCCTCGACGAATCGTACCGCCTCGCGGCCGACGCCCCGGCCTGGCTCGCGCGCGTGCGCCCGGCGTTTCTCGGCTTGCAATGCGGGATGTCGATCGGGCTGGCGCGGCGCGCGTTGCTCGCCACGCTGGATGCCAGCGCGCCGTCGCGCGCGTCGATCGGCGCGGAAATTCGCGAACTCGAAACGACGCTCGCCGATCAGGCCGCGCAGTTGAAGCGCGGCGTGCTCGACGGCACCTTCCTCCACGCGCCCGCGGCGATGTTCGAACTGCGCATCGCGCTCGTCGAGACCGTCTCGCAGGCGGTCTCGCTCGAAGTGCAAGCCACCGGAGGGCGCGGCTATCTGCGCGGCCAGAGCGGCAGCGCGCGGCGCGTGCGCGAAGCGTCGTTCATCCCGATCGTGACGCCGAGCCTCGTGCAGTTGAAATCGCAGCTCGCGCGGCATCGACGGGCGGCGGCAGCATGACGCAAGGCGCGCATATCGTCGCGAACGGCGTCACGTTGCGGTACGGATCGCGCAGCGTGCTGAACGGCGTCGACCTGTCGGTTGCGCCCGGCGAACTCGTTGCGCTGCTCGGGCCGAGCGGTTGCGGGAAGTCGTCGCTGTTGCGGGCCATCGCCGGCCTGACGCGAACCGCATCCGGCACGATTCGCGTCGATGGCGAGCCCGTCGACGGCCCGCGCCCGGAGGTCGCCCTCGCGTTTCAGGACCCCTGCCTGCTGCCGTGGCTCACGGTCGAGCGGAACGTGGGGTTCGGACTGACCTTCGCGCGTCAACCGCACCTGACACGTGCAGACCGCAAGGAACGCGTGACGAGCGCATTGGCCGCCGTCGGGCTCGACCATGCACGGCACGCGCTGCCTTCGCAGTTGTCGGGCGGCATGGCACAGCGCGCGGCGCTGGCGCGCTGCCTGGCGCGGGCGCCGCGCGCGCTGCTGCTCGACGAACCGTTCGGCGCGCTCGACGAAGTGACCCGCGCCGACATGCAGCAGCTCCTGATTGCCGCGGTGCGCAACACCGGCGCGTCTGCGCTTCTCGTCACGCACGATATCGACGAAGCGCTGCTCGTCGCCGATCGGATCGTGCTGCTCGGCAGGCGCGGCACGCTGGTCGGACGCTGGACCGTCGAACTGCCGCAGCCGCGGCACACGCAAGTGCGCTCGCTCGGCGAGCTGCGCATCTCCATTCTCCAGGCGCTGCAGAACTCGATTTCAGCAGCCGCCTGAATCCGGCCGATACCAGCGGGGAATCCTCATGTGCAACGTACCGATGTCACGACGCGAATGGCTGAAGCTCGCGTCGCTCTTTACCGTCGCGGGCGCGGCGCCGCTGCTGAAAGCATCCGACGCGCGCGCGGCAGCCGATCCGAATGCGCCCGTGCGCATCGGCTACCTGCCGATCACCGATGCGGCGCCGCTGCTCGTCGCACACAACAACGGCTACTTCGACGCGGCCGGCATCCAGGCGGAAAAGCCGACGCTGCTGCGAAGCTGGGCGCAGCTGGTCGAGGCGTTTCTGTCGGGACAGGTCAACGTCGTGCATCTGCTGTCGCCGATGACCGTGTGGGCGCGCTATGGCAGCAAGGCGCCCGCGAAGGTCGTCGCATGGAATCACGTGAACGGCTCGGCGCTGACGGTTGCGCCCGACGTGAACACCGTGGCGGACCTCGGTGGCAAGACGGTTGCGGTGCCGTTCTGGTATTCGGTGCACAACGTCGTGCTGCAGGACCTGCTGCGCGCGCAGGGTCTCGCGCCCGTGCTCAAGCAGTCGGGGCAGCCGGGGCCGAAGGAAGTCAACCTGGTCGTGATGGCGCCGTCCGACATGCCGCCCGCGCTGGCGTCGAAAAAGATCGCCGGATATATCGTCGCCGAGCCGTTCAATGCGGCCGCCGAGCAGCTGAACATCGGCAAGATTCTCCGCTTCACGGGCGACGTGTGGCGCAACCACGCGTGCTGCGTGATCTTCATGCACGAGCAGGACCTGACGCAACGCGCGGCGTGGTCGCAGAAGGTCGTCGATGCGATCGTCAACGCCCAGCTGTGGACGCGCGCCCATCCGCAAGAGGCGGCCAGGCTGCTGTCGAAGGAAGGCCCGAACCGCTACACGCCGCATCCTTCGCAACTGCTCGCACGCGTGCTAGCGCCGCAAGCAGCCGATCAGGGGCGCTATCTCGGCGATCGCGCGATCCAGCACGCGAGCTGGGGCGTGAAACGCATCGACTTCCAGCCGTATCCGTACCCGAGCTATACGGAAGAACTCGTGCGCCGGTTGAAGACGACCCAGGTGGAAGGCGCGAGCCAGTTCCTCGCGTCGCTCGATCCGAAACGGGTCGCCGGCGATCTGGTCGACGACCGGTTCGTGAAGAAGAGCATCGAAGCGCTGGGCGGCTTGTCGGCGTTCGGTCAGGATGGCGGCTATGCACGCAAGGAGACGATCGTTGTCTAGCGTGCTCGCTCGGGAAACGTCGGCGGCGGCGCGGCGTCCGGTGCCCGCGTCCGCGCATTGGCGCAGCATCGTGCTGGGCGGTGCGGGACTGGCGGCCGCCCTGGCGCTGTGGTGGCTCGCCGTCACGCTGCTCGCGGGCCACAACGCGATGGCCGCGCAGTTCGCGCCGCAGCGTGCGTTCGAAGCGCTGCCGTCGCTCGTCACCGAGGATCAGCTGCTCGTGCATGCGGCGACCAGCCTCAGGCGCATCGCCGTCGGGCTGGCGTGGGCGCTCGTGGTCGGCGTGCCGTTGGGATTCGCGATCGGCCGTCTGCGCTGGCTCGAACGGACGCTGTCGCCGACGCTGCAGTTTCTTCGCATGATCTCGCCGCTTTCGTGGATGCCGCTTGCGGTGATGTCGCTCGGCGTCGGCGATCGCGCGGTGTATTTCCTGCTCGCTTTCGCCGCGGTCTGGCCGCTGGTGATGAGCACCGCATCGGGTGTCGCGCATCTCGACCGGCGCTGGGTCCAGCTTGGCGAGAGCCTTGCCGCCACGCGCGCGGAAATGCTCTGGCACGTCTACGTGCCGGGCATCGCCGCGCATGTGCTCACCGGCGTGCGCCTCGCGATCGGCATCTTGTGGATCGTGCTGGTCCCGGCGGAAATGCTCGGCGTGAGCGCTGGGCTCGGCTACCTGATTCTCGACACGCGCGACCGGCTCGCGTATTCGGAGCTGACGGCCGTGATCCTCGTGATTGGCGTGCTCGGTTTCCTGCTCGATCTGGCCGCGCGCGCGGTCGCGGCCCGGCTGTCGAGCGATATGTCGGGGGGTGATCGGTAGATTCCGGAGAGTCGGGGATGCGTTGCGTGGCGGAAGGCAGCAGGAGTCGAACCTACCCAGGAGCGTCTGACGCCCCTAACCGGATTTGAAGCCCGGCCGTACCACCGGATACGAATGCCTTCCGTCGTGGGAAAAAACAAAGAACAACGAGCGCCTACGCCTGAATACCCGCCCAACCGCTGTCAGGCCGCAGGAAGTGAAGATCGCGGTGGAAGCGAGTATACCCAACCCGATCGAAGAACTCGAGAATCTGGATCGCACGCTTGCGGCCGAGCCCCGTCGCGTCGCGGAACGTCGCGGCATCGAGCCCGCCGTCGCGCGACGGCGCGAGATGCGCAACCAGTTCCGCGAGTTCGCGCACGACGTCCGCGTGATAGAACAGGTCGCGCACGACCTGGTGCACGTCGCCGCGCCGTGCGAGCTTGCGCAGCAAGGTACGCACCGCGTCCTCGGCCGCCCCCGTGTCGCGGGCCAGGTCGCGCACCCACGGCGGATCGAAGCGCCCCGCATGAATCAGCGGCAGCAGTTGCTGCGCCAGCGCTTCCTCGCGCGGCTCGAGGCTCACCGAATGCGACGGCAGGTGCAGCCACGGCCCGCTTCGCGCCACTTCGCCGCCGGTCACCAGCGCATCGACGAGCGCGCGCCACAGCGCATCGCCGGCGAGCGGCGCCGCCATCCGCCGCAGCCGCGCGGCGTCGAGCCCCTGCTCGTCGGGCATGCGCTCGTGATACGCGCGCAGCGTATCGATCGCCCGCGTCTGCAGCGCACGCCAGTGCGCATGCGCAATCACCGTTCCGTCATTCGACGCGGCGTCGCGCTGCCCGATCGCCAGCGCGTCATCCGGCAAAACCAGTGCGTTCGGCGCAAAACCCGTCAGATGCGTGAGCGTCGCACGCGGGACGCCGAGCGGCGCCTGCGCGAGCAGCGCATCGAGACGCCCTGCGTCGAGCCATTCGGCCAGCGCATCGAGCCACGCGCGGCGCTGGGGCGTACGACGCTTGCGCGCCGGCCCGAACGGGTCGAGCACGCGGCCGCCGCCGACCGTGCGCGTCGCCTGCGGATTGCGGACGATGAACCGGTCGCCCGGCAACGCAAACACCGGCTCGTCGAATACCAGTTGCACGCGCATCCGCTGGCCGGCCGAAAGCGTATCGCCGTCGAGCAACGCGACATGCGCGACGCGATGCAGCGTGCCGAGATGCACGTGCAGCGGTGCCCAGTGCGTGAGCGTCAGCCCCGCATCCGCGAGCAGCGTCAGTTCGACGTCGAGACGCGGCGACGTCGCGACGAGCCGCGCATCGGCCACGGTATCGCCGCGCTCGACATCGGCCTTGTCGACCCCGGCCAGGTTCAGTGCGCAACGCTCGCCCGCGCGGCCGGCCTCGACCGGCCGGTTCTGCGCATGGATGCTGCGCACGCGCGCCGCGCCGCCCGTGCGCACGATCGCGAGCGTATCGCCGGTCGCGACGCGGCCCGCGAACGCAGTGCCCGTCACGACGGTGCCCTGCCCCGAGAGCGTAAACACACGATCGACCGCGAGCCGGAACAGCCCGTCGTCGCGGCGTGCGCGCCACGCGATCGCCGCGTCGGCCAGGTGACGCTTCAACGCGGCGACACCCGGATCGTCCACGGCCGTCGCCCGCGTTTCGAAGATCGGCACGCCGGCCAGCGTCGAATCGTTCAGCCACGCGGCGATCTCGTCGCGCACCTCGGCCACGCGCGCGGCGTCGACGCGATCGCACTTCGTCAGCGCGACGGCGCCATGCGTGACGCCGAGCAGTTGCAGGATCGCGAGATGCTCGCGCGTCTGCGGCATCACGCCGTCGTCGGCGGCAATCACGAGCAGCGCGAAGTCGATCCCGCACGCGCCGGCCGCCATCGTGTGAATCAGCTTCTCGTGGCCCGGCACGTCGATCAGGCCGAGCACGTCGCCGTTGTCGAGCGGCGTATACGCATAACCGAGTTCGATCGAGATGCCACGCGCCTTCTCTTCCTTCAGGCGGTCGGTATCGACGCCCGTCAACGCGCGCACCAGCGTCGTCTTGCCGTGGTCGATGTGTCCGGCGGTACCGACGATCATGCAGCGGGCCCCGCAAGCGGCACGCATTGCGCGATGAACGCCGCCTCGTCGGCCGCTTCGAGGCAGCGCAGGTCGAGCCGCAGCGCGTTATCGGCCACGCGGCCGATCACCGGGCGCGGCCATTCGCGCAGCCGCTTCTCGAGCTGCGCGAGCGCGCGGCCGCCGCGCTTGCCGTCCGCCGTGCGCACGACGAGCCCGGCGCTCGGCAGCTGGTCGACCGGCAGCGCGCCGCTGCCGATCTGGCTGAACATCGGCTCGACCGCTACGTCGAAACCGCCGCCGAGCGCGGCCTGCAGCGCCGGACGCACGCGTTCGGCGGCCTCGGCGATCTCGCCGTGCGGGCGCGTCAGCAGGCGCAGTGTCGTGAGCCGGTCGCGCAGGAACTCGGGGGACTGGTAGAGGCGCAGCACGGGTTCGAGCGCCGCGAGCGTCAGCTTGCCGACGCGCAGCGCGCGCTTGAGCGGATGTTTCTTGATCTTCGCGATCAGCGCGCGATCGCCGACGATCAGGCCGGCCTGCGGCCCGCCAAGCAGCTTGTCGCCGCTGAACGTGACAACGTTTGCGCCGGTGGCGACGGTTTCCTGCACGGTCGTCTCGTGCGGCAGGCCCCATTGCGTCAGGTCGGCGAGCGTGCCGCTGCCGAGATCGACGGCGACCGGCAGCCCGTGCTCGCGCGCGAGCGGCGCGAGTTCGGCGAGCGACGTCTCCTTCGTGAAGCCGCTGATCGCGTAGTTGCTGCAGTGCACCTTCATCAGCAGCGCGGTGCGCGGGCCGATTGCCTCCGCGTAGTCGCGCAGATGGGTGCGGTTGGTCGTGCCGACTTCGCGCAGCCTGGCGCCCGCGCGGCTCATGATGTCGGGGATGCGGAATGCGCCGCCGATCTCGACCAGCTCGCCGCGCGACACGACGACTTCCCGCTTCGTCGCCAGCGCCGACAGCGCCAGCAGCACGGCCGCCGCGTTGTTGTTGACGACGGTCGCGGCTTCCGCGCCCGTCAGTTCGCACAGCAGATCGTCGATCAGGTCGTCGCGATCGCCGCGGCGGCCCGTGGCGAGGTCGAATTCGAGGTTGACGGGGCGCGTGAGCGCGTCGACCACCGCGCGCACCGCGTCGTCGGGCAACAGCGCGCGCCCGAGGTTCGTGTGCAGCACGGTGCCGGTCAGGTTGAACACGGTGCGCACCGCGCCCGTGCTCTGCGCGGCCAGCGCGCGCGCGACGGCCGCGGCGATGCGCGGTTCGTCGAGCGGTTCGGCCCTCGCCGGATCGTGCTGCGCGGCGGTACGCCAGCGTTCGAGCTCCGCGCGCACGGCGTTCAGCACGCGCGTGCGGCCGTAGTCGGCGAGCAGCGGTTGCAGCGGCGCCGACGACAGCACGCGCTCGACCGACGGCACACGCGCCAGCACGGCATTCAGTTCATTCAAACCGGGTTCGGTCACGTCGTGGTGGCTCCAGTCTCATGCTTCGCAGTCGGCCGGCGCCGGCGCTCGCGCGCCGCCCCGGCCGATGTCGTCAATCCGCTTCCTGCGCGACGTCCGGCCACAGCAGCGGGTTCGGCGAACTGCGCTGGTAACCGGCCTCGTTCATCAGCAGGTCGAGCGTGAGGCTCGCGAGATCGTCCGCCAGCGGCTCGAACTCGTAGTCCTTGTCCTGATAACCGATCTTGCGATAGGTCTTGCACTCGTCGCACGATTCGGCCTTGACGGCTTCGCTGCCGCCCTCGATCCCGTGATACGCGATGCCTTTCGTCGAATCGCAGTGCGAGCACTTCGTGCGCACCATGTGCCACTCGGTCGTGCACAGCCCGCACTGCAGGAAACGGTAGCCCTGGTACTGCCCGCCGACCCGCACGACGCTCGCGACCGGGTGCGTGCCGCACACGGGGCACAGCCCCGGCTGGTCGAGGTACGGGACGTCGGCCGGCGCAACGCAGCTTGCGAGATCCGTCCAGACGACCTGCAGCGCGGCCATCAGGAACGGCGCGGTGGCCGGATCGACTTCGGCGAAGCGCAGCGCGAGGATCGCGTCGGCCTGCGCGTCGAGTTCGGCGGGCGCCATCAGGCGCAGCCGGTCGAGCAGCTTCGCGAGCTGCGGGTTGACGAGCCCGGCGCCTTCGACGCGGTCGAGCAGTTCGTACAGCACGGCACGCCATTGCGGGTTGCGCTCGCCGTCGAGCGCCGGTATGAGCGGCATCGAATGCTGCTGTGCAAGCGCGATCGCTTCCTTCGACGGCAGCGGCAGTTCCAGCGTCTGCAGCGTCGCGTGCTGCGCATCGGCGACGGTGGCCATCAGCCGCAGGTAGCCGCTGATCGGGTTCAGGTCGGCCAGCTTGCGCAGCCGCGCGGCGCGCGCCGAGAACGCGGTGGCGCGCTCCGGCAGGCGAAAGCGCGGGATGGCCGAATGATCGAGTGTCGAGATCTCGGTCGGTTCGAGGATGCGTTGTGTCACAAAAATGTCTTCCAAATAAACAAGCGCCGACGCATCGGCGCTTTCGGGCGGTTCCGGCGGTTGGCGGAACGGCCCGCCGCAACTGGCGAGCCGCCCCGCTCCGGTGCGTTATTTCACGCTTTCACGGAACCACTTCGGGTGATGCTTGCGAGCCCAGCCCAGCGTGACGGTGCCGCGCACCATCGCGCCGATCGAGCCCTTCACCCACAACGCCGCGTAAATGTGCACGATGATGCTCGCGATCAGCACGAAGGCCGCCACGGCATGCACGACAGCGGCCGCGCGGATCACCCCGATCGGGAAGTAGAACGAGAAGTAGCGCCGCCAGATCACGATTCCCGACAGCAGGAGCAGCAGCAGGCACGCCACCAGCGTGAAGAATAGCAGCTTCTGTCCGGCGTTATAGCGCCCGACCGCCGGCAGCTTGTCTTCCTGGTTGGTCAGCACGTCGCCGATCTGCTTCAGCCATTGGCGATCGTCCGCGTCGAGCGCATTGTGGTGCCAGAAGCGCACCACGAGAATCGCGAACGACACGAACATCACGAGGCCGACGAACGGATGCAGGATCCGCGTCCACTGGCCGCCGCCGAACAGCGCGGTCAGCCAGAACATCGACGGATGGAACAGTGCGAGCCCGGACAACGCGAGCAGCACGAACGTGATCGCGGTGATCCAGTGGTTCGTGCGCTCGTTCGGCGTGTAGCGGACGATCAGGTTGGGGTCGTCGTGGTTCATTTCGCGTCCTCCTTGATGCGTCGCGCTTCGTCGCGCGCGGCCGATTCTTCCTCGTCGCTCACCTCGTTCGGACCGACCCGGACGTAGTGGAAGAACCCGGCAAGCGCGGTCAGCGCGATGCCGGCCACCGCGAGCGGTTTCGCAATGCCCTTCCACAGCTTCACCATCGGGCTGATCGACGGGTTGTCGGGCAGCCCGTGGTACAGCGACGGTTTATCGGCATGGTGCAGCACGTACATCACGTGCGTGCCGCCGACGCCCTGCGGGTCGTACAGCCCCGCATGCTCGAAGCCGCGTTCCTTCAGGTCCTCGATCCGCTCGGCCGCGTGCTGCTTCATGTCCTCCTTGGTGCCGAACACGATCGCGCCCGTCGGGCAGGTCTTCACGCAGGCCGGTTCCTGGCCGACCGCAACGCGGTCGGAACAGAGCGTGCACTTGTACGCGCGATGATCCTTCTTCGAGATCCGCGGAACGTTGAACGGGCAGCCGGTCACGCAATAGCCGCAACCGATGCAGTTCTCCTCGTGGAAATCGACGATCC